>OGTI01000007.1_pt1 | contig 208497 bp, 177 predicted proteins | sample 1574601 | NCBI WGS metagenome assembly OGTI01 (sample SAMN03295810, study PRJEB24534) | human gut metagenome | isolation source: fecal sample 5 from infant 1 | host: Homo sapiens | place: USA: Pittsburgh, PA | collected 2014-07
TTCGGTTCCATCGGTACTCGCGACATCGCTGACGCTGTAACTGCAGCTGGCGTTGAAGTGGCTAAGAGCGAAGTTCGTCTGCCGAACGGCGTTCTGCGTACCACTGGCGAACACGAAGTGAGCTTCCAGGTTCACAGCGAAGTATTCGCGAAAGTGATCGTAAACGTAGTAGCTGAATAATTCGTTATTCAACGAGACGTAAAAACGCCGACCAGTGGTCGGCGTTTTGCTTTTAAGCGATAAAAACCGCAGAAATAGACGTTCCCTCCATAAATCTCTTGCTATTCCTTTTATAAAAAGTTCGCAGTACCCATACCTGGCCCCCAGCCTCGCCGCTGGTAGTTCGTGTCATGTTTTTTACGCGTAAAACACGACAAAAGCATCAATACAGCGATCGTCTCCCTTGTATGATAATAAAAACAATATGTTATATATGAATGCGCTGTTATTTTATTGTTTTTATATATAAAAGGATAAAATATCATCACTTTCGTAATCTTGAACGCTTTGCAGGTGCGTTCAATCCAATAAATGCTAATATTATGGCTATCATAGCCATAAAAAGATAAAATATTATCACTATGGGTAAAAAAACAGCACCGTTACTCCCTTATACGAATCAGATGCTTAGTGAATTTGGTGAGCGGCTGAAACTTGCTCGTTTACGACGCAGGCTTACCGCAAAGCAAGTTGCTGAACGTGCTGGGATGTCGCCAATAACATTGCGCTCTCTGGAGTCAGGAAGTGCAGGGGTCACGATAGGGGCATATTTGTCTGTGATGCAGGTTTTGGGCCTGGAAACGGATTTAAATAAGCTTGCAGCTGAAGACGACTTAGGGCGTCAGCTCCAGGATTCCCGTTTGATTAAAAAAAGAGGGCTTTCTCGTTCATCAGGTAAAAATGAAGAAGGTATTCAGACAGACCCTTTTCAAACGAGGTATGAGAAAGAAGGTTTACTCACCACGGATTTAACAGCACTGGCAGAAGGCTCAACGCCATCTATTACAGGAGAAACATCAACCTCTCTTGCAGCACTATTAAAACCGATAAAAAAACCGTTAAAAGGAAATTAATTATGGCATTAATCGGAGTGTATGCGGATTGGGAAGGCCTGGATGGTCCGGAGCGGATTGGTTATTTACACAGTCGCCGCACTCGGACGCGTGAGATATTTGAGTTTGAGTACGATAAAAAGGCGCTTGCAGATCCTTCACTTAATTTCATTCAGTTAGATCCTGAAATAATGTTGTATGAGGGAGCACAGTACCCAATTCCTCCAAAGGATAAATTTGGTGCATTTAGTGATTCCTGCCCGGATCGTTGGGGGCGTATGCTAATGAAGCGTCGTTTTGAGAGGGATATTCGAGACGGGTTATGTGATAAAGACTCCCACCTTTATGAGTCTGATTATCTACTAGGTGTTCATGATCTTTATCGGGTTGGGGCTCTTCGATACAAACGTGAAGACGCTGGAGAGTTTCTTGATAATCGCATTGATGTTGCAGCCCCACCATTTACCGAAATAGCGAGTCTGGAAAGGGCTAGCCGGGCAATTGAAGAAGATCCTGATAATAAAGAGCTAATGGGGCAAAAATGGTTAAGAATGCTAATCGCTCCGGGGGGATCATTAGGGGGGGCACGTCCGAAAGCCAGTGTTGTTGATGAAGCTGGGCATCTCTACATCGCTAAATTTCCCAGTGTAAAAGATGAGTATGATGTTGGTGGATGGGAAATGGTCGTTAATGCACTTGCTGTTGGCTGTGGACTGAATGTTGCACCTGCTCAGGCGCATAAATTTGCCAGCAATTACCATTGTTTTATGGTTCGTCGTTTTGACCGCACTAATGCGGGAAGGCGTCTGCATTTTGCTTCGGCTATGACACTAACCAGGCATCAGGATGGTGAAGATGCCTCTACAGGTGTGAGTTATCTGGAATTAGCAGATGTTCTTATCAGACATGGCGCGCAGACTAATACTGACCTTAAGGAACTCTGGTCCAGGATTGTTTTTAATATTCTTGTTTCTAATACCGATGACCATTTACGTAATCATGGATATATCTTGATACCGGGAAAAGGTTGGCGGCTTTCTGAGGCATATGATTTGAATCCTGTTGCCAGGTCTGACGGTCTAAAACTCAATATTACAGAAAATGATAATGCACTTGATTTGGAATTAGCTCGAGAAGTTGCGGAGTATTTTCGACTTGGTTTGACAGAAGCAGATGACATTATTGCTAATTTTAGAGGGATTGTCAGTCAGTGGCGAATCATTGCCGAGCGTCTTCGATTACCTGGTCGTGAGCAAGAGTTAATGGCAGAGGCGTTCAGGGGGGCAATTTAGAATAGTTATTTTGATATATTCGCTAAATCATAAATTTGCGAAGCAATGCCAGTAGATACTGAACGTTTTGGAAGAGACGTTTAATTTATGAGAAAAATAGAAACGCTACAAAGCTAAATTATAGCGTTTCTATGTAAAATAATTAGCTTGTCGCTAACTGTACTTGTGGTTCTTCGTCTTTAACTTTGATAAGCATCCACAGCGCAATGGCGCCAATAATGTCAAAGAAAGCCAGGGCAATAAAGAACGGCGCGAAGCCAATAATGTGAACGAATGCCCCGATAAACAGGTTGAAAATCAACTGACCGCTCCATGCACAGGCTCCTGCCATACCCACAGCGGTAGCTACTTCGTCTTTTTTGAATAGGTCACCGCCCAGAGTTGCTGCAACAGTAGAAAGACATTGATGCGAGAATGCGCCAATGCTAATCAGTAATACGGCGATGTAGGGATTTTCGACAATACTCACCAGACCAATCGTCATCATAATGACGGCTGCAATAGTGAAGGTAATTCTTCGTGAGTTAATTAAACTCACGCCGCGATCGTGGAAGAACTTCGCGACAAAACCACTGGCTAAACAGCCGAGATCGCCCAGCAGGAAAGGCAGCCAGACGAACATGGCAATTTCTTTCAGGCTAAAATGCAGCGTTTCGACGAAGAAAATCGGTACCCAGAAGTTAATGGTTCCCCATGCCGGGTCAGCGAGAAAACGCGCGATGCCAATCCCCCAGAAATTACGTTGGCTGAGGATATGCTTGATTGACGTTTTTTCTTTCTTATCTGTTTTAAGATGCTGTTCTTGCCCAGATTCAATATAGTGGCGCTCTTCATCAGAAAGGCGTTTAGCATCTTTTGGATCTTTATAACAAAAGAACCAAAATAAAGCCGCGAGTAAAGCAAGGCTACCTGAGACAATAAACGCAAATTGCCAGCTATGAAACATAATGCACCAGGCAATCAACGGTGGAGCAAGCATCGCGCCGAGTGAGGTGCCCATATTGAAAACACCTGTCGCCACGCCACGCTCTTTTGCCGGGAACCATGTTGATGCGGTTTTTACACCCGCAGGAATTGCCGATGCTTCGCTGAAACCCATCAGGGCGCGCATAAATGCCAGACCTGACCATGTTCCTGTCAAGGCATGCCCCATTGTCGCCAGGCCCCAGATTGCGGCACATATCGCAAAACTTAACTTCAGACCCACGGTATCAATAAAGAAGCCCATTATCGGTTGCCCCAATGTATAGGCCAACTGGAATGCACTGACAATCCATGAATATTGTTCTTTGGTTATTCCGGTTGTCTCCATAATCGTTGGAGCCGCAATACCTAACGCCGTTCTGTCCAGATAATTGATTACAGTGATAAAGCATACGAGGGCAATCATATGCCATCGATAATTCTTTATTTTATTCATTTTTAAACCTTTTAATTATATTAATAAACCCTGGTTGTTGGTATTTCCATGTAATAGGCAATAAAAATCAGGTACAGAGGAAATATTGGAAATTATTGTGTGTAAATGTCTCCCTTTAAAAAGTCTGGCCAGTTTTTTTCAAAGTAAATACCGTTAATACACGGTTGCATACGTAAAGACTTTACTTCGGTAATAAAAGAACCTTGCGAATATTGAATTGTTAATTTGTGATTTTTGTCTTCAGCGAGTTCAGAGCGAAAACGCCATTCTTCTTTTGCGCCGCGACGAGTTTGTGGTAGGCATTTGCCTTGTGGATCAATAACCATCCGCGCCCCACGACTGCCGCCACCTGCGTCAATATAATGCGTTAATTGCGTTAATACGGCGGCAGAAGTCAGTGCCATATGCCGCCACATAAACAGCTCGGCAACTTCACCCACATGTTTGATTGCCAATCCATGCCGTTGGACAAATTCGTTCAATAGCAGGGCATCACGAGTGGCACGTCGGACTTTATCGGCATGGCAAATAAATCCCGCATAGTCAGACATTCGTGCCTGAATTTTTTCTCTCACAACCGACAACGGCATCCCGGACCCGTTATCGTGCGCCTGAGTAATGATCTCTCTTATAGAAGCCAGTGCCGGAGCTGCCAGCTGTGCAATATCTCCATCAATATTCCGCTTTTGCGTGCAACCAATAAAGCGCGCCAGACGAACAGCAAAAACCTGCCCGGCATTCAATGCCGCGCCGCCAGGTCGGGTGACGCCGTGTGTGCCAGCAACTTCCCCCACCGCAAAACAACCGGGCAGAGATGTTTGTCCCCAGATATCGACTTCAATGCCGCCATTCATGTGCTGATTATTCATGGCAAACTGCAATGGCTGCGTGATGAGATCGTAACCGTGCATCTTATACAGCGAGATAGACAGAGGATTCATTTGTTGCAGGCGTTCGATGGGCGATGGTGCCAGAGCGTCGTTATTTTCCAGATACGCGCGAACGTCGTCGTCCAGTCGATCTAATGAGAACGGCAGGTCACCCGGCACAGGTTCTGGATTACGATTGAAATCCATAAATACCAGACGCCCTGATTGCTGCTCTTGCGCTACTGCCATATCTAACAAGCTGGAGCCAAAATCCATTACCCGCGTGGCGTGGAACGGCCACTGATAGCCTTTACGGAAAATGTTTGAAGCCAGCTCCTGGGTGGTGCGATAGTAATCCGCGAGGAAGTTATACTCGTTGCCCCCGGCATCCACGGAATAGATATATGGGATCACCTGTACATAGGTGCCGGACAAATTCCACGGAAACGTGCTGCGCGGCGTGCCTATACCAAACTGGCTTTCGGTCAGATTGGTTAGCGTCAGGCCTTCCTCCAGCGCCAGCCCCAGCGAGCCAAAACATTTGTGTGGGTACACACTGTCGCGATAAAGCTCGCCAGGCCCTCCTGTTGCCAGTACCACATTGGGCGCAGTCACAATTGCCAGCCCCCATGGGTTATGGGCGCGATGACCGGTCGCGATGATTGCCCCCGCCACACGGTCTTCACCGTTTTCGTCACGCTGATGCAGCAGTTTAATCACTGTTGCACTGGTCAACATTGGGATAGCAAGACGCTGTACTTCTTCCAGCAGCACTTTCACCATTAACCTTGAGGTACGCGGCCCACACGAGGTTGCACGCCCGGCTTCGTCATGGTCGGTTTGATAACGAAGAATCGCGCCATAGCGATCTTCCGGTAATTCCAGACCAAGATATTGCAACCCGCCAAGAGTGTGCAGAGAACCTACCGCTTCGACATAAGCGGTGTCGTGATCCATCGCCCCACCGCTCGCCAGTGCCTCTGCCAGTTTGGTGAAGTTGTCGCCATTGCCCGCGGTAGCGGCGGTAAACAGTGTCTGTTTATCGGAACCAGAACATGCCGACGTCCCCATATATAACCCGGCGCTGGCGATTAGCACATTTTGCTGGCGGCGTTTAAGTTCCACAGCTGCACGCAGCCCGGCTGCACCACTGCCGACTACCAGGGCATCTGTTTGCCAGAGTGGGTAATCAACACCGTCTACCGTGACAACCCATGCGGGCTCTGCCTGTGCAAAACCCTTTGGGAAAGTAACGTGCGTCAGCGCATCAAGGATGGTGTCATCAAGCTGACTCATGCATCCTCCATCGGCGTAAACAGGCTACTTTCCATCAGGCGTGGGTGCTTGATAATTGGACGGAAAGCCATATACGGCAGAATGTCGCGCTCAATCTCCACACCCGACGCGATTTCAATTAATTCAACGCCTTCTGCCGTTAACTGGAATACTGCGCGTTCAGTGATATACAACACTTCCTGACCACTTTGCTGTGCGTAGGCGGCGCTAAAAGTGATTTTTTCCACCTGGGTAACCAGTTTAGGGATTTGACCTGACTGGGCGATATGCAAGCCATCTGGCGTTACATCAATCTTGCTACCTTTGGCGTCGAACGTGCCGCAGAACACCACTTTACGGGCGTTTTGCGCAATTTCGAGAAAACCGCCGGGACCAATGAGATTGCCATTGAGATGGGATACGTTGACGTTACCGTACTGATCCATCTCTCCCATGCCGAGGAAGGTGATATCGATCCCTCCGCCACTGTAGAACTCAAATTGATCGAGTGATGGAATAATGGCATCGGCGTTGCGGGCACAACCAAACAGAGCATCATCAAGCATCATGCCGTTATGTACGCCTTGCTCGACGCTCAGCCATAAACTTTGATAAGGCACGCCTTCGCGCAGCGCAACCCCAGGAATACCGCCCGGAATACCAAAGCCAAAGTTGGTTGAAGCGCCTGCCACCAGTTCCCGCGCTGCCCGACGGGCAATCAGGCGACGCACCGGATGACTAACCAGTTCAATAGCGTCGTTAGAACTTAGACGGCGATGTTGACCGCTGATGGTCAGGTCGTAACCGCCAAGATAGGTTTGCGGTTGTTCGCGGTGCTCAACGATGCCATCGACCAGAATTCCTGGTAGTTTGACCCGACGTGGTTCAATGGTACCTGCTTCCAGCACATCGCGGACCTGTACGAACACTTTGCCGCCGCTGTTGTGTGCTGCCAGCGCCATCGAATAGCTATCCATATCAATCGCCTCTTCTTCGAGGCTGACGTTGCCACGCGGATCGGCATAGGTGCCGCGCAAAATCGCGTAGTCCACTTTGAAAGGGCGATAACGAAGTTTGGTCTCACCGTCGATTTCAATCAGTTCTACCAGGTCGTCGGTCGTGCATTCATTCGACTTACCGCCACCATTGCGTGGATCAACAAACGATCCCAGCCCAACGTGGGTAAAAAGCCCCGGACGTCCGGCACCGATCTCCCGCAGCAGTGCCTGAATTACGCCACCAGGGAAACAGTAGGCTTCAATAGCATTGCTTTTCACCAGTTCCTGCATCTTGGGCGACCAGGTAAAATGTCCGGCAATAATGCGTTTGAGCATTTCGGCGTGAGCAAAACGGTTAGTGCCTTTGCTGTCGCGATCGCCAATACCCAGCGAGTGGATTAATGTCAGATCGCGCGGATGTCCGGTTTGCAGAAAGCGCGCTTCAATGGCGGCCAGAATATGGTCAGCTTCCACCATGCCGCCGCCGTTACCGCTAATGGCAATGGTTGCGCCGTCCTGAATTTGCGCCGCCAGTGTCTCGGCGGTTGATAACTTACGCATACAATTTCCTTATTGATTGTGGAAGCTCACGCCGGCTTTTTCGGCAAATGCGCGCGTCGCCTGCTGGCAATCCTGAGTGGCGGACATTAATCCAGCCAGCAACTGATGCGAGTAATCGGCGTGTTTATTTTCCAGCGTCAGAATCAGTTGTTTAATGTGTGCCAGTGCCACCGGACCACATTTTTCCAGCTGCGCTAACTGGTTCGCCATCCAGCTTTCCACCTGTTCTTTTTCTACCACTTCATCAATTAAATTCGCCGCCTGAGCTTCCTGCGCCGTCAGGCGTTTACCCAGCATCAGCATCTGGCGACCGACCACCGGGCCAACCTGATTAAGCACGCGTTCAATGCCCATCCAGCCAGGCACCATGCCGAGCATCACTTCAGGATTAGAGAATTTTGCGTGGGGGCGAGCGATACGAATATCACAGCACAAGGCAAGTTCAATACCGCCACCGATGGTATGACCGTTGAGATTCGCAACGGTTAATTGGGGTAAGTTGCGCAGGCGATTAAAAACGTCATTACCGCGTTTAATCCATTTTCTGCCCATATCTAATGGCGAATAGGCCGACCACGATTTAATATCGCCGCCCGCACAAAAGAATTTATCGCCGGTTGCCGTTAATTCGACTAAGCGTAATGCCGTGTCATTTTCAATTTCATTTAAATAATGGTCGAGAGATTCGATCATTTCTTCATTAATAGCATGACATTTATCTTCACGGTTCAATGTCAGGCGGCAAGAAGCCGCCGCTCTGCTGAACAGAACGGGTTGGTCACTCATGATTATTCCTTAACAATAATGTGCGATGCGATCGACGCTAATATCCAGCGTGCTGTTAATATCTTTCTGCCACCAGTACGGTGAGAATATTTCCAGTTCAATAGCGCCATTAAATCCGGCGTTTTCAACCAGCCGACGAATTGACGGAATATTGATGACACCATCTCCCGGCATTCCACGGTCATTGACCAGATCGGTGGTCGGCACTAACCAGTCGGAAACATGAAACGCGAGGATGCGTTTTCCGGCACGCAGGATCTGACTGGCGAGATCCGGGTCCCACCAGACATGGTAGACATCTACCGCCACGCCGAGGCCAAATTCGCCATCGGGATCGAGTTCATCACACCAGTCCAGCGCCTGACGTAACGTGCACAGACAAGAACGATCGGCAGCAGTCATCGGGTGCAGTGGCTCCAGTGCAATTGGCACGCCGACCTCTTTCGAATGTGGCAGCAACTGGCGAATCCCTTGTTTCACCTGTTCCCGTGCTTCGTACAGATCTTTTGTTCCCATTGGCAGACCGCCAACCACCTGCATATAACAGGCGGCGTTCAGTACAGCGGCGTCGTCCAGCGCCCGGCGGTTATCGTCAATCGCCAGTTTGCGCTCCGCCAGCGTCGGTGCGGTGTAGTAGGTGCTACGGCACAAACCGGAAACGTTCATGTTACTGGCAGCAAGCTGGCGGGCGATTTGCTGGAGATCTTCACTCTGCAACTCCCTGCGCCAGGGGGCAATCGCGCCAATACCGCGTGCGGCGCAGGCATCAATAATGGCGGGTAGCGGCGTTTTATAGCCCAGTGTCGCGGTATTGATACTGAATAAATCCGGGCGTTGTAACAGATCTCTCATGATTCAGCCTCAGAAGCGCGGCATACTTAAGCCGCCGTCGATGGCGACCGCCTGACCACAGGTGTAAATCAGTTTACCTTCCGCCATCGCGCGGACAGTGGAAGCAATATCAGCCGGATAACCCCAACGTCCCCACGGCACCAGACCTTTGGCAATCAGTTCGTCGTAATAGGCCGTTGCCGGAATAGTCATATCGGTTTTGATGAGACCAGGACGCACTTCATATACGCCAATTTGTTCATTACAAAGGCGAGCAGCAAACAGACGAGCAGCGGCAGAGACGGCAGTTTTGGCAATGGTATATTCGCCGCGATTCATCGCCAGCATGATGGCGTTGATGGAACTGACAAAAATAATCGAGCGGTGCGGCAGTTCTGCTTCCGGTTTCGGCTGTGCCAGTAAGCGCTTACTGAATGCCTGAGCAAGGAAGAACGGTGCGCGGGTGTTAATGGCAATATTTTGGTCGAAGCTGTCTGGTTCGAGGTCGAGAAGGTCACCGCGTTTTTTCACTGAAATGCCTGCGTTGTTGAGCAGGCAGTCCAGACGTCCCCACTGGTTTTGCGCTGCGTCGAGCATCTCTTCATGCAGGGAGAGATCGCCCACATCAGCAGGGAAGCAAATCACTTCCACGCCTTCCGCCAGACATTCTTGTTGTGTGGCATGTAATTTTTCTACGCTATCCGCATCCGGACGATCATTAATCAGCAGATTAAATCCGCCACGCGCAAGCTCCAGCGCACAGCCCTTTCCAATACCACGTGCGGCTCCGGTAATCACGGCAACAGGACGAGTGGATTTCATACAATAGCTCTCTTTTTTTGAATTTTGTTTCCTTAGTGATGATTAGCTTGCGACTGGAGGATAAAAAGATCAACCATCTAGTTGGTTGATATGCGATGGCGATCACAGGACATTTGATAACCTGATGAAAGTACAAGTTTTTGCCCTTTTTTCTGAAGCTGAAATCAAATCAGGTTATGATAGTCACCACGAAGAGGTCGTGGGGAAGCGTTATGTATCTTGATACCAGCAACGTACAGAGCCTGAAAGAAAAGCTGCTGTTATGCGCGGTTAATGAATTTGCCGAATATGGTTACGAAGGGGCCAGAGTCGATAATATCGTCAAGGCCGCGGGGTGCAGTAAACAGACGGTTTATCACCACTTTGGTAATAAAGAAAATTTATTTATCGAAGTACTGGAATATACCTGGAACGATATTCGACAAAAAGAAAAGGCCCTTGATTTCTCAGATCTTCCGCCACAAAAAGCCATTGAGAAAATAATCGATTTTACATGGGATTATTATATTTATAATCCCTGGTTTTTAAAAATTGTGCATAGTGAAAATCAAAGTAAGGGTGTGCATTATGCAAAGTCACAGCGTCTTTTAGAAATTAACCATGCGCACTTGCAGTTAATGGAATCCTTATTGGATGAAGGGAAGAAAAACAATATTTTTAAGCCAGATATCGACCCATTGCAGGTGAATATTAATATTGCTGCGCTTGGGGGATATTATTTGATCAACCAGCATACGCTTGGTCTGGTTTATCACATCAGTATGGTTTCACCGCAGGCACTGGAAGCCAGACGTAAGGTCATCAAAGAGACGATCCTTAGCTGGCTTTTGGTTGACCCTTCATCTACCGCGCGCGAATAAAACTGCCATCCGGCTGGCGGGTAAACAGGACCTGTTGATTATTCCCCGTATCAATGGTTAAGCCCGTCACCACGCCGCTGGCGTTCTGGCGGATTTTCACCATCTGCCCGTTTTGCAAATTACTCAGTGGCTTATCCGCGCCTTCTACCTGCGCCATGGCATAGACATCGGTAGCGGGCAGTCCGTGGTCGCGGAACAGCTGCGCCATCGTTTTACCGGGTTCGACACGATAGGAGCGCCATTGATTATCAATTCCGCTATCTGGCTGGAATGGTTGCGTATGGGTGGTTTGCGGCTGCTCTTCTGGTTGGCCTTCCTGTATTGGTTCTGGAGCGACCGGAGCCACCTGATCAGGATCATTTTGTGGCGTGACTAATTGCGCCCGCAGCTGTTCTTCTGTCGGTGGTTGTGATTGCGACTGAATATCTAACTGCGCTTCACGCGTCACCACCGGCGCGTTGGGCGTATCATCAGATGGAAGCAGAAATCCGACCACCAATACAATGGCGGCAATAATGATCCCCCGACGATGCATCGGCGGCAGCGGGTCCATGAAGCGAAAATTGTCCGGCGCGTGCCAGACTTTCTCCAGGGTTGGTTTTAGTTCAAAGCGCCCGGGCATGGTTTCCTCCTGCTCCGCGTCTTGTTCCTCAATCATAGCCTATGAATAAGCTAACGCTATGATGTCCGTGGTAAACCCGCCTTTATTATATTCATACGGGATATTGCTATTGTTTCTTTTTCCCCGGGATTTGTCATCATTCCCGCGACAAAGTTTTACCCAAAGAAGTGTGGCTGATATGCTGCCCGCTACTTTATACCCTAAGAAAGGAAATACGATGACCACCCCAACTTTTGACACCATCGAAGCGCAAGCAAGCTACGGCATTGGTTTGCAGGTAGGGCAACAACTGAGTGAATCTGGCCTGGAAGGGCTGCTGCCAGAAGCACTGGTTGCAGGCATTGCCGATGCGCTGGAAGGCAAACATCCGGCTGTTCCGGTTGATGTGGTGCACCGCGCGCTGCGTGAAATCCACGAACGCGCCGATGCCGTTCGTCGTCAGCGTTTCCAGGCGATGGCTGCTGAAGGTGTGAAATACCTGGAAGAAAACGCCAAAAAAGAAGGTGTAAATAGCACCGAATCTGGCCTGCAATTCCGCGTGATCAACCAGGGCGAAGGCGCAATTCCGGCACGTACCGACCGCGTTCGTGTTCATTACACCGGAAAACTGATCGACGGCACCGTGTTTGACAGCTCCGTTGCTCGCGGCGAGCCAGCTGAATTCCCGGTTAACGGCGTGATCCCTGGCTGGATTGAAGCACTGACTCTGATGCCGGTAGGTTCTAAATGGGAACTGACTATCCCGCAGGAACTGGCATATGGCGAGCGTGGCGCAGGCGCGTCCATCCCTCCGTTCAGCACCCTGGTGTTTGAAGTCGAACTGCTGGAAATCCTCTAAGCAGCGCATTCTGTTCCCCTCGAACCAGAGGGGAGCAGGCATTCAGCAATAAACCCTTCAGTTTGCCAAACGGCGCTATTTTATGTTGCAAAGACCCTGTAAGCGTGTATTTTTGTGAGCTGTTTCGCGTTATCACCGTGATATGACACTCACTTTAAACATAAAATTAACATTAGATCTAAATCTTAGTATTCATCCCGCGTATTGTTACCTAATATCGATGAGTCCCGATACAGATTCGTCGTATCATAGACTGACTAAAGGCCGTAGAGCCTGAACAACACAGACAGGTACAGGAAGAAAAAAACATGGTAGATCAGGTAAAAGTCGTTGCCGATGATCAGGCTCCGGCTGAACAGTCGCTACGGCGCAATCTTACAAACCGACATATTCAGCTTATTGCCATTGGCGGTGCCATTGGTACAGGGTTGTTTATGGGGTCCGGCAAAACGATTAGCCTTGCCGGGCCGTCGATCATTTTCGTTTATATGATCATCGGTTTTATGCTCTTTTTCGTGATGCGGGCAATGGGGGAATTGCTGCTTTCGAATCTGGAATACAAATCTTTTAGTGACTTCGCTTCCGATTTACTCGGGCCGTGGGCAGGATATTTCACCGGCTGGACTTACTGGTTCTGCTGGGTTGTAACCGGTATGGCAGATGTGGTTGCCATTACCGCCTATGCGCAATTCTGGTTCCCTGGGCTTTCTGACTGGGTTGCTTCGTTATCCGTGATCATTCTGTTACTGGTTCTAAACCTCGCCACGGTAAAAATGTTCGGTGAGATGGAGTTCTGGTTTGCGATGATCAAAATCGTCGCCATCGTGTCGCTGATTGTTGTCGGCCTGGTCATGGTGGCGATGCACTTTCAGTCACCGACCGGTGTGGAAGCATCATTTGCACATTTGTGGAATGACGGCGGCTGGTTCCCGAAAGGCTTAAGCGGCTTCTTTGCCGGATTCCAGATAGCGGTTTTTGCTTTCGTGGGGATTGAGCTGGTAGGTACAACAGCTGCGGAAACCAAAGATCCGGAGAAATCACTGCCACGCGCGATTAACTCTATTCCGATCCGTATCATTATGTTCTACGTCTTCTCGCTGATTGTGATTATGTCCGTGACGCCGTGGAGTTCGGTAGTCCCGGAGAAAAGCCCGTTCGTTGAACTGTTTGTGTTGGTAGGTTTGCCTGCGGCTGCCAGCGTGATCAACTTTGTGGTGCTGACCTCTGCGGCGTCTTCCGCTAACAGCGGTGTCTTCTCTACCAGCCGTATGCTGTTTGGCCTGGCCCAGGAAGGTGTGGCACCGAAAGCGTTCGCTAAACTCTCTAAGCGCGCAGTACCCGCGAAAGGGCTGACCTTCTCTTGTATCTGTCTGCTCGGCGGCGTGGTGATGTTGTATGTGAATCCCAGCGTGATTGGCGCGTTCACGATGATTACAACCGTTTCCGCGATTCTGTTTATGTTTGTCTGGACGATTATCCTTTGCTCGTACCTGGTGTATCGCAAACAGCGTCCTCATCTGCATGAGAAGTCGATCTACAAGATGCCACTCGGCAAGCTGATGTGCTGGGTATGTATGGCGTTCTTTGTGTTTGTTCTGGTGTTGTTGACACTGGAAGATGACACCCGCCAGGCGCTGCTGGTTACCCCGCTGTGGTTTATCGCGCTGGGGCTGGGCTGGCTGTTTATTGGTAAGAAGCGGGCTGCTGAACTGCGGAAATAATCGCATTATCATGCTGGATGGCGCAATGCCATCCAGCTTTTAGATCACTCACCCGCCAGCGCGCGCGGGAATAGTACATTGTTTTCCAGACTGATGTGCTCCATCAGGTCATCAATCAGTTCATTAATGCCGTTATACATCGCTTTCCAGGTGGTGCAGGCTTCCGGCGGCGGTGTGACGTTATTGGTGGTGTGTTTGATCACTTCCAGCAGTTCGCCCGCTTCATCGTGCTCGCTTTCCATTACGCTGATTGGCCCCATTGCCTGGCTGCCCATGCCTTGTTTAATCATCGGGAAGAGAATTTGCTCTTCTTTCATCATATGGCTGGAAAGCTCTTCATGCAGCATAGTCAGGTATTTTGTCAGCCCTTTTGGCACACTTGGTTTGTCGGCGTGAACGCGCTCGACTTTAGTCGCTTGCAGGATCAGCTCCGGCAGCTGCTCGCGATGGCGATCGTGATAGCGCACAATAATGTGGTCGATGATTTCCGCCAGCGGCGCGCTACGCCAGTCTTTCTCAATCGGTTGTTCAGCAAGCTTTGCCAGTTCGGCTTCAATGACGTCAACATCCAGTTCTTTACGTGCCGCCGCGCGCGCCAGCGTCTGCTTACCGCCACAGCAGTAATCCATATCATATTTACGAAACAGAGCCGAAGCGCGAGGAATAGAGAGCGCCAGTTCACCTAAAGGTTGGTCGCGATAAGCCATAGCTGATACCTCATTCTTAATAATATAAGATGCATTTTAAATGCATCTTTAAGACAAAAGCTATAACCCTTACGTAGCAGAGGCTTATTTAACTCACTGCCAGCGTGTCAACTTTCTGAGACAGATTCAGTTAAAGGTTTTTCTGGTTTTGCTCTGACCGCGATGACCACGCCAATCACTAACAGCGCGATACCGCTCAGCGTCATTAGCGGCGGCATTTGCTGGCGGAGTAAAAAGGTGTACAGCAAACCTGCCAGCGTTTCGAAAACAATCAGCGGCCCGAGAATCACTGTCGGTAATCGCTGGCTGGCGACGTTCCAGCAGAGTGCGCCAACCCATGAGCAAAGCACGGCTATCGCAACCATCAGACTAATAAACACCAGCGGACGGGGGCCAAAGGGTAAGGAGAAGTCCGGCGTTTGCATATTCAGCCAGTAACAGGCGACGAGATAGCCGATGAGAGAAACCGGCAGCGTGACCAGCGCCTGCGCCGTCGCCCACATCATCGGATGTTTGTCGGGATTTTCCCGCAGCCAGCGGGCGTTGCGCAGGGCATACCATGCCCAGCAGACCACGGAAACTAACGCTAGCACGATGCCTGAGGTATAACGTGCCCAGTCAAAATCGGGGAGTCCGTGGTTTAACTCAGCAATATTCACACACGCCAGGCCGATGCCAATACAAACCAGTGCCGGGGCGAGTTTTCCCCATGCGAGTTTGCCGTCGCGCTGGCTATAAAGCAGATTGGCAAAAACGGGAATCACCACCGGCAGGGTGCCGATAATCATCGTGGAAACAGGCGCGCCAGTACGTTGAATGGCACTGGCAAGGCAGAAGTAATAGATAAGGTTGCCCATCATGGTGAGCATCAAGGCGGTAAGCCAGTCGCGACGCGCCAACTGACGCAGACGCACGCGTCCCAGCCAGGCAATGGGCAGCGCAATTAACCCTAACGCCAGATAACGCCCCATCGACTGCAGCATCGCCGGGTATTCCGGTACGATCAACGGCCCGACAAAAATAAGCCCCCACATCAACCCTGCTAACAGGGCGTACAGCACGCCGCTAATCATTACTGGCATCCATTGGTCTGTCAGAAGAAAGTTCAGGAAGCAGACATGATTGCTCCCGGCATCCCGTCATTATCAGAGAGGATGCGGGAGGATGCCACTTTAATTAACTAGTTATTAACATTAAAAAGATGGCTTACGCTTTCGGCTAACGTTGTCGTTGGGCGGCCAATCAATTTGCTAAGCGTTTTGCTGTCATCAAACAGACCGCCTTTCGATGCGCCAACGTCAGAATCCGCCAGCATATCCGCCAGTCCATCAGGCAGTCCGACGCTTTTCAGTGCCGCAGCGAAATCGGCTTCGCTCAGGTTTTGATAGGTAATCGGTTTGCCGCTCTGTTTGGTGAGTTCTGCCGCTAACTGTGTCAGCGTCCAGGCACTATCGCCCGCCAGTTCGTAAACCTTGCCTTCATGACCGGTTTCGCTAATTACGCGCGCCGCAGCTACCGCATAATCAGCCCGCGTTGCTGAGGCAATTTTGCCATCGCCCGCGGCACCGATAAATACGCCGTGTTCCAGTGCTGCCGGGGCGCTGGCGAGGTAGTTTTCGGTGTACCAGCCGTTGCGCAGCAGAGTGTAAACGATGCCAGAATCAGCCAGCATTTTCTCCGTCTCGATGTGCTCATCGGCGAGGCCGAGCGGGGAGGAATCGGCATGTAGCAGGCTGGTATAAGCGATAAATTTCACGTCGGCCGCCTTTGCGGCATTAATAACATTACGATGCTGCGGGGCACGTTGACCCACTTCGCTGGAAGAGATCAGCAGTAGTTTTTCCACTCCCTGAAGCGCAGGTGTCAGTGCGGCTTCATCGCCGTAATCAGCCTGACGCACGGTAATGCCTTGTGCTGTCAGTGCCTGTGCTTTTGCCGGATTACGAACGATAGCCACTATTTGGCTGGCAGGAACGGTTTTCATCAAGGATTCAATAACATAGTGACCAAGTTGGCCAGTGGCACCAGTAATAGCGATCATGGGAAGTCTCCATCGTTTTGTCTTGTGTTTAAATACGCTAACACCTAAACTTACTTTTAGTAAGTACGCACAAAAAGGTAAGTATGAAATGAGTCAGGTTAGCCTGTCGCAACAACTGAAAGAGGGAAATCTCTTTGCGGAACAGTGCCCGTCGCGCGAGGTGTTGAAACACGTCACCAGCCGTTGGGGGGTGTTGATTCTGGTGGCGCTACGCGAAGGTACTCATCGCTTTAGCGACCTGCGGCGCAAAATGGGCGGGGTGAGTGAAAAGATGCTTGCGCAGTCGTTACAGGCATTAGAACAGGATGGTTTTCTTAACCGTATCGCGTATCCGGTGGTGCCGCCGCATGTGGAATATAGCCTCACGCCGCTGGGCGAGCAGGTGAGCGAAAAGGTTGCTGCACTGGCGGACTGGATTGAGTTGAATTTGCCCGAGGTGTTAGCGGTGCGGGATGAACGTGCGGCATAACTGCCGGATGCGCTGCGCTTATCCGGACTACGGTTCATGGCTTGTAGGGCGGATAAGATGCGTCAGCATCGCATCCGCCAATAAATGCCGGATGCGGTTGATGATTTGTAGGCCGAAAAAGAAGTGTTTTACTTACTCAGATCCACCTGATAAATCGCAAACCCGATATCATCGGTCGCGACTTTATTCATCGGATACTGCCCTTTCTCTTTAATAAACACTGCGGCTTTATCTGACGGAGAGGTTTCGAAACGGATATCCAGTTTCTTATCGCCAGCTATTGGTGCTAAACGCCAGTTGTTATCTGCCGCCGGGTGAATTTCCCCCGCACGTTTCGACTCATCAGCAATCCACGCTGCCAGCACCGAGCGGTTCTCATCCGGTGAAGCAAAAGCGATATGGCTGTCGCCCGTACCGGCAAATTTGCCGCCGTAAGCGCGATAGTTATTGGTGGCAACGAGGAACATGGCGTTCGGATCAATCGGCTTGCCGTTAAAGGTCAGGTTCTTAATCCTTTCCGCATTGGCATTAATCATCTGGCACTCGCCGTCATAACGGGCGGGCTGGGTAACATCAATCTGATAATTCACACCATCAATAACATCAAAGTTATAGGTGCGGAAACCATCCCAGTTGATGAGTGACTGTGGTTTCGTGCTGTTAGGATCAATCTGGTTAAACTGTCCGGCGGAGCACTCCAGCCACTCTTTCACCTCTTTACCGCTGGCTTTCACCACAATCAGCGTATTGGGGTAGAGATAAAGATCGGCGGCATTACGGAAGGTCAACTGGCCTTTTTCCACCTCCACATAGCTTGCGGGGTCATTTTTGCGACCACCAACTTTAAACGGTGCGGCAGCTGAAAGCACTGGCAGTTTTGCCAGATCCGGATCGCCCTGAATGTAATGCTCGACATACGCTTTTTGCGCGTTGTTCACCACCTGCACGGTCGGATCGTCCTGCACAAGCGCCAGATAGCTATACATATTGTCGGCAGATTTACCGATTGGCTTGCTGACGAACTGGCGTGTGGCATCGTGATCGGCTTTGAGTGTTTCTACCAGCTTGCTGTCTTCCGCCGCGAGGGATTTTTTATTCGCGATGTCGTAAATCGGCCGTGCTTCCGCTTTCGCCTGCGTCACCTGCCATTTACCGCTGTCATTACTGAGTTGTAAGTCGACCACACCAAGATGATCGCCCCACATGCCTGGCATTACCGCCGGAACACCATTCAGCGTGCCTTTCGCGATATCAGCCCCTTCGATATCAGCAAAATCTTTACCTGGGAAAACGGCGTGAGCATGGCCAAACATAATGGCGTTAACGCCCGGAATTTCACTGAGGTAATAAACTGAGTTTTCCGCCATCACTTTATACGGATCGGCAGACAGCCCGGAATGCGCCAGAACGACAACGACATCGGCACCTTTCTCGCGCATTTCAGGCACGTATTTGCGCACGGTTTCGGTAATATCATTCACCGTCACTTTCCCGGATAAATTAGCTTTATCCCAGCCCATGATTTGTGGCGGGACGACGCCAATATAACCAATCTTCAGCGTCTGTTTTTTTCCGTCTTTATCGACCACTTCGGTGTCTTTAATTAAATACGGTGTAAACATTGGCTGTTTGGTTCTGGCGTCAATGACGTTGGCATTTACATAAGGGAATTTCGCTCCCGCCAGCGCATTTTTCAGATAATCCAGACCGTAGTTAAACTCGTGGTTGCCAAGCGTGCCGACGGTATAGTCCAGCGTATTTAATGCCTTATAGACCGGGTGAATATCACCTGCTTTTAATCCTTTCGCCGACATGTAATCTGCCAGCGGACTCCCCTGAATCAAATCGCCGTTATCGACCAGTACGCTGTTTTTCACTTCATTGCGGGCATCGTTAATCAGGCTTGCCGTACGTACCAGTCCGAATTTTTCCGTGGCGGTGTCTTTGTAATAATCGAAATCCATCATGTTGCTATGCAGATCAGTGGTTTCCATGATACGCAGATCGACCGTCGCTGCATTCACACTGGCGGCAATCAGCGTGGCCAGGAGCGTTGCGCTAAACTTAATCATCAGGGACATCCTTTTATCATCGGGAATACGAAAGAAAAGGGAGAATAAACGTCTTACTTATAGAACAGTGAAGAATGCCACAATTTTACGCTTTGAAAATGATGACACTATCACAGTTGGCGCATTCATTAACGATAGGGTATAAGTAAAACAATAAGTTAACACCGCTCACAGAGACGAGGTGGAGAAATGTTAGATCAAGTATGCCAGCTTGCACGGAATGCAGGCGATGCCATTATGCAGGTCTACGACGGGACGAAACCGATGGACGTCGTCAGCAAAGCGGACAATTCTCCGGTAACGGCAGCGGATATTGCCGCTCACACCGTTATCATGGACGGTTTACGTACGCTGACACCGGATATTCCGGTCCTTTCTGAAGAAGATCCTCCCGGTTGGGAAGTCCGTCAGCACTGGCAGCGTTACTGGCTGGTAGACCCGCTGGATGGTACTAAAGAGTTTATTAAACGTAATGGCGAATTCACCGTTAACATTGCGCTCATCGACCACGGCAAACCGATTTTAGGTGTGGTGTATGCGCCGGTAATGAACGTAATGTACAGCGCGGCAGAAGGCAAAGCCTGGAAAGAAGAGTGCGGTGTGCGCAAGCAGATTCAGGTCCGCGATGCGCGCCCGCCGCTGGTGGTGATCAGCCGTTCCCATGCAGATGCGGAGCTGAAAGAGTATCTGCAACAGCTTGGCGAACATCAGACCACGTCCATCGGCTCTTCGCTGAAATTCTGCCTGGTGGCGGAAGGACAGGCGCAGCTGTACCCGCGTTTCGGGCCAACGAATATTTGGGATACCGCCGCTGGTCATGCTGTGGCTGCAGCTGCCGGAGCGCACGTTCACGACTGGCAGGGTAAACCGCTGGATTACACTCCGCGCGAGTCGTTCCTGAATCCGGGGTTCAGAGTGTCTATTTATTAATTAATTTATGCAGCAGGTCCATCACTTGCTGCACCTCTTCCTGAGTAAGCGTCCCGTCTTTGGCCCATTGCACGCGACCGTCTTTATCCAGCACCACTACAGCGGAACTTTCTTCATCCAGCTGCCAGGCACCGCGTGCGACGCCATTGCTATCAACAATAAACTGCGACCAGGGATAAAGCTTTTTATTACTCTCCAGACTGCTGCGCACAAACATCCCTGAACCCGGAATCGCGTCGTCGGTGTTAACAATGGTGGTGGTCTGGTAACGATCGTGCGGTAACTTCGCTGATTTAATCGCTTCAATCAGCGTCGCGTTTTTCTCTTTTGCAGAGGTGCGACCAGCAATATGTTGCAGTACTCGCACTTTTCCCACTAACTGCGCGCTGTTCCAGGTTTTGTAGCTAAACTGATCTTTATCAAGCACCAACTCGCCACGATCGGTGATGCCAATCGGCGGCACTCGCTGACCGGTTTCGAACTGATGTGCGGAAGCCATCATCGGCAACAGCAGGCAGGTGAGTGCCAGAATCTTGCGTAGGGTCATGGTGTTTCCTTCTTATGATATGCAGGTGATCCGACCACTTGGGTCTGAGTTTTAATCATATGTGCTATTTATCGAATTTCCCGCAAGTGTGATGCCAGTTTGCGGTCAAGCGCACAAATCATATGAAAAATGAATGCTTATACTGAAGACCGCGCTTCGGTAAAAAGATAATTCTGAATAATTGTAACCTTTAGGTAAAAAAAGTTATACGCGGTGGAAACATTGCCCGGATAGTCTATAGTCACTAGGCATTAAAATTTGCGCCTCATAATAGTTGGGCCGATTGTGGCACCGCAAAGGCGTAATACTCAGCAGGAGATAACAATGAAAATTTTCCAACGGTACAACCCACTTCAGGTGGCGAAGTACGTAAAGATCCTGTTCCGTGGACGGTTATACATCAAGGACGTTGGCGCTTTTGAATTTGATAAGGGTAAGATTCTTATCCCAAAAGTGAAGGATAAGCTGCATTTGTCAGTGATGTCCGAAGTTAACCGTCAGGTTATGCGTCTGCAAACAGAGATGGCTTAACCAAAGTGCTATGCAGTAAAAAGTGCTATGCAGTAATAAGACGGCTCCTGATTCAGGAGCCGTTGATGTTTCTGGGGTTATGCGACGCTTTCTTCTTTATCTTTAGCGTCAGGCAGTTTTGGCGAAAGGGCGGTGGCTTTGTTGTCGATTCGGGTCACCAGCAGCTGGTCGATGCGGTAGTTATCGATATCCACCACTTCAAATTTGTAGCCGGCGAATTTCACCGAATCGGTGCGTTTCGGGATCTTACGCAGCATAAACATCATAAAGCCGCCGATGGTTTCGTAGTTGCCCGACTGCGGGAACTCGTCAATATCCAGCACGCGCATGACGTCGTCAATAGGCGTGCCGCCGTCTATCAGCCATGAGTTCTCATCACGGGCGACAATTTGCTCTTCCAGCCCCTGGCCGACCAGATCGCCCATCAGCGTGGTCATCACGTCGTTGAGGGTGATGATCCCCACTACCAGCGCGTACTCGTTCATGATCACCGCGAAGTCTTCACCTGCGGTTTTAAAACTTTCCAACGCCTCTGAAAGGGTTAACGTATCCGGCACAATCAGCGTGTTGCGAATTTGTACGCCGCTGTTCAGTGCCAGGCTTTGGTTAGCCAGCACGCGGTTCAGCAGGTCTTTAGAATCGACATAGCCGATGATGTGGTCAATATCTTCATTACAGACGAGAAACTTAGAGTGCGGATGTTCCGCAACCTTATTCTTCAGACTTTGCTCATCTTCGTGGAGATCAAACCAAATCACGTTTTCACGCGGTGTCATTGAAGACGGAACGGTACGGGATTCCAGCTCAAAGACGTTTTCAATCAGCTCGTGTTCCTGTTTACGTAACACGCCCGCCAGCGCACCGGCTTCCACTACCGCGTAGATATCATCAGAAGTGATGTCATCTTTACGTACCATTGGCAGTTTGAAAATACGGAAGATTATGTTCGCCAGTCCGTTGAAGAACCACACCAGCGGGGTGCAAACGTACAGGCAGAAGCGCATCGGGTTGATGATACGCAAAGCCACAGCTTCTGGCGCAATCATACCGATGCGTTTCGGGGTTAAATCCGCAAACAGGATAAACATGCCAGTCACTAACGAGAAAGAGAGAATAAAGCTCAGTTGCTCAGAGAGTTCTGCCGACATATAGCGGGAGAACAGGCTGTGAAAAGCTGGAGAAAATGCCGCATCACCGACGATACCGCCGAGAATCGCCACTGCGTTCAGACCGATCTGGACCACGGTAAAGAACATGCCGGGATTTTCCTGCATATTCAAAACGCGTTGGGCATTTATATTGCCTTCATCAGCCAGCAGTTTAAGTTTGATTTTGCGTGAGGCGGCAAGCGAGATCTCGGACATCGAGAAGAACGCACTTACAGCGATCAAACAGAGTATGACTAAAATACTGTTTAACATATCTTATCCGACCTTTCAGGCCAGATCCTCGGAAGGGGAAGTTGATTAATTTGTGTGAAATACACATTGAAAGCCGATTCGAAGAAAGTGAACCGGCATTTTCAGTGGCTAGTATAGCGTAAGGTACTGTAAAGCCGCCAGAGGGTTAAAATTCAGACAGCTGAAAAATGAAAAACTGCCTGATGCGCTATGCCGAACAGGCCTACGCAGTCCCCGCAATATATTGAATTTGGACGATTTTGTAGGCCGGGCAAGGCGTTTACGCCGTATCCGGCATAAACAAAATGCACTTTATCAACAATCTACATTTGTACCCGTAACGCTATGCTTCCGGCGGCAGACAGACGCCAATTCCGCCAATTCCACAGTAACCATACGGGTTTTTATGCAGATATTGCTGGTGGTCATCTTCGGCATAATAAAACGGTGTGGCGTTAGCGATTTCCGTGGTGATGCGACGATCGTCATCGGCGGCAAGCATCGCCGCCTGAAAACGTTCCAGACTGGCGCGAGCGGCGGCATCCTGTTCTGGGGTCAGCGGATAAATCGCTGAACGATACTGCGTGCCGTGGTCATTGCCCTGACGCATTCCCTGGGCGGGATCGTGATTCTCCCAAAATACTTGTAGCAACTGCTCATAGCTGATGACGGATGGATCGTAAACAATGCGCACCGCTTCGGCATGGCCAGTATCGCCGGAGCACACTTCCCGATAAGTCGGATTTGGCGTATAGCCGCCGGTATAGCCTGCGGCGGTGCTGTAAACGCCGGGTAACTGCCAGAACAGACGCTCCACACCCCAGAAACAACCCATCGCAAAAATGGCAATCTCCATTCCGTCAGGTACATTGGTCATTGAGTGACCGTTGACCGCATGCAGTGTGGCTACGGGCATCGGGGTGTTACGTCCAGGCAGGGCATCGGCGGGGGAAACCAGATGCTTTTTATCAAATAAACTCATGGTGTCGCTCTCCCGAAAATCGGTCATTGGGGTTAAGGTTGTAACAAGAGGCGTATTTGCACACAATAACCACCGTGAATAGGTCTAAAGTAAAACATAAGAAATATTTTGGGTTTAGTCTGCTTTTTAATCCATATTACTGGATTTTTGTTAAGCCGTTTAACGGCGTTCCAGGGGCAGGAAAAAAGGATATTCAGGAGAAAATGTGCGCTATATCCGACAGTTATGCTGTGTAAGCTTACTCTGCTTAAGCGGATCTGCCGTCGCCGCGAACGTCCGTCTACAGGTCGAGGGGTTATCGGGACAGCTGGAAAAGAACGTTCGCGCGCAGCTTTCTACGATTGAAAGTGATGAAGTGACGCCAGACCGTCGCTTTCGCGCACGCGTCGATGATGCCATCCGCGAAGGTCTGAAAGCGCTGGGCTATTACCAGCCGACCATTGAATTTGATCTCCGTCCACCGCCAAAGAAAGGGCGGCAGGTATTGATCGCCAAAGTCACGCCAGGCGTGCCGGTGTTAATTGGCGGCACCGATGTGGTATTGCGCGGCGGCGCGCGGACCGATAAAGACTATTTGAAATTGCTCGATACTCGCCCGGCTATTGGCACGGTACTGAACCAGGGTGATTATGAAAATTTCAAAAAGTCCTTAACCAGCATTGCGTTGCGTAAAGGTTATTTCGATAGCGAATTTACCAAAGCACAGCTGGGCATTGCGCTCGGCCTGCATAAAGCCTTCTGGGATATTGATTATAACAGTGGCGAACGTTACCGCTTTGGGCATGTGACCTTTGAAGGATCACAAATCCGCGATGAATACCTGCAAAATCTGGTGCCGTTTAAAGAGGGCGATGAGTACGAATCGAAAGATCTGGCAGAACTGAACCGTCGACTTTCTGCTACCGGCTGGTTTAACTCGGTGGTGGTGGCTCCACAATTTGATAAAGCGCGCGAAACGAAAGTATTACCATTGACGGGCGTGGTTTCGCCGCGAACAGAAAACACCATCGAAACCGGCGTCGGTTACTCTACGGACGTGGGACCGCGCGTGAAAGCGACGTGGAAAAAGCCGTGGATGAACTCTTACGGTCACAGTTTGACCACCAGTACCAGTATTTCCGCGCCGGAACAGATCCTCGACTTCAGCTATAAAATGCCGCTGCTGAAGAATCCGCTGGAACAATATTATTTGGTGCAGGGCGGTTTTAAGCGCACTGACCTGAACGATACCGAGTCTGACTCCACTACGCTGGTGGCTTCTCGCTACTGGGATCTCTCCAGCGGCTGGCAGCGTGCCATTAACCTGCGCTGGAGTTTCGACCACTTTACCCAGGGTGAAATTACCAACACCACGATGCTGTTTTATCCTGGGGTGATGATTAGCCGCACGCGTTCTCGTGGTGGCCTGATGCCAACCTGGGGCGACTCGCAACGCTACTCTATCGACTACTCCAACACGGCCTGGGGCTCGGATGTTGATTTCTCCGTTTTCCAGGCGCAGAACGTCTGGATCCGCACACTGTACGATCGCCATCGTTTTGTGACACGCGGCACGCTGGGCTGGATTGAAACGGGTGATTTCGACAAAGTACCGCCGGATCTGCGTTTCTTCGCCGGGGGCGATCGCAGTATTCGCGGCTACAAATACAAATCTATCGCCCCGAAATACGCCAACGGTGACCTGAAAGGGGCCTCGAAGCTGATAACCGGATCGCTGGAATACCAGTACAACGTGACCGGAAAATGGTGGGGCGCGGTGTTTGTCGATAGCGGCGAAGCGGTAAGCGATATTCGCCGCAGCGACTTTAAAACCGGTACCGGTGTCGGCGTGCGCTGGGAATCGCCGGTCGGGCCAATCAAACTCGATTTTGCCGTGCCGGTCGCGGATAAAGACGAACACGGGTTACAGTTTTACATCGGTCTGGGGCCAGAATTATGAGTTTATGGAAAAAAATCAGCCTCGGCGTGGTTATCGTTATCTTACTGTTGCTGGGATCGGTGGCGTTTCTGGTGGGCACCACCAGCGGCCTGCATCTGGTATTTAAAGCGGCGGATCGCTGGGTGCCAGGACTGGATATTGGCAAGGTCACCGGCGGCTGGCGTGATCTCACCTTGTCTGACGTTCGTTATGAGCAGCCAGGCGTGGCGGTAAAAGCGGGCAATCTGCATCTGGCGGTCGGGCTTGAGTGCCTGTGGAACAGTAGCGTTTGTATTAATGATCTGGCGCTGAAAGACATTCAGGTCAACATCGACAGTAAAAAAATGCCTCCTTCTGAACAGGTTGAAGAAGAGGAAGATAGCGGTCCGCTGGATCTCTCCACGCCGTATCCCATTACCCTGACACGGGTGGCGCTGGACAACGTCAACATCAAGATTGATGACACCACGGTATCGGTGATGGACTTCACCTCCGGCCTCAACTGGCAGGAGAAAACCCTGACCCTGAAACCGACATCGCTGAAAGGCCTGTTGATTGCTTTGCCGAAAGTGGCGGAAGCGGCGCAGGAAGAATTGGTCGAACCGAAAATTGAAAATCCACAGCCGGAGGAAAAGCCGCTCGGCGAAACGCTGAAAGATCTCTTTTCTCGCCCGGTATTGCCGGAAATGACCGACGTGCATTTGCCGCTTAACCTGAACATTGAAGAGTTTAAGGGCGAGCAGCTGCGCGTGACGGGCGACACGGACATCACCGTGAGCACCATGCTGCTGAAAGTGAGCAGCATTGACGGCAATACTAAACTGGACGCCCTGGATATCGACTCCAGTCAAGGGATCGTCAACGCCAGCGGCACGGCGCAGCTGTCAGACAACTGGCCGGTGGATATCACCCTCAACAGCACACTGAACGTGGAGCCGTTGAAAGGTGAAAAGGTGAAGCTGAAAGTGGGCGGTGCGCTGCGCGAACAGCTGGAGATAGGCGTTAACCTTTCCGGTCCGGTGGATATGGATTTACGCGCCCAGACGCGACTGGCGGAAGCCGGATTGCCGCTCAACGTGGAAGTGAACAGCAAACAGCTTTACTGGCCGTTCACTGGTGAGAAGCAGTATCAGGCGGATGATCTGAAACTGAAACTTACCGGCAAAATGACCGATTACACGCTCTCTATGCGCACGGCTGTTAAGGGCCAGGAGATCCCGCCAGCCACCATTACCCTTGATGCCAAAGGTAATGAACAGCAGGTCAATCTCGACAAACTTACCGTCGCGGCGCTGGAAGGGAAAACGGAACTTAAGGCGTTGCTCGACTGGCAGCAGGCCATTAGTTGGCGCGGTGAGCTAACGCTTAACGGCATTAACACCGCCAAAGAGATCCCGGAGTGGCCGTCGAAACTCAATGGCTTGATTAAAACCCGCGGTAGCCTGTACGGCGGCACCTGGCAGATGGAGGTGCCAGAACTGAAGCTGACCGGTAACGTCAAACAGAACAAAGTGAACGTTGACGGCACGCTGAAAGGCAACAGTTATATGCAGTGGATGATCCCAGGGCTGCATCTGGAACTGGGGCCAAACAGTGCCGAAGTGAAAGGCGAGCTGGGGGTAAAAGATCTCAATCTTGATGCCACCATCAACGCGCCGGGGCTGGATAACGCGCTGCCGGGGCTTGGCGGTACAGCGAAAGGGCTGGTGAAAGTACGCGGCACGGTGGAAGCGCCACAACTACTGGCAGATATCACCGCGCGCGGCCTGCGCTGGCAGGAACTTTCCGTGGCGCAGGTTCGCGTGGAAGGCGACATTAAATCCACCGATCAGATCGCCGGGAAACTCGACGTACGCGTTGAGCAAATTTCGCAACCGGATGTAAATATCAACCTCGTCACCCTGAATGCCAAAGGCAGTGAAAAGCAGCACGAGCTACAGTTGCGGATTCAGGGCGAGCCTGTCTCCGGGCAGCTTAATCTGGCAGGAAGTTTTGATCGCAAAGAAGAACGCTGGAAGGGAACTCTTAGCAATACCCGCTTCCAGACGCCGGTCGGCCCGTGGTCGCTGACCCGCGATATTGCGCTGGATTACCGCAATAAGGAGCAAAAAATCAGCATCGGGCCACACTGCTGGCTTAACCCGAATGCGGAACTGTGCGTGCCGCAAACTATCGATGCGGGTGCCGAAGGGCGTGCGGTGGTGAATCTCAACCGCTTCGACCTGGCCATGCTGAAACCATTTATGCCAGAAACCACTCAGGCCAGCGGTATCTTCACGGGTAAAGCGGACGTTGCCTGGGACACCACGAAAGAGGGGCTGCCGCAGGGCAGTATCACTCTTTCGGGGCGTAATGTGCAGGTGACGCAAACCGTCAACGATGCGGCGCTGCCCGTGGCGTTTCAGACGCTGAATCTGACGGCGGAGTTGCGTAACAACCGTGCCGAATTGGGCTGGACCATCCGCCTGACCAATAACGGCCAGTTTGATGGTCAGGTGCAGGTGACCGATCCGCAAGGCCGCCGTAATCTTGGTGGCAACGTCAATATCCGTAACTTCAACCTTGCGATGATAAACCCCATCTTTACCCGTGGGGAAAAAGCAGCGGGGATGGTGAGTGCCAACTTGCGTCTGGGTGGTGATGTGCAAAGTCCGCAGTTGTTTGGTCAGCTTCAGGTTACGGGGGTGGATATCGACGGCAACTTTATGCCGTTTGATATGCAACCGAGCCAGCTTGCGGTCAACTTTAACGGTATGCGCTCGACGCTTGCAGGTACCGTGCGGACCCAGCAGGGTGAAATCTACCTGAACGGTGATGCCGACTGGAGCCAGATTGAAAACTGGCGGGCGCGGGTAACAGCGAAGGGCAGTAAAGTGCGTATCACCGTGCCGCCGATGGTACGAATGGATGTATCGCCAGATGTTGTATTCGAGGCTACACCAAACCTGTTTACCCTCGATGGTCGCGTGGATGTTCCGTGGGCGCGCATCGTGGTGCACGATCTGCCGGAAAGCGCAGTAGGCGTTTCCAGCGATGTGGTGATGCTTAACGATAACCTGCAACCGGAAGAGCCGAAAACGGCGTCGATTCCGATTAACAGTAACCTGACTGTCCACGTTGGCAACAATGTGCGCATTGACGCCTTTGGCCTGAAAGCGCGGCTGACGGGCGATCTCAACGTCGTTCAGGACAAACAAGGGCTGGGCCTGAACGGGCAGATCAACATCCCTGAAGGGCGCTTCCATGCCTATGGTCAGGATCTGATTGTGCGTAAGGGTGAGCTACTGTTCTCTGGTCCGCCAGATCAACCGTATCTTAATATCGAAGCTATTCGTAACCCGGATGCTACAGAAGACGACGTCATCGCCGGAGTTCGCGTCACTGGTCTGGCGGACGAACCGAAAGCGGAGATCTTCTCTGACCCGGCGATGTCGCAACAAGCTGCATTGTCTTATTTGCTACGTGGACAAGGGCTGGAGAGCGATCAGAGCGACAGCGCGGCGATGACCTCGATGCTGATTGGCCTGGGGGTTGCGCAAAGTGGCCAGATTGTGGGTAAAATCGGCGAGACGTTTGGCGTAAGCAATTTAGCGCTCGACACCGAGGGAGTTGGCGACTCCTCCCAGGTGGTGGTCAGCGGCTATGTATTGCCAGGCCTGCAAGTGAAATACGGCGTGGGTATATTTGACTCTATAGCAACACTCACGTTACGTTATCGCCTGATGCCTAAGCTATATCTGGAAGCCGTGTCTGGTGTAGACCAGGCACTGGATTTGCTCTATCAGTTCGAGTTTTAGCAATGCGAATATTTGTCTACGGCAGTTTACGCCACAAACAAGGCAACAGTCACTGGATGACCAATGCCCAGTTACTGGGCGATTTCAGTATTGATAACTACCAGTTGTATAGCCTGGGCCACTATCCAGGCGCAGTTCCGGGGAACGGAACAGTACACGGTGAAGTTTATCGTATTGACAACGCCACGCTGGCCGAACTTGATGCCTTGCGCACCAGGGGCGGTGAATACGCGCGCCAGTTGATTCAGACGCCGTACGGGAGTGCATGGATGTACGTTTATCAACGACCCGTCGATGGATTAAAGCTAATTGAAAGCGGCGACTGGTTAGACAGGGATAAGTAATAATAAAAGCACGCCACCTTCGGGTGACACGAAAACTGCTGTAATACAATGAAAAATAATGGATTATTTTTCGCATTGTCCACATATTGCCATAGTGAACTAAAGCCCGCGCCGTGATGTGCGGGCTGTTTTAGGGGCGTTTATTACTGTCTTTTTTATTAAAGGAGCTCAGGTAATGTATACCTATAAAATGATTCAGGTGCCGCCGAATATTTCTGTAAAAGCCAAGGATAATAAGTCTGGTGTAGCTGCTGCATATCTTCAGGGGGTGGTCAATGAGCAGGCTGCTGAAGGTTGGGAGTTTCAGCGAGTTGATACCATTGGTATTGAAGAGCAGCCAGGATGTTTCAATGGAGGAAAGGTACAGGTTTTCCAGTACTATGTGATTACTTTTCGAAAAAAAGTGCCAGATGCTTAAATGGGTTAGTATTCGCCTGATTCTTTATTATCGCGCCCATGCGCCAGCAAGAATTCGTAACAGATGTCGTTATACTCCAAGCTGCTCAGCTTATACTTTGATTGCAATAAGGCGCTTTGGTTTTTTTGAAGGGTGGCGATTAGGCTTGAACCGGATTTATCGCTGTCGTCCGCCTAATGGTGGTGCTGATTATCCCCCGCATATTTGTAAATATCGCAAATCGTGAGTGCGCAGGAAAAAGAAAACCCGCAGTTTTTACGCTGCGGGTTTGTTGTTCATGTCTGTGAGATAGGGTGCCACTTCAGCCAACCTTAGCAACCGATTGACGGGGGATCGCTCCCCCGTCGCGGTTTCCTTACTGCTTACACTGTAAGAACGCCGCAAACTCCGCTCCCCAGAAGCTCATCCGTATTTCACACAGCGAACCGTGCAGCATCCAGATGATGAGGATTGCCGTCACGCAGAACGTGATGGCCGTAAGCGATTTTTGCGACATAGCGCTTGCTCCTTTGTTGGAGAGGCGCTAACCTATCACTTGCTTAAGGTAGATATGTTAGGGCCTCGGTTAAACAGAAATGTTTTCCGGGGCCTTTCCACATCTGGCCTTCAGGTATTCCCTCCGACCATCAGCCGAAAGGCACCCGCGCGTAATCTAACGCTTTTTTGTTACTCCGGCAATTCTGCCTGTTAATTCTGAGGTAAAGGTAAGCTCATCTGATTGTTTCCCCTGTGTGAAGCTGGTAGCTCATGCCACGGGATACCTTCTGAAGAGTGAACGCCGGAGGCGTGTTTCGATGTGAATTTATGGAAAGCTTCCAGTGTTGAGAAGCATACGCCGCATTCCAGGTTGTTACACTGATAATACTTTTGCCGGACGGTGTTTGAATCATTTTCCGGGCGACTGGTGCGGATACGGGCAGACGCGCCACAAAGCGGACAACGAAACATAGCAACCTCCCTTAATGTGGTGCTGTCGCTATTTTAAATTGTATTCGCAAATATGCAAACTGACCGTCAGGTCAGTTTGAGGAACGGGCGTTTAATCATTAATAAAAATGTTCTCTGATGTTATTTATTATCTTGCCATTGTCAAATGATGATCTAATGACTAATTATAACAAAAGAGTCTGTACATTATTTATATGTTTTGATAACTAGGTGTTTTTATATATTTATAGATTTAAAATATCATATAAAAATGTGTGTTATAAAATCATCTGGTTTGAGTGAAAGGGCAGGAGGTGGATTTTTTCTGCCCTTTAATAATATAGTGCTAATGGAAACAATATCTATATACGAGTTATTCTACTCTCTGTAAAATTCTGCGTGTAAAATTGAGGCCAGTGCTGATGGGTTTTCCCATGACATGGAATGTCCTGCTTTTGGCACTATTGCAACAGATATTCCTGATTCTTTTATATGCTGGAAATCATTGTCTGGCAATGATTGTTCGCCGAAAATTAGTGTACGTGAACAGGGCAGATTAAGGAAGATATCTCTCCATGATGGAGTGGCTCCATCAACCAGACTTTTGGCTCCTCGCCATATTGCCCATGGGGCTGCATTCTGGAGTTCACCTTTCCATGGGGATGTCTCTTGCTCCAGTAATTCATCGTATATGTGTGAGATAAACTCTGCTTCTGGTTTCTCTATTATCTTACGACTATATGTACCTCCACCAGAGTGAAAATTAGGTTCAGAAACTACAAGCTTTCTTGTTCGTTCATGTAGTTGTCTGGCTACTTCAATCGCAATACTTCCTCCCATACTGTGACCATAAATATGGAACTGTGAGAGATTTAATGTTTCTACTACTTCAATAACAACTTTAGCTTGATGGGATATGCTGTAATCGAATCTTTTAGGCTTATCACTAAACCCATATCCAGGGAGATCTATCAATATTGCTCGTTGTCCACCAAATGCAGGGTCTGCAACAACCCGTGGATATTCATAAGAAGAAGAACAGCCAAGCCCATGAATAAAAATAACAGGAATACCCTGACCAGGTAAATCATGCCAACGTACATTTGCTCCGGCAATTAAAGAAAACAAACTGAACATAATATGTACCTTTGCTTTTTCTTACAGGTATAACCTGTAACTCTGACTGTAAAGGATCTTCTATCCTTGTTCTTGCCTCGCTGTATCCAGAGAGTTTTTGTATATTAAATTAAACACCGAAGTTGCTCACTCTGTTTCTGCTATCCATTCCGGGATTTTTGCTTCAAGCTCAAGCTGCGTGGTAAAACCGCTGTTATCAATGGTGTGCTCGGCTTTTGCAATAATCCAGTCCTGATTATCAATCTCGCTTTTAAATCCTGTTACCGTGCCATGCATTTCGGGGTAGAGTTCTGCGCGTCCGCGTGCCAGTGTGATGGAGAATGATGCGGCTCCGCGTTGTAGCTGCTGCCACTTTGCCGCCGCTGCGCGTCTTGCTGCCTGCTCGTTCTGATAAGTCTTGCGTAACACAAACACATTGCCTTCCGCACCTTCCATATAATCACCTTCACGGCTGCTGCTTTTCTCCTTTTTGGGTTTTGGCGGTTTGCGGCGTTTCACGCTGACTTTTTTCTTTTTCCCGTAATTAAGATCAAGCCAGTAAGCGCGTACCCCCGTATACGCTTCGCGGTCAGCAATGCGGAACTGATGTCGATCGCCACTGCTGCGCGTGATGGCGAACGAGGGCAACGGCTGGCCCTGCGCGTTCACGCCACCGCCTGGCATGATGAATAACAGATTACCGCTTTTTACCGTGGTGATTGCGCCCAGCATTTCCGCCATGCGCGTAAGGAAGGACATGTCGCTTTCTTCAGTCTGGTCGGCGTGGTCGATTTCGATATCCATCAGCATTTCGCTGATTTGCGGTTTCAGACCGTACCGATGAGCGATGGCGGATACCACGCGCTCAACGGTCACATCATGCCAGGACACTTCACGTTTAACGTTAAATTCATCCCGAAAATCTGCGCTTCTGGCTGAAACAGTCAGCCTGTCCGGCGGTCCTTCGTGTGCGATTTCATCAACAATGTAAGAGCCTTTTTCTGTCAGCGGTTCTCCTTTCCAGCCAATGAGAACCGTCAGGCGCGCGCCCCGTGGCGGTAGCTGCAACTGACCATCCGCATCATCCAGCGTGATGGTGAGCTGGTCCGCTTCAAATCCCCGGTTGTCGGTCAGTGACAGACTCATCAGGCGCTCTGCCACGCCGGACAGCCTTTTCCCCTCCGCGAGAATATCAAAATCCGGCATTTTCACGGGGTCTGTGCTTTGACTGAGCAATTGCATGGTGGTGTCGGTCATTCGTCCCTCCCTGTGCGGTATGGTCGCATGTGCGCACGGAGTGGGTTACTGCTTTTTGTTGTCGCCGTGGCGGGAGAACGGCGCAGGGGTGAGATTACGCGCGTGGTGGGTGATGATTGTTGCCGAATCATTTAACGGATACAAGGGGCTGAAGCTATGAGTGAAACTCGTTTTCATGGTGCCCGTGTTACGGAAAATACCGACCTGGTAACAGCGATTAACGATGTTGATTCCAGCGTTATCGGTATCGTGGCAACGGCGGATGATGCGGACGCGAAGCTGTTCCCGCTGAACAAGCCCACACTGCTGACCCGCGTCAATGACGTGCTGGGAAAATGCGGGACAACGGGGACGCTTTATCGTGCGCTTAAGGCCATCGCTGACCAGGTGAGCACAAAGGTGATCGTCGTTCGCGTGGCTGAACACAAAGAAGAAGACGGAAAGACGCAGGATCAACTGGTTATCGGTGGTTCTGAGGATGACGGCAGCTATACGGGGATGTATGCGCTGCTTGTTGCAGAGCAGGATGAAAGCATCGGATACCGTCCGCGTATTCTGGCCGCGCCGGAGCTGGACACGGAGGCGGTGACAAAATCCCTGTGCGTGATTGCGGGTAAACTGCGCGCGTTTGTGTATGCCACATGTCATGGTTGTAACACGATGGCTGAGGCGATTACCTACCGCCAGAAATTCAACGAACGTGAGGTGATGCTCTTATGGCCGGACTTCATCGCCTACAACCCGAAAAGTGGCAAAAACGAAACGTTCCCCGCGCCTGCCTATGCGTGCGGCCTTCGTGCGTACATTGACCATGAGCAGGGCTGGCACAAATCACTGTCCAACGTTCCGGTTAAAAATGTGCTGGGGATGTCGAGGCATGTGTTCTGGTCGTTGCAGGCCGAAGACAGCGATGCCAACAGCCTCAACAACAAAGAAATCACGACCATTATTCGTCGCAACGGGTTCCGCTTCTGGGGCAACCGCACACCGGAAACGAACGCCTACATCTTTGAGGTGTATACCCGAACCGCACAGGTGCTGGCTGATTCAATTGCGGAAGCGCAGTTTGAAACCATCGACAGTCCACTGACGCCTGCGAACGTGAAGGATGTTATCAGTGCCATCAGGGCAAAACTGGATTCACTGGTTACTGCCGGGAAACTGATTGGTGCGGAGTGCTGGTATGACGTGGTGGATAACGGCACCACGAATTTACGTCAGGGACGTGTGCGTATTCGCTACAAATATACGCCTGTTCCCCCGCTGGAAGACATGGAGCTTTACCAGTCGTTTACTGATGAATTCTTTGGTCCCGCATTTGCGGTGCTGGGAGGTGCCTGATGGCTGTACCAAAACATCTTCGCTTTTTTACGTTGTTTGTGGATGGTGAAAACGAAGTGGGTAAAGTGACATCCGTCACGCCGCCCAAACTGACGCGCAAAACCGACAGTTATCGTGGTGGTGGCATGATGGGGGCGGTAAGTATTGATCTCGGTCTGGACGACTCCGCGCTTGATGCGAGTTTTGTCATGGGGGGAGCTGTTCGTGCGCTGTTCCTTAAATATGGCGGCACGATTGACGGCACGCTGCTGCGTTTTGCGGGTGAATACTACACCGATGCAGAAAGCGATCTGTATGAAATCGAGATGCGCGGGCGTGTGACGGAAATTGATATGGGGGAAGCCAAACAGGGCGAAGCCACATCACACACTTACGCTGTCAAAAACACCTACTACAAGCTGAGCGTTAACGATCGCCCGCTGTGGGAAATCGACCTGTTGAACCACATCTACCGGAAGGACGGCAAGGACATTGTGCCTGACCGTATCCGTTCCGCGCTCGGGCTTGGCTGATAAGTAATATGCAGGCGGCACAGTGCGTCGCCTCTGACTGAAAAGGAGACAACTGATGAAAGACATCGATACTGAAACCCGGAATAACACCGTGGCGGATGATGTGACGGCAGGTGAGGATATGGCTGTCGAACGTGGTGTAAAACTTTCCCGGCCAATTGAGCGTGGTGGCGAAAAAATCACGTATGTGGAGATCACAGGGGCTATTGAGCAGGCTGGATCCCTGCGTGGTCTGTCGCTGTCTGATGTGCTGAATCTGAAAGCGGATACCATGTTCACGCTGTTGCCTCGCGTGACCTCGCCACGACTGGATGAAGTGATGATTAAAAAAATGTCGTCACGCGATTTTATTCAGTTGTGCGCTGCGGCTGTAAATTTTATGAGCGAGCCAGACTCTGGCGCGAAGAGCGTGCAGGAGACGGCAGCGTAATCACCCTGGTGTGCTTTGAGCACATCGAAGATCTGGTGGCGGATATTGCCGCCATTTTTAACTGGTCGCCCGCCGAAATCTTCATGATGACGCCCGGCGAAGTGGTTAGCTGGCGTGAGCGGGCGGCACTTCGCAGCGGGAATGCAGACAATGAAGACTCTTGATATCCGGGTCGCTTTCAGCGCCGTTGACAGGCTGACCCGGCCTGCCGAAAACGCCCGCCGCCTGATGGGGCAGTTTGGTGACTCCATCCAGCGAACGCAGGGGGCGATCAAAAATCTCGAGCGTCAGGCGCGTTCATTTGAGCGCGCCCGCGACGCTGTCAGTAAAGCGGATGCGGGCATCGTGAAAGCACGACGCCAGCTTAACGCCCTTAATCAGTTACAACGCACGGGTACAGTGCTCAGCGAAAAACAACAAAAGCTGATGCAGCAGTTAAGCACCCGGCTTGAACGCCTGAATGAATCGCGCACACGGGAAATTCAGAAAATGCGGGAACTTGGCGGAGAACTGAAACGCCACGGCATTTCCCTGACAGGCAGCGATAACACCATTCAGCAGGCCATCAGACGTACCGAACAGTACAACAACCAGCTTGAACGCGAACGGCAGGCGCTTGCGCGTGTAACGCGGGCGCGTGAGCGGTATTCGCGCGCGCAGGAAACAGCGGGAAAACTGAAAACAGGTGGTGCACTGGCAATTGGTGCGGCAGCGGCGGGCGGCTATGCTGCCGGGCGTTTTTTGCAGCCTGCGATCGGGTTCGGCAAAGAGATGTCCCGCGTTCAGGCACTGACGCGAATCGACCAGAACAGCCCGCAGTTTAAGGCGCTGCGTGAGCAGGCGTTAAAACTTGGCTCTGAAACACAGTTTACTGCGAGTGATGCCGCCAGTGGGCAGAGCTTTCTGGCAATGGCTGGTTTTACTCCGCAGGCCATTCAGGCCGCATTGCCCGGTGTTCTTAATATGGCGCTGGCAGGTGGCGTCGAACTCGGCGAGACGGCTGATATAGGCTCCAATATCCTCACACAGTTCAACCTGACAGCCGATCAAATGGACCGGGTTGGCGATACGCTGACAGCGGCATTCACCCGGACCAATACTGATTTACGCGCGCTGGGCGAAACCATGAAGTATACCGGTCCGGTTGCCGCAAAACTTGGTATCAGTCTTGAAGAAGCGGCAGCCATGGCCGGGATGCTTGCCAATAATGGTCTTCGCGGAAGCGATGCTGGTACGGCCATGCGCGCAAGTCTGTCCCGCCTTGCATCACCGCCAAAAGCTGCGGCTGATGCGCTGAAAGAGCTGGGAGTGTCAGTTGCTGACGCCAGAGGCAAAATGCGCCCGATGGAGGATGTGCTGCTTGATCTCTATAAGGCGACACAAAAATACGGACAGGTGGACCAGGTTTCCTTCTTCAAGGACATCGCCGGAGAAGAGGCGTTCGTTGGTTTGCAGACGCTTGTTGCGGCGGCTGGTTCAGGAGAGCTGCAAAAACTGACCAGAGAATTGCAGGGGGCAAGGGGAGAGGCCGATCGCGTTGCAAAAGTAATGGCCGATAATCTTGATGGGGACCTGAAAAATCTCGACAGCGCATGGGAAGGTCTTCGTATTCGCATCAGTGATCTGGTTGACGGTCCGCTGCGTTCTGTCACGCAGTGGCTCACGCGGGTGCTTGAAAAAATCACCTCGCTGGCGCAGGCCCATCCGGTACTGACGCGCCAGCTACTGATAGCAGGCGGTGCGTTGCTGGCAATGACTGCAACGATTGGCTCGTTGTCGCTGGTTATTGGGGTGCTTTACGGGAAGCTGGCCACCTTGCGTCTTGGTTTCGACATTCTTACCCGGTCAATGAATGTCATCAGGGTGTTGCCTGCGCTGTGGGGAATGGTGACGGGTTCTGTTTCTTTGCTGGGAGGCGCTATCGGGGCGCTGTTCAGTCCGGTTGGTCTTATCGTGGCTGCGCTTGCCGGAGCTGCCGTTCTTATCTGGAAATACTGGGATCCCATCAGGGTATTTTTTGCCGGGGTGTTCAGCGGGATTATGGAACGGCTGGCTCCGTTGCGCGAAACCTTTGAACGGTTTGGCCCTGTTTTTGACGCAATCGGAAGCGGGATCAGCCAGGTGTTTAACTGGTTTAAATCGCTGCTGTCACCGATGGAGTCCAGCAAGGAAACGCTGGATAAATGTACCAGTGCTGGCGAGATATTCGGTAACGTTCTTGGCGGTGCGTTACAGCTTGTTCTGACACCTGCAAAAATGCTACTGGATACGCTGGCGTGGATACTTGAAAAACTTGGCGTCCTTCCGGATGAAGCGGAAAGGGCGCGCAAGAAAATCGAAGACGCACAGCGTGCAGCCATTCTTCAGGACAAGGTTGCCTTGCTTCAGGGGGACCTGGCGAAAATCAATCCGCCGAAGCCTGTGGAAAATGGCAATGGCACCGGAGGTGATAAACCCAAAGACAACAAACCGCTCACAGACAGCAATACCGGGACGCTACGCAGACTCAGCAAAATTGCTGATAACACAGGTAAGCTGGTTGATGAGACGAAAAAACGCATTGGCCCCGGCGATATTGTCTTTAAGAACCTGCCCCGCGCACTTGCTGTTCGTGGGGAGTGGCAGGAGCGGAAGATTGCGCATGTCAGTAAGCCTGCCCCCGCAATTAATATCACACCCGTGGTCCCGGCTCCGCTGCCTCCGGCGCTGGTCCCTGTTGTTGCGGCCAGCTCCCGCCCGGTGGCGGAGGCTATACGATCTCCAGTGGCATCAGTTCCTGTAACTTCCCGTAACCGGGAGCCTGTTGCCTCCGGATTTGGTGGTGAAATTCATGTTCATCTGCATAACGTTGTTACGCAGAATCCCCGCGAACTGGCGAAACTGGTCGGTGAAATGGTCAGGGCAGAAATGGAACGGCGCGCCCGTGCCGGGCGTGGCAGTTTTTACGATAAAGATTGAGGAGTCATGGCCATGATGATGATCTACGGCATGTTTGTTTTTGAGCTGCGCACGCTGCCGCATCAGCAGTTACAGCAAAACAAAAGCTGGCGGCATGTGAAAAATGAACGCGTTAACCGTTCAGCAAGCTGGCAGTATATCGGTGCAGGTGATGATCGCATCGTTCTTTCTGGTGTGCTTTATCCTGAAATTACAGGTGGCGAAGTGTCGCTGTCGCTGCTGACCACGCAGGCGTATACAGGACGCCCCTGGCCTCTTATTGATGGCGTCGGGCAGATTTACGGCATGTATGTCCTGACCGAAACGAATACGACCCGTTCCGAGTTTGATCGCTACGGTAAGGCGAAAAAGATAGAATTTTCACTGACCCTTGAACGCTGTGATGAGGATTTGCGGGAGCGCCTGCAATCCTCATCGTTCAGCGATATGCTGTCCGGCTTCAAAGATAAAGTGACATCATCCCTTAACAGCGCGGCCAGTTCAGTTAAAGGGCTGTTCTGATTTAATGCTGGCCACTCATACCCTCATACCTGGTAATAAGTGGCCAGTCTTAACACTCACCATTTGATTGCACCAGTGTTAACGATTTGTTACTGGACATCAGACACGCTGGATAGCCAGTAGAAACATACCATTAAAATTATTACAATAATTGGTCACATGATTATCTTATGCTGAATAATAGAGATATGAATATTAATGAACTTAAAGATTGTATTCACTATGAAGTAATCGGTAGCGAGCGTCCTTTCTCCTGGCGAAAGGCAATTGTTCGCGCAATAAAACATAGAAGAGTTCGTTATTTATTTTGGTGGCGCATAGCCAAATACCTTTTTGATAAAGGCGGATACTGTCGGAAGATTGCGGGGAAAATAGAACGTTTCATTCTTGATAAATATAATGTAACAGTCCCTTTAACTGTAAATATAGGGAAAGGCTTTGATATTTCTTATCTCAACAGTGTTGTTATCGGTCACAAAGTAACAATCGGTGAAAATTGTTCAATAAAACCAGGGGTAACTATTGGGCTGCGTGGTGATTTTAATGATATGGATATTGTTATAGGACATAATGTGACCATTGGTTGTAATGCCACCATTCTTGGTGGCAAAGTGCGTATAGGAAACAATGTCACAATAGGTGCTCATGCATTGGTATTGCATGATATTCCTGATGATTCAACATTCATCACTAAATTTCAGTCTGAAGTTATCTGCTCGTCCTCCCGCACATAACCCTGATTCATCAGCTCTGGCCATACGATATCCGGAGCTGTACTGGTGTCAATTCTACTCACTAATACTCTGTATTTTCTCCAGGAATCCAGTTGTGAATTTTCCTCGTTTGTTGCTATTTCAAGATTAACTGCATCCTGCAGAATTGCGATGTTATCTGTTGCTTCCTGGATCAACCTTGCCTTTTTCTCTTCCGCTTCCCGTATCCGAAACAGTTTTTCTGCTTCCTCATCCTTCACCCAGGATACGCCGTCCCACTTCTGATACTCCCCTGCTGGCGACAACCAGGTGACATTCTCTGGTAGCGGTCCGGGTTCAGAAATAAACAACGCGTCCCCCGATGCCACGTCATAGACCGTTTTACCACGATGGTCTTCAACAATATTCCACGATTCATTTTCACTGTTAAAAACTGCCACAAAGCCAGCAGGAATTTCCGGTGGGGCGATATCTGTAGAATTAGCTGGCAGCCCTGTATGAGGTGGAATATATGCGTCACCTTCACCAATAAACTCATTAGTTCCGGCCAGCAGGTTATAAATTTTTACAGTACGTGATTGTTTGCTCATTCTGAATGCCATTATGCAAGCCTCACAATATAATTAAATGCGATGTTTTTAACGGTGTTTTCCGCGTTACCAGCAGCGTTAACGGTGATGGTGTGTCCATGTGAACCAATCGCAACAGAGTGCGTATGAGCGCCAATACCAACAGTGTGTGCATGTGCCCCAGCACTTGTAGCGGTACCTGATACTGAGTGGGTATGTGCGCCAGAAGAAGGCACAGTTCCATTCCCCACCACCGTGCCACTTGATGCACCATCCAGCCAGTCGAAATTCATACCGCCACTGTTTGGTCTCCTTAATGGAACGGTATGAGTATGTGCGCCAGCACTATTTGCAGTACCAGATACATTGTGGGTATGTGCACCTGTGTTATTCGTTGATTTAGTACCGTAATCAAACGACGATGTGGTTTTCGTACCCAAATCCGTACTGGATGCGCTGGCACTGTGGGTGTGCGATTTAATGCCGTCCTGTTCCAGAGACAATACGGCCCGACCACTGGCGGGTTTGCCCTTGATTGTCCAGCCACGCATATCCGGGATCACGCCTGACGGATAAGCGACTGCAAGTTTCGGGTATGCAGATTTATCAAAAGTCTGTCCCTGCATCAGGGCGTAACCAGACGGCACAGTATCTGATGGCCACGGCAGCGGAACACCTGGCGGAAACGCTTCAATATTTGCCGAGCCGTCAAATTTTACGCCGTTAATTGTCCTTGCCGTTTTCAGCTTTGTTGCTGTAGCAGCATTGCCGGATAGTTCGCCTGAAAGACCACCGCTGAATGTCTGTTTCGCCGCCCATGTCTGAGCTTCGTCGATAATTGGCACACGTCTTGTCGTAATCGTGCGGCTTCCCGGATTTCCTGAAATGCGAACCATAAAAAAGCGGTAATTCGCTTTACTTACAGTGCTGCGCCATACATGCATTGAGCGCCCCGTACCGGAATCATCACTCGGACCAACTGCGATGTTTATCAGGTTGCCATCAATGACGCCCCAGTCCATACCGTCGGGAATATTGGTCATGTTATCAAGCCGAACGGTTATCAGACTGCCCGGCACAAAATCGTAGGTCTGCCAGTCCAGGCTGGTGAGTTTTGCCACTGCGCCACCGATCCCCATATTCAGGGGCAACGAAAAGGAGTTATACACTTCTCGCCATTCGGTCCATGTGCTCCCGGCGTAGACGCGCTCAAAAGTGCGCCCCTGTGTGGTTTCTGATTTCCCTGTGGTTGTGTAACGCTGCCAGACAGATACACCATCAAAACGCCTGATTACTTCCAGTATCCCAAGCAATGTCGCCCCAGCAGCGTCCAGCATCGGACCGTTTGTCGCCTTTCCTGTAACACTGTAAATACCGGGGTCGGTTAGAACATTCAAATCACCTTCGTAATAACGGCTCTCTGACTGATGACCGACTCTTAACCACGGTTCCCACTGCGGATTTGATGCATCCCAGCTTGCCGCAAGGCAGCGAACGTACATATTCCCACGACGAGTGGTATAACGTTGCGTTCTTCCATAATTCCCGCCTTCGAGGATCTCAAGCGTCCCCTGAGCAAAGCCGCCTTCCTCTGGATAATTGCGTTCATATGAAGCTATAGCCGAGCTACTGTTACGCCATAAACCAAGATGCTCAGCGGCTCCAAGCGTATTCAGGTCTATAGTCGTACTCAAAGGGCGGGTAGCTGATTGAGTGTGACGCCATACGCCCCACGGACCATCAGTGCCATTCCACTTATTGGCGAGTTTACGCATGTATACATTGCCGTCTCTCGTGATAAAACGTTGCGTGCCTGCAAAATTGCCAGCTGCAAAAACCTCAAGCACACCGACAGCATTATCTTCCGGGAAATTTTTCTCCAGTGTTGCGTTGGTGGATGTTGCTTTAGACCAGATGCCAAGATAAGCCTTAACGGGACCAAATGTATTCAGGTCGGCATCAAGCGGCATTTCGCCATTATTTTTCATAAACGTCAGGCTGGTAACGCCAACATTGCCCAGAAAAGCGCCCTTATCTGGAATATCGTCACCGTTCTGGTCTTTCTGCAGACGTTTCTCAGCATTGTCATAGGCTGCTTTTACTGCCTTTGGCGTTGCCGCCAGCTTTTCACTGGTGCTGTTTGTTGCACTGCTTAACTGGGTAAAACCTTTTTCTGTCAGCGTGGCGTCAGGATGGCGGCGGGATTGCTCATGCTCTGCGATTTTGTCATCGACGTAATCCTGCGTCGCCATCACTGTGCTGGCATCAATACTCAGCTCAACGGACGCCACGTTGCTGACAATAATAACCATGCGGCAGGTCTGCGCGCGCCCGGAGCCTTCAGCGAGTTCAGGTTTATAGCTTTCCGCCATGTTAGCGACCGCAATCAGTGTTCCGGCATCGTCATACAGACCCAGCTCACGCATCCAGAAGCCGCCCACTTCTGGCGGTACAACCAGTTCAGCCACGATATAGTTTTTATTCTTGTTATCCACGCTGACTTTATTCAGAGCGTGACGCCAGACCTCATGCACCAGTTTCGTCTGACCGGCATCCGGCACCGGCAATTTGCCATTACCGTCACCCACGGCCATTGCAGACAGAGTTACTTTTTTCCCGCCGGGGACAGTGGCGGCTGCCAGCTTCGCGGCTCCGGCAGTAGTGATAACGGTTTTAAATTTCGTGCTCATTGTTTCTCACTTATCCGGGATAAACAGTAATAACATCACCATCACAGACCACACCGCCTGTATACAGATAGCCGGGAATGTCCTGGATAATGTTCAGGCCGATAAGGTGGCGACTTGCGGGTTTGGCATCGGCAATCAGCCGTTCCATTTCCAGATACATTTCCTCGGTCACACCACTGTCCAGCGTGCCAACATCAACCTTGAATGTTCCGGGTTCGCCGTCGAACTCCCACCACTCAGACACACGAATGAGATATCCCAGCGGCTCAATGGCCCGGCGCAGTGCGCTGATGGTTCCCTTGTGTCGGTGTATCAGCCATGCATCACGAATCACCTGTCGCTTTGTCTCTTCCGGCCAGTTGCGATCCCAGCGGTCAACGGAAAATGCCCAGGCGAGATAAGGCAGCAGATGCACCGGGCAGGTGTCCGGCGACCACAGCGTGTTGAGGTCTACCGGAATGTCTGTAATGCGCGCTCCGACAGCTTCGGCGCAACGCATGAAATTGCTGGCTGATGGCGGTAACAGTGAATTACTCATTACGCCCACCTTCGCTGATGGTGAATGACTCACAGCGCGCCGCCTGTATGTCGCTGATGGCCATATTCTGTGTGGGTTCGATTATCTCCACGCGTTGAACACCGTGCACATGCAATGCGGCAGCAATGGCGGACAACGCCACGTCCTGACCGATAAGCCCCTGCTCAGCCAGCCACTTCCTGAACGACGATTCAGCCGCAGCCAGAATAGGTTCGGATTCCGGGCCGGGATAAAAGTACAGTTTTGCATTCAGCCGCCATGTCACGATTCTGGCACTCTGTACGGTCAGGCGGTCGGCCACCGGGCGGGTATCCTCTGCATTCAGAACGGCACGAACGGTATTAAGCAACGCCTCCGTTGCTGTGCCGTCGCCTTCAGTGGACAGGATGGAAACCGTCACGTTGGCCGGAGACGGACTGATAGCCCGCGCATCACGCACCAGACCGCTGGCGCTGCGGGCAAAATACTCGTATGCACCTGACGGGCCAGCAACACTCAGGCCGTCGTACGCCCGCTGCGCCCGCAGTCTCAGCGAGGTGTCACTCTCCATCACCGCGTCGGTGGTATCCGTTGCCGGAGTGATGGTCAGGCGCTTTGTGTTCATATTGCCCGCGAGGTTGTCCAGGTCTGTCCCGGCGCTGTGGCTTAACATGCAGGCGCGTGCCCCCTCATTGACCCGCTGGCGTAACAGCATTTCACGAAACGCTGTTGTCTGGGCGATAACGTTCAGGGGTTCCGATTCCAGCTCCAGCGCGGCGGAGACGGCTTCACGCTGTTCGGCGGGATAAGCCGCAATCATCATGGCCTTTGTGTCAGCCAGAATTGCCTCAAAGTCAGGCTCCGCGATGATGGCGGGTTCCGGTAACTGTGAAAGGTCAACGGCGGGCATGATTTACTCCCTCAGCGTGATGGTTAATTCAACATTCTGCATGGTCTGCATGACAGTGCCCGACAGCGTCACCCCGGCGCGGCCTCCCGCTTTCCAGACAACGTCGATGGCATCCAGGGCAATGCGGGGTTCCCATCGTGTCAGCGCAATCACGGCAGCACTCATGCATTGCAGACGCGTGGTGTTATTCATGGGTTCGTCAATCAAATCAGGCACAAGGCTGCCATATTCCCGTCGCATAACCCGGCTTGCCAGCGGGGTGGTCAGGATGTCCCTGACTGACTGTTTCAGGTGCTCCATATCGTTCAGGTTTCCCGTTCCGTCCGGGTTCATTCCTGTGTAGCGGGTTGTCACTGCGGGCCTCCTGTCGAATCGCTGCCACCTTTCACGCCACCGTGTTTATGCGTATGCACGGTAATGCCGTTTGAGGTGAAATTGCCGCCGCTGTGCGTGATATTGCCGCTCATCTTTCCCCCTTTTGTGACGTCAAGCGTCGCCGTTCTCAGAAGGTTTGTGCATTCCACGACGGGCGTATCCAGTGTCACGCTGACGGATGCCTGCAGGGTGGCTGTTTTCATGCCGCTGGCGCTCAGTGCGCCTGCGTCCGCGTCGTAGCGGAACACCGCGCCATCCGGCGCGCTGACCACGATTTCTTTCAGGCTTTTGCCGGGGGCCGGACTGGCATCACTCCACAGGCTGCCAATTATCATGGCGGTTTCCGGGTTGCCGCCAATGCAGGCAATTACCACCTGTTCGCCTGGTGATGGCGGCAGCCACACATTGAAGGCTCCCGCGCGCGTGGTGTTCCAGCGCAGCCAGCCTGTTTCCAGTTCGCCGCTGCGAACGCGCACGCGCCAGGACTTCTCATCAACTTCAGAGATGATCCCGGTGCGGATGATATTGCTCAGCAGTCGCATGAGTTCTGCGCTCACCGTACAGCCTCCGCAATCCGGCCCAGCACCGTGTTATAAATCAGGCGTTCATCTGCCTGACTGATGCCCAACAGCTCACGTACCGGGTAATCGGTGAAAATGCCCGGCGCAACCTGATCGCGCTCACCGAACTGATGAACGCGTGCAATACGTGCGGCCACGCCGCTGTAACCCACCGTCACACCGGAAGCATCCGCACGGGCTTTCAGGTAGCGGGCGGTGCGCAGTTTTACGAACATGGGGACGCGCTTTGTGCTGTCCTGGTTGATGCGCCGGGTGCGTATTTCCAGAAAGCGGTCGATGTCATCCCGGTAAAACGTGCGGATGCTGTTTTTATCCTCATCCCACCCGGTGATGGTTCGCCCGTATTTCCCCGTGTCGTGATGCCAGTTTTTCAGCGTGCGTGCTTCGTTATTCCAGATAAAGCGAATACGCTCCTGTATCCGGGTTACGCGGCGTCTGCGTGGTGTCCATGCAGTCCCGTCCGGCGCTTTCTGTGACCGGATACGTGCCTGCTGGGCGCGACGTAAATCCTGTGCCAGCTTTCTGGCGATGTTATTGATGGCCTGCTGATTCAGGCTGTCGCGGATAGCCTCAAAGGTTTCATCCACGCGGGTGAATGCCTTATCCATCGCTTTCACCCCACGTCACATCCTGGAATACATGCGACCAGTCGCCTTCGGAAGATGGCAGACGGGGTTTTGGCTCCGGCAGGTGTTCTGCCTGCGGTGTCCCCTGACTGCTGCGCGTGATGCGAACGCGTTCCCGCAGAGGGAGCGTAAACAGGAGATCGGCGCTGTCATCGTCATTGATAACGGCGGAGAATTTGATGTCCTGATTACGCTCCGGATTGAGCAACAATTGCGGCTGATTTTCGGATAACCACGCCAGTAGCGGCAGCGTGAGGTCGTCCAGCTCCCCGGCGTAATCCATGACAAACATCACCATCTGATAGCGGTAAACAAACGAGGGCGTTTCTCCGGTCGTTTCAATGTTGCCGCTCTCCACGAAAATGGTGAATTTTTCCGGGTTGGCCTGACACCATCGGCATGAACGGGTCATGGCTTCACGCAGGGAATCAGTTTTCAGCATGGTTGTTGTCCTCGTTGTTCAGTCGTTGCAGCCTGCGCTGTTCCAGTAATTCAATGGCCCGTTTATCCGCGTTACAGGTTTCCAGTGCATCCAGAAGGCGGTCGCCCCATATACCGAGATTTCCCCATGTGAGAGGGGCAGGGAAGGGGGGCGGCGTTACCGGAATGGTCAGTGTCTGCGGTATAAGCCGGACTGACGGCGCTGGCCGTGGCGCGTTCTGCGTGCCTGCGCAACCTGTCAGTAAAACGAGCGTCAGGCAAAGCGTGGGCGCATTCATCTTTTGCAATATCGTTGCGTAGCTGTTCACGTCTGGCCTCTCCGTCCTGATTTCGCTGTTGATTTTCCACGCGGAGTTGCGCCAGCACCTGCTGCATATCCTGTACCCCGGCACTGATGATATTCAGTGTGTCGACGGTACTTTTCAGGGTGCTGGCCTGTGCTTCGTTTCTGGCGTTCTCCCGGCCAAGCGACCATGACAGACGCATGGATGTTCCCCATGCGGCAATCAGAAGGAAAGCGACACCCAGCGTGGGCCAGAGCTTCATGCCGGATAGGCTCCGTGTGGTAACTGAAAATGTGGTCCGTCTTTCAGTGTCTTCCAGTCGCCGCCCCATTCCACCGGAATATTCAGTTCCCGGCTGGCCTGTCTGAATGCTGCTGCGATTTTTTCGTACAGCGGCCATTCCCATGACACCTGGCTGCCGATATAAGCCACAACATCCACGGCATGCCCCGTAAGGTGGCGGCTGTTCATGGTCTGGCTCTTACCCGTGGCCACCAGTTGCTTCTGGCGGTAACGGCTGCGCAACCCTTCGGTGATACCAAAATCCACTTCCGAGATTTCCAGTGCCCGTCGGGTCACTTTCACCAGATCAGGATTTACGCCCTGCAAATTCTTTTCGCTCCGGCTGCTGAATTTAAATGTGTTGCTCATTCGTCCTTCTCCTTCACCCTGCGATTAAAGGCCGCAATAACCTTGTCGCGTGCTTTCTCTGCACCCATAAAACCGATTGATGCGCCGATAAACGTCACGGCATCTTCAGGAAACCCGAAGAAGCGCAACGACCCGGCCACGGCCATGGCAAGAACGCCGCACGCCAGCGATCCCGTTACGGTCTGAACCAGTGTTCGTCCGTCATAAAGGCTCATCAGCGCGGAAATGCTGACCGCCGCGCCTACTGCATACACCGTTGGCAGGTGGTCAAAGAGCCACGCAATAACCTGCTCTGTGATCCCTGTTTGAATGGTGCTCACTGCTACTCCCCCCACAACTGAATCATTTCTCGTTTCTTCTTCTCCGGCTCCGGCATCTCCACTTCCTGCCCGGCGTCCAGAAATACCTGCTGACAGAGTTCGGGGTTGGCATCCAGCACCTTTTCGGTGACGCCCTGCGTCGTGCCGTAGTACCGGAAACAGAGCGAATCCACGGTGTCGCCTTCCAGTGCCTTCACTTTCATCAGCACAACTCCGCAAAGATTCGCGGGCGGCACAGAATGTCAGAGATGGCCCAGCTCACATCGCGCCACAAATCCGATGTCTGTATATCCAGTGCGTCCGCCCGGCGGTCGCCCTTGTCCGTTGTGTCCGCATCGCGGTAACGCTCCAGAATCAGGGCGCGTGTGGCGGTGTAAACCGCATTGCGCCAGTGCCAGAGATTGACGCTTTCTCCGTTAATTACGGGTGCCGGAACATCGGCCAGCGTCTGATGGCCAGCCGCCTGCTGTTCCTGCTGCCACGCTTCCAGCTCGCGGGTAACGTGTGCCACGGCCCCGGTGGCGGTATGCAGCAGGCGGGAGGTGGTCACACGGCCCGGCAGTCGTACCGCCAGACGCAGTTCACGCAGCACAATATCCGGCCAGAATGCACCCGCTGAAATACGGGTATCACCATCATCGGTATCGGTGATGTCGTCCTCTGCGGGTCCGGGGTTGGTTCTGGCAACCATACTCATGGGGTTCACTCCTGAAAAAATCGGGCGGTGGGTGCGCGGTGTAAACGGTCACGGAGTCAAACCGGAACACCGCGCACGCCGCCCGCTGACGGGGTCAGTCGTTAACCGCGCTTCGCCTTCTGCGTCGCGGTGGTTTTTCGTGTTGCAGGCTTCCGCGTTGTCTTTTTACTTTTGCTGCTTTCGTCCTGCGCCTGCTGTGCGCTGGCGTCTTCTGGTGCGACTGCGGAATCGGCTTTTTTCAGGGCGCGGGAAAGGGTTGCAATCTCGCGTTTCACACCTGCGTTCGGGTTCAGGTGCATTGCTTCGCGCAGCAGCTTCAGTGATAAGGCCATGTTGTCTGCATCGCTCAGACCACGACGGGCAAAGGCGCATGCCTTGCATAATTTGGCGCGTACTTCGTCCGGCATGTCCTGGTCGGTGACAATCTCCCGGAGGGTGTCCAGTGGTTCGATAAAGGCGGACAAATCCGCGTCGGCATCCGTCCCGGCCTGCGTCAGCACTGGATTGCAGATTTCTTCGGTCAGCACTGTGGCAGCAGTACGGCCAAAGTTATCCGGCATGATGAGGTTGTGACGGACCACATACGCGCCGATACGCAGCGCAAGCGGAAGATCGCCGCAGTCAATCGCCCACACCATCAGCGTGGCAATCACTTCATCCTGCTGCCCGCCGTCAGCCTCCAGTGTTCCCTCAATCCAGCCGGAAAAGTCCGGCAACAACTCTTTTTTGATGGCGGCTTTCGCGCTTCTGGCCTGTACGCCCTTAAGCCGGGCCTGTGCCAGACGCAGACGATACAGCACCTCTTCATGCGCGGTACGCGCGGCGTGGTCCACGCCTTCATTTGCCCGGCCTGCGCGCTGTGCCATCACGTTCTGCCAGTGTTGCTGTGCAGGAGTAATCATTTTTTCTCTCCGTTACAGGCGGGCATGATGCCCGCCGTGAGTTGATTAGCTGTCGGCGAACTTCAGGCCAGTGACCATCGCGCACTTGCCATAGTCTTCAACGACATAAGCGTCATTGATGGACTGGTAGGTGGCGATGCGGTTGTATTCCGGTTCGTCTTTCATCAGACGACGCATTGAACCTTTCTGCCAGTAAATCGACAGGTTGTTGAACGAGGTGATCAGCATCGTTGAATCCGGGAAGAACGGCGCAAGGAACACGCCCAGCCCGCCAATGGTGCGCGATGACAGAATGAGCTGCCCGGCGAGTAATTCCGCATTGGGATTCTGGCCGCTGATGCTGTTCAGCACGGGCAGACGCAGCGAGTTAAACAGGTTGCGCCCCATAATCACCACGAGGTCGTCAGCTTCCTTGTGCCATTCATCCAGCAGGGATGAGCGCGCGTCCTGTACCAGTGCATCAGCGTTCGCATACTTACCCGCGTGCGCCACGGTGTTGTCCATGTTACGGGAGGTCAGCGTCACGTCATTCATAACGCGTTCGCTGGCGTCGGTTCTGATGTGCTCCAGCCAGCCCACGTTAACGTCCTGAAGCAGCTTGTTGGTGCTGAAGTTAGACTCATCCGCGTGAGACGTGCCGTTGAAACCGATCATGATGCGGTCAAGTGCCACCTGTCGGGCAATCTGTGCGCTGATGCGGGACTGAAAATCAGGGTGTGCCGCCCAGGCATCAAGCTGCGGATATGAAATAAACGTGTCGTAGTTCACCTGTTCGCACTGGTATTTGCGGTTTTTCAGATCAACCACGTTATTCGGGTTACGGCGTTTTGTGCCGTCATAACTGGTATTCGTGCGCGCAATCGGCCCGGTGGTATCCAGGAGGATTTTTTCGCCTTTCTGGTCGGTCACGCCGATCACGTTAATTCTTTTTGTAAATTCGGTGCTTTCCTTTGAGGCGTTTTCAAAACGCTGCTGTACCGAGGGTTCCACGGTAAATCGCGATACCAGTGCGGAAATCGGGATATTGTTAAGCGACGCCTGCTGCGCCATATAACAACCCAGCTTGTTGCGGGTAATATCTGACATCACCAGATTCATAAAAAATTTGCTCCTTTGTCTTATCAGAAGTCAGCCAGCTGGTCGGAGGCTGCGCCCGTTGCGGTGAACCGGTTCTGCGGATCGCCGTCCTGCGTGCGCAGTTTTTCCTTCAGTGCTGCCAGCTCTGTGGTCAGTGAAGTGATTTTCTGGCTGTCCTGCTGATGGCGGGTTTCCAGTGCATTAAAACGGTCGATAATGTCGGCCTGTGACGTTGCGACGCCTTCCACCGCTTCCTGAATGCGGGAGAAACTGGCGTCATCCGCTTTGCGGCCACGGCCAATAATCCCCATTACGCGGTTAAACCACTGGGTGCCTTCTTCCTGGCGTTGTTCTGCCATTTCGATGATTTCAGACTCGATGGCTTCGGAGATAAGCGGTGCTTCACCCTGGACACTGTTGAACGTCATCACCGCCTGACGTTGCTGTGCCGTGAATTTCAGGCGCTCAGTGCCCAGGCTTGCCGGGGTGTCGGTCATCGCCAGCCCGACCAGATAGGCGCGCCCGTTAACGGAGAACTGCGGGTGCAGTTCGATACTGGAATAGATTTTCTTGCCGTCAGCGACAAGCTGCTTCATGCGCTCGGTCGGTTCGATTTCTGCATACAGCGCAGTACGTCCGGCCAGCGGGCCTTCCGTAATATCTTCCGTACTCAGCGCGGTGACATCGCCCATTGCGGAAAATTCGCTTGACGGGCATGGCGAGAGATAGTGCTCAACGTTCACGCGGGCAGCGTAAACATCCGGGTTGAAGTTCTCGGCGGCTTCACGCAGATGTACCGGACTGATTTCGCGGCCATCAACAGTTGATCCGGAGACAGCCACGCGAAACTTTTTGCGGGATGTCTTTTTTTCATTAGCCATAGTTTTTGCCCCTCTGACTGGTTCTTCAGTCATGATGGCAAAGCGTAACAGGCTGATACAAAGGGCTTTTGTTGTAAGAAAACGGCCAGAACAGGGGGGTAAGGAGAACGGTTTCGCGCGCGGGTAATCTTCCTGTAATTACTCAGGGGGAGCAATGATTCAGGACGCTTTTGTGCGCCAGCGTGCGCGGCAACTTTACTGGCAGGGTTATCCGCCCGCAGAAATATCACGTCTGATGGGAATAAACCCGAACACGATTTATGCGTGGAAAAAACGCGACCAGTGGGATGAAACGCCACCCGTGCAGCGTGTCACGCAGTCCATTGATGCGCGCCTCATCCAGCTTACTGAAAAACAGAATAAAACAGGCGGTGACTTTAAGGAAATAGACCTGCTGACCCGGCAGCTTAAAAAGCTGCATGATGGCCAGCCGGATGTGATGGCCGCAGGAAAGAAAGGCCGGGCGAAAAAACTCAAAAATCATTTCACGCCGGAACAGATTGCCGCACTGCGGGAAAAAATCATCAGCAGGCTGGAGTGGCATCAGCGGGGCTGGTTTGACTCCCTGACCCTTTGCAGGGAAGCCGGGATACGTAACAGGATGATCCTGAAATCCCGACAGATTGGGGCGACCTGGTATTTTGCACAGGAAGCACTGCTGATGGCGCTGCGTGACGATGTGGCGCAACCTTACCAGCGTAACCAGATTTTTTTGTCTGCGTCGCGTCGTCAGGCGTTCCAGTTTAAAAGCATTATTCAGAAGGCCGCGGCTGAAGTTGATGTGGAGCTGAAAGGGGGTGATAAAATCATCCTCTCCAACGGCGCAGAGCTGCATTTTCTCGGCACTTCTGCTGCGTCGGCACAGTCCTATACGGGCAATTTTTATTTTGATGAATTTTTCTGGGTCAGTCGCTTTGCTGAACTGCGCAAGGTGGCTGGCGCTATGGCAACCCTCAGCGGACTGCGGCGCACCTACTTCTCCACGCCATCCACCGAAACGCACGAGGCATACGCCTACTGGAACGGCGACCGCTGGAACGAGAAAAAGGCCTCGCATAAACGCCAGCGTTTTTCTGTGGACTGGAAAACGCTGCATAACGGACTTATCTGCCCTGACCGGACATGGCGGCAGATTGTCACGCTGGAAGATGTGGTTAATCACGGCTGGAAACACACCGATATTGACGAAATCCGTGATGAAAACACCGAAGACGAGTTCCTCAATCTCTACATGTGTGAGTTTGTCCGCGAAGGGGAATCGGCATTTAACCTGAATATCCTGATTGGCTGCGGCGTTGACGGATACGACGACTGGAAAGACTGGAAACCTTTTGCTCCCCGCCCGATGGGAAATCGTCCGGTATGGATTGGGTATGACGCAAACGGCAGCAGTGGCAACGGCGACAGCGGCGCTGTGTCCGTGGTGGTTCCTCCGGCTGTTCCTGGTGGCCGTTTTCGAACGGTGGAGACGCGACGCGTTCAGGGGCTGGAGTTTGAAGAACAGGCCAGAGTCATTGAAGAGTTCACGTGTCGCTACAACGTGGAACACATCGGTATTGATGTGACGGGCGGGAATGGGGAGGCTGTTTATCAGATAGTGAAACGGTTTTTCCCTGCTGCTATTCCGTACACCTTCACGCTGTCATCAAAACGGTCGCTGGTACTGAAAATGCTGCAAATAATGCGTGCCGGGCGGTGGGAATACGATCGCGCCGAACGCGAGCTGGTCGCGGCCTTTAACGCCGTGCGTAAGGTGAAAACACCGGGCGGCTTTATCACTTACGAAACGGACCGCGCGAGGGGGATCAGCCACGGCGACCTTGCGTGGGCAACCATGCTTGCTGTCATTAACGAACCGATTGGCGGCGAAGGAGAAAACGAGCGTTTCACGGTTATGGAGTTCTGATGAGCAGAAAAAATAAAAAAGTGCGCATGAGTTCACGCATTGATCTCGCTGATGCGCTCAGGAAAGAATCATCGCTCAGTGCATTCACATTTGATGGTCCTTATCGCCTGACCGGGCATGACCTGCTGGACAATATGTACTGTGCTGATAACGGGCGGTGGTATGAAACCCCGGTGGACTGGTACGGTCTGGCAAGAGCTGCCCGGCAAACGTCCTGGCATCAGTCTGCGCTTTACTTTAAGCGTAATGTATTGCTCGGCTGCTATATTCCGCATCCGCTGCTTTCCCGGCAGGATTTCTCGGCGCTGGCGCTGGACTGGTTTGTGTTCGGTAACGCATTCCTTGAGCTTCGGAGCAATATGCTCGGCGAACCGCTTAAATTACGGCACGCCCTGGCGAAATACATGCGACGCGGAAGCGATCTTGAATCATGGTGGTATGTGCAGGATGGCAAGGACGCGTTTCAGTTTCGCCCTGGCAAAGTGTGCCACCTGATGAATCCTGACATTAACCAGGAAATCTACGGCATGCCGGAATATCTCGGCGCATTACTCTCGGCCAGCCTGTCTCATTCGGCGGACATGTTCAGAAAACTGTATTACGACAACGGATCCCACGCCGGGTGTATCATCTACATCGGTGCAGCGCAGGTAAACCGCGAAAGCATGGACTCCCTGAAAGAAACGCTACAGGGTGCACGTGGTGGTGGTGCGTTTAAAAACGTGCTCATTCATGCGCCCAACGGGGGCAAAGAAGGTGTGCAAATTTTGCCGTTCCAGCAGATCACCGCAAAGGATGAGTTCATGAATGTTAAGGCGGCATCCCGTGATGATGTGCTGGCTGCGCACCGCGTTCCGCCGCAACTGATGGGGGCGATGCCGGGTGAAAAAAGTGCGTTTGGTGATGTGGAAAAGGCCGCGCGGGTTTACGCAATTAACGAGCTGATGCCCGTTATGGAGGCCATGAAGCACATCAATGACTGGCTTGGCGAAGAGGTGATCCGTTTTAATTCTTATGCTCTTCTTGATGAAAAAACAGCCCCGTGATGGGGCTGTCCTTTTTACCAGAGTTGAACCATTTTCTGGGTGCCGTCAGGCTTGAGATTATCAATTTCAGAGAGAACGTAATATTGAATGGCTTCACAAACGGTGGTGTATGGTGAATTACCTTCTTTAAGTGGCACGATATTATTATTAACGCGAACCTGTATTTCATCGTTATACATTGCGATCGAAAGAGGAGTATGCACGAAGGCGACTTCGCCAGGTGTGTCGTCAACCACTGTCTCAATGCTGAAAATCAGTTTTCGCTCATCATTGCCGCCCCTTGCTTTGGGGGTAGCGGCAGGAATCTGAGATAAAGGCATTCTGCGAAACCCTTCAGCCGTTTCCAGTCCGCATGAAACGTAATGCTGGCGATTACCGTCGCTATCCGTCCATGTCTGTGATGGCAGCTCCAGAGAGATTTCATAAGCATCAACAATTCCCTGGGCAATGCGTACAAGCGGGGTCAGGTCTTCATTGCGGCGAAAACTCTCCTTTACCTGATCTCGTTTTTCTCGTAACTGCTTGTAATTAATGACCATAGAACAGCCTCCATTGATTTCTTTGCTCGTATTTTGCACTTATGAAGTGTGGTCGGCAAGGTGCCGCATCACTGACGCGCTTCGCTTGTCTGCTGCTTCGCCGGGGCATAAAAAATTTATGCCCCGACTCTCCAGCTCCTGTATCAATCAGATAATTTCGCGACGTCTTCCGACTTATCGCTATCATCGACGGCCAGACTCTTACACAATCCCGCCGCGCTGACTGCATGTTCTCGCCGCCTCAGTGCGATTTTGACGGCCTTACCTTTCATCCCATCAAATCAGAACACCTTACGTCTTTTTCACGCTCAGCGTGAGCGATACAGCCATTTTGTTGTGTCGCTGCGACATCGTTCAGGGAATGCTATTTACCCCCTGAAACGCGGGCTGTTCCCCCGTCACCTGCGCGCAGAAAAAGCGTGTTTTTTTGTGCACGCACGGATCCTTGGCGGATCCAGCCGCCACGCGGGCCGGAAGGGCAAAAAGTCGTTCAAAAAAATTGTGCAAATTTGTGCACTATTGTGCAGAAGGGCGATGTGCGATTATCGCCCTGGTTTGAGGGGGATCAGGTGTTATTTTTATCTGTCGTCAGTGGGCTAAACCATCCACAATTTACATCGCAGGACTGATGCGTTCTGTCCTCGTGTTTCTCCTGCCACAATGCTTTTCCGCCAGCCTTTATGATGGCTCTTTCAACATCCCGCTCGTATCGCAAGGGCTGAAATACGTCATTAATGAAATATTCGCTTATGTCCGGAAGCGATACTGCAAAATTATTTGTTTGTTGCGCCGTCCGGCTATGCAGCAAAGCGGCATACTTTAATGCGTCCTGTGCTTTCTGGAATTTAAGTGCATAGTCAGTGGCGATTTTTTCCAGTTCAGCGATTCGGTTGTCTTTGGTTTCCAGCCAATCAAGTAGCGCCAATACTTCAGGATCCCCGACATCCAACACTGTTACGCGTGATTTTTCATAATGTTCGTCGGCAAGAGTTCGGCCAATTTTGAAATCTCCATCATCACCATAACCGGAGCAGGCATAAACAACCTGTGCTCCAGATATTCGCTGAATTGACATTTCCTCGCCGCAAATAGGGCATTTCGGTACTGGCGCAGGTGAATAACGTTCGCGTAATGCCTGATAGTCAATCTTGCTCACTGGTTGCCTCCTTTGTGTTGCGTCAGCTCTTCCTGCGCCTGCATCATGCGATTGACCTGAACGCGTGTGCGTCGAACGGCAAAATTAAATTGAAACATGAGCCGGAACATTTCTGAGGCTTCCGTGTGAGCATCACGGAGAGGTGACAGTCGGTATAGTTCTGCCTCCGTAGCTTGTTGAATCAATGACAGATCAAATTGAAGTGCGGGTCTGGTACATTTTGCACATCTGGCAGCAAGCTCCGGCATCAGTTTCTTAACGAAGGTGTTTTGCACCGCTTTGTTGAGTTGTGTCTGCATCCAAATCGCAAATTTCAGCGAACGCATAAGTTTGATAGCCTCGGGCAGCGGCAGATAGATCATGCTGGTAGATTTGGGGGGTTGGTGAATCATCTTCACGGATACGCGATTTCGCAGCGTTCGGAAAATCGTGTTCCCAACAACAGCTTCTACGGATACAGGACAGGGAGCCAGACCAGCCCGCAGTGCTTCTTTCATTAGCATGTATTCGTATTTTTTCATCGTGTTTTCCTCGTGCGGGGCGACAGTGCACCCCGATAAAATTAAAAGCCGTCAAATTCGTCATTCAGGAAATAATGCCCGGATATTCCCTGCTATCTGACTGGTTATCTGTGCGGTTGGTACTGGCTGTGACACGGGGCGTTCTGTCCTGGTTTGTGTCACCGATAACGCCTCATCGTCAGCCCATGCAGCCAGTCGGTAAGCCTCTGCTGGATTCATTTTCAGAAGTGCCAGCCCGGCCAGAAAAGCCACGCGTTGGCCGCTTTTGCGGGCTTCTGGTGTAAGGCTGTCCAGCCAGGCGCATGCTTCGCCTTCGTTCTTGACGGCGGCGGGCTTCAGATAGAAACTTATCCGTCTGGTTGGAGTCGTCATTGGTTTACTCCTTGTCCATTGCGTACAGCCCATTAACCAGAGCAAACTGTGGCACCCCGTCCGCGATGAAAGTCGCATTAACTCCGCAGGCTTCGCGGATAGCGGGTGCCACAATCTCCGCCCCGCCACCGACAACCATCACCCGCCCGTAACCCGAAAAACCCGCCAGCGCGCGGATCACGCGTTGTTTCAGTGTTTCTTCCTTTTCACGAATAACCGCCATCAGGTTGGCGTAATGCGCGTCATTGTGGATGTGCTGGCGCAGCCAGGCTTCATCATGGCGATGTTCGATAATGGTATTGGCGATGTGGTGACTGGTGCGCATACCGTTAGTGGCCATCACCGACAGTACGGCATCGGCCATCAGAGAAACGCCTACGTGTGGATCGCAAAACACCTGGCTGATACCTGCCAGTTGCCCCTGAACCTTTGCCACATCCAGCGTGGTTCCGCCCAAATCCACAATCAGCAGGGATTCAAACGGACTCATGTCAGCCAGTGCTTTAAAGCCAGCCGGAATGGATTCAGGCATAACCCGTACGTTACGGATAGTGAATGCTTCGCCGTTCTGGTACTCCACCGGGCGCATAACGTTCGCTTTTTTGCGGCTGATGTTAGCCATGTCCGGCTGTGCGTTTGTGTCGAAATACTCGCTCAGTGGCAGGGTGACAACCACATCCACCTCCTGTGGCGTGATGCCTGATTTGACCAGCGCGTGATGAATGGCAATGACATTCACATCGCTGTACTGGTATTGCGTGTCGGTCGTCTGGACAAAGCGATCGCTGACCGGATCAAAACCATAGCGCACGCCATCAAGCATGTAGTTCGCGGGCTGCGTACCACCGAACGGCGCAGACCATTCCGACTTGAAGCTGTTCGGGCTGATGGCGTTGCGGCGTTCGCCGTTCTCAGTCCATGCCAGCTTGATGTTGGTGGAACCGTCGTCGATACAAATTTTCATGTCGCTTTTCCTTATGTTGATTAATTAATCGTTTACGGGATTCTGAAATCCCGTTTTTGCCTGTTTTGTGCGCGCTTCATATATCGCTGCGCGTTTTTTGCTCATTTACGGGATTCGTGAGTCCCGTTTCTGTCTGTTTTTTGTTTCCACTGGTCAGGCCACCCCGCAGCAGGTCTGCTTTGCGGCGGGCGCGTTCAGTGGTTTCACTGATTCTCTGTGCGTGCTCTGCGTCACGGATGGCGCGCAGCATGTCAGAAAGCACGGTAACGGGTGTTTTCATGGTGTTCTGGTCCTGCTGAAGTGTGGATGCCAGGCGTGCGGCGGCTTCAGGGTCTGATGCCCCCAGCTGTTCCAGATAGCTGGCGACCGGGTTATGGCGGATCTCCGTGCTGCTTACGCCGTGATTACGGCTCAGGCGTTGCCAGAGCTGCGTGATCCGGCTGTCCGGGCGGGTATCCGGTTTGCGTACAATTTCAAATCCCTGCGGTGCAATGATGCTGCCGTCAACGTACAGACTGCCGCCCCGTAACAGGTGCTGCATCTGTTGTTCACCGATATGCAGGCCGAGAGATTCAGCAGACTCCCGCCATTCTTTAGCGAGTAATTCGTGGTTATCAGGCAAAGGCCGCGGCTGTTTGCGGCTCTGTGTCCAGCTCTGCATTTCATCACTGCTGTTTTTTGCCTGTTTGTCACGAAGCGAACGCATCAGCGCCCGGCGTTCGTGCCGTTTCAGTGAGCGCATCCATTCGTTCACGTCAACGCCATCAGGAAGCTGCGGCCACGGTGCTGGCCGTTCTTCCGGCTGTTCTGTCCCGTTGTTGTCCGTTTCCTGTACACGGGGACAGTTATTGCCACGAGTCCAAGGGGCGGCAGGGCCGCCCTGAAGGTCAAAACCATTTTCGCGGGCGCTGTCTTCCGCTTCCGGTTTGCGTCTTACCAGCTTCCAGTTGTCCGGATGCGTGCATACGCGGGAAGACTCCCCGATGAGCGGTGACCAGATCCCGTAAATCTGTACGCTCTGTTCACCGTAATCGTTCAGCTCATCTGCGAGGTCGTAGGCGGTGCGAATCAGGTAGTCCTTGCGTGGAACAAGTACGCCGCCCTGTTTCTCTATGTAGGTGGCAAAACATCCGGCATCAGCGGCAGCAAGAACCGCGTCCATTGCGTCATCCTTCAGCCGTTGCGGTCCTTCCGGGTTGCGAGCCATCTGGCTGGCAAGGCGGCGCAGTTCACGCCACACCTGACGGGAGGGGATACCAAAGAACTGGAACTGGCGGACCCGGTGAAGGCGCGCCCAGCCGATGGCGCGTTCCACGCTCTCGGCCATTGATTTTCCGGTTTCGTGGTCAACGCGTGGCTTGCCCGTTTTCGGGTCGATGCCATCCACGGCACGGCTGTCCAGGTTTTTCCCGATGTAGGTGGCGATGTAGCTGGTCGGTGTGCCTTTTGAGCCGTCGACGTACTCCGCCTTAAAGCGTGGGGTAATATCATCACCCAGCTCGTGACGATCTTCCTGAATGGCAATATCGCGGGTGTGGGACACAATAGTGTCGATTTCTTCCGGATGAGCAAAGACCATCATATGCCAGTGCACGGTGCCGTCATGGTGAGGCTCCACCGTGCGGATGCCATACCAGCGCAGGCCGTCGCGGTTCAGTTTCTTGCGGACCGCCGCAAAAAACGTGTTAACCAGGTAATCGCTGGAGTCGCGCATGGTGGCCCCGTTCCATTTGGGATTCGGATGACCGTTCTCCGTTGTTGCGTGGTATTTTGACGGGCAGGTGACAGTCAGAAACACCGCTTTGTCGCCACGGGCTTCGGCCAGAAGTTCCAGCCCCTTCATGGTGGCCATCATTTCTGCCTTACGGTGAACCGGGTTACTTACTCCCGCGTAATACACTGTCTCGAGATCAATCGTGAACCCATCTTCGTTTTCCAGCATGAAACTTTTCAGGAAATCGCGTGTTTTCTCGCGCTGTGCGCGAAACTCGCTTAATGCGTCCTGGCTCAGATAGGGCGATGTTTTTCTGGAAACCAGACAGGCGGCGCGGAGTTGTTCTTCTCTCCACTCGCAACGTAACAGCCACAGTTTGCGTTTCCACCATTCCGTACAGGTCAGGCGAAGGATTGCGCCCGGCAGCAGCTCCGTGTCCGGTTCGTTCCTCCGGTCTTTATCTGTTGTCAGTGCGTCATAATGTGGAGGCATGATGTGCAGGTGTAACGCCATGCGGGCCAGCATCTGATACGCCTTCAGCGTTACATCCATGGTCAGTTCGCCATCGGTCGCGCCAAAGCCATCGCAGAGTTTTTCGAAGGTGCTGCTGAACATCGCCGCCGTCATGGTGGCCAGCGTCTGTATCTGGTGCTTGTTGAGCTGCGGCAGGTAAAGCAAATCATCCAGGCGTTCGCGTCCGGCAAGGGAGCGATAACCCGGTGTCAGCCAGCGATGGTCGGTGCGGTCCAGACGTTCGAATATTTTGCGCAGGGTTCCGCGCGCGTAGCGTTCAGCCTGCCAGCTCTTTTTGCCTTTCCGGCGATCGGCTTCCTGTTTTTTGCGCAGGAAGGAGAGGTGGCGAATAAGCGGATCGCGCAGATAGGACGGCAGCAGGCGCAGCGAGGCCATGGCTTCATCCACCGCACCGCGTACCTGTTTTCTGGCGTCTCCTGCCAGTGTGATGGTTTTGTCCTGTTTTTCCTGTGCGTCCAGGCTTTTATTAATCAGGTTGCCCAGCGGCGTGGCGGAGAACGCCGCATCAGCCATTTCCTGGCGGCGCTCGTTCTCTGCCCGGTAGGCATCCAGCCAGGAGGAAAGCGCGGATTCAGGAACGGGGATCCCCGTTCCTTCACGCCCCACTGCGTGGCGCGGTTGTTGCCAGTCCCTGATGTACTCTGCCGTCATAGTGATTTACTTCGTCATGCCATTCAGGGTGTCGCGGCAGACGGCAGCCAGCCGCTGAATTTCCAGCACGGTGTCTTCTGTGTCGGCATGGCGATGTGTGATGCGGATGCTGTCGGCAATCACATCGACGATTGCAGAGGATGGGCGCTGGTAAATGCCAATAACGGACGGGGTGCCACCTTCAATGCGGTAAAGCCTGTAATTTCCCTCGTGGCTGTCAATCATGTAGCGACCATCAATAACAATCTTTCCGTCAGCGAGCTGCGGTACAGGCAGGGATTTCAGGTACATGTCATAACGTTCACGCACGCGAACGGCAAGATCACGCTCTGTGTTGAGCAGGTATTCAAGAAAGTCGTTGGCGAGAATCATTGCGGCAATCCTCTTGTTACAGATGTGCGAAGGCCTCCCGCCGCAAGGTGCAGGAAAGGCCCGGAACAGGAATTAATGGAGTTTGTTTTGCTGCTGGATGAGATCCTGAAGAGACAGGAGGTCTTCCGCCAGATAGCTGAATACAGCGGCGCAGTAGTCGGCTGAAATAGTGCTGTTGAGTCTGTGCAATGTGTTGGATTGCATGATAAAGGCGACGTGTGCAGCGCGGGTGAGTCTGCGATCGATTTCAGTCTGGATGTGACGACGCTCCGCGATAGCGCGGTGCTGTTTGCGGTCTGCCATGGTGTGGCCTCTTTGCTCGGTGATAGAAATAACTCACCATCCAGAGTTGAGAATCTCGGGGTGGCGAGACGTACAGGGTTCTCAACACCGGAGAGCAAAGAATCCGGCCCGACCGAAGTCGGCCCCGTACGCCCCGCCATAATTCTGACGCGAAAAAGACGTGGCAATACAGTACGCACAAAAAAACCGCTTGCGCGGTTATGCGCTTTGCTCTGTATCGGGTTGAGAATCCCGGCACCAGTTTTATGAGGTGCAGCGGAAATGTAACCTGACCGATTGAGGCATGGCAAGCGGTTTTTTTGTGTGTGCATGTTCTGGTTTCTTACTGGTTCAGAAAAAAATCAAAAACGTTATCGATGCGTTGCAGCAGCTCTTGCTGCATTGCTTCCGGCGTTTCCGGTTCGCCAGGTGCCCCCAGCGTTGCGCAGAAATCAGCGATTTCATGATGGAGCGTGAGGCGAATGGCAGGAGCCGTGGTTCTGGCGTGCTCCAGCTGATCCAGCAGTGCCAGCACAGCAGACGGCGAGAGCATTGCGCGAAATGCCAGTAATTTTTGAGGCGTTGCCATTCGTTGCAGGGCAAATGCCAGTTCGCGTAGCTTCTGGTGGTTGATGGTGCTCATGCTCTGGCTTCCTTCAGTAGCTGGTTAAACATGTGAGTAAGTGAATTGCTACACCCGAACGGCATCGGGTTTACGTGGTAAGAAGCCTGTCCTCCAGTTTTGCGAGCGCGACCACCTGTGCTGCGGTTTGTTCTGATGACTAAGCCGCCGCGCCAAAGTTGGCGTAACTCAGCATTAATGGCTGTGGTTGGAGTATTCAGTGCTGCGGCGATCTCTCCGCCGCTACAACCCGGATGAGTAGCGATGTAGTCCAGAATGGTCATCTGCGTGGTTCCTGTACCTGTCGGATAAGATTCACCCGCGCCACGTTGGTGGCGCAGAAGTAAGTGCCGTCAGTGAGGTAGATGTGGTGTGCATCCTTTTCCGAACGATGTTTGTCGATAGTGGTAATCAGGCGTTCGTCGACCTCGTATTCGCGCCCTCTGGAGGTAAAGCGAACGACGGGAAAATGCTTAATTGCCATTGCGCCCCCTTTGTCCAGTAACCCTATGCGTTAAATATGGTGTGTCGGGCGTCATCAATGAATGCAACTTGAGAGCGCTCTATCAGGCGGAGATTTGTCAGAAGCGCTGATTCCCTTATGGGGTGAGGAGTGATCAGGTATTTGTTCTGTAATCCGGCGATAATGGTGTATCGCTGTGGCTCCGAGCCAATAGTGTAAATAAGGCGTCCGGTGTCAGATAAATCCAGTCCGGTGACTGGTTTAGTTTTGAGAAGCGCAAGTTCCACACCCTGTTTTTCGATGATTTTGGCAGCTTCTGCCGTGACTTTTGCGACTATCATTGTGTGGGTTGCGACGTCCATGTGAGCATTAGCCACGGCTTTTTTCGCTACTTCGCTTTCCATCTTTGAAATTTCTTTCAGTGCTCTGATGATACCTTCTTCTTTTGCGTGCATTTTTGTATCTCCGTTATTTGCGTGTGCGAATACCTCCGTTAATACGGATGGTTTTCACGTTTTCTTATTTAATTTGATGTTTTATTTGTATCGTTATTCATCAGAGAAAAAACGCTCGATCTTTTTCACTGAATTAATAATTCGCATAATCCCAATGGCGCAGGCCACCGAAATAATCAGAACAAGCCATGAGATAAATATACTCATGCGATATTCCCCAGCTTATACGGTTCAATATGTTCTCCGCATTCTGCGGCACAGAGCAGCTCGGAAAGTTCGTTAAGTGCATCCAGATCATCAGCGTAAAAAGCCACGTCATACAGACTCCGGATTGCCCTGGTCAATGAGTCACGGGCTGCACGTTCAGCATGAACGCCTGATGCGCTTAAGCGAAAATAAAAACGCTCAAGTGCTTTGTTGATGAGTGTTTTATATTCTTTGCCCATTGCATTTCCCCGGAAAACAATTAAACAAAATCTCTTAATGGTTTACCTGATTCAATGCGCTCAATTGCATCGTTAATGGCCATGTATGCGGCGTGATCACCTGCATGGCATGCGCATTCCTGTAGTGACTTTAATCCGCTGATAATATCGCTTTTTGCTTCCGATAAAGGTTTTATCGTATTTAATGCATCACGGGCATTATTATCTATGAGCCGGTGTATGATAAGAGTGTAGGCCGAGGCTATCTCTACCATGTTTTTTGTCGTTGTTGCCATTGGTTAATTCCCCCGTGGATGCTGAAAACTACGACCTGCAATTAAGCGGTCAACCGTGCGAAGAGCTTCGTATAATGTGAAATCCTGCCCGAACTGATTGTCGCCGCTGCTCAGTGCAAAAATGCGGTTTCCGGTAAATGGGTTGCGGGGGCACCTGTGAACCACGATTCCAGCTTTCTCAATTAGCCAGGTGTGTTCGCCGATTTGTTTTACAGCGTGGCCATCCGGCGTTGCGTGTGTTTCGCTCAGGCTGTAGCGAGAGTTGCTACGTGATGCACTGGTAGCGAAACGGTTAGCATGGCGTTCCGCCCCGTTGCGGAAGCGCTGCTGTGAAGAATTGCGACGTTCCTTCATATCAAAATACTCCGCCTAAAATGAATAATGGTTTGAGTTATGCTGCTTTACCGCTGATATTTCTGTTTCGTCTGCCACTTGTTGGCTTAAACAAAAACAGACGGTTTTCCCAGTCGTGCCATTCCTGAGGTGCGTTTTCGATGAGGCGATCGCATGCTTCATCCCACGCTTTTCTGTTGATGTAGAGTTCAGCGTTTCCGCCTGGTTTGAGAGGGTCCGCCATATACACCGCAGGTAGCTTTCCTGCTTTGGCCATGCTTACGATGGCATCAACGGTCTTTCCGATATACATCGCAAATCCTTCTTTTGACAGGAGATGCGAGGGATTTTCTGAAAGTCGAATTTCTTCACGTTCACGTGCTTTACGTCCTGTTTTTTGATGCTCCCCTTCTGGCGTTTCTGACAGGTGATCGCATCGTGTTCCGCAAAGTGACTCAGGCGCGTTTTGAGTGCTTTCTTGCATCTGATATCCTCCGCAATTGGTGCTTTCTTCTAACTAGCACCATTTAGAACTAGTTAGCGCAATTCGTTGTGTGTTAATTGATGTATAAACTAAGTGAGTTAACTTACTATGTCAACTACCGTAGCTATGAAAATTCGCATCATGCGGAAGTCAGAAATGCTTACACAAGAAAAAATGGCAGAGATTACTGGGCTTACTCTTGCTGCATTAAGGCAATATGAGCAAGGACGAAATGAACCCAACCTTGAGTCAACAAAAAAGCTTCTGAAAGCTCCCATGTTCCGTAAGTACCGCGACTGGTTTTTGTTTGATGAAGTTGAACCCAAGGCCGGGCAGGTTGTACCGGCTCTCGCACACATTGGGCAAGACGAAGTGGAATCATCCCGCTCCGGCAAGAAAACTGGTTAACGGTTCACCAGGCATTTATTTCCCAGAGCTGTGATCAAGATGATGTTTTCATTGGAGGGCTTCCTTATGTCGATTAAGAAGCTCGCTAATGGCAAATTTTGTGTGGACGTGCGGCCTGCTGGATCAGAAGGAAAGAGATTCAGGCGGCGATTTGATACTCGTGGTGAGGCTGTTTTGTATGAGCGTCATGTATTGCAGCATTACCACGACAAAGACTGGGTTGATAAGCCAACAGAACGGCGGTCGCTGAGGGAGCTGCTGGATTGTTGGTGGTTGTATCACGGTAAAAATCATCCTTACGGTGCGATGGAGCGAGTGCGTATTGCTGCGGTCATTAGTGATCTTGAAAGTATTAATGTTACACGCAGTGATCAACTTACTCGTAAAAACATAATTAATTATCGGTTATTGTTGCTTAACCGCGGAATAAAACAATCCACGGTTAATCGTTATTGCGCAATGATGAGTGGTTTTTTCACAAAACTAATTGACGCAGAGGAATATTCTGGGGCTAATCCGTTTCATGATGTGAAAAAACTTAATATCAAACAGCCTGAAATGGCTTATTTGTATCATGAAGATATTCCACGATTACTGGAGTTGTTATCTGGTGATGAATTAAAAGCCGTCTTGTTGTGTCTGGCAACAGGTGGTAGATGGAGTGAAGTTGCAAATATCAAGGGGGAGCATGTTATTAGCGGCAAAGTCATTTTTATGGAAACCAAAAATGGGAAGCGTCGCGTTATACCTATATCGTCAGAACTGGAGTGCATGATTAAAACAAAGGCCACTGGTCGTTTAATTTATCCAAGTTATGCAGCTGTCAGATCTGCTATCAGAAAGGTGAGGCCCGATCTTCCTGAAGGGCAGTCGATACATGTTTTACGGCATACCTTTGCCACTCACTTCATGATTAATGGTGGGAATATCATCACTTTGCAGAGAATACTTGGACATAGCACTATTCAGCAGACGATGACTTATGCCCATTTTGCGCCGGATTATCTGCAGGATGCTGTGCGCTTTAATCCTGTGGCTGAGTTGTCCAGATATTGCCCATAAAATAGGACTAAATAAGCCGACTTAAGACTATGTGTATTGATGTAACTAATTGATATATCAAAGGGAGGCCAGTGTGCTCGGCCTCCTTCATGTCACCTTCGGGTGGCGTTGTTTTATCCACCAGCCTGAATATATTCCGAATTTGACGCCATTCTTATCTTTTCTTAAATGCTGATTTGTTGCGCAGTGTTATAAACACCTGGCACGCTCAACAAGGACGCGACCACAATGAAAAAATCTCTTCTGGCTGTAATGCTGACAGGACTGTTTGCTCTCGTTTCTCTTCCCGCTCTGGGAAATGTCAATCTCGAACAATTAAAGCAAAAAGCTGAAAGTGGAGAAGCTAAAGCACAGCTGGAGCTGGGATATCGCTATTTTCAGGGTAATGAAACGACAAAGGATCTCACCCAGGCGATGGACTGGTTTCGCCGTGCCGCAGAGCAGGGATACACCCCGGCAGAATTTGTACTGGGGTTACGCTATATGAACGGTGAAGGTGTGCCGCAAGATTATGCTCAGGCGGTTATCTGGTACAAAAAAGCGGCACTGAAGGGGCTTCCGCAAGCGCAGCAGAATCTGGGTGTAATGTACCATGAAGGTAATGGCGTGAAGGTTGATAAAGCCGAATCTGTGAAATGGTTTCGCCTGGCAGCAGAGCAAGGTCGTGACAGCGGCCAGCAAAGTATGGGAGATGCATATTTTGAAGGCGATGGTGTGACGCGGGATTACGTTATGGCACGTGAGTGGTATAGCAAAGCAGCGGAACAAGGTAACGTCTGGTCCTGTAACCAGCTTGGTTATATGTATTCCAGAGGTTTAGGCGTTGAAAGAAACGATGCCATATCGGCACAATGGTATCGAAAATCAGCGACATCAGGCGACGAGTTGGGGCAGCTTCATTTAGCCGATATGTACTATTTCGGTATCGGTGTTACTCAGGATTACACTCAGTCACGGGTATTATTTTCCCAGTCGGCAGAGCAGGGAAATTCTATTGCGCAGTTTCGTCTGGGATATATATTGGAGCAAGGTTTAGCGGGAGCGAAAGAGCCGTTAAAAGCACTGGAGTGGTACCGTAAATCGGCAGAACAGGGAAATTCCGATGGTCAGTATTATTTGGCACATCTGTATGATAAAGGCGCAGAAGGTGTAGCAAAAAATCGAGAACAAGCCATCTCCTGGTACACGAAATCGGCAGAACAGGGGGATGCTACCGCACAGGCTAATCTCGGCGCTATTTACTTCAGACTTGGTTCAGAAGAAGAACATAAAAAGGCGGTGGAATGGTTTCGCAAGGCCGCCGCAAAGGGTGAGAAAGCGGCGCAATTTAATTTGGGTAATGCTTTACTCCAGGGAAAAGGTGTTAAAAAAGATGAGCAACAGGCCGCAATCTGGATGCGAAAAGCCGCAGAGCAAGGATTAAGTGCAGCGCAGGTACAATTAGGTGAAATCTATTATTATGGCTTGGGCGTAGAACGTGATTATGTGCAGGCCTGGGCGTGGTTCGATACCGCATCGACCAATGATATGAATCTTTTTGGTACAGAAAACCGCAACATTACAGAGAAAAAACTGACAGCTAAACAACTGCAACAGGCTGAATTATTATCGCAACAATATATAGAAAAATATGCCCCGGAAGCCTGGGCGAGAATGCAAAAGCTTAAAGCGCAATCAGCGGTAAAGACGGGTAATAAATAACGGGTAACTGTCAGATCAGGTCTGCGCTAATACAGCTCAACCAATGCCACCTGCGGGTGGCGTTGTTTTATGCGATGTATCTCGCGATTTTTTTTTGTAACTTTCCCATCTTTTGCTTTTCTCTCCGGGCCGCTTTCCATATCTGCAATCGCATAAAAAACTCTGCTGGCGTTAACAAATGTACAGGGGTAAAACGGGGACACGCTTTGAACGGTGAGTATGAGTGAGGCCGGCTAACTTCCAGCAAGTGGCTATGAACAGCAAAATGGTGGTCGAGCTTAGCTTGTTCTTACCGTTCAAGCCTTTCAACTGCTGAAAATAATAATAGTGGAGTAGAGAGTTTATAAATTGCGGGCATAAAAAAACCCTTACTAACCGAAGCCCGGTGTTCAGGGTTATTGCGCCAGAAGAACTTATTTATTCTTGGCGCGCTCGAAGGAAGCAACGATTTCAGCTTTAGCGGCTTCTGCGTTTTCCCAACCTTCAACTTTAACCCACTTGCCTTTTTCGAGGTCTTTGTAGTGCTCGAAGAAGTGAGCGATTTGCGCTTTCAGCAACTCTGGCAGATCGTTAACGTCTTTAATGTGATCGTATTCTTTGCTCAGCTTGGTGTGCGGAACAGCAATCAGTTTCGCATCTTCACCGGCTTCGTCGGTCATTTTCAGTACGCCAACCGGACGGCAGCGGATCACAGAACCCGGCTGCAGCGGGTACGGAGTCGGGACCAGTACGTCAACCGGGTCACCGTCCAGAGACAGGGTGTGGTTGATGTAACCGTAGTTGCACGGATAGAACATCGCGGTGGACATGAAGCGGTCAACGAACAGTGCGCCGCTCTCTTTGTCGATTTCGTATTTGATCGGATCTGCGTTAGCCGGGATCTCAATAACAACGTAGATGTCTTCCGGCAGATCTTTACCCGCAGGGACGTTGAGTAAGCTCATGTCTGTTTCCTTTAAAAATATGTGGCAAACAAGTGCCGAGTATTATAGCCAACTCGCGCCGAATGTCTTCGCTTGTTTTCGTCTTCATTTTCCTTTTTCGACAGTTTTAAGACGGTATACAGAGCAGGAAAATCCATAACCGTAGCCGCATTTTTCATAGTGAGATGAAAGCGATTACAAACTTGTGATTAACGTTTTATTTACTTTTTTGAAGTGTGATGTAACGCAATCCGTTACATAACGAATTGTCTATAGTTTTTTCGCGAACATCTTTTCACCAATAATAATTACCCCGACGAGGACAACCCTATGTGGAAACGCTTACTTGTAGTCTCTGCAGTCTCGGCAGCCATGTCGTCTATGGCGTTGGCCGCTCCATTAACCGTAGGATTTTCGCAGGTCGGATCGGAATCCGGCTGGCGCGCCGCAGAAACCAATGTGGCGAAAAGTGAAGCCGAAAAGCGCGGAATTACGTTGAAAATTGCCGATGGTCAGCAAAAGCAGGAAAACCAGATTAAAGCGGTACGTTCCTTCGTCGCGCAAGGGGTGGATGCGATCTTTATCGCTCCAGTGGTAGCGACCGGTTGGGAGCCGGTATTAAAAGAGGCGAAAGATGCCGAAATCCCGGTCTTCTTGCTTGACCGTTCCATCGATGTGAAAGACAAATCTCTCTATATGACCACCGTTACTGCCGACAACATCCTCGAAGGCAAGTTGATCGGTGACTGGCTGGTAAAAGAAGTGAATGGCAAACCATGCAACGTGGTGGAGCTGCAGGGCACCGTTGGGGCCAGCGTCGCCATTGACCGTAAGAAAGGCTTTGCCGAAGCCATTAAGAATGCGCCAAATATCAAAATTATCCGCTCGCAGTCAGGTGACTTCACCCGCAGCAAAGGCAAAGAAGTGATGGAGAGCTTTATCAAAGCGGAAAACAACGGCAAAAACATCTGCATGGTTTACGCCCATAACGATGACATGGTGATTGGTGCAATTCAGGCAATTAAAGAAGCGGGCCTGAAACCGGGCAAAGATATCCTGACAGGCTCTATCGACGGCGTGCCGGACATCTACAAAGCGATGATTGATGGCGAAGCGAACGCCAGCGTTGAACTGACGCCGAACATGGCAGGTCCTGCTTTCGATGCGCTGGAGAAATACAAAAAAGACGGCACCATGCCTGAAAAGCTGACGTTAACCAAATCCACCCTTTATCTGCCTGATACCGCAAAAGAAGAGTTAGAGAAGAAGAAAAATATGGGGTATTGAGGGTTGCTATGCCTGATGCCGATTCGTAGGCCGGATAAGGCGCTCGCGCCGCATCCGGCGGTTGTGCGCTGAAGCCTGATGCGACGCTTACCGCGTCTTATCATGCCTACTGGGAGCACGCTTTACACCGGGGGAAACCATGACGACCGACCAACACCAGGAAATCCTCCGCACCGAAGGATTAAGTAAATTTTTCCCCGGCGTCAAAGCGTTAGATAACGTTAATTTCAGCCTGCGCCGTGGCGAAATCATGGCGCTGCTCGGTGAAAACGGGGCGGGAAAATCGACGCTAATCAAAGCATTAACCGGTGTATACCACGCCGATCGCGGCACTATCTGGCTGGAAGGCCAGGCTATCTCACCGAAAAACACCGCCCACGCACAACAACTCGGCATCGGCACCGTCTATCAGGAAGTCAACCTGCTACCCAATATGTCGGTCGCTGATAATCTATTCATAGGTCGCGAACCCAAACGTTTCGGCCTTCTACGCCGTAAAGAGATGGAAAAGCGCGCCACCGAACTGATGGCATCTTACGGTTTCTCCCTCGACGTGCGCGAACCGCTCAACCGCTTTTCAGTCGCGATGCAGCAAATCGTCGCCATTTGCCGGGCTATCGATCTCTCCGCCAAAGTGCTGATCCTCGATGAACCCACCGCCAGTCTCGACACTCAGGAAGTAGAGTTACTGTTTGGCCTGATGCGTCAGCTTCGCGATCGCGGCGTCAGCCTGATCTTCGTCACTCATTTTCTCGATCAGGTTTATCAGGTTAGCGATCGGATCACCGTCTTACGTAACGGCAGTTTTGTGGGCTGTCGGGAAACCCGCGAGCTACCGCAGATCGAACTGGTAAAAATGATGCTGGGGCGTGAACTGGACACCCACGCGCTTCAGCGTGCCGGGAGAACATTGCTGAGCGACAAACCTGTTGCCGCGTTCAAAAATTACGGCAAAAAAGGAACGATCGCGCCGTTTGATCTCGAAGTACGCCCCGGCGAGATCGTCGGTCTGGCAGGCTTGCTGGGATCAGGACGTACCGAAACCGCCGAAGTGATCTTCGGTATCAAACCTGCTGATAGCGGCACGGCGTTGATCAAAGGCAAACTGCAAACGCTACGCTCGCCACATCAGGCTTCGGTACTGGGCATTGGCTTCTGCCCGGAAGACAGGAAAACCGATGGCATTATCGCCGCCGCCTCGGTGCGGGAAAATATCATCCTCGCTCTCCAGGCCCAGCGCGGCTGGTTACGACCTATTTCCCGCAAAGAGCAGCAAGAGATTGCCGAACGCTTTATCCGCCAGCTTGGCATTCGCACACCTTCCACCGAACAACCGATTGAATTTCTCTCCGGCGGCAATCAGCAAAAAGTGTTGCTTTCACGTTGGCTACTGACCCGACCGCAATTTCTGATTCTCGACGAGCCAACGCGCGGAATTGATGTTGGTGCCCACGCCGAGATCATCCGCCTGATTGAAACGCTGTGCGCCGATGGGCTGGCGCTGCTGGTGATCTCCTCCGAGCTGGAAGAGCTGGTGGGCTATGCCGACCGGGTGATTATCATGCGCGATCGCAAACAGGTAGCGGAGATCCCACTGGCAGAGCTTTCCGTTCCGGCGATCATGAACGCCATTGCGGCGTAAGGAGAACAGTGTGATGCCTCAATCTCTCCCGGACACTACGCCGCCGAAAAGGCGTTTTCGCTGGCCAACAGGAATGCCGCAGCTGGCGGCACTGTTGCTGGTGCTGCTGGTTGATAGCCTGGTGGCCCCGCATTTCTGGCAGGTGGTGCTTCAGGATGGGCGTTTGTTCGGTAGCCCTATCGACATTTTTAACCGTGCGGCCCCCGTTGCGCTACTGGCGATTGGCATGACGCTGGTTATCGCCACCGGTGGGATTGATCTCTCCGTAGGGGCGGTGATGGCTATCGCCGGAGCCACAACGGCTGCGATGACGGTCGCGGGATTCAGCCTGCCAATTGTTTTGTTAAGCGCCCTGGGCACTGGCATCCTGGCGGGATTGTGGAACGGCATACTGGTAGCGATCCTCAAAATTCAGCCGTTTGTCGCCACCCTGATCCTGATGGTCGCCGGGCGCGGCGTGGCGCAACTGATCACCTCCGGACAGATCGTCACATTTAACTCACCGGATCTCTCCTGGTTCGGCAGTGGATCGCTGTTGTTCCTGCCAACGCCAGTCATTATTGCGGTGCTGACGCTTCTCCTGTTCTGGCTGTTGACCCGCAAAACGGCACTGGGGATGTTTATCGAAGCCGTTGGTATCAACATTCGGGCGGCAAAAAATGCCGGGGTAAACACGCGGATCATCGTCATGCTCACCTACGTGTTGAGCGGGCTATGTGCGGCGATTGCGGGCATTATCGTGGCGGCGGATATTCGCGGTGCCGATGCCAACAACGCCGGCTTATGGCTGGAGCTGGACGCCATTCTTGCAGTGGTGATTGGCGGCGGATCGCTGATGGGCGGGCGCTTTAACCTGCTGCTTTCGGTGGTGGGGGCGCTGATTATTCAGGGAATGAACACCGGAATTTTGCTTTCTGGCTTTCCGCCGGAGATGAACCAGGTGGTGAAAGCGGTGGTGGTGCTTTGCGTGCTGATTGTTCAGTCGCAACGCTTTATCAGTCTGATTAAAGGGGGACGTAACCGTGATAAAACGTAATTTGCCACTGATGATCACCATCGGCGTCTTTGTGTTGGGTTATATCTACTGTCTGACCCAGTTTCCCGGTTTTGCTTCCACAAGAGTGATCTGCAATATCCTGACCGATAATGCCTTTCTTGGGATAATCGCCGTTGGCATGACCTTTGTGATCCTCTCCGGTGGGATCGATCTCTCCGTCGGTTCGGTGATCGCCTTTACCGGCGTGTTTCTGGCAAAAGTGATTGGCGATTTCGGCCTCTCGCCGCTGCTGGCGTTTCCGCTGGTGTTGGTGATGGGCTGTGCCTTCGGCGCATTTATGGGGCTTCTGATTGACGCCCTGAAGATCCCGGCGTTTATCATTACCCTTGCGGGAATGTTCTTTTTGCGTGGCGTCAGCTATCTCGTTTCGGAAGAGTCGATCCCGATAAACCATCCTGTTTATGACACGCTCTCAAGCCTTGCGTGGAAAATCCCTGGCGGTGGTCGCTTAAGTGCGATGGGACTACTGATGCTGGCGGTGGTGGTTATCGGCATATTACTCGCGCATCGTACCCGTTTTGGTAATCAGGTATACGCCATTGGCGGCAACGCAACGTCGGCAAACCTGATGGGGATTTCCACTCGCAGCACCACTATTCGCATTTATATGCTCTCCACCGGACTGGCAACGCTGGCGGGGATTGTCTTCTCGATTTATACCCAGGCCGGATATGCACTGGCGGGCGTAGGTGTGGAACTGGATGCTATCGCCTCAGTGGTAATTGGCGGTACGCTTTTGAGTGGTGGCGTTGGAACGGTATTAGGGACGCTTTTTGGCGTGGCGATTCAGGGACTGATTCAGACTTACATAAACTTTGATGGCACGCTGAGTTCCTGGTGGACGAAAATCGCCATCGGTATTTTGTTGTTTATTTTTATAGCATTACAGCGTGGATTAACGGTGCTGTGGGAGAATCGTCAGAGTTCGCCAGTGACAAGAGTCAACATTGCGCAGCGATAAAAACGCCTCTCCGTGTGGAGAGGCGCAGGAGCTTACGCGTCCGGGAACTCACGGATAAAGCGTTCGACATCTTCAACCATATGGTCGTTGCCGACAAAGAACGAACGGCGCTGGTGCAGGGTTTCCGGGATAATATCCAGAATACGCTCTTTGCCATCGCTCGCTTTACCGCCCGCTTGTTCCGCCAGGAATGCCATCGGGTTGCACTCATACAGTAAACGTAGTTTACCGTCCGGGTGGCTGGCGGTGCTTGGGTAGAGATAAATACCGCCTTTCAGCAGGTTACGGTGGAAATCCGCGACCAGTGAACCGATATAACGTGAGGTATACGGGCGGTTGGTGGATTTATCTTCTTCCTGGCAGAATTTAATGTACTTCTTCACCCCGTTCGGAAACTTAATGTAGTTTCCTTCGTTGATGGAGTAGGTTTTGCCTTTCTCCGGGAAGCGCATCCGTTCCTGGCACAGGCAGAAAACACCCAGCGAAGGATCATAAGTAAAGGCGTGAACACCGCATCCGGTGGTGTAAACCAGCATAGTAGAGGAGCCGTATACCACGTAACCTGCCGCAACCTGTTTGTTACCAGGCTGGAGGAAATCTTCTTCCGTTACCGCCGTGCCAACAGGCGTAACGCGGCGGTAGATAGAGAAAATGGTACCGACAGAGACGTTAACATCGATGTTGGACGAGCCATCCAGTGGGTCCATCAGCACCACGTATTTTGCGTGTTCACAGCCTTCAAAGACGACAATCTCATCTTCTTCTTCAGAGGCAATGCCCGCAACGATATCGCGTGCTTTCAGTGCGGCTTTCAGTTTCTCATTAGCGAACAGGTCGAGTTTCTGCTGAACCTCGCCCTGCACGTTCTCAGCACCGCTGGCACCCAGGATATCAACCAGTCCTGCTTTGTTGATATCGCGATGGATAATCTTGGCGCCCAGTTTTATTGCCGACAGCAAAGCAGTGAGCTCACCGGTAGCATGAGAAAACTCGTGCTGCTTTTCGACAATAAATTCACCTAACGTTTTCATAAAACTTTCCCTGCAATGTTTATGGAGTAAAGCGACCGCAACAATCTTAACAAATAATCCCAATGTTGCGCTCAGGTGAATCGCGCCAGCAAATTACGGATTATCCTGAAATGCGTTTCTCACTTGCCCGACATATGCGTAAAATGAGCGCCAGATTAAAAAAGGATAGTGACGTATGCGCATTCATATTTTAGGAATTTGTGGCACGTTTATGGGCGGTCTGGCGATGCTGGCGCGCCAGTTAGGCCATGAAGTAACGGGTTCGGACGCCAATGTGTATCCGCCGATGAGCACCTTACTTGAGAAGCAAGGCATTGAACTGATTCAGGGTTACGATGCCAGCCAGCTCGATCCACAGCCGGATCTGGTGATTATTGGTAACGCCATGACCCGTGGAAATCCGTGTGTGGAAGCGGTACTGGAAAAAAACATCCCTTATATGTCAGGTCCGCAGTGGCTGCACGATTTTGTGCTGCGCGACCGCTGGGTGCTGGCCGTTGCCGGTACACACGGCAAAACCACCACGGCGGGAATGGCGACCTGGATTCTGGAACAATGCGGTTACAAACCGGGATTTGTGATCGGCGGTGTGCCGGGGAACTTTGAGGTTTCGGCGCGTCTGGGCGAAAGCGACTTCTTTGTTATCGAAGCGGATGAGTACGACTGCGCCTTCTTCGACAAACGCTCTAAATTTGTCCATTACTGCCCGCGTACGCTGATCCTCAACAACCTTGAGTTCGATCACGCCGATATCTTTGACGACCTGAAAGCGATCCAGAAACAGTTCCACCATCTGGTGCGTATCGTTCCGGGGCAGGGGCGTATTATCTGGCCGGAAAACGACATCAACCTGAAACAAACCATGGCGATGGGCTGCTGGAGCGAGCAGGAGCTGGTGGGCGAGCAGGGGCACTGGCAGGCGAAAAAGCTGACCACTGACGCTTCCGAATGGGAAGTCTTGCTGGATGGCGAAAAAGTGGGCGAAGTGAAATGGTCGCTGGTAGGCGAACATAATATGCACAATGGCCTGATGGCGATTGCGGCGGCCCGTCATGTTGGCGTAGCGCCGGCAGATGCTGCTAACGCGCTGGGTTCGTTTATTAACGCTCGTCGTCGTCTGGAGTTGCGCGGAGAAGCAAATGGCGTGACGGTGTATGATGATTTTGCCCATCACCCGACGGCGATTCTGGCAACGCTTGCGGCGCTGCGCGGCAAAGTTGGCGGTACGGCGCGCATTATTGCCGTGCTGGAACCGCGCTCAAACACCATGAAAATGGGGATCTGCAAAGACGATCTGGCACCTTCATTAGGTCGTGCCGATGAAGTCTTCCTGCTGCAACCGGCGCATATTCCGTGGCAGGTGGCAGAAGTGGCAGAAGCCTGCGTTCAGCCTGCACACTGGAGCGGCGATGTGGATACGCTGGCAGATATGGTGGTGAAAACCGCTCAGCCGGGCGATCACATTCTGGTGATGAGTAACGGCGGTTTTGGTGGGATCCATCAGAAACTGCTGGATGGGTTAGCGAAGAAAGCGGAAGCCGCGCAGTAATTCACAGCCTCAGCCTGATAGAGTGTGTGTAGGCCGGATAAGGCGTTCACGCCGCATCCGGCATTTGAGCATAGTGCCTGATGCGACGCTTGATGCGTCTTATCAGGCCTACAGGTGCACCGTATCCGGCAAACCATACTCACATCAACAACGAAAATTACCCTTCGTTTTCCGCTAACTCACGCAGATACTGGAAAATCTGGCGTGCGGATTTCGGCGGCTTATTCCCTTCTTTCTCTTTCTTCGCGTTACGGATCAGAGTACGCAGTTGCTGACGATCGGCATCGGGCCACAGATTCAATACTTCAGCGATGGCTTCATCACCCTGGTCGATCAGACGATCGCGCAGGTTTTCCAGTTTATGGAACAACACCACTTGCTGGTTGTGGCGGTTTTTCAGCTTATCCAGCGCCTGACGGATCGGTTCTACGTCGCGCTGGCGCAGCATCTTACCGATGAGCTGCAACTGGCGGCGGCGACCTTCCATCTTAATACGCTGGGCGAGCTCAATAGCCGCGCGCAGATCCGCATCTAACGGGATCTTATCCAGCGCGTTTTTCCCCAGATCAACAATTTCCGCGCCAAGGCGTTTTAGCTCCTCGGCATCACGTTTAATTTCACTTTTACTGACCCAGATAATTTCATCGTCTTCGTCTTCGATGTCATCACCGGGAACGTCGTCGAGCCAGTCTTCGGGCTGCTTAGTCATCTCAGGCTCCTTAAAAAAAGAGGCTAATGTTACCAGTTAAGATGCGCACTGAAAAACGGTTCTCTGTTAGACTTCAGAGAAACTCTCTACATTATGGCACTTGCAATGAAAGTAATCTCTCAAGTTGAAGCGCAGCGCAAGATTCTGGAAGAAGCAGTTTCGACTGCGCTGGAGTTGGCCTCAGGCAAATCGGACGGTGCGGAAGTTGCCGTCAGCAAGACCACCGGCATTAGCGTAAGCACGCGTTATGGTGAAGTGGAGAATGTTGAATTCAATAGCGATGGCGCGCTGGGGATCACCGTTTATCACCAGAACCGTAAAGGTAGCGCATCGTCTACCGATTTAAGCCCGCAGGCCATTGCCCGCACCGTACAGGCGGCGCTGGATATTGCCCGTTACACTTCGCCAGATCCGTATGCAGGCGTGGCAGACAAAGAACTGCTGGCTTTCGACGCGCCGGATCTTGACCTGTTCCACCCTGCGGACGTTTCTCCGGATGAAGCCATTGAACTGGCGGCCCGTGCGGAACAGGCGGCATTGCAGGCGGACAAACGCATCACCAATACCGAAGGCGGTAGCTTTAACAGCCACTACGGTGTCAAAGTTTTTGGCAACAGCCACGGCATGTTGCAGGGTTACTGCTCAACGCGTCATTCGCTCTCCAGTTGTGTAATCGCCGAAGAAAATGGCGATATGGAGCGCGATTATGCCTACACCATTGGGCGTGCGATGAGCGATCTACAAACGCCAGAGTGGGTTGGGGCCGACTGTGCTCGCCGTACCTTATCGCGCCTGTCACCGCGTAAACTTTCTACCATGAAAGCGCCGGTGATTTTTGCCAATGAAGTGGCAACAGGGTTGTTTGGTCATTTGGTGGGGGCGATAGCGGGTGGTGCGGTCTACCGTAAATCGACCTTCTTGCTCGACTCGCTCGGTAAACAAATTCTGCCGGACTGGCTGACTATTGAAGAACATCCGCATCTGCTGAAAGGGCTGGCATCTACACCATTCGACAGCGAAGGTGTGCGCACCGAGCGCCGCGATATCGTCAAAGATGGCATCCTGACTCAGTGGCTGCTGACCAGCTATTCGGCGCGCAAATTGGGGCTGAAAAGCACCGGACATGCGGGCGGTATTCACAACTGGCGCATTGCCGGACAAGGTCTAAGCTTCGAGCAGATGCTCAAAGAGATGGGCACTGGGCTGGTGGTGACGGAATTGATGGGCCAGGGCGTGAGTGCCATTACCGGTGATTATTCCCGTGGTGCAGCGGGCTTCTGGGTAGAGAATGGCGAGATTCAGTATCCGGTGAGCGAAATCACCATCGCTGGTAATTTAAAAGATATGTGGCGCAATATTGTCACCGTCGGTAACGATATTGAAACACGCAGTAATATACAGTGTGGTTCTGTGCTGTTGCCGGAGATGAAAATCGCCGGGCAGTAAAAAACTGGCGCGACCTGCCGCGCTATAAACTAAAAAATTACACAAAATCATTCGCACTGCATCGAGACGGAAAGTGAATGAGAGCAGGGGAGCGTACTCGTAGTACGTGACTCGGGCGAATGAGCGTAGCCGTCGATGAGGCAGTGTGAAGGATGAAGTGTAAATAAAAAAGGAAGTGAGCAATGCGTAAAAGCCTGTTAGCTATTCTTGCAGTCTCCTCATTGGTATTCAGTTCGGCGTCGTTTGCCGCTGATCTGGAAGACAATATGGAAACCCTCAACGACAATTTAAAAGTGGTTGAAAAAGCCGATAACGCGGCGCAAGTCAAAGACGCGTTAACGAAGATGCGCGCTGCGGCGCTGGATGCGCAAAAAGCGACGCCGCCGAAGCTTGAAGGCAAATCACCGGACAGCCCGGAAATGAAAGACTTCCGCCACGGTTTCGACATTCTGGTCGGTCAGATTGACGACGCGCTGAAGCTGGCAAATGAAGGTAAAGTAAAAGAAGCGCAGGCTGCCGCAGAGCAACTGAAAACGACCCGCAACGCCTATCACCAGAAGTATCGTTAATTCCTTATTGGGCGGTGAAACGTTACCGCCCAACGCTTTCTTCTCCCTACGTAAAATCATCGCAATATCTATCTTCACCACGACATATTCCTGCGTGTCGTCCTCATTTTTGCGAGGCGTTTTCCAGAAATGAATGTAATGCATATGTAATGCTATAATGCATTACACTTTTCATAATTACCGGAGGCATAATGGCCACACTTAACGTCCGCCTGGATGACAAACTGAAAAATGAGGCTTATGCGGTGCTGGAAAAATTAAATATCACGCCTACTGAAGCAGTGCGGCTGCTGTTTCAGTACGTTGCGGAAAATGGACGAATGCCGGTAAAAACGCTCACTGTCAGTGATAGTGAAGAAGCCTTGTTACGCACTGTCAGGGAACGACTGGCCAACCCACAAGAGGCCATTAAGGTCCGACTGGATGAACTATGAGCTGACGTTTGATCCGCGGGCACTGAAAGAGTGGCAAAAACTGGGCGTGACAGTCCGGGAACAATTTAAAAAAAAGCTTGAGGATGCGCTGAAAAGGCCGCGCAATCCATCGGCTAAACTGCGGGATTTACCGGACTGCTACAAAATTAAGCTGCGCACACAGGGATATCGCCTGGTTTATCAGGTTAACGATAAAGAGTTGCTCGTGTTGGTGATAGCTATTGGTAAGAGAGAGAACTCAGCCGTTTACGAAGACGCGGATAAACGACTGGATGAGTGATTAACGCAAATGATGCACCACCTGATTGCTGCTGCCGCGCCAGATCAGGGAAGGGTCTTTTAAATCCTGCACAAATTTGCCGTCGACCAGCACGTTAATCAAATCAACAACCTGCATTTGCGCAGCGTTGAGTTCGTCGAGTTTATAGCCTGTCCACACCCAGATGTCTTTACCCGGACACTCGGCGCGGATGCGTTGTACCAGTTTCAGAATATCCGGCACGTTTTGCGGATGCAGCGGATCGCCGCCGGAGAGGGAAATACCCTGGCGTTTGATGCGAGTGTCATTCAGATCGTTAATGATCTGGTCTTCCATTGCTTTGGTAAATGGCTGACCGGAATTTACCCGCCAGGTGCTTTTGTTATAGCAACCGGGGCATTCATGAACACACCCGGAGACAAACAGGGTGCAGCGAGTGCCGGGGCCGTTGACGATGTCGACAGGATAGTACTGATGATAGTTCATTATTTCACCTGGCTTATCAGTCCGCGTGTAGGCTGCATCCGGTAATCAACGCCTGATGCGACGCTGTCGCGTCTTATCAGGCCTACAGCCGTTGCCAAATGTAGGCCGGATAAGGCGTTTACGCCGCATCCGGCATTTGCTTAACACAGAGTGAAGATTAACCTATCTGCCCATTTCCCAAATGTTTAACGCGGCGCTTAACTTCTTCCTGCTTACCAGCGTTAAACGGACGTGCATCCGGGCTACCTAAATATCCGCACACGCGGCGAGTCACCGACACACGGGAGGTGTCATGGTTACCACATTTCGGACAAGTGAAGCCTTTGCTGGTGCACTCAAATTCGCCGGTAAAGCCACACTCGTAGCATTCATCGATCGGTGTGTTGGTGCCGTAATACGGTACATGCTGATAGCTGTAATCCCAGACATCTTCCAGCGCCTTCAGGTTGTGCTGAATGTTTGGATACTCGCCATAGCAAATGAAGCCACCGTTCGCCAGTGGCGGGTAAGGCGCTTCAAAGTCGATCTTGTCGTACGGGTTCACCTTCTTCTCCACATCGAGGTGGAAACTGTTGGTGTAGTAACCTTTATCGGTCACGCCCGGCACCACGCCAAACTCAGCGGTATCGAGACGGCAGAAGCGGTCGCACAGGTTCTCACTCGGTGTACTGTAGAGGCTGAAACCGTAGCCAGTTTCTTCTTTCCACTGATCCACCGCCTGACGCAGACGCTCAACAATCGCAATACCTTTCGCGCGCAGCTGCTCGTTGTCGTAAACATGCTCGCCGCCGAACAGCGCGTTAATGGTTTCGTGGATGCCGATGTAACCCAGCGAAATAGACGCACGACCGTTTTTGAAGATTTCAGAAACGTCGTCGTCAGCATTCAGACGCACGCCACAAGCGCCTTCCATATAGAGGATCGGGGCTACGCGCGCTTTCACGCCTTCGAGACGAGCGATACGGGTCATCAGCGCCTTACGTGCCAACACCAGACGTTCATCCAGCAGCTTCCAGAAGGTGGCTTCATCGCCTTTTGCTTCCAGAGCAATACGCGGCAGGTTCAGGCTGATCACGCCGAGGTTGTTACGACCATCGTGGATCTGCTCGCCGTTTTCATTTTCCCACACGCCGAGGAAGCTGCGGCAGCCCATCGGGGTTTTAAACGAACCGGTGACTTTCACTACCTGATCGTAGTTAAGGATATCCGGATACATGCGCTTGCTTGCGCACTCCAGCGCCAGCTGTTTGATGTCGTAGTTCGGATCGCCTTTTTTATGGTTCAGGCCATCGCGAATCGCAAACACCAGTTTCGGGAACACCGCCGTTTTACGGTTTTTACCGAGGCCGGCGATACGGTTACGCAGGATAGATTCCTGAATCAGGCGCGACTCCCAGCTGGTGCCCAGACCAAAACCAAAGGTCACAAACGGTGTTTGACCGTTGGCGGTGTGCAGGGTGTTTACTTCGTACTCCAGCGACTGGAAGGCATCGTAGCACTCTTTGATGGTACGAGAGTTAGCGTAGCCTTCGGCGTCCGGGATGTTCCACTCTTCTGCGGTCTTGCGATGTTTGTTGTAGCTGGCGGTGACAAACGGTGCCAGCACTTCATCGATACGGTTAATGGTGGTGCCGCCATAAATATGGCTGGCGACCTGAGCAATAATCTGCGCAGTTACCGCGGTTGCCGTAGAGATCGATTTCGGCGGTTCAATCTCGGCGTTCCCCATTTTAAAGCCCTGGGTCAGCATGCCTTTCAGGTCGATCAACATGCAGTTGAACATCGGGAAGAACGGTGAGTAATCGAGATCGTGATAGTGAATATCACCACGTTCATGTGCCTGCACCACGTCACGCGGCAGCAGGTGCTGGCGTGCATAGTGTTTAGCCACGATCCCGGCCAGCAGGTCGCGCTGGGTTGGAATCACCTTGCTGTCTTTGTTGGCGTTTTCGTTGAGTAACGAGGAGTTGGTCTGCTCGACCAGACCACGGATCTCCTGGTTCAGGCGACCGCGTTTTTCACGTTCAATGTCGCGATCGTGACGGTACTCGATGTAAGCACGAGCCAGTTGTTTGTATGGCCCCGACATCAGCTGGTTTTCAACTGCGGTCTGGATCTCATTGATATCCACCTGGTTGCGGCCCTGCATCTGCTCGCTGACAACCGCAGCAACAGTGGCGCAATAATCGGCATCATCGACTTCCGCTGCTTTAGCTGCACGCAGAATCGCTTCTTTGATGCGCTCTGATTTAAACGGCACTTTGCAGCCGTCTCGTTTCATCACATGCGGTGTCATGATCGCTCCATATTTTTAAGAACAGGTTATCCACAGAAATTGGGAAAGGCGTTTTCCGGTTTTTTCGTTTCGTTTTCCGGTGCTTTCCGCAATCGCCATCCGCTTATCCACAACGCCGCACCTTTTTCGTGGGGAGCTGTAGTAGCAATTATAGTTGATTAATACAACATATTGGGTTGGGACGCATTTTAAAGTCTATATATAGTGCTTTGCATCAAGGATGTTTGAACTTTTTTTGATGTAGCTCAAAGTAAAAAGCAGAGCGTACGGATGACGGGCGCTACAGCGATATGTAAATTTTTTAATGAATTTTTTGATTATAAAATCAACAAAAACAACATACTGACAGGCAAAACCCCGGAATGACAGGCATTACCGGGGCTTAGCGAAGATTTACTTCTGTAACCACCAGACAGCCTCAAAAGGCCGTAAAGTCATGGTACAGGGTTGTGGTGAGGCTTCTTCGTAGTTATGCATCACAAGCTGCCAGTTGCCGAGCATTTTCCCTGGCTGCCAGGGTTGGGTCTCACGGCTAAGGTTGGCAATGACCAGCAAGGTTTGCCCCTTCCACTCACGGCGATAGCACCACAATACAGGGCTGTTTGGCAGCAGATCCTGGTAATCGCCCCATGTCAGGACGGCTTCTTGCTTACGCAGTGCGATTAACTTTTGGTAGGTGTAAAACACCGAGGACTCATCGGCCAGCGCTGCTTCTACGTTGATTTCCTGATAGTTATCGCCCAGGCCAATCCACGGTTCGCCAGCCGTAAACCCGGCATTATCGCCGTTGGTCCATTGCATGGGTGTGCGACTGTTGTCACGGGATTTACTGGCGAGGATTGCCAATAACTCGTCGGCATCACGCCCATCGTTGCGCAGCTCGGCAAACATATTGAGGCTCTCCACGTCGCAATAGTCAGTAATGCGCGTGAAATGTGGGTTGGTCATGCCAATCTCTTCGCCCTGGTAGATATACGGCGTTCCCTGCATGCCATGCAGCACCATCGCCAGCATTTTTGCCGCAGGCACGCGGTATTCACCTTCATCACCAAAGCGAGAAACAATGCGCGGCTGATCGTGGTTACACCAGAACAAGGCATTCCATGCCACGTTGTGCATTCCTTGTTGCCAGTGGCGGAACAATGTTTTCAACGCCACAAAGTCAGGTTTAGCCAGCGTCCATTTTTCACCACCGGGATAATCGACCTTCAGGTGATGAAAATTAAAGGTCATCGACAATTCACTGCCTGTCAGTGCCGCGTATCGCTGGCAATGCTCAAGGCTGGTGGAGGACATTTCACCTACGGTCATTAACCCGCGTGGCGTAAACACATCGCGGTTCATCTCGTGCAAAAACTCGTGTGCTCGTGGCCCGTCGGTATAGAAGCGACGCCCATCGCCATCCAGGTCTTCAGGGTAACGCGGGTCTTTGGAGATCAGATTCACCACATCCAGGCGCAACCCGTCGACCCCACGATCGGCCCAGAACTCACAGACTTTTTTCAGCTCTGCGCGTACCGCTGGATTCTCCCAGTTGAGATCCGCCTGTTCTGGTGCAAAGAGATGCAAATAGTACTGTTCGCTTTCTGCATGCCAGCGCCACGCACTACCACCGAATTTTGAACGCCAGTTGTTCGGTGGCGTTTCTGGTTCTCCATCGCGCCAGATATAAAACTGGCGGTAAGGGCTTTCTTTGTTCAGCGCCTCGCGAAACCAGGCATGTTGGGTAGAGGTATGGTTAAACACCATATCGAGAATGATACGAATCCCACGCGATTTTGCCTGTGTCACCAGTTCGTCAAAATCGTCCAGCGTGCCATAGGTGGGATCAATCGCCGTATAATTCGCTACGTCGTAACCGTTATCGACCTGGGGAGAGACATAAAAGGGGGTTAGCCAGATGGCATCAACGCCCAGTTTATGCAGATAGTCCAGGCGTTGGATAACGCCACGTAAATCGCCGGTGCCGCTACCCGTGGTGTCCTGAAAACTCTTTGGATAAATCTGGTAGATAACGCCGTTTTGCCACCAGTGGGGAAGATGAGTCATTACGTTATTCCTGCAAATGCGAGGGGGCGCAATTGCGCCCCGAAGAAAATTAAACAATGTCCAGCGTGCCCAGGCGGTATTTCCGCTGATAGATAAACGAGGTGAGTACAATCGGGATGATGATGGCGATAGCCATTGCCAGCGCAAACACCTGCCAGTAGCTCGGTTGAATCGAGAGAATTCCCGGCAGGCCGCCTACGCCGATGCCATTCGCCATAACGCCGTTCAGGCCGCATAGCAATCCTGCCAGACCAGAACCAATCATCGCGCACAGCATCGGGAAGCGATATTTCAGGTTGATGCCGTACATAGCAGGCTCAGTGACTCCAAGCCAGGCGGAGATAGCGGCAGGCACGGAGATCTCGCGTTCATTGTGCTTGCGGCTGGAAATGATAATACCTATCACGGCGGAGCCCTGAGCAATATTCGACAGCGCAATCAGCGGCCACACTGGCGTGCCACCCATGCTTTGAATCATCTGCAAATCAATAGCAAGCGTGGTCTGGTGTACGCCGGTGATCACCAGCGGGGCGTACAGGAAGCCAAACAATGCCGCGCCAATCGGAGCAAAGCTGCCGGTCATCAGGTGACGTACCGCAAAGGCAACGCCATCGCCAATCATGCGACCAAACGGACCAATCAGCGCATGGGCGAGGAACACCGCGAGGATCAGCGAACAGACGGGCACCACCACCAGATAGAGGTAATCCGGCACGATGCGCTTAAGACGAGTTTCAATAACGCCCAGCGCCAGTCCGGCTAACAGTGCCGGGATGACCTGCGCCTGATAGCCCACTTTGGCGATGCTGAATATGCCAAAGTCCCATACTTCCGGCAGCTGCTGCCCGAGCAGATAAGCGTTCATCAGCTGTGGAGAAACCAGCGTTACGCCAAGCACGATACCGAGGATCGGTGTACCACCCATTTTTTTCACCGCTGACCAGCAAATCCCGACCGGCAGGTAGAAGAAGATCGCTTCACCGATCAACCACAGAAAATCGTAGATCGTTTGCAGGGAAGGGTACATTTGCGCCAGCGTCTGACCGTTGCTCATGGGCAAATCGCCGATCACATTGCGAAAACCGAGGATCAAACCACCACTAATCAACGCGGGCAGCAATGGGAAGAAGATCTCCGCGAAATGAGAGATCAACTGCTCATGCCATTTCATATTCTGCCGGGCGGCTTTTTTTACCTGCTCTTTATCAACCTGCGCCTGTCCGGTTGACGCAATCAGTGCTTGATAGTAATCACCCACGTTGGTGCCAATCACCACCTGAAATTGCCCGGCATTGGTGAAACAGCCTTTCACCATGGGGAGTTGCTCAATTTCTTTCGGTCTGGCATTGGCCGGTTGGTTGAGGACAAAGCGCAGGCGAGTAATACAGTGGCTCACCGTCGCAATATTGCCGCGCCCGCCGACCATTTCAATCAACCGATCGATATCCGTTTGGTTTATTTTGCTCATCATAAAGCCCCATGGCAGATGACATTTTTGGTTGGCTGCAGAATATATTGCGCGGAAAAATTTAAAAACGGGAACGTTCCCGAAACACAGCGAAGATCACAATTTATCGTTCGGGAAACGATCAGGACAGGGTGGCGGGGATGATGATTTGTTGCGGTTCGCTGCGCCCGGTGACCTGCGCGATCAACTGGCAGGCCGCCTGGCGTCCAGCTTCGGCGTAACCGGGATCTACGGTGACGATCTCCGGATGGAGGAATTTCATTAACGGTGTATTACCGACGCTCGCCAGTTGCAAGGTGTCGATGCGTTGCTCTTGCAGGTATTTACTTGCGCCAAGTGCCAGCGTGTCGGTTGCGCACAGTAACGCGGTAGTTTCAGGCGTAATCACTTTTGCTACGTTCTCATAGCCTTGCTTCATAGCAAGCCCTGGCAGAGCGGCAACGGGATGCAGTTTATGCGCTTTGCAGAACGCCAGGTAGGCTTCGTGACGTCGCTTACCGGTCGTCACGTCACTGTGCGGCACGCCGAGATAGCTGATATTACGATGTCCCTGGTCATACAGCCGTTGCATCAGGATCTTGATTGCCCCTTCGTCGTCATAACAGACCGAAGCAAAGCCTTTTGCGTCACGCGCCAGCAGAACCAGCGATGACTGCCAGTGGGCTAACATTTCTTCTGTTATGCCGGTAAAACCGAACAGCACTACGCCGTCGATATTACGCCGTTTCAGCACCCCCAAATGTTCGGCAACTAATTGTGGGGAAAACTGACTTTCCATCATGATTGGATCGTAACCTTGTTCATAGAACGCTGGCAGCATGGTTTGAACGGCGAGATTTTCTGACAACGAATCCAGACGGGTAACAATGATGGCGACCACTTTATCGCTTTGCCCACGCATAGCGCGCGCAGAGCGGGAAGGGGAAAATCCATGCTGATTCATCACTGCTTCAACACGCTCGCGCGTGCGCTGGCTCACGCCGCTTTCGTTATTCAGCACCCGGGAAACCGTAGATTTCCCCACGCCGCTTAAGCGCGCGATGTCTTTGATGGTCAGCCGATTTTGCATCCTGTTGTCCCATAACGTGTTGTTTAATTATTTGAGCCTAACTTTACCTGTGCATTCAGCAATGGGTAAAGTCTGGTTTATCGTTGGTTTAGTTGCCAGCAGGTATTATATCGCCATAAATGCTACGAATATTATTGGATTCTCCTTATTATTTGCGGCGCTTTTTTCACTTACCGGAGGTTATATGGAACCTGATCCCACGCCTCTCCCTCGACGGAGATTAAAACTTTTCCGGTAAGCCCGTCTTTTCACGGCGTTACCGGATGCGTAAGGCCGTGACGTTTTAACGTCCCTGCTCAGCTTTATTACCTTCAGGTAAGGCTTCGCCACGCCTGAAGACATTTCTGTACTGTTTCAGACAGTGCGGAGGGACTCCTTATGTTTAAAGAAATTTTTACCCGGCTCATTCGCCATTTACCTTCCCGTCTGGTTCATCGTGATCCATTGCCTGGCGCGCAGCAGACAGTGAATGCGGCGGTCCCGCCTTCTTTAAGTGCGCATTGCCTGAAAATGGCGGTGATGCCCGAAGAAGAATTGTGGAAAACGTTCGACACCCATCCGGAAGGGTTAAATCTGGCGGAAGTGGAATCTGCCCGCGAACAACATGGTGAAAATAAATTACCCGCACAACAACCGTCGCCGTGGTGGGTACATTTATGGGTCTGCTATCGCAACCCCTTTAATATTTTGCTTACCATTCTCGGTGCTATTTCTTACGCCACGGAAGATTTATTTGCCGCAGGTGTTATCGCGCTAATGGTCGCTATTTCTACGTTGCTGAACTTTATTCAGGAAGCACGTTCCACTAAAGCGGCAGATGCCCTGAAAGCGATGGTCAGCAATACTGCGACGGTGCTGCGCGTAATTAACGACAAAGGCGAAAATGGCTGGCTGGAGATCCCGATAGACCAGCTGGTGCCCGGCGATATTATAAAACTGGCGGCGGGGGATATGATCCCGGCAGATTTACGTATCTTGCAGGCGCGGGATCTGTTTGTCGCTCAGGCGTCGTTAACCGGTGAGTCTCTGCCCGTAGAAAAAGCCGCTACCACTCGCCAGCCGGAGCACAGCAATCCGCTGGAGTGCGACACCCTGTGTTTTATGGGCACCACCGTGGTGAGCGGCACGGCACAAGCAATGGTGATTGCCACAGGTGCCAATACCTGGTTTGGTCAACTGGCGGGTCGTGTTAGTGAGCAGGAAAGCGAGCCGAATGCCTTTCAGCAAGGGATTAGCCGCGTCAGTATGCTGCTGATTCGCTTTATGCTGGTGATGGCTCCGGTGGTGTTGCTTATCAATGGTTACACTAAAGGCGACTGGTGGGAAGCTGCACTGTTTGCGCTTTCGGTCGCGGTAGGCTTAACGCCAGAAATGTTGCCGATGATTGTTACCTCGACGCTGGCGCGTGGCGCAGTCAAGTTGTCGAAACAGAAAGTGATCGTCAAACATTTGGATGCCATTCAGAACTTTGGCGCAATGGATATTCTGTGCACTGATAAAACCGGCACCCTGACACAGGATAAAATTGTGCTGGAGAATCATACCGATATCTCCGGTAAAACTAGCGAACGCGTGCTGCATAGCGCGTGGTTGAACAGCCATTACCAGACCGGGCTTAAAAACCTGCTTGATACAGCGGTGCTCGAAGGTACGGATGAAGAGTCAGCGCGTTCGCTGGCCAGCCGTTGGCAAAAAATTGATGAGATTCCGTTTGATTTCGAGCGTCGTCGGATGTCGGTGGTTGTGGCAGAAAATACCGAACATCATCAGTTGGTTTGCAAAGGCGCATTGCAGGAAATCCTCAATGTGTGTTCGCAAGTGCGTCACAATGGCGAGATTGTACCGCTCGATGACACCATGCTGCGTAAGATTAAGCGGGTTACTGATACGCTGAATCGTCAGGGGCTGCGCGTGGTTGCGGTGGCGACGAAATACCTGCCAGCGCGTGAAGGAGATTACCAGCGGGCGGATGAATCCGACCTGATCCTCGAAGGATATATTGCTTTCCTTGATCCGCCAAAAGAGACAACAGCTCCGGCACTGAAGGCATTAAAAGCGAGTGGCATTACCGTAAAAATCCTTACTGGCGACAGTGAGTTGGTTGCAGCGAAAGTGTGCCATGAAGTGGGGCTGGACGCGGGAGAGGTGGTCATTGGTAGTGATATTGAAACGCTATCTGACGACGAACTGGCAAATCTCGCACAGCGCACCACGCTGTTTGCTCGTCTGACGCCGATGCATAAAGAACGCATCGTAACGTTGCTGAAGCGCGAAGGGCATGTGGTTGGCTTTATGGGCGATGGTATTAATGATGCGCCCGCCTTACGCGCTGCGGATATCGGCATTTCTGTGGACGGCGCGGTAGATATTGCCCGTGAAGCGGCTGATATCATCCTGCTGGAAAAAAGCCTGATGGTGCTGGAAGAGGGGGTTATTGAGGGACGTCGCACTTTCGCCAACATGCTGAAATACATCAAAATGACGGCGAGCTCTAACTTCGGTAATGTGTTCAGCGTGCTGGTGGCGAGTGCTTTCTTGCCCTTCCTGCCGATGTTGCCGCTACACTTGCTTATTCAAAATCTGCTGTACGATGTGTCACAGGTGGCGATCCCATTTGATAACGTCGACGACGAGCAAATTCAAAAGCCGCAGCGTTGGAATCCGGCGGATCTGGGGCGCTTTATGGTCTTCTTCGGACCGATCAGCTCGATTTTCGATATTCTGACGTTTTGCCTGATGTGGTGGGTATTCCATGCCAACACGCCGGAAACGCAAACGCTGTTCCAGTCGGGCTGGTTTGTGGTGGGCTTACTGTCGCAAACGCTGATTGTGCATATGATCCGCACCCGCCGTGTGCCGTTTATTCAGAGCTGTGCATCGTGGCCGTTAATGATCATGACCGTGATCGTGATGATTGTCGGAATCGCATTGCCGTTTTCACCGCTGGCCAGTTATCTGCAGCTGCAGGCGCTGCCGTTAAGCTATTTCCCGTGGCTGGTTGCGATTCTGGCAGGGTATATGACGTTAACCCAGTTGGTGAAAGGATTTTATAGCCGTCGTTACGGTTGGCAGTAAAGAATAAACTGGGCATGGTGGCCCGGATTCAGATTGCAGACAAAGTGAGCTTTGTTCATGCCGGATGCGGCGTAACCGCCTAATCCGGTCTACAAATTCAATAAATTGCAGGAATCACGTAGGCCTGATAAGCGTAGCGCATCAGGCGATTTTGCTTTTGTCATCAGACTTAATCCGGGCATGATAGCCCGGATTTCCATCAAGATTAGCGACGAACAGCGATCGCTTCGATCTCAATCTTCACGTCTTTCGGCAGACGGGCTACTTCAACGCAAGAACGTGCCGGGAAGGTGGCGTTGTGTTCGGTGAAGAAGGCTTCGTAGGTAGCATTAACGGTTGCGAAGTCGTTCAGATCTTTCACAAACACGGTAGTTTTAACGATGTCGCCCACTTTCAGGCCAGCGGCTTCGACGATCGCTTTTACGTTATCCAGCGACTGACGCGCCTGTGCAGCGACGTCTGCCGGGACTTCGCCCGTTTTCGGATTTACCGGGATCTGACCGGAGGTGATGATCATATTGCCCAGATCAACGCCCTGTACGTAAGGACCGATAGCTGCCGGTGCATTTTCCGTCGCGATAGTTTTGCTCATGATTTCTCCTTTATTACAGCGGTAAAAAGTCTGGCTCATTATAGGGAGCCAGACTTTTATTACCAACCGCAATTAATTGGCCAGCACCACATTATGAGAAAACTCTTTTTCACAGTATTTGCATTTGAGCGCGATGTCATTGGCGCGTTTTCGCACGGCAAAGCTGGATGAAACCGGTTCGGCATGGCTGATACAGTTGCTGTTAGGGCAGACCAGCACATTGTCGATGCGCTCTGGCAAACTGGGGCGCGATTTGCCAACCACTTCATAGTTGTCGATACGGTTAACCGTGGCTTGCGGTGCATATAACGCCAGCTGATCAACCTGATCCTCACTTAAAAAGGTATTTTCGATTTTGATCAGATCCTTGCGCCCCATCTCGCCAGAAGGCAGGTTCAGACCAATGGTGATGCGCTGATCTGTTTCGGTCAACTTGAACAGACTCAACAGCTTAAAACCGATCTGGGCGGGGATATGGTCAATTACCGTGCCGCGTTTAATAGCTTCAACCTGCAATTTATTATCGTGTGTCATCTCTATTTCCCCTTACAGTACCAGATCGCGATTCAGAACCAGTGCCAGTAACGCCTGGCGAGCGAAAATCCCGTTGCCTGCTTGCTGGAAGTACCAGGCGTGAGGCGTTTTATCCACATCCGTCGCAATCTCATCAACACGCGGCAGCGGATGCAGCACTTTCATATTGGCTTTGGCGTTGTGGAGATCGCTGGCGCGAAGAACAAACTGAGCTTTCACGTTGGCGTACTCGGACGGGTCCAGACGCTCTTTTTGCACGCGGGTCATGTACAGGATGTCTACTTCCGCCATCACTTCTTCAATAGAGCTGTGCAGACTCCAGGCGCTCCCTTTTTCATCGAGCATATCCAGAATGTATTGCGGCATTGCCAGCGCATCCGGCGCGATAAAGTAAAAATGGTTGCCGTCGAACTTCGCTAGCGCCTGGGTCAGGGAGTGAACGGTGCGGCCATATTTCAGGTCACCAACCATTGCGACGTGGAGATTGTCCAGACGCCCCTGGGTTTCCTGAATGGTGAATAAGTCCAGCAAGGTTTGCGTCGGATGTTGGTTGGAGCCATCACCGGCATTCAGTACCGGTACATTGCCGGAAAACTCGGTGGCCAGGCGCGCTGCACCTTCCTGCGGATGACGCATCACTATCGCATCGACGTAAGTGCTGATAACCGAAATGGTATCGGCCAGCGTTTCGCCCTTTTTACCCAGTGATGTATTGGCGCTGTCGGAGAAGCCCACCACGCTGGCACCCAGGCGGTGCATGGAAGTTTCGAAAGAGAGGCGGGTGCGGGTAGAGGCTTCGAAGAAACAGCTGGCAATAACTTTGTGCTTCAACAGCTCTGGTTGCGGGTTCGCTTTCAGTTTCGCCGCTGTCGCCAGCACCAGATTAAGGTCATCGCGACTAAGGTCGTTTATGGAAATGATATGTTTCTGATATAGCGGATTAGCCATCTTTTATCTCCTGACGCCTGGGCAAAAAAAAGCCCCTCGATTGAGGGGCTGGGAATGGGTGATCAACGGGAAGAAAAACGGCAGGCCAGCGTCTTTTTTCAGACGCGGTAAGACAAAATGTCGAACACACTGAACCATACATCCTCCCGGCAAATTGTCCGGCATTATACTCAGCTCTGAGAGAGGATCAAGAAGATGATGCAGTTATAAAGCAAGGCAAACGGTTATCATGAATATATATTCAATTTTAATAAGTAATTAATTTGCTTGTGCACCAGGGCTGTGCGCTTTACCACACGTGGTGCGACCCAAACGATATTGCTGCCAGCAATCACGCCAAGAATTTCTGGCAAAGCATGGAAATCAAGGATTCGCGCTACTGCCCGACCATATCCGGCGACGGTATGGATAAGGATAAATTCACCATTATGCTCGACACTCAGGACCATTTCAGCGACGGATCGACCTGCGTCAGGTGTGGGAAGTAATTGAGGATTCACCGAATAAATTTTTTGTCCTTTTGTATTTCTAATTTTTATGACTCCCAGCAATTTCAGTAGTCGTGAAACGGTTGACTGACTGATACTGTCAAAGCCATGGTTTTGCAAATCGCGGCGGATTTCCTCCTGTGAAAGATAACTTTTTTCGGTAATCAGGCGCTGACAGACCGCCAGTTGCTTCTTTTCTTTGGCGGAGTAATCATCGTATTCCTTCATAATGCACCTTTTATTTATTATTACCTGATGATATTTTTCACATTTTATAATGTGAGAGTGGTTCATTTATCACTACACCAGATTTGAAGGCCGCTTTGATAAGCGGCCTGTCGCGTTAAATCATCGCGGCGATACTCAGCACAATCATATTCAACATCGTGAGAATCAGCAGTAGCGGTGCTACCCATCTCAGATAACGGACCCAGGGTACACGGGCAATCGCCAGACCGCCCATCACTACCGCAGAGGTTGGCGTAATCAAATTAACCACCCCGGAAGCAGACTGATAAGCGGTCACCACCAGATCGCGTTGTACATGAGCAAAATCAGCGAGTGGAGCCATTATTGGCATCGTTAACACTGCAAGGCCGGAAGATGAGGGAACCAGAAAAGAGAGCAATACTTCCAGCCAATAGGTCACGTTGATGAAAACAGTGGTGGAAAGCCCTGAAACCAGATTCTCAGCACTGTGCAGAATTGTGTGCGTAATCATGCCGTTATCCATCACGACCACAATACCGCGGGCGATGCCGATAATCAGTGCCACACCAAGGAGATCCCGCGCGCCGTCAATAAAGGTACTGGTGAAGGTTTCTTCGCCCATGCGGGCAATGACACCCACGATGACCGCAGCTGCCAGAAAGACAGCAGAGATTTCCGCCATCCACCAACCCAGTACCGCTACGCCGTAAATCATAAAGGCAAAGGATGCAGCAAAAAGTATCAGGATCGCTTTGCGCGTGGGGGTAAATTCCAGCATCGTTTCTGAACGATTTCCCAGAAAATGCGCCTGGTTTTCAGCCATCTTATCCGCCACGATAGAGCTTTCCGGACTGTTGCGAACTTTGCGGGCATAACGCATAACCCAGTAAACACAAATCACGTAGCCTACTAACAGCAAAATAACACGCAGCAAAATGCCCTGAGTAAAGGGGATCCCTGCGGCGTTGGCAGCAATGACGGTAGCAAATGGGTTAATGGTTGAGCCCAGCGTGCCAATGCCCGATCCCAATAACACTGTGGCGGCAGCGACCAGAGGATCAAAGCGGGCAGCCATCATGACGGGCACCAGCAACGTGTAGAAGGGGAGTGATTCTTCCGCCATCCCATAAATAGTACCGCCAGCAGCGAAGAGCGCCATCAGGATCGGAATCATCCACTCTTCCCGACCATTAAGGCGAGTTGTCACTCGTTCGATACCGGCATCTATTGCTCCGGTTTTATTTACTACTCCCAAAAATCCACCGATGATCAGGACAAACAGCGCGACATCAATCGCTCCCGCAGTGTAGGTTTGATGGTTGTACAAGCCGTCGATGGGCGCTAACAGGACAGCCGTAATACCCTGTGGTTGCGCCTCAACAGGTGCGTAAGTGCCTGCAACAGGAACTTCCTTTCCCAGTGCGGCATTTGTCACCATCTGATATTTTCCCGCAGGTACAATCCAGGTCATTGCCGCAACTAACGCAATCAGCACGAACAAGATGGTATAAGCGGTGGGAAATTTGAATTTACCCATAATGTGATCTCCATAATCACGGGCATACGCCACTCGTCGACGCATGCCCGTCAGGGTTAGTCGCCGAGAGTTGCTACCATCACCGCTTTAATGGTGTGCATCCGGTTTTCTGCTTCATCGAAAACAATGGAGTGGGCAGATTCAAAAACCTCATCAGTTACTTCCAGTCCTTTGAGGCCGTAGGCCATCTCGATCTCGCGTCCTACTGTGGTGTGCTCATTATGGAAGGCGGGCAGGCAGTGCATAAATTTGACTTCAGGGTTACGCGTGGCAGTAATCACCTGTTGATTGATCTGATAAGGTGTCATAAGACTCACTCGTTCTGCCCAGGCTTCTTTTGGCTCTCCCATCGAAACCCAAACATCCGTATAGAGAAAATCAACGTCGTATACGCCTTCTTCCACATCCTCTGTCAGGGTGATTCTCGCCCCAGTCACGCTGGCGATCTCACGGCATTGTGTTACCAGCGCTTCATCTGGCCAGAAAGATTTTGGTGCCACCAGACGGATATCCATCCCCATTTTTGCAGCACCAACCATCAGCGAGTTCCCCATGTTATTTCGGGCATCACCAAGATACGCAAAGCTCAGCTCTGGCAGCGTTTTGCCTGGCGCATGTTCCAGCATGGTCATTAAATCCGCGAGGATCTGTGTCGGGTGAAATTCATTGGTCAGTCCGTTCCATACCGGAACACCAGCGAACTCACCTAATTCTTCAACGATATTCTGACCATAACCGCGATACTCAATACCGTCATACATGCGTCCGAGTACGCGAGCGGTATCTTTCATTGATTCTTTATGGCCGATTTGTGAGCCGCTGGGGCCGATGTAAGTCACCTGCGCACCTTGATCAAAGGCCGCGACTTCAAAGGCACAGCGGGTACGGGTAGAGGATTTTTCAAAAATCAACGCAATGTTTTTACCGACCAGCGTTTGTTTTTCGTTTCCAGATTTCTTGGCGGCTTTAAGATTGATAGCCAAATCAATCAGGTATTGAATCTCTGCTGGGGTGTAATCAAGCAGCTTAAGAAAATTACGGTTTTTCAGTGAAGTAGCCATGGGGATGTCCTTATAAAAATGGATCAAGCGTGGTTATGGGGGTATCAAGGCGAATAAGAGTGCCTTTGTCTCCGGCGAGAATTTCCGGACCATCTGCAAGAGAGCCGATCCCTGCAATGCCCCGGCACTGACTAACAAACTTTGCGCAGGCGGTGACTTTCGGCCCCATAGACCCGGCATCAAACTGCATTTCGTTGAGTAATTCCGGCGTGACCTGGGCCAGCGGGCGTTGGGTTGGCTTGCCCCAGTCGAGATATACTGCGTCCGCATCAGTGAGGATCAACAAGGCGTCAGCATGGATCTGACTTGCCAGTAGCGCGGCTGAAAGATCTTTGTCGATAACCGCTTCAATCCCATGGTATCCATCGGCTTTTTCAACCACCGGAACACCACCGCCACCATTACAGATCACCAGATGATCGTGGGCGATCAGTGTCTGGATGGCATCCCGCTCGACGATGCGTTTAGGTTGTGGAGAAGGTACGACCCGGCGGAAAGAGTGACCATCTGCTTTGAAAACCCAGCCTTTTTCTGCCTGTAGTACCTGAGTCTGAGCGTGGTCATAAATTGGGCCGATGTACTTAGTTGGGTTACTGAAGGCGGGATCGTTGGCATCCACTTCAACCTGCGTCAGCAGCACGCTGATTTCACGTTGTGGTAGTTGATTTTTCAGCGCCTGTTGTAGCATGTAGCCGATCATCCCCTGGCTTTCGGCCCCCAGAATGTCGAGTGGATAGGGAGCGACATGGGCATAGGCGCTATTTTGAAGTGCCAGAAGTCCAACTTGTGGACCATTCCCGTGAACCAGTACAACCCGCCAGTGTTGAGTCAGTTGGGCGATAGTTTTAGCCGCAAGATCGATATTTTTACGTTGGATTTCTGCTTCGAGTGGTTCGCCTCGTTTAAGCAGGGCATTACCGCCGAGAGCGATAACCAGTGTTGGTTTGTTTTCCATGATCTCTTCCTTAGATACCGTCACGATGCAAAGGGCAACTCATGCAACGTGCGCCGCCACGTCCGCGGCCTAATTCATCACCGGGGATGGGTAAAACGGTGATGCCTGCTTTGTCATATTTTTCGTTAGTCCAGATGTTGCGCTCGTAGCCCACTACCACTCCCGGCCGAAGCGTGAGCACATTGTTAGCGTCATTCCACTGTTCGCGTTCTGCCTCAAAGGCATCACCCCCCGTGGTGATTAAACGTACCTGGTCAATACCGAGGGCTTTTTCGATAGCATGGAGGAGTGTGCTTTCTTGAGTACGTTTCAGGCCGCCGTGACCGTCAGGTGTTAGCGTCCAGCAATTAACATCCGGGCGCACAACTTCGGGATAAACCGAGAAGGTGTCGATATCGATATGAGTCATAACGGTGTCAAGATGCATACAGGAGCGGTGTTTAGGCAGCTCAACAGCGATTACCCGTTCAGCCTGACGATGTTTAAACAATGCCTGAGCAAGAAACTCGACTCCTTGTGGCGTGGTGCGTTCAGACATGCCGATCAACACGGCCCCCCGACCAATCACCAGCACATCACCACCTTCTAACGTGGCGTGGTCATAATTAATATTCTCGTCGCCGAAATATTTAATAAATTCGCCGCCAGCAAATTGTGGATGCCAGCGATAAATAGCGCGTAGATTATTGGTTTCACGTTGGCGAGCAGGTTTTGCCATTGGATTAATCGATACACCGTTATAAATCCAGCATGAGGTATCACGCGTAAATAAATGATTCGGTAACGGCTTCATAATGAAATCATTAATATCGTGGGTATCAACCACCATATTTTTAATTGAGGCGGGAATTTCACTATAAGTCAGCCCACCACTTAAATGACGAGCAAGGTCCCGGTGTGACATCTCTGCAAGCCAGGTGCGAACGTCAGTAGCAAACGTAGGGCCGAGTCGGTAATCTGATATTTGTGTTTCCAGTAACCAGCTTTTGGCTTCCGGGATATCCAATGTTTGTGTTAGTAAATCAGTGAGTAACAGAACTTCTATCCCTTGCTGGCGCAGCGTATTGGCGAAAATATCATGCTCTTCACCTGCCCGCTCAACGGACAATACATCGTCAAATAACAACTCCTGGCAATTGGATGGTGTTAGACGTTTCAGACTGAGATTTGGGCGATGCAACATAACGCTGCGTAGTTGTCCAATTTCAGAACCAACATAATGCTTTTCCATCATTATTCCTTTAACACTTTTTCAAAAATAAAGAGGAGATGGCTGCAAACAAATTAAATGCTTGTAGTCAGGTCTGTTCAGTAATTTTCAGATGCAATGATTCAGTTTATTTCTTCCAGAAAATGTGACGACTTTCACACCGGCGGTGATATTAATAATCGAAGTTGATAATATTTGATGCGGTTCTGATAAATGATAAAGAAACAAAATACGATAATGCATTAATACGCAAATATACGCAGAGTTATTCTTCGTTGTTAATTGATTGTTTTATTTTTCAGGAAATGCCTTTAAGTATAATGCATTGATGTTTATGTATATTTTAATATTCATTGCATATCTATGCGAAAGGATAAGGTGATTATTTTTCACAGCACTATTTTCACGGGATAACTATGACAGCACGGGCATTAAAAGCTAAGAAAATGAACTGTGATCTGACTGAGAGTTTTCTTTTAACATATGCAATAACAAGATATTAGGACCAAAATACATAGCTAAGTTATAAGATTTATGCAGCAAAACTGCATACAAAATTACTCCTGCTTAACATCAGTACAACATCTCCAGCAATAAACATGCGCAAGGGCAAAACCTGATGATTTTTCTATGGTGAGAGGTGGCTTTTTTTCGTATAAGGAAAGAAGTGAAACATTGTTTTAATAAAGGAAGATATTATGATTGTTGGCAACATCCATCACTTACAATCCTGGCTGCCGGAAGAACTTCGCGAAGCAATTGAGTACATCAAATCACATGTCAGCGATGAGACAGCAAAAGGTAAGCACGCTATTGACGGCGACCGCCTGTTTTATCTGATTTCTGAGGATACGACTGAACCAGGTGAACTGCGTCGTGCTGAGTATCATGCTCGTTATCTCGATATCCAGATTGTATTAAAAGGGCAGGAAGGGATGACATTTAGCACGCAACCAGCAGGCGTACCAGAGACTGACTGGCTGGCAGATAAAGATATTGCTTTTATCGGGCAGGGGATCGATGAAAAAACAGTGATTCTTAATGAAGGGGATTTTGTCGTTTTCTATCCTGGCGAAGTTCACAAACCGCTTTGTGCGGTGGGAGCCCCCGCTCAGGTACGGAAAGCAGTAGTTAAGCTATTAAAAGCGTAAGTGATCACTGCCGGGGGCGACCTGTGCCGCCGCCCGGCAAAACGTTATTTTGCTAATGTAGCGACCATAACAGCTTTTATGGTGTGCATCCGGTTTTCTGCCTGGTCAAAGACAATACTTGCCGGAGATTCAAAGACTTCATCGGTGACTTCCATTCCACCATACAGACCGAATTCTGCGGCCATTTTTTTACCCAGCGTGGTTTGCTCATCATGAAATGCAGGCAGACAGTGGAGGAACTTAACCTGCGAATTACCGGTCAGGGCCATCATTTTGCTATTCACCTGATAGTCACGCAGCAGGGCAATACGCTCCGCCCATTTCTCTTTGGGCTCACCCATCGATACCCAGACATCGGTATAGATAAAGTCTGCGCCTTTAACCCCAGAGGCGATATCTTCCGTCAAGGTGATTTTACCCCCGTGTTTTTGTGCCAGAGCACTGCATTCGGCGACCAGCGCAGCTTCCGGCCAGCATGCCTGTGGTGCGACCAGACGCAAATCCAGACCGGTAAGCGCCGCAGCTTCGAGCATCGAATTGCCCATGTTGTTACGCGCGTCACCTGCATAGACCAGCGTCATTTCGTTGAATGCTTTGCCGGGCAAATGCTCCTGCATGGTGAGGAGATCCGCCAGCAGCTGCGTGGGGTGGAACTCATTGGTCAGGCCGTTCCATACTGGCACGCCAGCGTATTCCGCCAGTGTTTCGACAATCTCCTGACCATAGCCGCGATACTGAATACCGTCATACATGCGACCAAGCACGCGGGCAGTGTCTTTAATCGACTCTTTGTGACCAATCTGGCTGCCGCTTGGGCCGAGATAAGTAACGCGAGCACCCTGGTCATATGCGGCAACTTCGAAAGAGCATCGGGTACGGGTCGAGTCTTTTTCGAAGATGAGCGCGATGTTTTTGCCAGTGAGTCTGGCTTCTTCTTTACCGCTTTTCTTATCGGCTTTCAGCTTCGCGGCTAACTGCAACAAGCTGTTGAGTTCAGCTGGCGTGAAATCGAGTAATTTCAGGAAATGCTTATGATAAAACCCGGACATAGATCCCTCCTGTGGCTAACGCCTTAATGAATTAAAATTCAATTTATATGTATGATTATTCATTTGCAAGTCTAAAGCATAAATCTTTGTCACAAAGGTGGAGGCAATGTCAGTGGTGTGTGACAATAAGAGTATCGGCAGGACATTAAGAGGAATAAGCCATGGCAAACCCGGAACAACTGGAAGAACAGCGTGAAGAAACACGTTTGATTATTGAAGAATTACTGGAAGATGGCAGCGATCCGGACGCGCTGTACACCATCGAACACCATCTTTCCGCAGACGATCTGGAAACCCTGGAAAAAGCAGCAGTTGAAGCGTTTAAACTCGGTTACGAAGTGACCGATCCAGAAGAGCTGGAAGTTGAAGATGGTGATATCGTGATTTGCTGCGACATCCTCAGCGAGTGTGCGTTGAACGCCGACCTGATCGATGCCCAGGTTGAACAACTGATGACGCTGGCGGAGAAATTTGACGTTGAGTACGATGGTTGGGGCACTTACTTTGAAGATCCTAACGGCGAAGACGGCGACGATGAAGATTTTGTCGATGAAGACGATGACGGTATTCGTCACTAATTAAGCGTTGACGACAAAGGCTGCGTTACCTGATGCGCTACGCATATCAGGCCCAGGTAGTTCCTGCAACCTGGTGAATTTGTAGCCCGGATAAGGCATTTACGTCACATCCAGCATACTCAAAAAGTACGTGGTTAATGTTCGAATGCCCGCGAGTCTAAGCTCGCGGGCATTTTTTCAAAGTTTGCGTAGCATTCGCACTTCACAATCAACATGACCCGTGCAGCCAAGCGCATAGTCGATATGCTCAAAGCCCAAATGCTCATAAAGCGCAATAGCTTCCTTTAAAAAAGCGGTCGTTTCCAGATAGCAGCGTTTGAAGCCCATTTCTCGCGCCTGCTCCATTGCCATTAAGGCCAGTTTTTTTGCCAGCCCTTTGCCGCGGATAGCCGGAAGAAAATACATCTTTTGCAGTTCGCAAATGTCTGACTCACTCCCGGTTAATGGCGCAATCCCACCGCCGCCGACCACTTCACCCTCGTACTCAACCACCCAATATGCGTGGCCAGGCTGACTATACACTTGATACAGCTCGTCAAGGTTCGGATCGGCGACGGTGTAGCCTTTATCAGCGGTAAGACCGTATTCGGCGGATACCTGACGAATGACGTGGGCGATAGCAGGATTATCGGCGACGGTAAGTTTGCGCAAACGGAGTGCGGGAGAAGCGACAACATTCATAGCATAGCTCAATTTCAAATGTATGATTTATAGCTCACTTTAATACCACCCTCGCTTAGGTGGTGCAAGAAGAAGATAAATCAGAAAATATTACGCATATCTCTCTGAGATAAAGCGTATTCTAGGCGAACCAGTATCAATTGACTGGAATTATTATCGGTATGAATGGAATTTATTTTAGGGATATAGTTCATGAATGATGTAAACATCGGGAAAGATAATTCTCGGCACTCGTTTGTTTTCACAGGCAAAGGTGGTGAGTATTTTCTTATTTGTCTTGTGAATTTTTTACTGACAATTATTACTCTGGGAATATATGGGCCGTGGGCATTGATAAAATGCCGTCGTTATATTTATCAACATGTGACACTCAAGGGGCAACCATTTAGTTATAAGGGAACAGGTGGTGCCATTTTTGTTAGCATGTTACTTATTGTGGTGGTTTATCTTCTCAGTATTTCTTGTTTTGCAGGTCAACACTTTGCGCTCGGTTTATTCCTGTTTGCTCTCTTGATCTGCGGTATTCCTTGTATGGCAGTGAAGAGTCTGCAGTATCAGGCGAACATGACCTCACTGAATGACATTCGCTTTGGCTTTAACTGCTCAATGATGCGTGCATGGTGGGTTATGCTAGGACTGCCTGTTCTGTTGGCGTTAGTTTTTTGGTTCGCACTGTATCTTATTGCACAAGTGACGACATCAATAGGAGGGTTATTCTTTAACTTAGTCGCATTAAGTTTGCTTTCTGCCATCGGGCTAGGTGTTGTCCATGGTATAACCTATAGTAAATGGATGCCGTTGCTGGGTAATAATGCAACTTTTGGCATTCATAAGTTTTCTATTCAGGTAAACGTAAAAGAATGCATTAAAGGTTGCATGCTCGCAATATTAACCATGGTTCCTTTCATCATTGTGATTGGTATTATGATCGCACCAGTATTCCAGCAGTTAATCATGATGAGCATGTTGGGTAGGTCTGATGCTGGCAGTGAGTTTGTATTACAATATTACCCGCAGATTATGGCTTCCTACTTTCTGTATTTTGTCGCGATCCTTGTGTTTGCCAGTTATCTCTATGTCACGTTACGCAGTTTGTTCCTGAATAATCTGACACTGGCAAATGGCACTATTCGTTTTCATTCATCTGTTACCGCGATCGGTATGCTTCTGCGCATGTTGGCGGTATTAATGGGGGCCTCAATTACCTGTGGCCTGGCTTATCCCTGGCTGAAAATGTGGATGGTTAGCTGGATTGCTAACAATACCCATGTCCAGGGCGACCTTGATTCGCTGGAGTTAACCAATGATGACAAACCGCAGGATAGCGGTTCGTTAATGTGGATATCTCGCGGTATTATGCCGTATGTTCCGTTTATATAAATAAAAAGGCCGGAGCACGCTCCGGCCTTCGTTTTCACTATGAGTATTACAGCGCGGCGATAACAGCCTGCTGCTCAATCAGTTTCGCTTTCGCTTCCGCATAACCTTCCAGCTTCTCACGCTCTTTCGCGATGACCGCTTCCGGTGCGCGCGCTACAAAGCCTTCGTTCGCCAGTTTGTTCTCAATACGGCTGATTTCGCCTTCGATCTTCGCCACTTCTTTCGCCAGACGTGCCAGCTCATCTTCTTTGTTGATGAGGCCTGCCATCGGGATCAGCAGTTCTGCGCCGTCGACGATCTTTGTAACGGAAACCGGACCTTTATCATCAGCAGGCAGCACGGTGATGCTTTCCAGACGCGCCAGCGTTTGCAGGAAGCCGCGGTTTTCATTTACGCGACGTTCTGCATCCGCGCTGCAACCACGCAGCAGCAGCTCCAGCGGTTTACCCGGCGCGATGTTCATTTCTGCACGGATGTTACGTACAGCAACGATCGCCTGTTTCAGCCACTCGGTGTCGGCCAGTGCCGCTTCATCAACCTGAGACGCATCGTACTGCGGGAACGGCTGCAGCATGATGGTGTCGGCAGTGATACCGCAAAGTACTTTCACACGCTGCCAGATGGTTTCGGTGATGAACGGAATGATCGGATGCGCGAGGCGCAGCAGACCTTCCAGTACAGTCACCAGCGTATGGCGAGTACCGCGCAGTTCGGCTTCTGTTCCACCGTTCATTACCGGCTTGGTCAGCTCCAGATACCAGTCACAGAACTGGTTCCAGGTGAATTCATACAGAATGCCTGCGGCGATATCGAAGCGGAAGCTGTCCAGCGCTTCGCGGTACGCTTTGATGGTCTGGTTGAACTCCGCCAGAATCCAGCGATCCGCCAGCGACAGCGTCATTTCACCGCCGTTGAAGCCGCAATCCTGACCTTCCGTGTTCATCAGCACAAAACGGCTGGCGTTCCACAGCTTGTTACAGAAGTTACGGTAGCCTTCCAGACGCTTCATATCCCAGTTGATGTCACGACCGGTAGAAGCCAGCGCCGCCAGGGTGAAGCGCAGCGCGTCAGTACCGTGCGGCTCAATGCCGTTCGGGAACTGCTTCTCGGTGCGCTTACGGATTTTGTCCGCCAGCTGCGGCTGCATCATATTGCCGGTACGTTTTTCCAGCAGTTCCGGCAGCGAAATACCGTCAACCATATCCAGTGGGTCAATCACGTTACCTTTGGATTTGGACATCTTCTGGCCTTCGTCATCACGAATCAGGCCGGTCATGTAAACGGTGTGGAACGGCACCTGCGGTTTGCCATTTTCATCTTTGATGAAGTGCATGGTCATCATGATCATGCGGGCAATCCAGAAGAAGATGATGTCGAAGCCGGATACCATCACGCTGGTTGGGTGGAACTGGCGCAGTGCGTCGGTGTTTTCCGGCCAGCCGAGCGTGGAGAAGGTCCACAGCGCGGAGGAGAACCAGGTGTCGAGAACGTCTTCATCCTGACGCAGCGCAACATCAGCACCGAGGTTATTTTCTTTACGCACTTCGTCTTCGTTGCGGCCAACATAAACATTACCCGCTTCGTCATACCATGCCGGGATACGGTGACCCCACCATAGCTGACGAGAGATACACCAGTCCTGAATATCGCGCATCCAGGAGAAATACATGTTTTCGTACTGCTTCGGTACGAACTGAATGTCGCCGTTCTCAACCGCTTCAACCGCTGGTTTCGCCAGTACATCGGCACGAACGTACCACTGGTCGGTCAGCATCGGTTCGATAACCACGCCGCCACGGTCGCCGTAAGGAACGGTCAGGTCGTGCGGTTTAATTTCTTCCAGCAGGCCGAGCGCGTCAACCGCAGCAACGACGGCTTTACGTGCAGCAAAACGCTCCAGTTTCTGGAACTCTGCCGGGATTTCGCTGGAATAAACGTCAGATTCGTTACCTTTGGTATCGAACACCTGGGCGCTTGCACGGATATCGCCGTCAAAGGTCAGGATGTTGATCATCGGCAGGGCGTGACGTTTACCGACTTCATAGTCGTTAAAGTCGTGCGCCGGGGTGATCTTCACGCAGCCGGTGCCTTTTTCCATGTCGGCGTGTTCGTCGCCAACGATCGGAATACGACGGTTAACCAGCGGCAGAATGACATATTTGCCAATCAGATCTTTATAACGCGGATCTTCCGGGTTAACGGCCACGCCAGTATCGCCCAGCAGGGTTTCCGGACGGGTAGTCGCAACCACCAGATAATCTTTACCGTCTGCGGTTTTCGCGCCGTCAGCCAGCGGATAGCGGATGTGCCACATCGAACCTTTCGATTCGCGGTTTTCCACTTCCAGGTCGGAGATAGCGGTGCGCAGTTTCGGGTCCCAGTTTACCAGGCGTTTGCCACGGTAAATCAGGTCTTCTTTATACAGACGAACGAAAACTTCTTTCACCGCATTGGACAGGCCTTCGTCCATGGTGAAGCGTTCACGCTCCCAGTCGACGGAGTTGCCGAGACGGCGCATCTGACGGGTAATGGTGCCGCCGGATTCCGCTTTCCATTCCCAGATTTTGTCGATGAAAGCTTCGCGGCCGTAGTCGTGACGGGTTTTACCTTCTTCTGCGGCAATCTTGCGCTCAACGACCATCTGGGTAGCGATCCCGGCGTGGTCAGTACCGACCTGCCACAGGGTGTTTTTGCCCTGCATGCGCTGATAGCGGATCATGGTATCCATGATGGTTTGCTGGAAGGCGTGACCCATATGCAAACTGCCGGTGACGTTCGGCGGCGGGATCATGATGCAGAAACTTTCCTGGCTTTCATCGCCATTAGGCTTAAAGTAGCCCTGCTTTTCCCAGTGCTCGTAAAGCGGCTGTTCGATATCTTGTGGGTTATATGTCTTTTCCATTATTTCCAGGTTGCCGTATTCAGGTTGAAACCAGCCACGCGGTAGGCTTTATAGCGTTCGCGCGCCAGTTGTTTCAGAGAATCTTCATAAGGAACGAAGTCTACCACTTCTGTGAAAGCGGTGGCAAAATCTGCAAAGCTTGTTCGCAGACTAATCAATATATCGCGCGGGCTGCTGCTGCGCTTTTGCGGCCAGGCGATCTCCACCGGCGCACCGCCGCGCGGTCCTTCTCCCGCTAAATTATGCGGAACAAAGCTTTCTGCCGGACGCGCCCACAGGGCTTCATCCAGTCGGTAAGCCTGCTTTTCATCTTCACAGGCGATGAGTACGCGCTTACCACTGCGCCAACGTTCTGCGGCAATTTCACACACCAACTGCTCAACGGCGCTTAAGCCATCGACGGTGGTGTCATTGTCCAGAAGGTAGAACGTTGCGTTTTTCATATATGGGGCTTCTTGTGGTGGATTTAAATACGCATCAGGTATACACCGCAGCGCCTGATGCGACGCTGCCGCGTCTTATCAGGCCTACAAGTTAAGTGCTGTGTGTAGGTCGGATAAGGCGTTCACGCCGCATCCGACAATAACAGCCTTGCCTGATGCGACGCTGTCGCGTCTCATCAGGCCTACGAGTTCAGTGCTGTGTAGGTCGGATAAGGCGTTCACGCCGCATCCGACAATAACAACACAGCCTGATGCAATTACTCTTCGCCGTTAAACCCGGCGCGGTTTAGCAGGAACTGTGCCAGCAACGCCACCGGGCGACCGGTTGCGCCTTTCGCCTTACCAGAACGCCAGGCAGTACCGGCGATATCCAGGTGCGCCCAGTTATACTTACGGGTAAAGCGCGACAGGAAGCAACCTGCGGTAATCGCCCCACCAGGACGACCGCCAATGTTCGCCATATCGGCAAAATTGGACTCCAGCTGTTCCTGATACTCATCACCCAGCGGTAAACGCCATGCGCGGTCACCGGATTGTTCAGACGCCGCAATCAGCTCATGGGCCAGCGGATTATGGTTCGCCATCAGACCAGTAATGTGATGACCCAGCGCGATCACGCAGGCACCGGTCAGCGTCGCCACATCAATCACCGCTTCCGGCTCAAAACGCTCAACGTAAGTTAACACGTCGCACAGTACCAGACGGCCTTCGGCGTCGGTATTGAGCACTTCTACGGTTTGGCCGGACATGGTGGTTAACACATCGCCCGGACGATAGGCTCGCCCGCCAGGCATGTTTTCGCAGCCTGCCAGCACGCCGATAACGTTAATCGGCAGTTGCAGCTCCGCGACCATACGCATCACGCCGTAAACCGCCGCCGCGCCGCACATATCGTACTTCATCTCATCCATGCCTTCTGAAGGCTTGATGGAGATACCGCCGGAGTCGAAGGTTAAACCTTTACCCACCAGCACGATTGGGCGTGCATCTTCCGACGCGTTGCCTTTGTACTCAATCACCGACATCAGCGATTCGTTTTGTGAACCCTGACCGACCGCCAGATAAGAGTGCATTCCCAGCTCTTTCATCTGCTGTTCGCCGATAACGCGGGTGATGACATTCTTGCTGTAGCTGTCAGCCAGCTGGCGCGCCTGAGAGGCGAGATAAGCGGCGTTACAGATATTCGGCGGCATATTACCGAGATCTTTCGCTGCTTTTATCCCGGCGGCAATCGCCAGACCGTGCTGGATCGCGCGTTCACCGCTGGTCAGCTCACGGCGGGTCGGCACGTTGAACACCATTTTACGCAGCGGACGACGCGGTTCGCTCTTGTTCGTTTTCAACTGATCGAAACTGTAGAGCGTCTCTTTTGCCGTCTCGACAGCCTGACGCACTTTCCAGTAGTTGTTACGGCCTTTAACGTGCAGTTCAGTCAGAAAGCAGACCGCTTCCATTGAGCCAGTATCATTCAGCGTATTAATGGTTTTCTGAATAACCTGCTTGTACTGACGCTCATCCAGCTCACGTTCTTTGCCGCAACCAATAAGGAGAATTCGCTCGGAAAGTACATTCGGCACATGGTGCAGCAACAATGTCTGCCCCGGTTTTCCTTCCAGTTCGCCCCGACGTAGCAGGGCGCTGATGTACCCATCGCTGATTTTATCGAGCTGTTCTGCAATCGGAGAAAGGCGACGTGGTTCGAAGACGCCCACGACGATGCAGGCACTCCGCTGTTTCTCCGGGCTACCGCTTTTTACACTAAACTCCATGCACTACGCTCCTGAATCTTAAAGACAACGGCGGTGGCTACAGATAGAATTGCAAGCTTTCGTAACTCATGTCCGCTGTTGCGATGACTTCGTGTTAATCTTAACGTTATTACGGCATTGGCACGTCAGAACAAAATCTGAGAGGTGAATCCGTTGAGTATAATTATCTTAGCGACGATTTCGACGACTCAAGAGAATAAATGACGTTTAAGCCATGAAACAAGCTAAAATCCTGCAAAAGACGAGTTTTTACGGGCGTATTTAAAGTGATAATCATAAGATATCTGGTGCGGGAGACGCTCAAAAGCCAGCTGGCGATACTCTTCATCTTGCTTTTGATCTTCTTCTGTCAAAAGTTAGTGAGGATCCTCGGCGCAGCGGTTGACGGCGATATTCCGGCGAATCTGGTGCTCTCCCTTCTCGGGTTGGGCGTGCCGGAAATGGCGCAGCTTATCCTGCCATTAAGCCTGTTCCTCGGGCTGCTGATGACGCTGGGCAAACTGTATACCGAAAGTGAAATTACGGTAATGCATGCCTGCGGTCTGAGCAAAGCGGTGCTGGTGAAAGCGGCAATGATCCTTGCGGTGTTCACGGCAATCGTCGCGGCGGTTAACGTGATGTGGGCGGGACCATGGTCATCGCGTCATCAGGATGAAGTGTTAGCAGAAGCGAAAGCGAACCCTGGCATGGCGGCGCTGGCGCAAGGGCAATTCCAGCAAGCGACTAATGGCAGCTCGGTGCTGTTCATCGAAAGCGTTGACGGCAGCGATTTCAAAGATGTGTTCCTCGCGCAAATTCGACCAAAAGGTAATGCACGACCTTCTGTGGTGGTGGCCGATTCCGGACATTTAACCCAGCTGCGCGACGGCTCCCAGGTCGTCACTCTCAACCAGGGAACGCGCTTCGAAGGCACTGCACTGTTACGTGATTTCCGCATTACGGATTTCCAGGATTATCAGGCGATCATTGGTCACCAGGCGGTGGCGCTCGACCCGAACGATACCGACCAGATGGACATGAGCACATTGTGGAACACTGACACCGATCGTGCTCGCGCAGAACTGAACTGGCGTATCACGTTGGTGTTCACCGTGTTTATGATGGCACTTATGGTCGTACCGCTGAGCGTGGTTAACCCGCGTCAGGGGCGCGTACTATCGATGCTGCCAGCCATGCTGCTGTATCTGTTGTTCTTCCTGATCCAGACCTCCCTGAAATCGAACGGCGGTAAAGGTAAGCTGGACCCGACGCTGTGGATGTGGACCGTTAACCTGATTTATCTGGCTTTGGCGATTGTTCTCAACCTTTGGGACACCGTGCCGGTCCGCCGCCTGCGCGCCAGTTTTTCGCGTAAAGGAGCGGTGTGATGCAACCTTTTGGCGTACTTGACCGCTATATCGGTAAAACTATTTTCACCACCATCATGATGACGCTGTTCATGCTGGTGTCGCTTTCCGGCATTATCAAGTTTGTCGATCAGCTGAAAAAAGCCGGGCAGGGGAGTTACGACGCGTTAGGCGCAGGAATGTATACCTTGCTGAGCGTGCCGAAAGATGTGCAAATCTTCTTCCCGATGGCGGCTCTGCTTGGGGCGTTGCTTGGTCTTGGGATGCTGGCGCAGCGCAGCGAACTGGTGGTGATGCAGGCTTCTGGTTTTACCCGTATGCAGGTAGCGCTGTCGGTGATGAAAACCGCCATTCCACTGGTCTTGCTGACGATGGCGATTGGTGAATGGGTCGCGCCGCAGGGCGAGCAGATGGCGCGTAACTACCGTGCGCAGGCGATGTACGGCGGCTCGTTGCTCTCTACCCAGCAAGGTTTATGGGCGAAAGATGGCAACAACTTCGTCTACATTGAGCGGGTTAAAGGTGACGAAGAGTTAGGTGGCATCAGTATTTATGCCTTTAACGAGAATCGTCGTCTGCAATCCGTACGCTATGCCGCTACCGCGAAGTTTGACCCGGAACATAAAGTCTGGCGTCTGTCGCAGGTTGATGAATCTGATTTGACCAATCCGAAACAGATCACCGGTTCGCAGACGGTGAGCGGCACCTGGAAAACCAACCTCACGCCAGACAAACTGGGCGTGGTGGCGCTGGACCCGGATGCACTCTCTATCAGCGGTTTGCACAACTATGTGAAGTATCTGAAGTCGAGCGGTCAGGATGCCGGACGTTATCAGCTCAACATGTGGAGCAAAATCTTCCAGCCGCTATCCGTGGCGGTGATGATGCTGATGGCGCTGTCGTTCATCTTTGGCCCACTGCGTAGCGTACCGATGGGCGTGCGTGTGGTCACTGGTATTAGCTTCGGTTTTGTCTTCTACGTACTGGACCAGATCTTCGGCCCGCTGACGTTGGTTTACGGCATCCCACCGATCATCGGCGCACTGTTGCCAAGTGCCAGCTTCTTCTTAATCAGCCTGTGGCTGTTAATGAGAAAATCGTAACCGAATGAACGAATAAAGGGAGCGAAAGCTCCCTTTATTATTGTTAGCAAAGTGTGTTTCGTTCATGCCTGAAAAATCATGAAAATTCAATATATTGCAGTAGTGTAGGCCTGATGCGGCGCGCCAGCGTTGCATCAGGCAAAGACAAATCGCACCTGGCTTACCTTCTTCTCCCCCCCAGCAAACTCCCCAACATCCCGCGCACAATCTGATTCGTCACCTGGCGGGCGGCGCTTTTTGCCATTGTTTGCACCACACCATCTTTCTTCCCGCCGCGTGGTCCGGTAGTGCCGAACAAAATATCTTTCAATCCACCGAGAATACCGTCATCCACCGCCACCTCTTTCCCTTTCGCGGGAGGATTATTTTGCTGCTCGATACTGGCCCGAAAGCCTTTTTGCAACATCTCATAGGCGGATTCCCGGTCCACGTCATCCTCGTACTTGCCATACACCGGGGAGTGGTTAATCAAGCCATTGCGCTCATCTTCCGTCACCGGCCCCATTCGTGAACAGGGGGCAATCACCATCGCCCGTTCCACCACTGAAGGGCTTCCTTTCGCATCGAGAAACGAGATTAACGCCTCGCCGGTCCCCAGTTCCTGGATTGCCTTTTCGGTATCAAATGTTGGATTGGCCCGCATGGTTTGCGCCACTGCCTTCACTGCTTTCTGATCTTTAGGCGTAAAAGCACGCAAAGCGTGTTGAACGCGATTACCGAGCTGCCCTAGCACGTTATCCGGGATATCTGACGGGTTTTGCGAAACGAACCAGACGCCCACGCCTTTTGAGCGAATAAGCCTTATCACCTGCTCAATCTTATCCAGCAGTACCTGCGGTGCATCGTTAAACAGCAGATGTGCTTCATCGAAGAAAAACACCAGTTTTGGTTTCTCCAGATCGCCCGCTTCCGGCAATTGTTCATACAACTCTGAAAGCATCCACAGCAGGCTGGCGGCGTACAGTTTCGGCATCTGATAAAGCTTCTCGGCGCTGAGGATATTGATAACGCCTTTACCGTTGGCATCGGTGCGCATCCAGTCTTTGATATCCAGCATCGGCTCACCAAAGAAGTGTGCTGCGCCTTGCTGTTCCAGCGACAACAGCCCGCGCTGGATGGCACCAACCGATGCACTACTGATATTACCGTACTGATTCTGGAAGGATTTGGCGTTATCGCCGATGTACTGGGTAATTGCCCGCAGATCTTTAAAGTCGAGCAGCAACAATCCCTGATCGTCAGCAATGCGGAAAATGATATTCAGCACGCTAGATTGCACATCGTTGAGATTCAACAGCCGCGCCAGCAACAGCGGCCCCAGATCCGAAACCGTCGCCCGCACCGGGTGGCCTTTCTCGCCAAAGATATCCCACACCACCACCGGATTAGTATGAGGTTGCCAGTCATTTACACCGATATTTTTAAGCCTTGCGAGCAGTTTTTCCGAAGATGTACCTTCCTCCGCAACTCCCGTTAAATCACCTTTCACATCAGCCATAAACACAGGCACGCCGATTTCCGACAATGACTCCGCCAGTTTTTGCAGCGTAACGGTTTTACCCGTCCCCGTTGCGCCGGTAATCAGCCCGTGACGGTTAGCCATTCCCGGCAGTAAAAACAGTTCTGTGTCCGGCGTGCGGGCAATTAACAGAGGTTCGCTCATGAGATTTCCTCCAGTTTCCTGCCTGGAGTATAGGCAACGTCCGGCAAAGAGAATATGTGTAATGCAGAGAAAATAACCTAAAGCGTGTTACCGTGATAAATCTGATACCCGAGGTCAACAGTGTTGTGGTTGTGATCGTTATTCTTAATTTTGCTCAGCAACATTTGGGCGGCCATCCGACCAATATCAAAACGGGGAGTAATTACGCTGGCGAGGCTTGGGATCATTTGCCTGCCAATCTCCAGCCCATGAAAACCCGCAATGGAAATTTGTTCTGGCACGGCGAGGTTTCGCTCGCGGCACAGCAGAAGCGCACCCATCGCAATATCGTCATTGGTGCAAAATACACCGTCTAAATCCGGGTTTGCGCTAAGGGCATCACGCATTAACTGCATTCCTAAATGAATGGATGAGATGGCGCGTGGATTCATGCGTAATGGGGAAAGATTATGCAGCATCATCGCATCGCAATACCCCTGATAACGCTGTTCATCGCGGGTGTCATCTTTGGAACCGAGATACAGAATTTTGCGCCTGACTCGCTTATCCAGCATGGTACACACCATGTCAAAAGCAGCCTGCCGATTATCAAAACCGACCTCCATATCCAGCCGTTCTCCCTGTACATCCATCAATTCCACGACCGGAATGGTGGCTGAACGCAGAAATTTCACCGTCCTGATGGTGTGATATTTTTCCGAAAGAATAATCCCGTCAATGTTATAAGAGAGCAGGTTAATCACCGACTCTTCTTCGGAATCGCGATTGTAATTGTAATTAGCAATAAGGGTCTGATAATTATGCACAGAGGTGACGGATTCTATTCCCGCGAGAATGTCAGCGAAGAGTTGATTTTGAAATGACGGAATCAAGATACCGAGGGTATAACTTTGTGCATTCAACAACATGCCGGGAGCGCGATTAGGGATATAATTGATCTCTTCCATAATTTTGGCGATGCGCTCGCCTGTTTCCTTTGCCACCTTTTTCGGCGAGCGGATATAACGACTCACGGTCATTTTTGTTACGCCAGCCAGCGTAGCGATATCCTGTAAAGAAATTCTGTGATTGCGCATAACTTCTCCCAACGTCGGGGGAATCTTCAATCTTCCCCCGAAACTACATCACAATATTTTATTCTTTCAGTGCAATACGGCGTTAATGGCTAACACGCCCAGCAAACCCATAATAGAAATAAGGGTTTCCATCACCGTCCAGGTACGCAACGTTTCACCAACCGTCAGATTAAAATACCCTTTAAATAGCCAGAAGCCAGGGTCGTTTACGTGTGACGCGATCACGCTGCCCGCACCAGTTGCCAGTACCATTAAAGCGGGATCGGCATGGGTAACGTTGATAATCGGCAACACCACACCCGCGGTGGTAATGGCCGCGACGGTGGCAGAGCCCAGAGCGATACGCAACAGCGCCGCGACAGTCCAGCACATCAATAACGGCGAAAGCGTAGTTCCGGTCATTAAGTGTGAAATATACTGCCCGACACCGCTATCTACTAATACCTGCTTAAACGCGCCGCCGCCAGCGATAATAAACACAATCATCGCGATAGCGCCTATAGAATCCCCAATGATATCCATGATTTGCTCGATGGTGCGTCCATTACGTCGGCCCAGTGTGAAAATCGCAATAACAATGGCAATAAACAGCGCAACGGCAGGGTTACCGACAAATTCAAAGAAGAGGCGCACGGTGTTAGTTTTCGGTAACGTAATTTCACAAACGGCGGCGATAGCCATCAGGATGACCGGGATCACTGCAGCAAAAATACTGTTCCAGAAGGAGGGCATCTCCTCTTCGCTAAACAGATGAGGATTAAATAAGCCTTCCGGTGGTGCTTTCTCAAAGCGAGTTAGCAGTTTAGAAAACAGCGGTCCTGCGACAATAACTGTCGGAATGGTAATGATAAATCCATACAGTAAAGTCGTTCCGAGATTAGCCTCAAAGATAGTCGCGATGGCAGTAGGCCCTGGATGTGGCGGCAGAAAACAGTGGGTTACAGAGAGCGCTGCTACCATCGGTACGCCAACATACAACAGGGGTAATCCAGATGATGCCACGATGGTAAATACCAACGGCAACAGCAGGACAAAACCCACTTCAAAAAACATGGCGAGGCCCACAACCAGACCGGTGATCACTAGCGCCCATTGCACGCGTTTTTTACCAAAAGTAGCAATCAGCGTAGTGGCGATACGTTGTGCCGCGCCCGTATCAGAAATCAGCTTGCCTAACATGGCCCCGAAACCGAGGATCATTGCCAGCCCGCCGAGTGTGCTGCCGATACCATTTTGTATAGAGTGCAGGACGGCCTGTGCATCCATCCCTTCGGCAAATCCGACGACGGCAGCGACCAGAACGAGGGCAATAAAGCCGTTAACTTTAAAGCCGATCATCAGGATAAGAAGCAGCGCGACGCCTGCCGCAATAATGATTAATGGCATAGTCTTTATCTCTTATTAGTGCCAGAAAAGCAGCGCTTTCGCGCTGCACGTAGGGTAGTAGCTGTTAAACAGCCACTAACATGCCGCCATCAACAAACAACAGGTGGCCGTTTACGAAATCAGAGGCTTTTGAAGAAAGGAACACCGCAGCACCAATCAGTTCCTGCGGATCTCCCCAGCGTGCGGCGGGGGTCCGTTTGCACAACCAGGCGGTGAAGGCTTCGTCCTCAACCAGTGCTTTAGTCATTTCTGTTTTGAAATAGCCCGGCGCAATACCGTTGACCTGAATATTGTGGCGCGCCAGCTCGACGCACATGCCGCGGGTGAGCATTTTTACCGCCCCTTTCGATGCGGCATAAGGGGTGATGGTGTCACGTCCCAGTTCGCTTTGCATCGAGCAAATATTAATAACTTTACCTGCCTTGCGTTCAACCATGTGACGAGTTACCGCTTGCGACACCAGGAACACGGCGGTCTGGTTTACTGCGATCACATCATTCCACTCTTGTTCAGGGAACTCAGTAAAAGGATGACGGCGCTGGATACCGGCGTTATTCACCAGCACATCAATGGGGCCGATGTCCTTTTCGATATGTTCAACGGCGGCATCAATTTCATGTTTATGAGTAACATTAAAAGGTGCGGCAACGGCCTGAATACCCTCCTGGTGGAGTTTTTCTACAGCAAGTTCTGCGCGTTCGGCAGTAATATCATTAATAATTATTTGTGCGCCATATTTACCCAGGCCGGTTGCCAGTAAAAAGCCAATGCCCTGTGCTGAACCGGTAATCAAGATATTTTTTCCTGCCAGTGAAAATAGATCGTTCATTGTATTATTCCTTTATTTATCTCTTAGAAAACAAGCTGGACTTTTGCTGCCTGGGTTTTATCACCGGCGAAACGTAGCGCCTCTTCCAGGTCAGTGAAGGGATATTCAGCACTCAGTAAAGGCAGTGGATTAATAACGCCATTCGCCAGCCATGACACTGCGGTATTAAATTCGCTGGTAAAACGGAAAGAGCCTTTGAGTGAAATCTCCTTACCAATCAATGTCATCATTGGGAATTCTGCCATCGCGCCTCCCATACCTACCTGCACCATTACGCCGCGTGCACGAGTGACCTCCAGACAGGTATTCACTGATGAAGGATGACCGGACACTTCAAAGCTGACATCGAAATAGCCTTTTTCCGCTTTCCAGTGATCCATGTCGTCGTTTTGTGGGTTTACGAGCACATCCGCCCCCATCTCTTTGCCCAGCGAAAGGGAACGGGGACTCACATCGGCACAGACAATTTCCGCGGCCCCCAGTGTTTTCACTGCACTGACAATCAGGCAGCCAATGGGCCCAACACCAGAAATAAATACTCGCTTGCCCTGTAACTCGCCGGCCTGATGTGCGGCATGAATCGCGACGGCTAAAGGTTCGGCAAAAGCTATAACCTTTTCGTCAGCTTTGGCCGGATAAGGGACACATTGCGACGTTTCGACCATTTTATAACGGGTAAAGCCACCATCAACATGAGGGAAATACATGGCACTGCCAAAAAAACGCATCTCTGTACACTGATTCTCGTTATGTTCAATGCAGTATTTGCAGTGACCGCACGGTTTAGACGGATTAATGGCTACCGTTTGCCCTTCATGTAATTTTGATGAGTCGCTATGAATAACTTTACCGATAACTTCATGACCTAACACCATCGGTGCCTTTATCATGAAATTACCTACTTTTCCTTCCTGATAATAATGTAAATCGGAACCGCAAATTCCACCTCGGGTTATTTGTACTAATGTTCCATTATTATTCCAATCTATCGTCTGCTCGGTAACGGCAACAGTTTTCTTGCCCGCAACAACGCAGGACTGTGTTTTCACTTGCATAAATTCCTCACTGGTCAGGTAGACACCTCGGAAGCATTTAAGCGGTTTTAATTGTCATTATTTGTGATGAAGATCACGTCAGAAAATTGTTACATTACTATGTTACGCATAACGTGATGTGCCTTGTAATTCTTATCAACAGAAATAAAAAAACGTGAAATTATTATGCCGCCAGGCGTAGTATCGCCGCAGGTAAGATGATTCAGGAGATTTTAAATGGCGGGTGAAAGCTTTATTTTGATGGGCGTATCAGGGAGTGGTAAAACATTAATTGGTAGCAAGGTTGCCGCGTTATTGTCTGCGAAATTTATTGATGGTGACGATCTTCATCCAGCCAAAAATATAGATAAAATGTCGCAAGGCATTCCATTATCTGATGAAGATCGACTTCCCTGGCTGGAACGCTTAAATGATGCTTCATACAGTCTTTATAAAAAGAATGAAACAGGATTTATTGTCTGTTCATCATTAAAAAAACAGTATCGTGATATTTTACGCAAGGGTAGCCCCCATGTTCATTTCCTCTGGTTAGATGGCGATTATGAAACTATTCTCGCGCGAATGCAGCGTCGGGCTGGGCATTTTATGCCGGTAGCGTTACTAAAAAGTCAGTTTGAGGCGCTGGAGCGTCCACAAGCAGATGAACAGGATATTGTGCGCATTGATATCAACCATGATATTGCCAATGTCACCGAACAATGTCGGCAGGCTGTGCTGGCGATAAGACAAAACAGAATATGTGCGAAAGAGGGCAGCGCCTCAGATCAGCGCTGCGAATGATTTTCAAAAATCTGCTTTCAACACCACGCGGTAGCGCGCTTTACCATCGCGCACATGCTGGATGGCGTCGTTAATTTTCGACATCGGGAACAGTTCGGTAGTCGGCGCAACCTTGCTGCGGGCGGCAAAGCGCATCAGCTTACGCAACTCATAAGGTGTACCGGTTGCTGAACCAGAGACGCTGTGGTCGCCCGCAATTAACGTAAAGGCCGGAACAGACAGCGGCGTGAGGACCGCACCGACCGTATGGAAATTACCGCCATAGGTCAGCGCCTCAAAATAGGGCTGCCAGTCGAGGCTGACGTTGACGGTGTTGATAATGAGATCAAACTGCCCCGCCAGTGCTTTCAGTGCCTGTGGATCGCGGCTATTCACCACTTTATCGGCACCCATCGCCAGCACTTCCTGCTCTTTCGCCGGATTAGAACTAAAGGCTGTCACCTCGCATCCCATTGCGTGCAGAAGTTTTATAGCTATATGCCCCAGCCCGCCAATACCAATTACCCCAACGCGGCTGGTGGCAGTGATATGGTGCATCAACAGCGGTTTAAAGACCGTGATACCGCCGCACAACAGCGGTCCGGCAGATTCAATGTCGATATTTTCTGGCAGTGGAATCACCCATTGCCAGTCCGCACGCAACTTCTCGGCAAAGCCACCGCGATTCATAATCGTCGGCACCGCACCTTGCTCGCAGTTGATCTGATTACCGCTAATACAGGCATCGCAATGCCCGCAGCTGCGTGCCGTCCAGCCAATCCCGACATGCTGACCGACCTGCAAACCTTTATCCTGCGCGGCACTCCCGAGCGCCACTACGCGACCAATCACCTCATGCCCGGCAACCAGTGGATATTGTGAAAATCCCCATTCGTTATCGATCATTGACAGATCGGAATGACAGATCCCGCAGTAATCCACCTGCACTTCAACATCTTGTGGCTTCAGTTCACCGGGATCGTACTCATAAACTTCCAGTTCGCCACCCGCTTCTTTTGCGGCATAGCTTTTTATCATCGACATTTTTTGGTCCTTCTCTGGTGTGGTCTGGGAAGTGTAGAGCATGGCAGGGCGGGGTGCCTAGAGTGTGACAAAGGTTACACATCGCTGTATGCAATGCTGAAAATTTCAGCACTTAGCGAGGTGCGAGCAAGCTGGCGCTTGCATGGTGGCGTGCGACAGGTATAATCCACAACGTTTTCCGCATACCTCTTCAGTGCCGAAGTGGCGAAATCGGTAGACGCAGTTGATTCAAAATCAACCGTAGAAATACGTGCCGGTTCGAGTCCGGCCTTCGGCACCAATCAAGGCTTTTTCAGTCTACTTGTGTATATAAATCAATAAGTTAGGTAATATCCCTCTTGTTTCAGCTCCATTAAAGTCTACTGTCGTATATCAATATCTATCAATAAATGTTGGTATAACTCTTGGTGGCTTCTGTTCGATTTATATTGATGCCAACATAGCGAGGGGGATGTATGGCTCTTACTGATATCAAAGTCAGAACGGTTAAGCCTGCAGACAAATCTTTCAAACTTACCGATGATGAGGGGGATGCACCTGCTGGTTAAACTAACCCCAATGGCCCAAAATACTAGCGTCTTCAATACCGTTTAAGTGGCAAACAGAAGATGCTGGCGTTAGGGGGTTATCTATGGCCTCATTGGCAGAGGCTTGTAAGAGGCACGATGCAGCAAAGAAACTGGTATCTGATGGCATCGATCCCTCTCAAAAGAAAAAGAGGAAAAGATTGCAGAAAGCGGAGCGCTAACCTTTGAGGCTGTGGTAAGAGATTGGCAGGCATCCTGTAGTAAAAAATGGTCGGAGCCCCATAGTGAACGAGTGCTTAAAATCTTAGTGGATAATCTTTTCCTGGCGTTAAGTAAACGTAAAATTTCGGAACTGAAGACACGGGGTCTACTCGTCTTTATAAAGATAGTTGAGGTGAGCGGACGTTATGAAGTTGTCTAACGTCTTCAACAAAATACAACTGCTATCATGCATTTCGCGTTACAAAATGGTCTGATTGATTATAACCCGGCCCAAGACATAGCTGGTGCGGTAGCCGTGGCTAAACGAGTGGATCGTCCAGGGTTTGATTAAGAACGTCTTCCCGAATGGCTTGATCGCATCGAATGCTTTAAAGGTCGAAAGTTTACTAAATTGGCAGTGAAACTCATACTGCTGGTATTCATACGTTTAGGTGAACTGCGTTTTACAAGATGGGAAGAAATCGATTTTAAAAATGCACTTTGGACGATACCTGCACAACGAGAACCTCTGAAGGCGTAAAGCACGCACATTGTGGTTCTAAGATGCGTAGTCCTTATCTTGTACTATGAAGCCGTCAGGCACTGGAAATGTTAGGAGAGATAAAACAAACCAGTGGTCTTCATAGGCGTTCACCAGCCGGTTAGGCAGATGAGTGAGAACACGGTTAATAAGGCCCTGCGCTTAATGGGCTACGAGATTACAACGGAAGTTTGTGGACATGGGGTTAGGGCGATGGCCTGTAGTGCGTTGATCGAATCAGGTTTATGGTCAGGGGATGCTGTTGAACGTCAAATGAGCCATCGGGAGCGTATCAATGTCCGAACTTCTTCTATCCATCTTGCTGAGCATCTTGATGCCAACCGAGTCAGAACGGTTAGGTCGTTTGAGTTTGCCCACAGCTGATCGTTTTGAGTTTGAAAATCAAAGTTAACCGCTTGATAACCTATCACATAATAGCATGTAACTCTTTGTTTTGAATATATTTGAGTAGCCATCAATTGTTGATGGCTACTACACCATTCTATTATGCCTTTTCAGCGATATTTGATATCGTAGCAGTATTAAATACCGAGGAAATAATCATGATATCAGGTCTTAATGGTGGAAATTTCATCCTTAGCTCGATGGCTAAGGAAAGAGTCAAATCAGGTTTACTTGATAGAGCAACAATAGAAGGTTCTAAAGGCGAGTATACCGTGATTTTTGATGGTTCAGAGTGGGAAGGTAAGCCATTAGTCTTAAGTAGCTCCAGACAGCCTTATGAAGCACGAGTATTCAAAAGCATAGATGGTGCAGCTGCAGAACTACTACGCATAGGCTTAAGCGAAGCTTCAATCAAAAACACCACCAAATCGAACAATAAATAATCAGGTTTAAAATGGATATGCAAAAAGAAACGATTTTTTCAGAAGTTGAAACTGCTAACAGTAAGCAGATTGCTGTTTTAAAGGCTAACTTTCCGCAGTGTTTTGATAAAAACGGGGCTTTCATTCAAGAAAAGTTGCTTGAGATCGTCAAATCATCGGATGTTGAACTCTCTAAAGAGTCATACAGCTTAAACTGGCTGGGTAAGTCCTATGCGCGGCTGTTGGCTAACTTACCACCGAAGACGTTGCTTGCCGAAGATAAAGACCATAACCAACGTGAAGAGAACAAGAACAGTCAGAATCTATTGATCAAAGGGGATAATCTCGAAGTATTGAAACATATGGTTAATGCTTATGCTGAAAAGGTGAAGATGATTTATATTGATCCTCCATACAATACAGGTAAGGATGGATTCGCCTATAACGATGATCGCAAATTTACACCAGAACAGCTTTCTGATCTGGCAGGTATCGATCTTGATGAGGCTAAACGTATACTTGAATTTACCACGAATGGTTCAAGCAGCCATAGCGCATGGTTAACGTTCATTTATCCTCGTTTATATATTGCTCGTGAGCTTCTACGTGAAGATGGTGTGATATTTATTTCGATTGACGAAAATGAATTAAATCAACTTAAAACTATTTGTGATGAAATTTTTGGCGAAGCAAATTTCATAGAAAATATTGTATGGAATAAACGTATCCCTAAAAATGATAAGGGTATTGGTAATATCCATGAGTACATCCTTGCTTATGCGAAGAATAACGAAATAAGTAAAGAATTTTTAATGCGGAAAGATGGTATTGATGATGTATATCAGTTTATTGAAAAGTTAAAAAAGGAAAAGGTGCCATTAGATAAAGCAGAGCAGCAACTCAAAAAATTCTACAGCTCCAACGGATATGATCGTGGAATTACTCTTTACAACGGTTTGAACGAGGATTATAGGCCATGGGGTAAAATTAATATGAGCTGGCCTAATGCAGATTCATTTGGACCCACGTATGAAGTATTGCACCCTTTGACTAATAACCCTGTCAAAATCCCAGACAGAGGCTGGCGTTGGAAAGAAGGCACTTTTAATCATATTGCAAAAAGAATAGATGGAAAGTATGCAGATATTAAAAAACTACATGATGGTAGCGTTATTTGTGGTGGAATTTGGTTTGCCAGTACAGAAAACACCCAACCTAGTTCGGTTAAATTTTTAGATGAAGTTGAAGAGTTTTTACTAAGATCAATTATTTCAACTAAAAGTGATGGTGGTGTTGAGGTTGAAAATCTTTTTGGTGGGAAAGGATATTTCTCCTACCCGAAGCCAACAAGTTTAATAAAAACACTATTTGGTTCAGTAAAAACCGAAGATAAAGACATTTATCTTGACTTTTTTGCTGGCTCTGGAACCACAGCTCATGGTATTCTGGAGTTAAATATTGAAGACGGCAGGAAAAGAAACTTCATCTGTGTTCAATTAGATGAAGAAACAGATAAAAAGAAACAAGCCTATAAAGAAGGGTATAAATCCATCTTCAATATAACAAAAGACAGAATTATTAAGGCAGGAAAAAAGCTGAAAAAAGATAATCCTAATTATAATGGAGATTTGGGATTTAAAATATTTGAAACTGTTCATGATTTTCGAGCAAAAGATGAGTCTGAACTTACGCTTTCTAATCTTAGTTTCTTTGACGATGCTGTATTGACACCAGAGCAGTATGACACTCTATTGACGACATGGTGCGTGTATGATGGTAGCTTGCTAACAACACCAATTGAAGATATTGATCTTAATGGCTACAAAGCACACTTGTGCGATGGTCGGCTATATCTAATTGCGCCTAATTTCACAAGTGAGGCTTTGAAAGCTTTACTTCAAAAGCTGGATGCAGACAAAGACTTTGCCCCTAACAAAGTTGTATTTTATGGCAGCAACTTCGAAAGTGCGAAACAGATGGAACTCAATGAAGCACTACAAAGTTATGCTAATAAAAAATCTATTGATTTAGATTTGGTGGTAAGGAACTAATCATGTCTAAAGGGTTCACATTCGAAAAAAATTTACCTCATCAAAAGGCTGGCGTTGATTCGGTAATGAATGTCTTTGTATCCGCCATACCTCATCAGACGGATCATGTTGCAATTCGCCTGTTAGCTAATCCAGAACTGAATCTATCTGAACAACAATACTACAACAACATAAAAAATGTTCAGGAGTTCAATGGTATTGAGCACTCAAAAGATAACTACGATGCTAAAAGCAACGTAATTGATGTTTCTATGGAGACAGGTACAGGTAAAACTTATACTTACACCAAAACAATTTTTGACCTAAACAAATCATTTGGCATTAACAAGTTTATTATCATTGTTCCGACTCTATCGATCAAAGCCGGAACCGTTAACTTTTTAAAAAGTGATGCTTTAAAAGAACACTTTCGAGATGATTACGGGCGTGAACTAAAGACTTACGTTGTTGAAAGTCAGAAAAGTTCTGGTAAAAATACAAAATCATATATGCCTCAAGCTATTCATGATTTCGTAGAAGCAAGTAATTTTAATAAGAAATATATTCACGTTCTTGTGATCAACTCAGGGATGATTAACTCAAAGTCTTTAACTGACACTTATGATGTTGGTTTGCTTGATAATCAATTTGATACGCCATTTGCTGCTCTTAGTGCGGTTAAACCATTCATTATCATTGATGAGCCTCATAAGTTTCCTACTGGTAAAAAGACATGGGAAAATATTGAAAAATTTAATGCTCAATATATCATCCGCTATGGAGCAACCTTTAGTGAAGGCTATAAGAACTTAGTTTATCGTCTTACAGCCGTAGATGCATTCAATGAAGATCTTGTTAAAGGTATTGATGCATACATTGAGGATATTGTTGGTGATGGTAATGCCAACCTCAAGTTCGTCAAATCTGACGGAAAAGAAGCTACATTTGAACTGAACGAAAATAGCAATAAAAAAACATTTAAGTTAGTCAAAGGTGAATCACTATCTAAAACGCATAGTGCGATCCATGATTTAACACTGGATGCCTTAAACAAGAGCACTGCTGTATTGAGTAATGGTATTGAACTAAAAATTGGTAGTTCAATAAACCCCTACTCTTACGATCAGACACTTGCTGATAACATGATGCGTAAAGCTGTCAAAGAACACTTTAAGTTAGAAAAAGAGTATCTGACACAAAGGCCACGAATAAAGCCTCTTACTCTTTTCTTCATTGATGATATTGAAGGGTATCGTGATGGTAATGATATTGCCGGAAGTCTGAAAACCAAGTTTGAAGAATACGTATTGGCAGAAGCTAATGAACTGTTAAAAATAGAGAAAGATGAGTTTTATAGGAACTACCTTGAAAAAACTATTAAGGATATATCTTCTGTTCATGGTGGTTATTTTTCAAAAGATAATAGTGATAAAGATGATAAAATTGAGCAGGAAATCAACGAAATCCTTCATGACAAAGAGCTTTTATTGTCTTTAGAAAATCCTCGCCGTTTCATTTTCTCTAAATGGACGTTGCGTGAAGGGTGGGATAACCCAAATGTTTTTCAGATCTGTAAGCTCCGTTCGAGCGGTAGCACCACATCTAAACTTCAAGAGGTAGGGCGTGGTTTACGTCTTCCAGTGAATGAATACATGTGTCGTGTGAAAGACCGCAATTTTACCCTCAACTATTATGTTGATTTTACAGAAAAAGATTTTGTCGATTCTCTTGTCAAAGAGATCAACGATAGTTCTTTCAAAGAGACTGTTCCAAGTAAGTTTACTCAAGAGCTTAAGGATAAAATCCTATCTCAATATCCAGAGCTTTCATCCAGAACACTCATGAATGAAATTTTTGATGATGAGATCATAGATGATAATGATAACTTCAAAGATTCAGATGCCTATAGCCGCTTAAAAGCCAAATATCCGGCAGCATTTCCTACAGGAGTGAAACCAAGCAAAATCAAAAAAGCCACTGATGGAAAAAGACGCACTAAAATGCGTGTTGGTAAGTTCAGTGAGCTGAAAGAACTATGGGATTTGATCAATCAAAAAGCAGTTATTGAGTATAAAATAAATAGCGAAAATGAATTCTTATCCATTTTCAAGTCATTCATGCTCGAAGAAACAGAAAGATTTACTAAATCAGGCGTTCATACTCGCATTGATAAAATTTATATCTATAATGATACGGCAATGTCGAAAAGCATTATCAGTGGTGATGATAACTTTGCTAAACTAAACACAATGAGCTATCGGGAATTTCTTGATAACTTATCACAAACTATTTTTGCTAAACACGATACCTTACATAAGGTTTTTTGTGATATAAAAGAAACTATTAATATCACTGAATACCTGAACATTCAAACAATCAGAAAGATTAAATCTGGTTTTAGCAAGTATTTGTTGAACAATTCGTTTAATAAATTCAGTCTTGGATATAATGTGATCTCAGGTTCAATTCATCCTACAAAGTTCACTAATGCAGACGGTGAGCCTGTGAATGAGGTATTATCAAGTGATCTTGGCATATTGAATGACAACACAAAACCACCCTTGGATTCTTATCTTTTTGAGGAAGTCTTTTATGACTCAGAGCTTGAACGGCTCAACATAACAGATGGAGAGATCCAGTCTGTAGCTGTTTTTACAAAGATACCGAAGAACTCCATTAAGATCCCGGTGGCAGGTGGATACACGTACTCCCCTGACTTTGCATATATTGTCAAAACAATAAAAGGTGATTATTTAAACTTTATTATCGAAACAAAAAATGTTGATGGAAAGGATAGCTTAAGACTTGAAGAAGAACGTAAGATAAAACATGCGCAAGCATTATTTAGTCAAATAAGTAAATCTGTTAAAGTCGAGTTCAGAACACAATTTTCTACAGACAGAATAGCTGAAATGATTAAACAAGTTGGATGATAATATGTTGTAAATGGAAAAGGGTCTTACGGCCCTTTTGTTTTCCTTTAAAGGGAACTTTCCATTAGATAGAATACATATCCCCACACTTGGGGTAAATCAATCAGCTCATTGGGCTGTTAACTACTTCTCATGTATGGGGCAATCAGACCATAATCATAACTACCGACCAAGAATAAATTCAAACTTCCACAATAAAATGTGGAGGGTAAAATAAGTTCCTGACGCCTTGTCTCTTTTATATCCTATGTGATATTTCTGTAAATCAGGAAAAAGTATTTAATAACTTTTGTTATTACGGTGAATTACCAATTAACTTGTACCGCCACAAAAAAATCAATCCTTATTCGTTTTTACGAGTATATTATTCCTGTCTTCCTACCATATTCTCATGAAATTTTTTCCTCTCAGTTATAACTTTACTTTATCTTCAGCACTAAGATTCAAAGATTGTAATACTGATCTTTCCCAGCAATAATGGACACGTGGCTAAGTGTGTAAACTCTCAGTCAGAAGTAACTCACATGACATAGTATCAACCAGATAGGTGTATTACCTCACCCCCTAAAAAACTCTTTCCGATGCCACTCTACAATACCCTCAAAAGGGTAATTTTTACGCACCTGTGGCAACGCAATAATTTTTCCGTCAAAATCCCAGAATGACCTCTCAATGATCTCTCCGCCGTTTACCGCATCCGATACCAGTACCCGCAGATTTTCATCCAGGCCAATCGTTCCTTTATCAAAGGCTTTATGATGTATCGCGCAAATCGCCAGACCATTGGGAATTTCACAAGGGCCATCACGCTGTTTCCATTTTATATGTGTCGCTTCCAGTGAGACGGTGGAGTTGTCGTGACGAATATTAAAGCTACATATTGCGCACTGGTAGTTATAAGCGCGTAATACATGTTTGCGAAATAATGGGTCACGCTGCTTACGGATTTGCTGGAGAGCAAAAAAAGCTCGTCAGCGATTTACTGGAAGCCATTGATATCCTGGCAGTGAAATAATTGCGATCATGCTCGCAAATTTTCTGCTGTTCAAGCCTGCAAGTGAAGATATATTACCTTGATCTCATTTGTTTTTTTGCTGCCTGTGTACCCCAATTGCCATGCGATGTTGCACCGACGCAAACCACCGTTTACGCCGGAGGAGTTAAAAGCGCTGATGGATGCGAATAAATCAAATTAATAAACGCTCACCTTTCGCGCCAAAACTGCAAAATTGCTTCTACAAACCTGTCAGAAATAATCCCCCGACGGGCTGCCGCGCTGAAATGACTGCTTCGCAGTGCCGTCGTCCAGTTCTCCGGTGACCGGTACGCTGAACCGTAATATCCCGTGCTTAAATCGTCCGGATCTTCATCAGGCGCGTTCGTCAGTCCTCTTTCACCTTGTTGCTGGAAGTCGACGAAAATAATATTGGCTAAAACATTATTTTGATAATTGCCATAAATCGCTTCATACGCATGAGGGAAATTTTCTTTCCAGTACCAGGTGGTATCGCCGCAAAACCACGGTGCGTCAGTAATATTATTAAGCTGAGAATGGTATTGTTTTAGATCCCTACGAAAGGCTTCAACCATATGATTAAAGTGTTGAGGGTGTGACGCGTAGTCACTGGTCATTAAGTCAAATTCGCCTTGCATCCAGCATACGCCGAGGAATTTGTTCTGCGGATTTTTTGCCAGTGCGGCTCGCGTTCTGCTGACTAAATCCTGGTATAGCGGAGTATCCGTTCCCCAACGACAAGCATCATGGCTGGCTCCGTGCCGTTCTGAATATGTCCCTTCGCTGCCCGCGGTAAAAGCCGATCCGCCACGGCAACACGGAACGATGAGAACCCCTGCATTATCAGGAATAAAGGGCAGTAATTTCCGTGCTATATGCAGTGCCTGGCCAACGGTGCCGTACTGTGTTTGATGATTCGTTGCCAGAGGATGGTGATAACCCTGCATATCCTGAACATCGTGTGGGCAGTGAGTCAGTGGAATAATGTCGTTAAAGTGACATGACGGGCCTCCGGGATGCGTATGCGCAAATCTCGCTAATTGTTTAATTCTGGAATGAGGCGCATCTTCCCTGTCCGGTAATGGCAGTCCTTCGCCATACGCCATGGCATTAGACTGACCAGCAACGGTAAGAACATAGTAATAATCGGGCGATATTATCGCGTTCATATAATTTTCGCGTAATTGAAATGATAAATTGATAGCAGGGCCCCTTTACTGGGGCCCTGAAAGGTTAGTTTTGCACAGTAACTTTATTATCTCTTACTGAGAGCAAAACTGAATCCATCACCGCTTTGCCGCCTGCAGTTTCACCGCCAATAATTAATAAACTATTATTCCAGGGCAATGATACTCCGTAGGCCCGACCTTGCGATAATTCACCCGATTTATCCCATTTCCCGTTATGCCAAAGATGAATATCAGCGCTATATGATTTTTTCAGACCTTCATGCGCATAGTTCTTACCGTTCTGGTAATTTTCTCGTGAACCTTTGAATCCGGCCCCTCCGGCAAATATAAGAGAATCATTGCTCATGCCCGCAAAACCGCCAGCGACGCCATCTGGTGATGCGACGGGAGCAAGCTTATTCCATTTTAAATTATCACCGGTGAAGTCAAGTTCAAATACGGCATCCGTTCGCAATCCTGGTTTGGCTTCGCCATTAATAAGCCAGGTTTTATCACCTTTATTCACAACCGCCGCACCAGCCGTCCCGTACCAGGGAGATTCGCCAGCGTAACTCCATTGCTGTGTTGAGGGATCAAAAGACAACAGAAACTTATTGAAGAAATAATCTTCTGCTTTTTTGTCAAAATAGTGGGCGTTGATTTTATCTATAGCGGTTGAATCTTTTCCAGCCTCGTTGAGATCTTCAAAATAGCCATTGAAGATATTCTGGTTAACACCGCCAGTAACATAAGCCTTGCCGTTGTGTACAAAAGTCACATGACCCGCCATGCCCATCGGCGCGTGCGACATCAATTTAATCCAGCTATTGGTTTTGGGGTTGTATTTGTGTACGTCATTAAATACCTGAGTCAAGCCCTCGCTGTTTTTGCCAATGCCGCCAAACACATACAGATTGCCATCAATAAATGCCGAGGTTGCTTGATCTCTCGGTCCGCCAGGGAATGCAGCTAACGCTGTCCAGCTTTTATTTTTGGCCTGTGTATCCAGCTTGTACCATGCCGTACCTGCGCTACCTAAACCAATGTAGACAGTGTCGTTATCAATTGCTCCGGTACCACTTTTAAATGGCACAGGAGTTTCCGGTAATACAGACGCGTTTGCGGCAAATGAAGCCATTAGGATAGCAAGCGCCGTTATTGTTTTATTCATTGTGACTGTCTCCTGTCTACTACAGTTTAAATGACACACCAATGCGATAACTGTTTTCCGATAAATTATCTCTGCCGTTGTAAACACCCTGACGGTCAAGGTAGTCATATTCTATGTATGGCGTAATATCGGGCGTCATATGGTATTGTAGAACAAATGCATTTTCCGTCGCCCATTTCTTATGGTTTGCATAGCGATAATCGTTCTGTTTGCTGTATAGCGTCGTTTGCCATGCGAAGGTGAAATCACTATTAATATGGTAAGTGACATATCCATCCCAACGATGAACGTTATCACGAGACATATCACCGGATAAGTCTTGTTGTCGGTAAGCTTTCCAGTCGTAACGATAGCGAATGCCAAAATTAAGATCTTTTGTCGCGTCCCAGGACAGTTTTACGTAGGGTCCGTAGCGTGTGCCGTTGCTGCTAAAATGCGTTAACATTCCCGGGCGCACCGTCCATTGATCATCAAGTTTAATCGCGTAATTAACTTCAACCTGAACATCATTGAGTGCGGCATTTTCCTTTTTATTATCATGAATGGTATTCCAGGTATTACTTTCCATACTTGCCCACCATCCATTTTGCCATCCCTCACTGACTTTGAGTCGAGTCTCATAGGCGTGGCTTCCACTACGATATCCACCACGTACGTCCAGTGTCGCAGCCTGAGAAATTAGTGGTGACGAAAAGCACAGTAATAATACGCCAGAAAGTATTTTAGCCTTTTTCATATATTTCACTCATTTGTAGGATACAGAAAGCAATACAAAGCCCGCATAAACAATTAGCATTTATGTTGTGTAATATTTTTTGCCAGGCTTATAGTGTCTTTGGCAACGAGTAGCTGTATTTTATATTTTTTGTATAAGGTCTCCTGTGAAAATTCTCTTTCCACATTATTTAAATAAACAGAGAACCAGATTAAATACCTGAGTATAAAATCTCTTCTGATGTTTAATTGATTTGAATATTCGTAAGCTATATCACTTACTCAATCCATTTTACCCAGAGTCATAAAATAGAGTGTCTGTTGATCTCATTTTCATATTCCTTTCAGACTGAAGTGCGTTTTCATCACCCGATGAGAAAGAACTGAAGTGATGTTTGCCATAGATTGCGAGATGCCCTGTCTCATTGACTATCGCGGTGCACCTTTATACCTGTTATACCAGATCAAAAATCACGCAATCCATACAACAAAACGAGATTTGCAATTCGTGTCACAAAATATGTCGATCTTTTTCTAAGAGGAAGATGCCATGTGAAGCCAGACGAACACTTGCGGTGGTCTTCAAAAACTAAAGGCATTCTTTTAACTATTTGTTTTATAAATGATTTATTTGGGGTCTAAACAAGGGAAGCTTTGCAAGCTAACTCAGTGAGCGTGGTGAAAATAAGTGTTTACCCGCCATCAGGCTGATCATAATTCTCATCATGAAATATGTTTCCTGGTTTTTGGCTTGTAAGTGGTCACCCCTGAAGTCGATCTGGAAAGGCTTGTAGATGTTGGTGTTTTCAGGATGATGTTTCAGATAGTTTGTTTGCCGTATCGCCCGGCGAATAGCTGTGATTGAGGAAGGTTTAAGTCGCAGTGACCAAAGCCATATTTACCAACGAATGTAGATGAAAAGGCGTCTCCTGCGTTCCCCCATATCTCCAGGAAATACACAGTCTGAAAAAGGAATGTAACAATCTCATGGCGTAAGCTGACGAACCAGGCAGGAATAATCGCTAGGGACCTAAGCATTAGCATGATAATAGCCACTAAGAAATTACTGCGTTCCATGAAATAGCCATTTTGTGGCAAATGCAGTTGACTAATAATGTCATATGTGAGACGGCTAGTTGAACAAATATTAAATTTTGCTGAATTTTTTATGTTGATTTTACTTGTTACAGAACATATCACATGATATATAGATAAGATTAGTTGCATTAATGATGAGGGTTATTATTCGATTCGTATCAGATTGATAAATATATAAAGGTACATAGCATGCAAGAGCATGGCGTTTGTATGGCAAAGTTATTATAAGTAACTATCGCTACTCCATTTAAGTTCACTCAGAAGAACTGGTCCACTTACGTTAGTTATTAAGCAAACGTTCGCTTTTATAAACATAATCAGGATTAAAATGTTGGATTATTGCTAACCCAGCACAGCTAGTGCGCGTCTGTAATTATAAGGGAAAACGATGAAGAATAAGGCTGATAACAAAAAAAGGAACTTCCTGACCCATAGTGAAATCGAATCACTCCTTAAAGCAGCAAATACCGGGCCTCATGCTGCACGTAATTATTGTCTGACATTACTTTGTTTTATTCATGGTTTCCGGGCGAGTGAAATTTGCCGATTGAGGATTTCGGATATTGATCTTAAGGCAAAGTGTATATATATCCATCGATTAAAAAAAGGCTTTTCAACAACGCACCCGCTATTGAACAAAGAAATTCAGGCTTTAAAAAACTGGTTGAGTATCCGTACTTCTTATCCGCATGCTGAGAGCGAGTGGGTATTTTTATCACGTAAGGGGAATCCACTTTCTCGGCAACAGTTTTACCATATTATCTCGACTTCCGGTGGTAATGCCGGGTTGTCACTGGAGATTCATCCGCACATGTTACGCCATTCGTGTGGTTTTGCTTTGGCGAATATGGGAATAGATACGCGACTTATCCAGGATTATCTTGGGCATCGCAATATTCGTCATACTGTCTGGTATACCGCCAGCAATGCAGGGCGTTTTTACGGCATCTGGGATAGAGCCAGAGGACGACAGCGTCACGCTGTTTTATAGAGATAGTTGAGATACCAGGGATGGTGTTAAAAACTACATTATTCTTACGATATATCAAAAATGATTAACCATTTATTAATTGATGTTATTGTAAGTATGATTCTTAATTATCATAATAAACATTAAGTTAACCATATCCATACAAAATACAATGGTTTATGTTCTTCAAAATAAATAAACAAAATCATTCATAAATTTACACATCACTTAAATTCGCCTGTTTTCATACTTTTTTCTTTATTTTTTAAGCAACTGGAAGTTAATCCACTGCAATCTATTGTTATATTGAATCAAATCAATGAAAATAGATGTTGTCACATCAGTGATATTTTATTTTTGTATGATATTTAATGTAATTGACTGATAGCCACATCACTTCGGGTGTGGTTATCTTTTTATCTATTGGGCTAATTTTGACCGATTGAGGTTTCCTATAGGTATTCATTCAAATATATCTCAGTCAGGAGTACTACTATTGTGAGTAAACGTCGTTATCTTACCGGTAAAGAAGTTCAGGCCATGATGCAGGCGGTGTGTTACGGGGCAACGGGAGCCAGAGATTATTGTCTTATTCTGTTGGCATATCGGCATGGGATGCGTATTAGTGAACTGCTTGATCTGCATTATCAGGATCTTGACCTTAATGAAGGTCGAATAAATATTCGCCGACTGAAGAACGGATTTTCTACCGTTCACCCGTTACGTTTTGATGAGCGTGAAGCCGTGGAACGCTGGACCCAGGAACGTGCTAACTGGAAAGGCGCTGACCGGACCGACGCTATATTTATTTCTCGCCGCGGGAGTCGGCTTTCTCGCCAGCAGGCCTATCGCATTATTCGCGATGCCGGTATTGAAGCTGGAACCGTAACGCAGACTCATCCTCATATGTTAAGGCATGCTTGTGGTTATGAACTGGCGGAGCGTGGTGCAGATACCCGTTTAATTCAGGATTATCTCGGGCATCGAAATATTCGCCATACTGTGCGTTATACCGCCAGTAATGCTGCTCGTTTTGCCGGATTATGGGAAAGAAATAATCTCATAAACGAAAAATTAAAAAGAGAAGAAGTTTGATTTAACTTATTGATAATAAAGTTAAAAAACAAATAAATACAAGACAATTGGGGCCAAACTGTCTATATCATAAATAAGTTACGTATTTTTTCTCAAGCATAAAAATATTAAAAAACGACAAAAAGCATCTAACTGTTTGATATGTAAATTATTTCTCTTGTAAATTAATTTCACATCACCTCCGCTATATGTAAAGCTAACGTTTCTGTAGCTCGACGCAACTTCCTCATTCTTCTCTACAAAAACCACCTCATGCAATATAAAAAACTGCAAATAAAGATAACTATAGAACATTAAGCCAACAAATAAACTGAAAAAGTTTGTGCGCGATGCTTTCCTCTATGAGTCAAAATGGCCCCAAATGTTTCATCTTTTGGGGGAAAACTGTGCAGTGTTGGCAGTCAAACTCGTTGACAAAACAAAGTGTACAGAACGACTGCCCATGTCGATTTAGAAATAGTTTTTTTAAAGGAAAGCAGCATGAAAATTAAAACTCTGGCAATCGTTGTTCTGTCGGCTCTGTCCCTCAGTTCCACAGCGGCTCTGGCCGCTGCCACGACGGTTAATGGTGGGACCGTTCACTTTAAAGGGGAAGTTGTTAACGCCGCTTGCGCAGTTGATGCAGGCTCTGTTGATCAAACCGTTCAGTTAGGACAGGTTCGTACCGCATCGCTGGACCAGGATGGAGCGACCAGCTCTGCTGTCGGTTTTAACATTCAACTGAATGATTGCGATACCGATGTTGCAAGTAAAGCTGCTGTTGCCTTCTTAGGTACAACAATTGACACGAATCATACCAACGTACTGGCTCTGCAAAGTTCTGCTGCGGGTAGCGCAACAAACGTTGGTGTGCAGATCCTGGATAAAACAGGGACTGCGTTGGCTTTGGATGGTGCGTCATTTAGTGCACAAACCACCCTGAATAACGGAACCAACACCATTCCGTTCCAGGCGCGTTATTATGCCATTGGTGCCGCAACCCCTGGCGCAGCTAATGCGGATGCGACCTTCAAGGTTCAGTATCAATAACCTACCCAGGTTCAGGGACGTCATTACGGGCAGGGATGCCCACCCTTGTGCGATAAAAATAACGATGAAAAGGAAGAGATTATTTCTGTTAGCGTCGTTGCTGCCAATGTTTGCTCTGGCCGGAAATAAATGGAATACCACGCTGCCCGGCGGAAATATGCAATTTCAGGGCGTCATTATTGCGGAAGCTTGCCGGATTGAAGCCGGTGATAAACAAATGACGGTCAATATGGGGCAAATCAGCAGTAACCGGTTTCATGCGGTAGGGGAAGATAGCGCACCGGTGCCTTTTGTTATTTATTTACGGGAATGTAGCACGGTGGTGAGTGAACGTGTGGGTGTGGCGTTTCACGGTGTCGCGGATGGTAAAAATCCGGATGTGCTTTCCGTGGGAGAGGGGCCAGGGATAGCCACCAATATTGGCGTAGCGTTATTTGATGATGAAGGAAACCTCGTACCGATTAATCGTCCTCCAGCAAACTGGAAACGGCTTTACTCAGGCTCTACTTCGCTACATTTCATCGCCAAATATCGTGCTACCGGGCGTCGGGTTACTGGCGGCATCGCCAATGCCCAGGCCTGGTTCTCTTTAACCTATCAGTAATTGTTCAGCAGATAATGTGATAACAGGAACAGGACAGTGAGTAATAAAAACGTCAATGTAAGGAAATCGCAGGAAATAACATTCTGCTTGCTGGCAGGTATCCTGATGTTCATGGCAATGGTGGTTGCCGGACGCGCTGAAGCGGGAGTGGCCTTAGGTGCGACCCGCGTAATTTATCCGGCAGGGCAAAAACAAGTGCAACTTGCCGTGACAAATAATGATGAAAATAGCACCTATTTAATTCAATCATGGGTGGAAAATGCCGATGGTGTTAAGGATGGTCGTTTTATCGTGACGCCACCTCTGTTTGCGATGAAGGGAAAAAGAGAGAATACCTTGCGTATTCTTGATGCAACAAATAACCAATTGCCACAGGATCGGGAAAGTTTATTCTGGATGAACGTTAAAGCGATTCCGTCAATGGATAAATCAAAATTGACTGAGAATACGCTACAGCTCGCAATTATCAGCCGCATTAAACTGTACTATCGCCCGGCTAAATTAGCGTTGCCACCCGATCAGGCCGCAGAAAAATTAAGATTTCGTCGTAGCGCGAATTCTCTGACGCTGATTAACCCGACACCCTATTACCTGACGGTAACAGAGTTGAATGCCGGAACTCGGGTTCTTGAAAATGCATTGGTGCCTCCAATGGGCGAAAGCACGGTTAAATTGCCTTCTGATGCAGGAAGCAATATTACTTACCGAACAATAAATGATTATGGCGCACTTACCCCCAAAATGACGGGCGTAATGGAATAACGCAGGGGGATTTTTTCGCCTGAATAAAAAGAATTGACTGCCGGGTGATTTAAACCGGAGGAATAATGTCATATCTGAATTTAAGACTTTACCAGCGAAACACACAATGCTTGCATATTCGTAAGCATCGTTTGGCTGGTCTTTTTGTCCGACTCTTTGTTGCCTGTGCTTTTACCGCACAGGCACCTTTGTCATCTGCCGAACTCTATTTTAACCCGCGTTTTTTAGCGGATGATCCCCAGGCTGTGGCTGATTTATCGCGTTTTGAAAATGGGCAAGAATTACCGCCAGGGACGTATCGTGTTGATATCTATTTGAATAATGGTTATATGGCAACGCGTGATGTCACATTTAATACGGGCGACAGCGAACAAGGGATTGTTCCCTGCCTGACACGCGCGCAACTTGCCAGTATGGGGCTGAATACGGCTTCTGTCTCCGGTATGAATCTGCTGGCGGATGATGCCTGCGTGCCATTAACCTCAATGATCCATGACGCTACTGCGCAACTGGATGTGGGTCAGCAGCGACTCAACCTGACGATCCCTCAGGCATTTATGAGTAATCGTGCGCGTGGTTATATTCCTCCTGAGTTATGGGATCCCGGTATTAATGCCGGATTGCTCAATTATAATTTCAGCGGAAATAGTGTACAGAATCGGATTGGGGGTAACAGCCATTATGCATATTTAAACCTACAGAGTGGGTTAAATATCGGTGCGTGGCGTTTACGCGACAATACCACCTGGAGTTATAACAGTAGCGACAGTTCATCAGGTAGCAAAAATAAATGGCAGCATATCAATACCTGGCTTGAGCGAGACATAATTCCGTTACGTTCCCGGCTGACGCTGGGTGATGGTTATACTCAGGGCGATATTTTCGATGGTATTAACTTTCGCGGCGCACAATTGGCCTCAGATGACAATATGTTACCCGATAGCCAAAGAGGATTTGCCCCGGTGATCCACGGTATTGCTCGTGGTACTGCACAGGTCACTATTAAACAAAATGGGTATGACATTTATAATAGTACGGTGCCACCGGGGCCTTTTACCATCAACGATATCTATGCCGCAGGTAATAGTGGTGACTTGCAGGTAACGATTAAAGAGGCTGACGGCAGTACGCAGATTTTTACCGTACCCTATTCGTCAGTCCCGCTTTTGCAGCGTGAAGGGCATACACGTTATTCCATTACGGCAGGAGAATACCGTAGTGGAAATGCACAACAGGAAAAACCCCGCTTTTTCCAGAGTACATTACTCCACGGCCTTCCGGCTGGCTGGACAATATATGGTGGAACGCAACTGGCGGATCGTTATCGTGCGTTTAATTTCGGTATCGGGAAAAATATGGGGGCACTGGGCGCTCTGTCTGTGGATATGACGCAGGCTAATTCCACACTTCCCGATGACAGTCAGCATGACGGACAATCGGTGCGTTTTCTTTATAACAAATCGCTCAATGAGTCAGGTACGAATATTCAGTTAGTGGGTTACCGTTATTCGACCAGTGGGTATTTTAATTTCGCTGATACAACATACAGTCGAATGAATGGCTACAACATCGAAACACAGGATGGAGTTATTCAGGTTAAGCCGAAATTCACCGACTATTACAATCTCGCTTATAACAAACGCGGGAAATTACAACTCACCGTTACTCAGCAACTCGGGCGCACATCAACACTGTATTTGAGTGGTAGCCATCAAACTTATTGGGGAACGAGTAATGTCGATGAGCAATTCCAGGCTGGATTAAATACTGCGTTCGAAGATATTAACTGGACGCTCAGCTATAGCCTGACGAAAAACGCCTGGCAAAAAGGACGGGATCAGATGTTAGCTCTTAACGTCAATATACCTTTCAGCCATTGGCTGCGTTCTGACAGTAAATCTCAGTGGCGACATGCCAGTGCCAGCTACAGCATGTCACACGATCTCAACGGTCGGATGACCAATCTGGCCGGTGTATACGGTACGTTGCTGGAAGACAACAACCTCAGCTATAGCGTGCAAACCGGTTATGCCGGGGGAGGCGATGGAAATAGCGGAAGTACAGGCTACGCCACGCTGAATTATCGCGGTGGTTACGGCAATGCCAATATCGGTTACAGCCATAGCGATGATATTAAGCAGCTCTATTACGGAGTCAGCGGTGGGGTACTGGCTCATGCCAATGGCGTAACGCTGGGGCAGCCGTTAAACGATACGGTGGTGCTTGTTAAAGCGCCTGGCGCAAAAGATGCAAAAGTCGAAAACCAGACAGGAGTGCGTACCGACTGGCGGGGTTATGCCGTGCTGCCTTATGCCACTGAATATCGGGAAAACAGAGTGGCGCTGGATACCAATACCCTGGCTGATAACGTCGATTTAGATAATGCGGTCGCTAACGTTGTTCCCACCCGTGGGGCGATCGTGCGAGCAGAGTTTAAAGCGCGCGTTGGGATAAAACTGCTCATGACGCTAACCCACAATAATAAGCCGCTGCCGTTTGGGGCGATGGTGACATCAGAGAGTAGCCAGAGTAGCGGCATTGTTGCGGATAATGGTCAGGTTTACCTCAGCGGAATGCCTTTAGCGGGAAAAGTGCAGGTGAAATGGGGAGAAGAGGAAAATGCTCACTGTGTCGCCAATTATCAACTGCCACCAGAGAGTCAGCAGCAGTTATTAACCCAGCTATCAGCTGAATGTCGTTAAGGGGGCGTGATGAGAAACAAACCTTTCTATCTTCTTTGCGCTTTTTTGTGGCTGGCGGTAAGTCACGCTTTGGCTGCGGATAGCACGATTACTATCCGCGGCTATGTCAGAGATAATGGCTGTAGTGTGGCCGCTGAATCAACCAATTTTACTGTTGATCTGATGGAAAACGCGGCGAAGCAATTTAACAACATTGGCGCGACGACTCCTGTTGTTCCATTTCGTATTTTGCTGTCACCCTGTGGTAACGCCGTTTCTGCCGTAAAGGTTGGGTTTACCGGCGTTGCAGATAGCCACAATGCCAACCTGCTTGCACTTGAAAATACGGTGTCAGCGGCTGCGGGACTGGGAATACAGCTTCTGAATGAGCAGCAAAATGAGATACCCCTTAATGCCCCATCGTCCGCGATTTCGTGGACGACCCTGACGCCGGGTAAACCAAATACGTTGAATTTTTACGCCCGGCTAATGGCGACACAGGTGCCTGTCACTGCGGGGCATATTAATGCCACGGCTACCTTCACTCTTGAATATCAGTAACTGGAGATGCTCATGAAATGGTGCAAACGTGGGTATTTATTGGCGGCAATGTTGGCGTTCGCAAGTGCGACGATACAGGCAGCCGATGTCACCATCACGGTGAACGGTAAGGTCGTCGCCAAACCGTGCACAGTTTCCACCACCAATGCCACGGTAGATCTCGGCGATCTTTATTCTTTCAGTCTTATGTCTGCCGGGGCGGCATCGGCCTGGCATGATGTTGCGCTTGAGTTGACTAATTGTCCGGTGGGAACGTCGAGGGTCACTGCCAGCTTCAGCGGGGCAGCCGATAGTACCGGATATTATAAAAACCAGGGGACCGCGCAAAACATCCAGTTAGAGCTACAGGATGACAGTGGCAACACATTGAATACTGGCGCAACCAAAACAGTTCAGGTGGATGATTCCTCACTATCAGCGCACTTCCCGTTACAGGTCAGAGCATTGACGGTAAATGGCGGAGCCACTCAGGGAACCATTCAGGCAGTGATCAGCATCACCTATACCTACAGCTGAACCCGAAGAGATGATTGTAATGAAACGAGTTATTACCCTGTTTGCTGTACTGCTGATGGGCTGGTCGGTAAATGCCTGGTCATTCGCCTGTAAAACCGCCAATGGTACCGCTATCCCTATTGGCGGTGGCAGCGCCAATGTTTATGTAAACCTTGCGCCTGCCGTGAATGTGGGGCAAAACCTGGTCGTGGATCTTTCGACGCAAATCTTTTGCCATAACGATTACCCGGAAACCATTACAGACTATGTCACACTGCAACGAGGTTCGGCTTATGGCGGCGTGTTATCTAGTTTTTCCGGGACCGTAAAATATAATGGCAGTAGCTATCCTTTCCCTACTACCAGCGAAACGCCGCGGGTTGTTTATAATTCGAGAACGGATAAGCCGTGGCCGGTGGTGCTTTATTTGACGCCTGTGAGCAGTGCGGGGGGAGTGGCGATTAAAGCAGGCTCATTAATTGCCGTGCTTATTTTGCGACAGACCAACAACTATAACAGCGATGATTTCCAGTTTGTGTGGAATATTTACGCCAATAATGATGTGGTGGTGCCCACTGGCGGCTGCGATGTTTCTGCTCGTGATGTCACCGTTACTCTGCCGGACTACCCTGGTTCAGTGCCGATTCCTCTTACCGTTTATTGTGCGAAAAGCCAAAACTTGGGGTATTACCTCTCCGGCACAACCGCAGATGCGGGCAACTCGATTTTCACCAATACCGCGTCGTTTTCACCCGCGCAGGGCGTCGGCGTACAGTTGACGCGCAACGGTACGATTATTCCAGCGAATAACACGGTATCGTTAGGAGCAGTAGGGACTTCGGCGGTAAGTCTGGGATTAACGGCAAATTACGCACGTACCGGAGGGCAGGTGACTGCAGGGAATGTGCAATCGATTATTGGCGTGACTTTTGTTTATCAATAAAGAAATCACAGGACATTGCTAATGCTGGTACGCAATATTACCTGAAGCTAAAAACCTGCACGTTAGCCCTTTGTAGGCCAGATAAGACGCGTCAGCGTCGCATCTGGCATAAACAAAGCGCACTTTGCCGACAATCCGAACTGAGCCTGCCAATGGCAGGCTCAGGTGCTCTTTTACGCTACCATGCTAATAATCAGCACAATAATCAGCCCAACCACGGAGTTGACCAGCTCCAGCAGACCCCAGGTTTTCAACGTGTCTTTTACTGACAGGTCAAAGTAATCTAAGAGGCATTGCTAATGTAGGGAATGTGTCTGAACCTGCGGTCATTGTCAGTACCAGCATCAGGCCAATGCCGAATACCACCCAGAGAATGTTAAGCACATGCATAACGTTTTACCTTACCTGGTTGAACCGTTGTTATTTTGGGCGACATGTTATGTAAATTGGTCAACCATTGTTGCGATGAATGTCACATCCTCTGATCAATAACCATCGATTACCCTTTGCTGCAATTTGCAGCAACAACCAGGAGAGTGAAATTCTTGTGATGTGGTTAACCAATTTTAGAATTCGGGTTGACATGTCTTACCAAAAGGTAGAACTTATACGCCATCTCATCCGATGCGACGCTACGGCTGTGGCCGGGTTGTTCATCCGGATACCTAAACAACTCCGGGGTTCCGCGTCTCTTCGCTGTTGAACCCACTATGTGAAAGAGGAAAAATCATGGAACAGACCTGGCGCTGGTACGGCCCAAACGATCCGGTTTCTTTAGCTGATGTCCGTCAGGCGGGCGCAACTGGCGTGGTTACCGCGCTGCACCATATCCCGAACGGCGAAGTATGGTCCGTTGAAGAGATCCTCAAACGCAAGGCGATCGTTGAAGACGCAGGCCTGGTATGGTCTGTCGTAGAAAGCGTGCCAATTCACGAAGATATCAAAACCCACACCGGCAACTATGAGCAGTGGATCGCTAACTATCAGCAGACTCTGCGCAACCTGGCGCAGTGCGGCATTCGCACCGTGTGCTACAACTTCATGCCGGTGCTCGACTGGACTCGTACAGACCTCGAATACGTGCTGCCAGACGGCTCCAAAGCGCTGCGTTTCGACCAGATCGAATTTGCAGCATTTGAACTGCACATCCTGAAGCGTCCAGGCGCGGAAGCGGATTACACCGAAGAAGAAATTGCTCAGGCCGCTGAACGCTTCGCCACTATGAGCGACGAAGACAAAGCGCGTCTGACCCGTAACATCATTGCCGGTCTGCCAGGTGCGGAAGAAGGGTATACCCTCGACCAGTTCCGTAAGCACCTGGAGCTATACAAAGATATCGACAAAGCCAAACTGCGCGAAAACTTCGCCGTCTTCCTGAAAGCGATTATTCCGGTTGCCGAAGAAGTTGGCGTCCGTATGGCTGTTCACCCGGACGATCCGCCGCGCCCGATCCTCGGCCTGCCGCGCATTGTTTCCACCATTGAAGATATGCAGTGGATGGTTGATACCGTAAACAGCATGGCGAACGGTTTCACCATGTGCACCGGTTCCTACGGCGTGCGTGCTGACAACGATCTGGTTGATATGATCAAGCAGTTCGGTCCGCGTATTTACTTCACCCATCTGCGCTCCACCATGCGTGAAGATAACCCGAAAACCTTCCACGAAGCAGCGCACCTGAACGGTGACGTTGATATGTACGAAGTGGTGAAAGCGATTGTTGAAGAAGAACACCGTCGTAAAGCGGAAGGCAAAGAAGATCTGATCCCGATGCGTCCGGACCACGGTCATCAGATGCTGGACGACCTGAAGAAGAAAACCAACCCAGGTTACTCCGCAATTGGTCGTCTGAAAGGCCTGGCCGAAGTTCGCGGTGTCGAACTGGCGATCCAGCGCGCTTTCTTTAGCCGTTAATACCCACCGGCATGGCTGCGCGCCATGCCGGTTCCTTCTTCCTTGCCGTCACTCTCTGAAGACGGATTCTGGAGTTTACGATGACTACTATTGTTGACAGCAATCTGCCGGTTGCCCGCCCGTCATGGGATCATTCTCGTCTGGAATCACGCATTGTGCATCTCGGTTGCGGAGCGTTTCACCGCGCGCACCAGGCGCTGTATACCCATCATCTGCTGGAAAGTACCGACAGCGACTGGGGTATCTGCGAAGTTAACCTGATGCCAGGCAACGACCGCGTGCTGATCGAAAACCTGAAAAAACAGCAACTGCTGTACACCGTGGCGGAAAAAGGCGCGGAAAGCACCGAGCTGAAAATTATCGGTTCGATGAAAGAAGCGCTGCATCCGGAAATCGACGGTTGCGAAGGTATTCTCAACGCGATGGCGCGTCCGCAGACGGCGATTGTCTCTCTGACGGTCACGGAAAAAGGCTACTGCGCTGATGCGGCAAGCGGTCAGCTGGATCTCAATAACCCGCTGATCAAGCACGATCTCGAAAACCCGACTGCGCCGAAGTCCGCGATTGGTTACATCGTAGAAGCCCTGCGTCTGCGTCGTGAAAAAGGGCTGAAAGCATTTACGGTGATGTCCTGCGACAACGTGCGTGAAAACGGTCATGTGGCGAAGGTTGCCGTTCTTGGGCTGGCTCAGGCGCGTGACCCGCAACTGGCGGCATGGATTGAAGAAAACGTCACCTTTCCGTGCACCATGGTTGACCGCATCGTTCCGGCGGCGACGCCAGAAACCTTACAGGAAATTGCTGACCAGCTGGGTGTTTACGACCCGTGCGCCATTGCCTGCGAACCGTTCCGTCAGTGGGTAATTGAAGATAACTTCGTTAATGGTCGTCCGGACTGGGATAAAGTCGGCGCGCAGTTTGTTGCGGATGTTGTACCGTTCGAAATGATGAAGCTGCGTATGCTGAACGGTAGCCACTCTTTCCTGGCGTACCTCGGTTACCTCGGCGGCTATGAAACTATTGCCGACACCATGACTAACCCGGCTTATCGCAAAGCGGCCTTTGCCCTGATGATGCAGGAACAAGCGCCAACGCTGTCGATGCCGGAAGGTACAGACCTGAACGCTTATGCGACGCTGCTGATCGAGCGTTTCAGCAACCCGTCTCTGCGTCACCGTACCTGGCAGATTGCAATGGACGGCAGCCAGAAGTTACCGCAGCGTCTGCTGGACCCGGTGCGTCTGCACCTGCAAAACGGCGGCAGCTGGCGTCACCTGGCGCTGGGCGTGGCGGGCTGGATGCGCTACACCCAGGGCGTGGATGAGCAGGGTAATGCCATTGACGTGGTTGACCCGATGCTGGCGGAGTTCCAGAAGATCAACGCGCAGTATCAGGGTGCAGACCGCGTGAAAGCACTGCTGGGCCTGAGCGGTATCTTTGCCGATGATCTGCCGCAGAACGCCGACTTTGTTGGCGCTGTGACGGCGGCATATCAGCAGCTGTGTGAGCGCGGTGCGCGCGAGTGTGTGGCTGCGCTGTAACTAACTGATTACCCTACAGACTTACTGGTCAATCAAACTAATATTTGGTTGACCAGTTTTCGTTTTTTTGCCCACCTGTACGTGCCAACATCCAGTGCTAATGGTATAGTTTGAGCTTAACGGGTGCCGTAAAATTGCCCGTTGTAGGTCGGATAAGGCGTTCACGCCGCATCCGGAAAAAATTTGATTAACCGCACCTAACGGACACAACACCATGAAATCTGCCACCTCTGCGCAAAGACCTTACCAGGAAGTCGGGGCGATGATCCGCGATCTGATCATAAAGACGCCGTACAATCCTGGCGAACGGCTGCCACCGGAGCGTGAAATTGCAGAAATGCTTGATGTCACGCGGACGGTGGTACGTGAAGCGCTGATCATGCTGGAGATCAAAGGGCTGGTGGAAGTGCGTCGGGGTGCAGGTATCTATGTTCTTGATAGCTCAGGCAGCCACAACGCAGACAGTCCGGATGCCAACGTCTGCAACGATGCCGGTCCTTTTGAGCTGTTACAGGCGCGGCAGTTACTGGAAAGTAACATCGCCGAGTTTGCCGCCCTGCAGGCTACCCGCGAAGATATCGTCAAAATGCGCCAGGCATTGCAACTGGAAGAGCGTGAACTGGCTTCCAGCGCGCCGGGCAGCAGCGAAAGCGGTGACATGCAGTTCCATCTCGCCATTGCCGAAGCAACGCATAACAGCATGCTGGTGGAGTTATTCCGTCAGTCCTGGCAGTGGCGGGAAAACAATCCAATGTGGATCCAGTTGCACAGCCACCTGGATGACAGCCTGTATCGCAAAGAGTGGTTGGGCGATCACAAACAGATCCTCGCCGCGTTAATCAAAAAAGATGCCCGAGCGGCGAAGCTGGCAATGTGGCAGCATCTGGAGAATGTGAAGCAGCGCTTGCTGGAGTTCTCTAATGTTGATGACATCTATTTCGATGGCTATCTGTTTGATTCATGGCCGCTGGATAAAGTCGACGCCTGATCCCTCATTTCTGGTGCAAAGTTTAACCGCTTTGCACTATGTATGTTCCCTGAATAGTTAATTATGTTCTGCAGAATATATTATGCGTAAATTAATCATTACGTACGATATATTGTTTTGGAATAATTATATATCAGTTTAACGCTGAGAAATTATTCGGAATAATCAGAATATGTTAACGTATTTCCGTTATGTTTAATGACTTTTGTCAAATGATACCTTTTTAAATTAAAAGTCAGTGGATATTCTTTTCTGTACAGTGTTTTATCTTTGGCGGATCTTATAAATCCCTTATGAAAGTGCCAGGGACGCAATGAGCATAAAGGAATGATTATGGAATATGAGCATCAACCCAGTGGTGTCCGGCAGCCAGGGCAGGATACAGATGCCACTAAACGTCAGGAGTGCGCAAAATGATGCGCCAATCAGTTCAGACGGTATTACCTGAAAGTACAGGAAACAATACGTTATCGCTGCGTGATTCCGTATGCCGGGATCTCTTTCAACTTTTTAGTTCTCCCCATTCACCGCTACCAATATTACTTGTTTCAGGCATGCCTGAGTGGCAAGGGCATAATCAGAGCGACAAGCTTCTCCAGAGTTGGTATTGCCGCCAGTTACGTTCCGCGCTTTTATTTCATGAGCCACGTATTGCGGCATTGCAGGTCAATCTGAAAGAAGCCTATTGCCACGAGTTGGCCATTAGTCTGGAGATGATGCTGTACCACGATGATGAGCCGCTAACGTTTGACCTGGTCTGGCAGAAGGGGAGCTGGCATCGCACGATGCCGCAGTAAATGACGGGAAACGCGATACGCGCAAGACGTATCGCGTTAGGTCACAATTAGTGGGAGGTTCTGATTGCTGCTTTCAAGGCCGGAAGCCGGGACGGACTGGCACTGAGCTTATCAATCCCCATGGTGAGCAGTCGTGCTGTTTGCTGGATATCTCCAGCCATTTCGCCGCACATACTGACCGGAATTTCATTATTACGTCCGGCCTGACACACCATAGCAATAGCGTTAATCACCGCGTCATTACAATAATCGACCAGTTTCGCGACGGTGCTATTTCCTCTGTCTGCCGCCATAATATATTGCGTCAGATCGTTGGTGCCGATGGAAAAGAAATCGACTTCACTGGCTAATTTGTCTGCAATCATGACTGCGGCAGGAACCTCAATCATAATTCCCAGCGCCGGAAGATTTTCTGCAGTAAGTCCCAGCAGTTTTGCCTGAGCATGTATCAATGTTTTGACGGCCCTGACCTCCTCGAGCGTTGAAACCATCGGCAGCATAATTTGCAACGGTGGGTATTCTTTCCCGGCCCTGATAAGTGCGCGCAATTGAGGAATAAATATTTGTGGATGCGCCAGACACAACCGGATACCTCGAAGTCCCAGGAAGGGGTTGTCCTCTGTGGGTAAAGGGTATGAAGGTAGCGGTTTATCACCACCAATGTCCAGAGTCCGGATCGTGACTGGTTTGTCGCCAAAAACTCGGGCGACAGAACAATACACACGGAACTGCTCTTCCTCATCAGGTAATGTCGCAGAATCGTGGAATAAAAACTCGGTACGCAGCAAGCCAACGCCCTCAGCGCCGTGAGACAGTGCGGCATCAATGTCTTGCAGATCACCAATATTCGCCAGCACGCTGATTTTACGCCCACCTTGCGTGACAGCGGGCAGCATGGCATCAGCTAACTGACGATCCCTTTGTTGCCGCCATGCTTCGGCGCGTTGCAGTAAATCCAGGCGGGTGACCTCATCCGGCTGTAGCCACAAACGGCCTGTTTCACCATCAAGAATGACCGTGTCGTTATCGCGGACGTTTTGCGGGGTAATAGCTGCCTTCACAATGGCAGGAATACCCATTGCTCTGGCAAGGATCGCTGTATGTGAAGTTGTTCCGCCATTATGAAGACAAATGCCAAGAATGTGTGCTTTATTCAGGCTGGTTATCTGTGATGGCAACAGATCGTTGGCTAACAAAATGCAGGGCGCGGTAGTGATAAAGTGTTGTTCACTTACCCCGCAAAGCTGGTTCAGTACCTGACGTGTAAGGTCACGGATATCTGCCTCGCGTTCACGTAAATACAGTGTTTCCGCCTGACAATATTGCTCTGCTAATGCCTGCATGACTTCTAACCATGCGAATTCCGCCTGTTTGCCCTTTGCCAGACGTTGCTGTAATTGCCGGTTAATCTCTGGATCTTCAAGCATCATTTTATGGGCGGCAAAAATATCGCCTTCAGGGCCTGCCGCTTTATCGGCAAGTTCACAAACAACAATGTCGATAGCAGACTCGATTCGCGACAGCTCTTCTTGCGGAGAATCGACGGTGCGCTGCGTAATTTCTGGTCGTTCGCAGGTAAACCATTTAACAGGACCAATAGCGATACCATTTTGTACTGACAAGCCTGATATTGCGCCATCGACAGGGGCGCTGACCACCGGCGTTTCCGTTAGCGGAATCTCTGAAGAAGCGAGCAGGTGAGCTTCACCAAAATGATTTTTCGCCAACGTTTCAATTGCCTTGAGAGCGTCACTGGCATCGGTGCCTTCGGCCTGGAAGATGATTTCATCGCCACAGCGGACGCCCAGCATTGCCAGTTCGTTGAGACTGCGGGTGCTGGCGCGTTTATCGCCTTTGATGACGATAATGTTTGCCGAATATTGTGCTGATACTTTCAGGATGCTGGCTGCCGGACGAGCATGAATGCCGTGGGGATTACGTATCGTCCAGCAAAAAGTTTGCCATTCATCGCAATGATTGACTGGTGATATTACTGGAATAACCTTGCCTGCAGTTGAGGATGGCGTGAGTTGCTGCTGTTTAGCACACAGAGCAAGATCCACTTCAGCGATAATCTCCGTCACCGAAAGCCCCGCTGCGGCAGACGTTACCGCTGACATGGCACCTTCCACTACAGGGGCGGCGAGCAGATAAATTGCACTTCTTTGCTCTTCAGAAAGCAGCTCCAGCGCCATCTCGGTACTAAGCAGCGCACTGCCCATATCCATGAGTACCAGAACGCCATCCGGTGACCAGACCGATTCAATAGCAGACATAATGGCAATAGCATCAGTGCCAATCGGATTTTGCGGATCATCAATACCTGCAGCAATGGCCAGAGGAACGTCCCCTCCAGACATCTGTAGTGCTAATTCCTCAATCCCCTGGGCGAGACGTAGACTATGAGAAACAATAACAATGGCAACCATAATTTATCCCGCGAATCCTTCCTGCATAGCCTTAATCATCAGCCAGGAGGAGGTCGCGCCTGGATCCTGATGGCCCACACTGCGAGCGCCGAGATAACTGGCACGTCCTTTTTTCGCCTGCATATTGATGGTGTTATCGACGGCTGTTGCCGCATCTTGCACCATCGTATTCAGCAGAAGGGAAGGCGACATTCCGGCTTGCAGGTTCTTTTTGGCTTCGTGGAGGACTGGAACCCAGACATCACACAGTGTTTTATCCCCTTGTTCTGCTTTTCCTCGTGCGATAACGCCTGCAATCCCTTCTTCCAGACACGCCAACCACTCTTCCAGACTTAATTCTGTTCTGGCTCCCACTGCCGCAGAAGCGCGAATAAATAATGTGCCGTAAAGAGGACCACTGGCACCGCCAACGCTGGAAAGTAGTTTCATGCCAGTATTTTTAAGGATATTGCCAATATGCTGACGTTCAATGTCGGGCAACGTCGCTTTCACGGCACTGAAACCACGATTCATATTGAGGCCGTGGTCGGCATCACCAATATCTCTGTCAAGTGCGGTTAGAAAATCTTGTTGTTCAGTAAGATGTGCAGCACAACTCTCCAGCCAGGCAATAACATGTTTGTTTTGAATTTTCATATAATGTCCTTATTAACATCCCCAACGAAGCGCTGGCGTATTGACCGGGGCATCCCAAAGTTGCAAAAACTCTGGGGTACATTTCAGCAGGCTAATGGAAAATCCGGCCATATCTAATGATGTACAATAATTACCGACCAACTGGCGGCTAATTTTAATTCCCTGGCGCTGTGCGGCGCACATAAATACCCTGGCTACACCATATAACTCTGATTCAGGCGTGCTGCCAAGTCCGTTAATTAACACAATATATTCGGCATTTTGATCGAATGACTCATTCATTGATGATGCGTCAATCCATCCCCCCGCATGGCGATCCCAATGGCGTAATGTGCGTCGCCAGGGGGTATTATCCAGTAATTGCGCTATCACGCTGTCGATTAAAGTGTTCAGATCTTGCAAAGTGCGGCGTTCAATGCCGGGTTCACCGTGGATCCCGACACCAAATTCGATTTCATTATCAGCCAGTTCAAATGAGGGTTTTCCCGCGGCGGGAACCGTACAGGCTGACAGTGCGATGCCAAAAGAACGGGTGGCATTGTTAACATCTTTGCCAAGTTGCTCGCACTGCCCCAGGTTATATCCCTGAAGTGCAGCCGCACCGACAATCTTTTCAACAAAAACTGTACCCGCAACACCGCGACGTCCGGCTGTATACAGGCTATCTTTTACCGCTACATCATCATCAATAATGACGGTCCCAACGGCGATGCCTTCTTCGTGTAACATCTCGACTGCCGTTTCGAAATTCAGAATATCGCCAGTGTAATTTTTGATGAAAAACAGAACGCCAGAACCATTATCAACCGCTTTGGCACATTCGATCATTTGGTCTGGTGTGGGCGATGTGAAGATTTCACCAGGACATGCACCGGTTAACATTCCCATACCGACAAAACCTGCATGCAGTGGTTCATGGCCTGAGCCGCCGCCTGAAATCAGCGCCACTGCATTATCGGTTTGTTTGCACCACACATATCGGGGTGCGTAATTTGCCTGCAGGTGTGGCCAGGTGGCGATGAGTCCTTCCATTTGTTCTGTGACAACAGAATCAATCTGGTTAATTAATTTCTTCATAGTCATTCCTGTTCTGATAAATTACGTAAATCGCGCTAAATATGCTTGCGAGATTAATTCTCCAGCCGCAATAAAACAAATCGCACGATAATAAGATTCATAATGAAACAGTTAATTCATTGTGTTGTTCCAAAATGAAATGGGATCGGTGACAAGATTAGGGGTTTGTGATTAAAGCATAAAAAATATTTTTATTATTGCTTTGGGATGATGTTTTTTACAGCGCGATCATAAAACATAATTTTTCGCGAATGAAATGTTTGCCGCCACTGGATGCAACGAGTAGGTTAACAGTGAAGCAAAACAAGTTACGCGAGGAATGATATGGATAAGATTATTATAAGTCCGGCTAAATATATCCAGGGAAATGGTTCTCTGGATAATATTGCTACATATGCGGCGAGTTTGGGAACAGAACCATTAATTATTGCAGATGAATTTGTGACCGGTCTGGTTGGTGACAGAGTAAGCCAGAGCTTTGCAAGAGAAAACATTATTGCGGATTTTGATGTTTTTTGCGGTGAATGCTCGCAAAATGAAATTTCTCGAATTCGTAAGAAATTTAATCAGCGTAAATATAATGTCGTTATTGGTATTGGCGGCGGTAAAACGTTGGATACGGCAAAAGCCGTAGCGTATTACCAAAAAATTCCGGTGGTGGTGGTGCCGACAATTGCTTCCACAGATGCGCCAACCAGTTCTCTGGCAGTAATTTACACCCCGGATGGTCAGTTTAGCGAATATCTGTTTTTCCCGAAAAACCCGGATATGGTGATTATGGATACTGGCGTCATTTCAGCCGCGCCAGTGCGTCTGCTGGTGGCCGGTATGGGAGATGCATTGTCAACCTGGTTTGAGGCGAGAGCCAATCAGGCGTCAGGAAAAGCCACAATGGCAGGTGGGGCGTCGACACTGGCGGCACTGGCTATTGCCCGACTCTGTTATACCACGCTACTGGAAGATGGCTATAAGGCAAAAGTCGCGGTTGAACAAGGTGTTAGCACCAAAGCGGTAGAGAATATTATCGAAGCTAATACCTATCTTAGCGGCATTGGATTTGAAAGTAGCGGCCTGGCGGCAGCTCATGCCATTCATAACGGCATGACGCAACTGGAGGAATGTCATCATTGCTACCACGGTGAAAAAGTGGCATTTGGCGTCCTGGTACAGCTCGTACTGGAAAACGCACCACAGGAGGAAATTGAAACCGTACTCAATTTCTGCCATAGCGTTGGCTTGCCGACAAATCTTCATATGTTAGGCGTGAAGGAAATTAATAAAGATAAATTACGGGCAGTGGCTAAAGCCGCGACTGCTGAAGGGGAAACTATCCATAATATGCCATTCGTAGTAACAGCGCAGGACGTTCTTTGTGCAATTTTAACTGCACATCATTTGGGACTTTAAAAAATAATACGGCCTGTGCAAAGCAGGCCGTTGGTGTCATTTTAAATACTTCATTCGGGAATAAATATGACCAGTAACTGGAAACGTTGGATCACGCTGGCGTTATGTGGTATTGCCGGAAGTGCAATATATAAATTGCCTTATTTACGGGAAACCTATTACGACGCGATGCAGCAGGCTACAGGAGCGACTAATGCTGAACTTGGTTTTCTAATGACAGCCTATGGTCTGGTGAACTTTTTATTATATCTACCTGGCGGTTGGGCTGCCGATAGATTTTCTGCACGTAAATTAATGACCTTTTCATTAATTTCCACCGGGATAAGCGGTTTTTATTATGCGACCTTCCCCTCGTATACTATGATCTGTTTGTTACATGCACTTTGGGCTGTTACAACCGTATTTACGTTTTGGGCCGTGTGTGTGCGAATTATTCGTACCCTGGGAACCAGCGAAGAACAAGGACGCTTATACGGTTACTGGTTTCTGGGTAAGGGATTAACCTCCATTGTACTGGGATTTCTTTCCGTGCCGGTATTTGCCAAATTTGGCGAAGGTGTTGATGGTTTACGGGCGACAATTATTTTTTATTCCGTAGTGACTATTCTGGCCGGTGTTTTAGCCTGGTTTGTTTGTCAGGATGAAACGCACAGCGAAGATAAAGCGAATTTCCGTCTGGCAGATATGGCATTCGTGCTGAAAATGCCGACGGTTTGGCTGGCAGGTGTTGTGACCTTTTGTATGTGGTCAATTTATATCGGCTTTGGCATGGTCACGCCGTATCTCACGCAGATCCTGCATATGGGCGAATCGGAAGTGGCAGTTGCCAGTATTCTTCGCGCCTATGTGTTATTTGCGATGGGGGGATTAATTGGCGGACAACTGGCCGACCGCTGTGCGTCACGCACGCGTTTTATGATTTACGCCTTTATCGGCATGATTGTCTTTACTACCGTTTATTTCTTCCTGCCCGGTGAGTCGCGCTACGTCACTATTGCGCTGGCGAATATGGTTGCGTTGGGCGTGTTTATTTACTCTGCGAATGCCGTGTTCTTCTCAATTATTGATGAGGTTCGGATCCCGGCAAAAGTCACAGGGACTGCTGCGGGTCTGATCTCTTTACTGACCTATTTCCCGGAAATCTACTGCTACACGATGGTGGGCAATATGGTCGACCGCAAACCGGGTATTGCCGGTTATCAGGATGTTTTCCTGTTCATGTTGGTTTGCGCATTCATCGGCCTTATCGCCGCACTGGTCCTCCAGCGTGTGAATCGTAAAAGTAAAAATCAAGTCAATGAAATCACTCAAAACAATGCGGATTGCGCATCCTGAATCTGACGGGGGAACCAATGGTGGACATGATTAATGAAAGTGCACGGCAAACGCCAGTCATTGCACAAACGGACGTTCTGGTTATCGGGGGCGGTCCGGCAGGATTATCCGCTGCCATTGCGGCAGGGCGGTTAGGTGCCAGAACCATGATTGTTGAGCGCTACGGGTCGCTAGGCGGCGTATTGACGCAGGTCGGGGTAGAAAGTTTTGCCTGGTATCGTCATCCGGGGACGGAAGATTGTGAAGGGATCTGTCGTGAGTATGAAGGCCGCGCACGAGCGCTGGGTTTCACACGACCAGAACCTCAGTCAATTAGCGAAGTTATAGATACTGAAGGATTTAAAGTTGTCGCCGATCAGATGATTACGGAATCTGGCGTTGAGCCGTTATATCACTCCTGGGTTGTGGACGTGATCAAGGACGGGGATACGTTATGCGGTGTTATCGTCGAGAATAAATCAGGTCGAGGGGCAATTCTGGCGAAAAGAATCGTCGATTGCACGGGGGATGCTGATATTGCCGCTCGTGCAGGCGCGCCCTGGACGAAACGGAGCAAGGACCAACTGATGGGCGTCACCGTGATGTTCAGTTGCGCAGGTGTTGATGTGGCACGCTTTAACCGTTTTGTTGCGGAAGAACTTAAGCCGACCTACGCGGATTGGGGCAAAAACTGGACGATTCAAACCACGGGTAAAGAAGACCCGATGTTTAGCCCGTATATGGAGGATATTTTTACCCGCGCGCAACAGGATGGTGTGATTCCAGGTGACGCCCAGGCGATTGCCGGAACCTGGTCGACCTTTTCTGAAAGCGGTGAGGCTTTCCAGATGAATATGGTGTACGCCTTTGGTTTTGACTGTACCGATGTCTTCGATTTAACCAAAGCTGAGATTGCCGGAAGGCAGCAAGCATTATGGGCAATTGACGCACTACGCCACTATGTTCCGGGCTTTGAAAATGTACGGTTACGCAATTTTGGTGCCACGCTGGGGACGCGTGAATCACGGCTTATTGAGGGGGAAATACGTATTGCTGATGATTACGTCCTTAATCAGGGGCGTTGTTCGGACAGTGTAGGGATTTTCCCGGAATTTATTGATGGTTCCGGTTATCTCATTTTGCCAACGACCGGGCGTTTCTTTCAGATCCCTTATGGTTGTCTGGTGCCGCAAAAAGTGGAGAACCTTTTGGTCGCCGGTCGCTGTATTTCCGCAGGCGTAGTTGCACATACTTCTATGCGTAACATGATGTGTTGTGCCGTTACCGGTGAGGCCGCAGGTACTGCCGCCGTGGTTTCGCTACAGCAAAATTGCACCGTGCGTCAGGTTGCTATCCCTGATTTGCAAAACACGCTGCAACAGCAGGGCGTTCGTCTGGCATAACAACAAGGCGCAGAGAGCTGAAAGCCTGTCTGCGCCTTGCAGGAGAAAGACCATGAGGGATGATGACCTGGAGCACTTAAGTGCCAATTACTGGATAACCACAGTTCTCTGCGGCCTCTTTTTGGGGATATTCCTGTTCATGCTGCAACAGCATCAGCGTGGTTTAGCTCTGTATTGTATTGCGGCTCTTTCACTTATTTGCGCCTTTTTTTCTTTACGCCTTTCCCGACAATTGCAACACATGAAAAAGGAACGGCGAAATATTCGACCTCATTGAATGAAAACATTCAGGAGACTGAAATGCACTATTTAAAAAAACGCTTTTCTTTGATTGAACTGAATGTGTTTATCCCAGCAATATTATTTATTGCGGTAATCATTCTGTGTTTGACGATATATCCACAAGATACCAGCCGGTATATAAATAAAATACATCATTTTTTAACCTGGGAAATGGGCGGGATTTTTCTGGTCATGACTTTTCTGGTTGTACTTTGTTGTCTGTGGCTGGCCTTCTCACGTTATGGCGATATCTTGTTAGGTCAGTCGGGAGAAAAACCTGACTTCAGCTTGTTAACCTGGCTTGGACTTATTTTTACTTCTGGAACGGGGGGCAGCTTGTTATATCTGGCCTCTGTAGAGTGGATTTGGATCATTCAGCAACCGCCTTTTGGCGCAACAGCAGGAAGCGCTCAGGCTGCTCGTTGGGCCTCTGTTTATGGCATGTTCCATTGGGGGCCGTCCGCATGGGCATGGTATTTGATTTGCGCCGTTCCTATTGGTTGGTTTATGCATGTTAAGAAAACAAACTCATTAAAGGTCAGTGATTTATGTCGTGGATGTTTGGGAGCGCGTGCGGATGGTTTTTGCGGGCATTGTGTGAATTTTTTCTACATGTTTGGTTTGCTCGGCGGCGCGGTAACGTCTCTGGCGCTGGGAACGCCGATGATTTCTGCCGTATTTTGCCATGTGTTCCATCTGGATCCTGCCGGGCAGTTTATCAATGTCATGGTTATTTTTATCTGGACGCTAGTACCATTATTCATTCTCTTTTTTGGACTTAAAAAAGGTGTGGCATGGGCCAGTAACTGGAATATTCGTGCTGACATTTTGATGCTACTGGCAATACTGATTTGTGGACCAACGGCATTTATACTTAATCAATCAATTGATGGTCTCGGCCTGATGCTGCAAAATTTTGTAGCGATGAGTTTAAGTACCGATGCTATTGGTCGTAGCGGATTTCCACAGATGTGGACCGTATTTTATTTTTCATGGTGGGTCGTGTATGCCATCCCATTCGGTTTATTTATCGCCCGTATTTCAAAAGGAAGGACGATCCGGCAATTGATTGTATGTGGAACTCTGGCAGGTTCATTGGGATGCATGGTTTTTTACATGGTACTGGCTAATTTCGGCTTATCGTTGCAGACAACTCATGTCATCGATTTTGTTCCCATACTTAACGAACAAGGGCGAGGCGTTGTCGTTTCTCGTTTACTGGAGCAGCTACCCGCAAGTCAGGTGTTTTTGGTTGCTTTTGGGGCTATAGCATTAATTTCATATATTACCGGACACTGTACTGTGGGTTATGCCCTCGGTTTTGCGACGCAAAAACGGGCAGATAGTGAGAGTGAACCGGCATTCTGGAACGTGGCATTTTGGTTGATTATGACTGGAATCGTCGCCATCACACTCTATCTTCTTGATGCGCAGAGTTTGCAGCCGCTACAAACGGTCTCTATCCTGGCCGGACTACCGCTTTGCGGCGTAGTGTTTATTTTATTGAAGAGTTTTTTGACACAGCTTGCGGCTGAAGAGAAAACCGCGAGAGATGAATAATGATGTTCAGGAATGCCCGGTAATTTGCATTATCGGGCATTTTACCGAACGGGAATTAACTCAGGATCGCACGAAAATATCCCGCCAGATTTTCCCCAAGACGAATTAAATTATTTTCTCCCTGACTCAGCGCGGTGGGTAAATCACAAGGACCATTGACGACGGAAAAACAGGCTTCTATTCCACACTGGCGTAACTCATTCCGATCAAGTTGATCATCGATATACCCGGCAATTGCGATAACCGGAACGCCCATCATCTGGGCAACTTTGGCTGCGCCTACGGGCGCTTTGCCATTCAGGCTCTGACTATCTAATTTCCCTTCACCGACAATGGCCAATGCTGCGTATTTTAAATGTTGGGTATATTGAATCGCTTCCAGCACGAGCGAAATACCCGGTTGTAAGCGAGCATCGAGAAAAGCCATCAAGGCCGCGCCAACGCCGCCAGCCGCCCCAGAACCGGGTATCGTATCGACTTCTTTACCACAACAACGGTAGATGCAACGGGCATAGTTTTTCATTCCCTGTTCCAGTTGCTCAAGGTCGTCAGCACTGGCCCCTTTTTGTTGACCGAAAACCCGGGTCGCGCCGTTATCGCCGGTTAGTGGGTTGGTGACATCACAGGCTGCAATAAATTTCACATTTTTCAATCGTGGATCGAGGTGCTGTAAGTCAATGTGGTGAATTGCCGCCAGCCCCATCCCATTAACAGAGACTGATAGCCCTTCGGCGTCTGTAAACGATGCGCCAAGTGCCGACATCAACCCAATACCGCCATCATTTGTAGCACTGCCACCCAGGCATAGAATAACGGTATCAATATTGTGTTCCAGGGCGGCGAGAATAAGTTCGCCAGTGCCAAACGACGTCGTATAAAGGGGAGAACGCAGGACAGGAGAAACCAGTTCCAGCCCTGAAGCTTGTGCCAGTTCTATCACTGCGGTGGTTTGGTTGCCTAAAATACCGTATTGCGCATGTATTGATTCGCCAAGCGGTCCGGTGACTTTTTTAGTGTAAAACGTACCGTCAGTCGCATGAATGAGTGTTTCGAGCGTGCCTTCGCCGCCGTCAGCCACGGGCAAACACACCAGTTGGCTGCCAGGCAGGACCTTGCGCCAGCCGGTTGCCAGCGCTTCGGCGACTTTCCATGCAGGAAGGCATTCTTTAAAGGAGTCGGGGGAGATAACTATCTTCATAGCAGGTCTCTCAAAATAGGGGAATGGGGCAGGGCAATGAGTGAACGAAGGGAACCGGTGGTTCCCTTAATTCATTATTTGCGGATAGTGAAATTGGCTTGTGTTTCAAGCGCCCGAATTAACGCAGAATGATCCCACTCTTTACCACCGAGCGCGGCGCAGGCGCTAAATAACTGCTGTGTCGTCGCCGTGTTAGGAAGCGGGGTATTCAACAGGCGGGCATTCTCCAGCGCCAGATTCAGATCTTTTTGATGCAGACTAATACGAAAACCGGGTTCGAATGTTCCTTTAATCATCCGTTCGCCATGAACTTCCAGCACGCGAGAGGAGGCAAACCCTCCCATCAGCGCTTCACGTACGCGGGCGGGATCGGCACCTGATTTACTGGCAAAGAGCAGGGCTTCAGCCACCGCTTCAATATTCAGTGCAACAATAATTTGGTTAGCGACTTTGCACGTTTGACCATCACCGACGTTACCGACCAGAGTGATATTTTTACCCATCAATTCCAGAATCGGTTTGATCTGCAAATAAACCTCTTCACATCCGCCAACCATAATGGAAAGCGTCCCGGCTTTCGCGCCAACTTCACCGCCAGAGACGGGCGCATCGATATATTCCGCGCCTCCCGCGATAATACGTTGTGCAAATGCTTTGGTGGCAACCGGGGAAATTGAACTCATATCAATCACAATTTTCCCGTGGCTTAAACCATGTATTACGCCATAGTTGGGATGAAAAAGAACATCCTCAACATGTGGGGTATCAGGGAGCATGGTGATGATGACCTCACACTCCTGCGCGACTTCACGCGGTGTAGAGCAAACAATGCCACGTTCACCAATAAGCTCTTGCGGTGCAGGTTCAAAATGCGCTGAAAAATAAAGAGTATGTCCGGCTTGTTGTAAATTATAAGCCATCGGCTTACCCATTATGCCGGTGCCGATAAATCCAATATTCATGATAAATACCTCAGGGATTAAAATTGAGTCTCGTTTTTTAGCCAGCGTAGACTTTCAGTCGTTGTCGTAGATGGAATATATTCGCAACCAATCCATCCCTGATAACCAATCTGGTCTATATAATTTAACAACCACGGGTAATTAATTTCTCCCGTCCCTGGTTCATGACGCCCAGGGTTATCGGCTAATTGAATATGTCCAATGTTATTCAGGTTGTTTTTGATTGTTGTAGCAATATTCCCTTCCATGATTTGCATATGATAAATATCGTATTGATAGCGAAAATCAGGATGATTTACGTCATGAATAATATTGAGAGCTTGTCTGGTGTTGTTAACAAAAAAACCGGGAATATCTTTTGTATTAATGGCTTCCAGAACTAACTTTATGCCATGAGAAGCCAATTTATCTACTGCATAGCGCAAATTTTCGACCAGTGTTTCATGACATTGTTCATGCGAATAACCACCTGGATGTTTTCCTGCAAGGCAATTAACTTGTGAACAATTAAGGGCCAGTGCATACTCTATTGCCCTGGAAACGCCCTCCTGAAATTCTTTTGCCCGACCAGGATGACATGCAATACCCCGTTCACCCTCTTGCCAGTTACCCGCAGGAAGATTAAACAGAACCTGCGTCAGATTATGTTGATGCAGTTGCGAAACCAACTCATCTGCGGAAAAGTCATAGGGGAAAAGATACTCAACGCCGTGGAATCCTGCGTGACTTGCCTGTGCAAAACGTTCAATAAATGGATACTCGGTAAAGAGCATAGATAAATTTGCTGCAAACTTTGCCATAATCCTGTTTCCTTATAAATCGAGAATTTCTTCAAATTCTGTGACTTTATTAATGTCAGGTCCCATAGCGATATTAGTCACGCGTTCAGTAATAATTTCTACAACAACAGGTACGTGAAATTCGTCACGCAAACGCTGGGCTTCTTGCAGTGCAGGCGCAATATCCTGTGATGCGAATACGCGAATCGCTTTACATCCTAATCCTTCAACCACAGCTTTATGATCAACGCCATAACCATTAATTTCTGGAGCATTAATATTTTCAAATGACAGTTGAACGCAATAATCAATATCAAATGCACGTTGTGATTGACGAATCAAACCAAGATAAGCGTTGTTAAGTAAAATATGGATATACGGAAGATTAAATTGTGCGCCGACGGCTAATTCTTCAATCAAGAATTGAAAATCGTAATCACCGGATATTGCCACAACGGGAACAGATGGATCAGCTTTTACCGCGCCCAGTGCTGCGGGCATTGTCCAGCCTAGCGGCCCAGCCTGACAGGCATTAATCCAGTGGCGTGGGCGGTAAACATGTAAAAATTGGTTTGCGGCGATTTGCGCCAGACCAATTGTCGAAATATAGCGTGTCTCCGGTCCGAAAACCTTATTCATTTCGTGATACACGCGCTGCGGTTTAATTGGATTGCAGTCAAAGTCTGAACGACGAAGCATTGTGCGTTTACGCTCGGCACATTCGGCAATCCAGCGACTGCGGTCTTTCAGTTCTCCACGTGACTTCATATCACGGGCGACCTGAATAAATAGCGTTAAGGCGCTTTCAGCATCAGAAACAATGCCCAGATCCGGCGCAAATATCCGGCCAATTTGTGCAGGTTCGATATCAACATGAATGAATTTGCGGCCTTCGGTGTAGGTCTCAATGGCTCCGGTATGGCGGTTTGCCCAACGGTTACCGATACCAAAAACAAAATCTGAGGCCAGATAACTGGCGTTACCATAGCGATGACCCGCCTGACATCCCATGCGACCAATCATTAGGGGGTGATCGTCTGATAAAGCGCCCCAACCGCGTAAGGTTTGAATGACGGGAACGCCAGTTAACTCGACAAACTCACGCAACAATTCACTCGCTTCGGCGTTAATAATGCCACCGCCAGCGATGATGACGGGCTTTTCGGCGTCATTTAGCATTTCTAATGCGCGTACGGCCTGGGCCCGTGTTGCCTTAGGTTGCCAGGGGATTAGTGGCTGATAGAGATCGATATCAAACTCAATTTCGGTCATCTGAACATCAAAAGGGAGATCTAAAAGAACCGGGCCAGGGCGGCCTGAACGCATTTCCCAGAAGGCTTTCTGGAATATCCCCGGCAACTGACCCGCTTCGAGAATTGTGCGAGCCATTTTGGTTACTGGCGTGGCGATAGCCTCAATATCGACGGCCTGGAAATCTTCTTTATGAAGTTTTCCTACGGGAGCTTGACCAGTAATGCAGAGAATAGGAATGGAATCCGCAGAGGCAGAATACAGCCCGGTAATCATATCAGTGCCCGCAGGGCCTGATGTGCCAATACACACGCCAATATTGCCATTCTGACTGCGGGTGTAACCTTCAGCCATATGCGAGGCGCCCTCAACATGACGGGCCAGAATATGATCAATACCGCCTGATTTTTTCATCGCGGCATAGAGTGGGTTTATTGCTGCGCCGGGTACACCAAAAGCAACGCTAATGCCTTCTTTTTTCAGTATTTCTACTGCAGCTTCGATTGCACGCATCCTCGCCATACATTATTTCTCCTGATATTTACGCTGAGTTGAATAGTCAGTCAATTTTGGAATTTAACGATGAAATATCTTTGAGGAAATAAAAGGGCAGAACAAATTTCGCTGCACTGTTTCACAGTGAAACAACTCGTATGCCTGTGTTGTTTCAGTTTGAATAATTATAAATATCAAACGCAAAGATTTCAGATGTTGTTGGCAGTTTTAAAATTTATCTAATGTATCATTCGTTTTTTATTGCTTTAACGGTTATTATTTCTAATGTATGTGTGATTACATTGTTGATAAGGTCTGTTTTTGTAATGATCCAGGCTAGATATTATTGCGTTTGATCAAGCTTACTGGCATAGCATTCTGATACAAGTTCTGAAAATGACTTGAATGGATATTATTATAATGAATAAAGAGTCGTATCATAATGATCTAAAAAATAAATGGAAAATGTTTGTTAAGCATGGTTGGGTCGCGACAAATTCGACTAATCATGTGATGCTGAGGTCATGGCAAAAATGTCTCAAGCATTGTGACCCTCGCCACTGGAACACGCCTGTCAAAGCTTCCGGGCAAACATTGCAGACGATTTTTTCTCGTAACGAAGAGTTTATTAGAATTTCACAAAGAGTTGTTGAAGACCATTTCACCCTGGCTGGTGACGACCGGTTGGCATTTTTGATCATTGATCCACACGGCTGGGTTCTATCGTTGAATGCAGCAGGCGATTATTCCAGTCAATTGCGAGAGTTAGGAATTGAATCTGGTATGTCATGGGCCGAAGATGGCATTGGAACCAATGTATATAGTCTTTGTCGGGAAACAAATTTATATACACAACTGGAAGGAGCAGAACATTTTAGTGAACAGCTACATTGTTATGCGATGAGCGCTGCTCCGGTCATTGATTATTATGGTAATATACATGGATACATTGTATGTATAATTGAAACCACCGCCGAGCTTGTTAAATTAAAAACATCATATTCATGTGCAACAGAAATCGCTAATTATATCTATATTGAGAATGAACAAAAGTTAATAAACAAAGTACTTTGCCAGCATAATGCTGTGATTGAATGTATGGATGACGGTTTTATTTGTTGGAATAGTCATTCTTTAATTACGATGGTTAATTCTCAAGCACAAACATTACTGAATATTGATAAAGAAAGTTTAATTGGTCAGAACATCCGAAAAGGATTCGTATTTCCGCCGATTTTGAATGAGGCAATTACACAACGAAACAAACTATCGCAAAAGCAAATTGTCCTCGAATGCCGTGGCGAATTTATTGAACTTATGGTTACCCTTCGCCCGTTAAGCGATGGTTCGTTTTTGCTTTTTCTTCATCCATTAGACAAAATCAGGAAAATAGCCCAACAGCAAATAAGCACTAATGCAAATTTTACCTTTGACAGTTTACATGCGGCTTCAGGTGGTATGAAGCAGGTATTACTTATCGCTCGCCGGGCAATTAAATCCATCTCTCCGATTTTGATCAATGGCGAAGAAGGTGTGGGAAAATTGAGTTTGGCGATGGCAATACATAATGAGAGCGAGCAACGTGATGGGCCATTTATTTCTGTAGATTGTCAGATGCTATCACCAGAAAATATCTTACACGAACTTCTTGGCTCTGATGTTGGCCCTTCGCCATCGAAATTTGAACTGGCTCATAATGGCACCTTATATCTGGATAAAGTCGAATATCTATCAGGGGAAGTTCAGAGTGTTTTATTGAAAGTATTGAAAACGGGGCTTGTTACTCGCTCAGACAGCCATCGTTTGATCCCCGTACGCTTTCGCCTGATTACATGTACCAGTAGTTCTTTACGTGAGTACGTGCAACAAGGGGCTTTTAGCCGACAGCTATATTATGAGATCTCCATGAATGAAATTGAAATTCCGCCATTGCGCAAACGTCGTGAAGATCTCAAGCAAATGATTGACGATATTATTGATAAGTATCAGGAGCGCACTCGAAAAAAAATGACAATCACGCCTGACGCAAATTCAGTTCTGCTTGAGTACCGTTGGCCTGGGAACATCTCCGAGTTCAAAAATCGAATGGAGAAGGTATTTATTAACTGCAATCGACTTGTCCTCGGGTTAGAGAATATTCCTCTGGATATCCGACAAAATAACAGTAGTGGCGACGATGATATCCCTCATCTTACTTCACTGGCAGAATTGGAGATGCAAGCTATTGAGCATACATGTCGTGTCTGCGAATGGAATCTAACTAAAGCAGCTGAAGTATTAAAAATTGGTCGTACAACATTATGGCGCAAACTTAAAATCTATAATCTCTATCCAAATGTTGAGCATGCAGATTGATGCTTTTCAAATTGAAATAATTTTAATGTCGCAGTGTTTCATTTTGGTGCAGTGCTTTAATGGTATTGAAATATTGTGATGTGCTCCATAAATGCCAATGTGGTTATTAGCCAGGGAGACGGAAAATGTGTTTACACTCCTGAAATAATAAAAAACAGGCAAAGAGAGATGATCTCCTTGTATGTCTGTATTAGCATGATGTTGCTTGTTAATAATTAAAAATATCAACGCGCTTATATAAGCGCGGGGGATTGTTTTACTCAATTATTGAATACGGAGATAAAGTATGGAATTTTATCTGGAACCCGCTCGTAATATACCTGTGCTGGCAACCACGGAAGTGTTAGTTGTTGGTGGTGGTCCATCAGGTATTGCCGCAGCAATGAGTGCCGCTCGTGAAGGCGCAGCTACTATGCTGATTGAACGTTTCGGTTGTTTTGGCGGAATGATGACAACGGCTGGCGTCGAGTCAATTGCCTGGTGGCGTCATGAAAATACGGTAGAGTCAGGTGGACTGGCACGCGAAATAGAAGAAACGGCAAAATCAATGGGGGCGTCCAGCCCTGAGCCGCAATCGAATAGTCAGGCTATTAACGCCGAGCGTTTCAAACTGGTTGCGGATGCAATGCTTGAACAGGCAGGTGTGCGCCGCGTACTACACATTACCGCCGTTGATGTTATCAAGCAGGGCAATAATTTACTCGGTGTAATAACAGAGAGTAAATCTGGTCGTCAGGCTATTTTGGCAAATGTCATTATTGACTGTACTGGCGATGCTGATATTGCATGGTTTGCCGGAGCACCATTTATTAAGCGTGAACGCGAAGAGCTAATGTGTATGACAACCGTTTTTAGTTGCGCAAATATAAATAAAAACGCGTTCATGCAAAATATTAAGAGCACGGAACCTAAATATGGAGACTGGGGGGCGGATGAAGAAAATAAAAACTGGTCTTATGATGTTCATGAATCTTGTCGCGATATGTTTAGCCCTTATCTGGGTAAAGTCTTTGCGAAAGGAAAGGCGGCAGGAATTATTCCTGAAGATGTGACATTAGGCGGTTCCTGGAGTACGGTCACCGAGTATGGTGATGCGAATTACTTGAACGTTGTCAGCATCCCTGCCGTTGATTGTACAGATGTTTTTGACCTGACGCGTGCCGAAATAGAGGGCCGCAAACAAGCCATGCAGGCGATAGAAGCGTTGCGTCAATTCCAGCCAGGATTTGAACAGGCACAATTAAAAAACTTCGGTATGACGGTGGGAACAAGGGAATCAAGACATATTCTCGGGCGAACACAATTAACTGAAAATGATATTTGTAATGAGGGACGTCATGCGGATTCAATAGGGGTATTCCCTGAGTTTATAGATGGAAATGGTCATCTTAAATTACCTCTTGAAGCGAACTATTTTCAAATCCCTTATGGCGTAATGATTCCGCAGCAAGTTGAAAACCTGTTGGTTTGCGGACGGGCAATCGATGCAGATAATTTCGCCTACGCGACAATCCGTAATATGGGGTGTTGTATTGTCACTGGAGAAGGTGCAGGGACTGCCGCTGCTATTGCCATTAAAAATAACACTACCGTTTCACAGGTAGATATTCAGACGGTACAGGAACGCTTACAGCAAAATGGCGTAAAAGTCTTTTAACAGGGAATAAAGTTATGAGAGAAAAACCCAGTTTTTATGTCGCGCTTACACCGATCATTTTTATGATGATCGTGTTGGTTGTTGGCATCGGTGTTATGGGCTGGCCTGCCAGCGTCTGTTTATTAATTTCAGCGGCGTTTTCCTGCATTATTGCAATGGCTAAGCTGAAATATACCTGGGATGAAATCCAGGGGTTTATTATCGATAAGATTTCGGCGGTGATGGCACCAGTACTTATCGTTATTTTCGTTGGCTTTATGGTCGCGACATGGAGCTATGCAGGTACACTGCCGATGCTGGTTTATTACGGTATGTTACTGGTTGCGCCCGCATGGCTTTATGCCATAGCGTTTTTTCTGAACGCAGTATTGTCCTATGTTTCCGGGGCATCATGGGGATCTGTCGCTTCTATTGGTGTTGCATTAATGGGCATCGGTTCCGGCTTACATGCTGATCTTCCAATTCTGGCGGCAGCCATTGTTACCGGGGCTTATTTTGGCGACAAACTTTCACCGTTAAGCGATACCACTAACCTGACTTCAGCAGTAACTAAAACTAAACTTTATGATCTGATTAAGTATCTACTCTGGACGACCATCCCATCAACGATTATTAGCCTGCTGTTTTTTACCTGGCTGGGAATGATTCATACTTCTACGGGCTCTATTTCACCAGAAAGCATGCAGATGCTGGTACAGCTCAAAGAGTTATATAAGTTTGGTCTGTTACCGCTACTGCCTATGCTTATTGTTCTGTGCTTTACCTTTTTGCGTTTGCCTACAGTACCGGCATTATTAAGCAGTGCGTTCGTGGCCGTATTGGTTGGATGGCTGTATCAAGGTTTCCCGCTGGCCGAAGGTATTAAGGCCACAATGAGTGGTTTCCGTCTGACGATGATCACTGATTCAACGACGCTGTTACCTTCTGTGAAAGAACTGCTTGAACAAGGCGGCCTGAATAATCAGGGCGGATTCCTGTCATTTATTATCTGCGCCATGATGTTTGCTGGCATCCTGACGGGAACAGGAATGATGGATGTCACATTACAAAGTGCGGCAAACAAAATAAAAAGTGCCTTTGGCGCTATTCTGGCAAGTGGTGTTTTAGCGGTCATCATTAACTTGCTTACCGGTTCTGATGGTTTGAATAAGATTGTTATATCTGAATTGATGATGAAGAAATTCGAAGATCTTAATTTATCTCCATTAGTTTTAGCCCGAACGCTGGAAGATTTTGGCACCATGAGTGCGCCAATAATTCCGTGGTCAGCCGCCGGATTGTATATGGCGACGACGCTAGGTGTTCCGACGTTTAGTTACCTGCCGTACTGTGTATTCTGTTTCTGCTCGATGATATTTGCGTTGATCTATGCTTCTACAGGTTTCCGTTTACTGCGCTTCAACGAAGCAAAGGCCTGAGTTATTCAAGATAATAAATGCGTTTGCCGGATGGATTAATCTCCATCCGGCGTTAATGTCAAAATTCCATGTTCTGCAGAATAATGTCAGCTAAGCACAATCTCCAGCTCGCGCAGTTCACGCCAGAAGCGTTCGGCAACTGGATTCATACGGGTATTCATCCGGTATGCGTAGGCCTGAATCGGGATCACCAGTTCGTCCCGATTAAGCACAACGAGCTGCCCGCTGCGAATTTCTTGTTGGATGGCATACTCCGGCAGCCAGGCAATCCCACAGCCGTCGAGGGCAACCTGCTTTAATAGCTCGCTCATCGAAGAGACAAAAAAGGTGCTGAAACTTAACTCGCTGTGGCGCGTCAGGGTGCGATTAATCAATCGCCCCATGTAGGAGTTGCGGCTGTAATTCAGTAACGGAAAGTGTGGCTGCGCGAGGTTAAACAGTGCTTCTCCGTGTTCGTCACTTGCGCAGACGGGGAACAATTGAGATTCAAATAAGCGAATGTGGTCAAACGGCGCTTCCAGCAAATCTTCGTCGTGAAAGGAAAAAATACAGTCACTTTGCCCTTCACGCAGTTTATCGACCGCTTCATCGACATCAATGGCTTCAATCGCCCAGGTAAAGAGCGGCGGCATCTGGCTGATAATGGACGGTAACAGACCGAGGGAAAGAGAGTGTGCAGCGGCAATCTTGATTTTACGTTGCGCGTAATCGCTGCCGCCACGCAGCTCTGCCAGGTTGCTTTCTAACTGTTGCAACAGATGGCGGATCTGCGAATGAAAGATTTTCCCTTGTTCCGAGAGTTGCAGCGGCGTCACCTGGCGGTTAAACAATTCAACGCCAATCGCCTGTTCCAGCGCGCGGATGCGGCGGCTGAATGCCGGTTGCGAGACGTTGCGACTGACTGCCGCCTGGGAAAAATTGCGGCATTTTTCCAGAGTCAGAAAATCATAAAGCCATTTGGTTTCAATATTATGCAAAACCGCACCACAGTCATCCATTACGTTTTACTCTGTCAGCCGCCCTTGCGGGCATTCTACGTCCATTCGGGCGGCTGACAACCGTTTAAGCCGTTTCAAACGTTCCTTTAACGCAGGCTTTGCCGTCTTTGACCATCAGTTTGCCGCGAGCGTATACCTGCTCAATGCGCAATTCTGGCGTCATGACCAGTAAGTCTGCGTCATTGCCAGGCAGAATTTCGCCTTTCCCGGTCAGGTTAAGGAAACCGGCTACGCTACTGGTGAGCGGGCGCAGGGCATCGCTGATACTGAAATCATAGTCTTTAACCAGCACCTGCACGGTTTCCAGCAACGTTTCAAAACCGGCAACACCGATATGGGTTAAATTCCCTTCGTCATCGAAGAACGGCTGGCTACCGTTGCCGTCGGAGCTGAGGGTGACGCGTGCCAGCGGAATACCCGCCTGAACGGCGCGGGCAATACCTTCGGCAGGGGCGACCGGTTCGTCAATGCTGCTGGTGATATCGATGGTGCCGCCTTTGCGCGCGAACTCCAGCGCCTGCTCAAACAACGGAACGTTGCGGTTAACGTGGGTCGGCAGCAGCTTGCTGATCGGCACATCGCAGTTTTCCAGAAGGTCATAGACAGGCTGTAACGCCTTTTTGCTGTCGCCCATGTGGAACACGGTGACGCCAGGTTTGCCGCCGAGCAAACCGCCAACGCGGGATTCCGCCGCCATATTAGCCAGGTGATAAACGTCCGGTGCGGCAGAACGGTGATCAGAGATGGCGCATTTCACACCAATCACGCGATCGATAATCGCCACGTCTTTTTCCACGGAACCCGTAATAGTGCGGGAAGGGACATGATAAGCGCCGGTCAGCATCCAGGCACTGATGCCTTCTTCATTGAGCGCACGGGTCTTGGCGAGCAGGGATTCCGGGTGGCGAGAGATAGAGTCGGTGCCCAGCAGACCAACCACTGACGTGACGCCCGCTTCCGTCAGACGACTTAACGCCACTTCCGGCGTGCGCGTCGTGGGACCTGCTTCGCCGCCACCACCAATCAAATGGACGTGTTGATCAATAAAACCTGGGCAGAGGATCTGCCCGCTGAGATCGACAACCGTGCAGTCCGGTACAATGTCAGAAGGGATGTTGCTGGCAACGGCAATAATCTTGCCGTTAGCGACGAGGACATCGCAAATTCCCCGATCTTCCGGCGCATACAAATGCGCTCCCTGCAGCAGGGTAAAACCGGCTGCGGTATAATCAATCATGGTAACTCCTTGTTAAACAATAAGCTGCATAACCCAGAACGACAGCAATGCGTTAATCACGCAGACCGTAATGATATGCGGATAATATTTGGCATTCACTTCGGCTGTCCCCAGGCAGCGACCGACATTTTGCACCGGGTTGCCCATTAAATACATCGCGGGCAGTAAAACGGTGACATCGTGACCGGTTAATGCGCCGGCGGTCGCCAGACTGGCGGCAACACCGACTGCGCCGCCCATACTCATTAATGCGGCTAAAAGGACGGTTGCCGCTTCACCGGGTAATCCCCACAGCGCCATTACGGGTTCGCAGATATGCCCCACCCAGTCGAGCAGGCCGGTAATTTTCAGCGCCTGAATGATGACAAATGCCATCACCACGTTTGGCAGCAGGTTGGTTGTGGCGATAGTAAAGCCACGGCGCGCGCCATCGATAAACATATCCATGACGTTTTTGCGGACCTGAGTTGTCATGCTTGCGCTCCTTGCGTTGGGTTGCGACGTTCTTCGAAGTTAAGCCAGACGCGCAAAATGTTGGCTCCGACAAATTTAAACACCAGGATGACGGCTAAAGGTACGATTACGGACGTGCCCAGAAAGGCAAACACCGCGACGCCGGAAGAGAAGTAGTTGGTGATAATGGCGCTACCGCTGGTTTGATATGCGGCGAAAATCACTTTATCACGTTCGGTAATTTCCCCTTCCTGCGCCAGCTCTTTGGTCATACCGGCGGCGGCATCAGTGTTTTGCAGGTTAGCGATCAGCGCCAGCGAGCAGATCCCTGGAATGCCCAACAACGGTTTTAGCACGGGCGTCATTAACTGCTGCGCGGCGCGCAATCCGCCAAGACCATCGGTAATCGAGATAATTCCCAGAGAGAGAATCACTGACGGAGCCAGTTCCAGCGCGAAGAGAAAGCCATCTTTAGCTCCAGTGCCACCTGCGCCGCGAAACGAGGTGGTAGCGCCATTCGCACCAGGCAGTTGCCCAAACGATCCGTTCAGAACGGAAAAGTCAAAAACGCGCCACCAACTGTCTGTCCCGGAAAAAACTCCGGAAAAAAAGATAATCGTGAGAAAAAAGGCCAGATACCCTTTAACACCCACTTTTTCTGTCGCCAGCTCCCCAGCTACAGCATCCCCTTGTTGTGTCATAACAATCCCCATTGTTTTTTTGTGTATGTGTGTTGCTTGAGCCAGGAAAATTCCTGGAGCTGAAAAACCTTATCAGCCATGTGGGTATGGGGAAAATGCAAGTATGTTTCTTGCTATGCGTTTTTTGCATAGCGGAAAAATGACGCTGTGTGGCAAAGGTTCTGCGCAGGATTGAGTTGCAGAAAATTCATAAACCCAGTGACAATGACATCAGTAAATAAAAACAGAAAATTCAGGGACGAAAACGCGATGGCAAAATACAACGACAAAGAGCTGGCAGAGACGAGCAAGTTTTTAAGTTTTGTCCTCCGACATAAACCAGAGGCGATTGGCATCGTGCTGGACCGTGAAGGATGGGCGGATATCGATAAGCTCATACTCTGTGCCCAAAAAGCGGGCAAGCGGTTAACCCGCGCATTACTGGATATCGTTGTCGCTACCAGCGATAAAAAGCGCTTTAGTTATTCCAGTGATGGTACGTGTATTCGCGCCGTTCAGGGGCATTCGACTTCGCAGGTCGCCATTGGCTTCATCGAAAAACACCGCCACAATTTCTCTACCATGGTACGGCAAGCCGTTTTCTTGACGAGATAAAAAAACAAGGGCTGATTGCAGGGGAGCGCCATTACGTGCATCTCTCTGCTGATGAAGCAACGGCACGCAAAGTGGGAGCAAGACACGGATCGCCAGTTATTTTAACCGTCAAAGCACAGGAAATGGCGAAACGAGGCATCCCTTTTTGGCAAGCGGAAAACGGGGTCTGGCTGACATCAACGGTTGCGGTTGAGTTTCTTGAGTGGTAAGGGAAACTTCCCTCATGAAGTGACCACTTGCAGCTTAAATAATTGCGCTGTGCTGATAAGCGCAGCAATAAACAACGCCGCCGCGCCGCAGAGAGTGGCGCTGGCAAGCGCCGATGTTCCATTGCCAAGCATACTGGTCAGCGCCGGGCCAAGAATTTGCCCAATGCCGTAAATGAGCGTCACAAAGCCTAAAAGATTGAGATTTCCCGGTACGCTCAGTTGGCGGGCGATAGTCATCACCAGAGATGTCGTGCCCATAAAGGTACCGCCAAAACCAAGACTGCTGATGATAAGCAAGAGAGGCGAGTCGCTGGCGAGAGTAAGCAGCACACAGATAGCCTGCACCAGCAAATTCGCCGTCAGGCAGGGCAAAGCCCCCCAACGTTTTGCGGCCCATAGCCAGCCAAAGCAACCAGGCACAATTGATAAGCCGACTAACGTCCAGAGATGGGCGGTTAACAATGGTGAGCCTGCATCTTTCGCCATGAGCGGCAGGTAAGTCGCGACGATGATATAACCAAATCCCGCCAGGCCGTACAGAATAGCCAGTAACCACCAGCTCATTATCTGTTGCTCCGTTTTTGCCAATGGCATTGGTACGATGGCGTGTTTTTTCGAGGGCATTAAAAGCGTAAGTGCAATCAGTATCATGCCAGAAAGCGCCCCGGCGCCTTGCCATAACGTTTGCGAGGAGAGGTCAAAATGCAGGCCTGCCAGAACATATTCATTGCCCAGTGCGATGCCAATGCCAACGCCAGAAAACAAAGCTGCCAGCACAAAAGGATGGCGCGTGTGCTGCATAATCAGCGTCGAACCAAAAATCAGCATTCCGGCGCTGGCGACACCCGCCAGGACGCGAATCAATAACACCAGAATAAATGGCAGCAACCATGCCATTGCGAGGATCAACAACCCGCTCGCCAGGGCAGAAGCCAACAGAAATGGGCGCAGGCGCGATGGCTGGTGAAATGCGCCAAACGAAAATAGCAGACTGCCAGCCAGATACCCCGCATAGTTGCCGCTGGCAATCCACGAGAGCTGGCTAAATGAAAACGATCCTTCCGCCATCATGACGGGCAACATAGGCGTATAAAGGAAGCGGCCTAAACCCATACCTAAGGTCAGAACCAGCATCCCGAAAAGCGCGGTGCTGAAAGAAAAGCGTTCTACGGGATGCGTGGACGAAGGCATGTTTAACCTTGTTTGTCATTTTTGTTGTTAACAAGTTAATAACAAAAAGGTGAAACATGCCAGCCTGTTAATGCGATGATTGAGGGGTAAAGCGATAAAAACGATTTGGTTCGCTAACGATATAAATATTACCTGAGGCATCCATCGCAACCCCTTCGGCCTGTTTGATGTTATGCGACAAACCTCGACTGCCTTTGGTTAGTGACATTTCACCGATAACCTCGCCAGCCAGCGTTACTTCCTGGAGTGCGCGAGATTCATGAGACAGCACCAGAAGCGTATTTTTTTGTTGGTTAAATTCTGCGCCGGACACATCATCTAAAGTAAATTGCCGTTGTAGTGCCTTGTCTTTGCTGATGTGCAATTCATTGCTACTTAACAGCCCGTTAACTTTGTAGACCTCAATCGGGTTTTTCTCTTTAAAAAACCAGAAAGTGTGATCCTGGCGAGAATAAGCCAATCCTTCAAAACCGCAATTGGTTGGGGATTCCTGCAGCGGGATTTTTATTTTTTTGAGGATTTTTACTTCCGAGTTTGGGGTCAGTGAAATCACATAAATGGCATAATCGCGCTCATCGCTAATGACAAACTGATTATCGCCAATGTATTCGATCGTCTCGAGATCCTTAACAAAATCCAGAGGAATTGTGCGGATCAAATCGCCATTGGTGGTCATTTCAACAATGGCGGCAGGTTTGTTGATAGTGCTAAAAAGAGTATTGCTTTGTGCCGACCAGGTCAGCGAAGAGATATTATTCGTTATGCCTGCAATTTCTTTGCCGTCAATGGTGGCGTGGTAATTCTGAAATGATGCTGCATGATTGCTTTTACGGGCGCAAGATTGCACGAAGAAAGTACACACTGCCACAATGACAAAAAGAATCACAATAACGAAGATGCGTTTACTTAACGAAATACTTTTTGTCACGGTAATCCCTTTAAGGCAAATCAATAAGATATCGAGAAGTATACGTAGCGATCTTAATGAATCCTTAACGCGGAGAAATCCCGTAATGTGCAATGCAGCGCCAGCCACCATCCTGCTGACAATAAACTGATTCCGTATGCCCAGGGATCACCCATTGAATTTCCTCGCCAGGCGGACAGGTCAGCCAAATGCATAACCCGCAGCCGCCGCGTAAATCACGGGGAATATCGCTGACGCGAAAAGTCATGCCCGCTGCCTGCAACGCCTTGCGGGTTTGTATGACGCCGACCGTGGAGTGAAATAAAAACAGATACTCTTTCATGCGCGTTTTCTCTGCCGCTGACCGATCACCGCCGCGCCAATTGCACCAGCGAATTGCGCATCAGGGTGAGTTTGTACCGGCATTCCCAGATGGCTTTCCAGCATGTGGGTAAACCTTTGACAGTGGCTAACGCCACCAGTAAACAGAATCGGCGCTTCACAGGAGAGACGAGCAATGAAATTGGCGCTCCGCCGCGCCATCGCGTTAATCACTCCGGCGAGAATCGCTTCTGGCGCTACGCCCGCAGAGCGCAGGCTGATCACTTCTGATTCAGCAAACACTGTGCACATACTTGTGATGGCGTGCGGTATGACATTTTCGGTAATGCTGTCGAGTTGCTCGACGCTGGTGCCAAGCGTGCGCGAGATCACCTCCAGGAAACGCCCGGTGCCCGCCGCGCATTTGTCATTCATCAGGAAATCGCACAGGTTACCGTCATCATCAAGCTGAATCACTTTGCTGTCCTGACCACCGATGTCGATTACCGCGCGCGTTGCTGGCTCAAGAAACCGTGCGCCCAGCCCGTGACAGGAGATTTCCGTCACTTGTTTATCGGCAAAATCCACCAGTTGCCGTCCGTAGCCGGTGAGCGTCAGAAACGGCGTTGTCTCTAACCCTTCGCGCAGAGTTTCCCAGGCTTCAGTAATTGCTGTTGCCGGGCGAAAGGGTGTTGGAACGAGGAAACGGCGCGTAATCACGCCGTCAGCCAGTAAGATCCCTTTGGTGGCGGTTGAGCCGGAATCAATGCCAATCGAATATGTCACTGCCACTCCTTACAGCATCTCAATAAAGGCCGCGACACGGGTGCTGAGCTGCCCGACATCCGAGGTGGAGTAGTCTGTTTCAATAGCGATATAAGGAATGTTGTGCTGCTGGCGCACATGACGTTTAATCGCCAGCGATTCCACCGCGTAGGTATGGCACGCCTGCAAAATCACATCAACTACGCCATCGACCTGATATTCTTCAACCATCTGGCTGAGCATTTGCAGGCGCTGATCGTTCGGCGAAACACAGGAGCAGCCAATCGCCAGATATTTATCCGCCAGCGCGTCGTACACATCACCCGTTTCCGCCACGCATTGCTCAGTGGCTTTCGCCCCGGTGCAGTTTTCATAACCGACAACCCAGCCGCCATTCTCTTCAATCGCGCGCACCACTTTCTCTGCTGCGCCGCCAATTGGGCAGCCGGTGATTAAAATACGTGGGCGCGGGCCCAGTCGCTGGCCTTCTTCCCACTGCTGACGAACGCGGGCGGTCATTGCATCCAGTTCATTGATCAACGCCTCTTTATCGAACCGGAAGGTTGCGCCGTAGACTACTTTCAGAATGTCGCTGCCGCTAAGCGCCGGAGGATTTAACTGCCCCAAATGATAAAAGTTGGCCAGTGCGCGACGTTCGCGGTTTTTCAGCGCAATGGCATCGCGCAGAGCATCTTCGCTAATCTCGTGCCCAAAACGTTCTTCTACCGTTTTTTGCAAGCGCAGCATCTCGGCTTTCCATAATGCACGCGAGGCATCGTCCTTAACGCTGTTTGGCAACTGCATCACATGAACGGGCTTAAATTCTGCCATGTATTCATACATTTTCTTTTTGCCGTCGCAGGTGGTTTCACCGACCACCAGATCAGAAAAGTAGAAGTAGGGGCATTTATCGGTTTTGCCGAAGCCGTAGCTGCTTTTAATCAGCGGGCAGAGGTTGCGCGGCAGATCTTTCTCGGCTTCTTCAATGGTTTCATCAGAGGTGGAACATAGCGAAACCACAACCGCACCGGCTGCCATCGGGATCTCTTGCGGCATAAAGGTGCAGTAGGTGCCAACCAGCGGAATGCCGCGCTCCTTGAGATCCATGACGGTGAGAAAGCCTTTCTGGCGAGCTTCAGAGAACTGATCGAAAATGGCGGGTAGATCGGTGACAAGTGACATGATTTTCCTTCCCCGTACCACGGGAGATAATGAAAAGAGGCCACATTATTACCATTCTTTTAGTGTGGTTTATTTGATCTCTCTCGCGGTTAGCCACTTAGTTTTTCATGGATTTCTATAAATTGCCGAGGGGGAACAAGGCCGGGAGCTGCGACAGCAAATACAAAATAAGTCCAATACAACCGCCAACCAGCGTACCGTTGACACGGATAAACTGGAGATCTTTGCCGATATTTAACTCGATTTGCCGCGACATATCCCGTGCGTCCCAGCTTTTTACCGTGTCGCTGATATGGCGAGTCAGGAATGCGGAAAACTCAGGCGCAATGCGGTGTGCGGCTTGTTCCAGATGACCATTTAACGACGCCCGCAAGGCATCATCGGCAATTAACGTTTCGCCAAACCATTGACCCGCCCGCGCGATACGTTCTTTCACACGAGAATCTTCACTGTTGATATCCGCATTCAGCCATTCCCGTAAATCCCCCCACAATTCACTGAGATAGCGGTTAAAAGCTTCATCTTCTTTCAGATAGCTTTTTACGGCATCGGCTCGCGCTGCCATTTCCGGATCGTTTTTCAGCTTGTCGATCAGGGCAAAAGTGGCGCGATCAAACGCATGGCGGATCTGATGCGCACGATCGCGGCTGATATCATCAAGCAAAGAATTCACCGCGTCAGAAACCAACTCCGCGCTATGTTCGCCCAGCCATTCAGTGGGCAAAATTTTGGCTTTCAGTGGATGCTCGCTCTCCAGCCAGCGAACAATTTGCTGGGCGATAAACTTGCGCGATTTATCGCGCTGGAGAAGGGCGATCAACTGTGCGATCAGCGTATCGAGCAGCACCTGATGACGATCGTTTCTGGTCATGCTCTCCAGAATCAGTGCGCTGGTGCCGGAAAGATCGACCTTATCGATCGCCCGGTGGACCGCGCGCTTAAGCAGGCGCTGAATACGCGCATCATCGGTCAGTTCGAGAAAACCGCTCATGATCTGTAACAGATGCTGACCAACGCGGCGGGCGTTCTCCGGCTGACTAAACCAGTTGCCAATCAACAACGCCGGTTCGTGACGTCGAATCAATGCCACCAGCGATTGGGTATCGAGAAATTTTTCCTGCACGAACTGGCCGAGATTTTCGCCAATCCGGTCTTTATTACGCGGGATAATCGCCGTATGACGAGAAATGATCGGAATCGGCACGCGGCGAAACAGCGCCACCACCGCAAACCAGTCCGCCAGTGCGCCGACCATCGCCGCTTCAGCAATCGCCTTCACGCCGCTCACCCAAAAATTGGGCGGCAAAAACAGCGTAACGACAAAGGTAGCAGCGGCGATAAGCAGTAAAGAGAGCGCCAACATTTTGGCGCGTCTGAGTTCAATGAGTTTATTCATATCGTAAGAATAGAGCCTGACGGTAAGAAAACGCAAAAAGCGAGATATCTTCCATAAAAATGTATCGTTTGCAGAAGAATAAAAATAGCCTGGAAACCGCCTCGGGGAATAGGAAATAGCCAGGTGTGAATGGCTTTGTTAGTCGCTAAAGTTGGGCCATCTTATCTACAGGTGACGGATCGCCATGACAAACTTTACGACCAGCACGCCGCATGACGCATTATTTAAATCCTTTCTCACACACTCTGACACCGCGCGGGATTTTATGGAGATCCACTTACCCAAAGATTTACGTGAACTGTGCGATCTCGATAGCTTAAAACTGGAATCCGCCAGCTTTGTCGATGAAAAATTGCGGGCGCTACATTCCGATATTCTGTGGTCGGTAAAGACCCGTGAAGGCGATGGCTATATTTATGTAGTGATTGAACATCAGAGCCGTGAGGATATTCATATGGCCTTTCGTCTGATGCGATATTCCATGGCGGTGATGCAGCGCCATATCGAACATGATAAACGCCGGCAGCTGCCACTGGTCATCCCGATGCTGTTTTATCACGGTAGCCGTAGCCCTTATCCCTGGTCTTTGTGCTGGCTGGACGAATTTGCCGACCCAACTACCGCACGGAAGCTTTATACCGCCGCGTTCCCGCTGGTGGATATCACTGTCGTGCCAGACGACGAGATTGTGCAGCATCGCAGAGTCGCCCTGTTGGAGTTGATCCAAAAGCATATTCGCCAGCGCGATCTGATGGGGCTTATTGACCAACTGGTAGTATTACTGGTTACAGAGTGTGCTAATGACAGCCAGATAACTGCGCTGTTAAATTACATTTTACTGACTGGTGATGAAGCGCGTTTTAATGAGTTTATCAGTGAAATTACCCGTCGACTGCCACAACAAAGGGAGCGAATAATGACGATTGCAGAGCGAATTCATAATGATGGATATATAAAAGGGGAACAGCGCATTCTTCGATTGTTTTTGCAGAATGGGGTAGATCCTGAATGGATACAAAAGATTACCGGACTTTCGGCAGAGCAAATACAGGCATTAGAGCAGCCCTTGCCTGAGCGTGAGCCTTATTCATGGCTCAAGAGCTAATCAGAGACGGATGACAAACGCAAAGCTGCCTGATGCGCTACGCTTATCAGACCTACATTATCTCTGCAATCTATTGAATTTGCGCGGTTTGTAGGCCGGATAAGGCGTTCACGCCGCATCCGGCATGAACGAAGCACACTTTACGTGGCGATGATAGTGACCTTCCTGCACCAACGTTGCCGCCGCCATTTATGTGAACGGTACATTAACGCTGCTGGTGGCAGCAAATGCAGACCCGGTGCGTGTTACAGCAGGTGAGAGATGAACGGTTAAAGGATATTGGGTTATGCAGGGAGGATGTGGTGTAATGGAGAGAGTCCTTCACGAAACGATGGGATTTATATGTCACCTCGTCAGATAAGGGGTTATTATTGCGAAATCATCGCTTCACGGAAAGACGTCAGAATGAAAGCTACAGAAGCCCGCCTACTCGATTTTTTAAAACGTTCGCAGCAGTTTGTTATTCCCATTTATCAACGCACCTATTCATGGACCGGGCAACAATGTCGTCAACTTTGGGACGATATCATTCGGGCCGGAAAGCGTGACGATATATCAGCACATTTTATCGGTTCGGTTGTTTATATTGAGCAGGGGTTGTATCAGGTTTCTGGTATTTCTCCGTTGCTGGTCATTGATGGTCAACAACGGCTGACGACCGCAATGTTGCTGATTGAGGCTTTATCGCGCCATCTTGGCGAAGACGAAGTTTTTGATGGCTTTTCGGCAATGAAATTGCGTAATTATTATTTGCTCAATCCTTATGAGTCCGGCGAGAAAGGATTTAAATTACTGCTGACCGAGACTGATAAAGACAGTTTGCTGGCGTTAATAAAACAAAGACCAATGCCAGAAAACTATTCCCATCGAATAATGGAAAACTTTACTTTCTTTGATGAACAAATTACCAAACTCGGTGATGACTTGATCCCCTTATGTCGTGGGTTAGCAAAGTTATTAATTGTCGATGTGGCGCTTAATCGTGGTCAGGATAATCCGCAACTGATTTTTGAAAGTATGAACTCCACCGGTAAGGCATTAAGTCAGGCCGATCTGGTGCGCAATTCTATTCTGATGGGCCTCGAACCAGAGCATCAAACCCGGTTGTATGAAGATCACTGGCGTCCAATGGAAGTCGCGTTTGGTCAGCAAGGTTACAGCGAATATTTTGACAGTTTTATGCGTCATTATCTGACGGTAAAAACGGGGGAGATCCCTAGGACAGATGAAGTCTATGAGGCATTTAAACTCCATGCCCGCAGCCAGAGTGTTGCTGAAAAAGGCGTAGATCGGCTGGTTGAAGATATTCACATCTACGCGGAGTATTACTGTGCAATGGCATTGGGAAAAGAAAGTGACAAATCGCTTGCCACGGCTTTTCAGGATTTGCGCGAGTTAAAGGTCGATGTGGCGTATCCTTTCTTACTGGCGCTTTATCATGACTATAAAAATGGCGTTTTGTCTCACGAGGATTTCCTGAGCATAATTCGTTTAATTGAATCTTATGTTTTCCGCCGTTCAGTATGTGCGATTCCGACAAATTCTCTTAACAAGACGTTTGCCACTTTTTATAAGGTCATTAATAAAGAAAAATATCTGGAAAGTATTCAGGTACATTTTTTGAATCTACCTTCATATCGTCGTTTCCCCAACGATGATGAATTTAAACGGGAATTAAAAGTTCGTGATCTCTATAACTTCCGCAGTCGCAGCTACTGGTTACGACGACTGGAAAACGATAAACGCAGAGAGCGCGTGGAAGAGTTTACGATTGAGCATATTATGCCGCAGAACGAAAATTTGTCGGCTAAATGGCGTGAAGAGCTGGGAAGTGACTGGCAACGCATTCATAAAGAACTGTTGCATACGTTGGGGAATCTCACATTAACGCGCTATAACTCCCGCTACAGTGACAGACCTTTCGCGGAAAAACGCGATATTGAAGACGGCTTTAAACATAGCCCGCTCTATTTGAATATCGGTCTTGGACAGTGCGAAAAATGGGATGAAGCAGCCATTCGCGCCCGTGCAGATCGTCTGGCCGATCTCGCGGTTCAGGTCTGGCAAGCGCCTGCTCTTCCTGAAGAGGTTTTAGCTGTTTATCGGGCGCAGCCGGAGAACAAAACCAGTTACAGCCTGAGTGATTATCCTTTTCTTGCTGATGGTTCGCATAGCCGGGTGTTATTTGATCATCTTCGCGATGAAGTTATGCGCCTGGACGCAGGGATCACGCAGGAAGTTTTAAAGCTCTATATTGCGTTTAAAGCTGAAACGAATTTTGTTGATGTTGTACCGCAAAAAAGCCGACTGCGGTTGTCGCTTAATATGCAGTTTCATGAACTGGTCGATCCGAAAGGTATTGCCAAAGATGTGACAAATGTTGGGCGATGGGGCAATGGTGATGTGGAAATTGGTTTCAGTGACCTCGCACAACTTCCTTACATTATGGGATTAATTCGTCAGGCATTTGAAAAACAGATGGAGAGCGCGTTGGTATAACGTGGCGAATAATACCCGGTAGCACTGGCGCTACCGGGTCAATGTATCAGGCGACTTTCTGTTTACCCGCAATCACCCCAATAAACTCCTGCACCTGCCTTTGTTTACGCGCCGACAGCTTGCACACCTGGCGCAGCGACTGCATCAGTTCGCTCTCGGCGGCGGCGGGTGGTTGGGCGGTGAGGACAATACAGCCTTCCATTACTTTGACATCTACCGCCGTGCCGGTGGCAAAACCGGCGGCTTCCAGCCACTGACCTTTCAGGGTGATGGCGGGAATACGGCTGTAATCCGGGTAGCGACTCGCATAACTCACGGTTAATTGACGGTTATTTGCCGGGGAGACTTCTGCTTCGAACGGTTGTGCAATAGAATGCGTGTCAGTCATAACTGCTATTCCCTATAAATAGTGGTTGTGATTAGCGGTGCGGGTGTGTTGGCGCACATCCGCGCCGCGCTAAATACCTGGATATATCATCAGTAAATACAGGGAAAGTCCAGCTAAAAATTAATGAAAATAAAATGAAAATTAGCGTGAAATATAATTTTTGGTGATGTGAATAAAGCGGCCATTTAGCCGCTTTATTGGTTTTTTGAGGGCGAGGAAATTAGTTTATCGCCGCGCCAGTCAGTGCGTCTGCAAGGTGCAGTTGGGTTTGTTGGGCAGATTGGATCCCGATCTTTAAGGATTCAGACATAGCATCAACTAATTTAATTAAATTTATTATATTCAAGAGGGTTCTATGTTGTGGTACCGGAATTGGCATTAGGCGAAGACCGGTTAAAGGTACAGTTTTTTGAGCTATACCAGTAGCAATTTTTTCAGCATACGCATAAGAATACTTGGATAAAAATAAATACCTTAAATACGTGATTGGTGTATTAGAGCATGATTTAAGTATAGCTACATGTCGTTGAACACAAAAAGGCTCGTTGTTATCAACTATTATAGGAATACCATATGAACCAGTAACGGTATATAAAACATCACCTTGACAAGGTTTTCGCGACCAATCTAAGCGTTCATAATAATCTATAGGAACATACTTGCATTCATCAAATGAGACAATTCCTTTATTTAAGTTTCCAATAACTAAAAAAGGGATGCCTGTATCCGATTTTGGTGGCGCTTGATGGTCTCCATCAGTAATAAAACTAAATAAATCATTCAAACGACACCATTCCCACCCATCCGGCAGTTCAAACGGTTTTTCCTCATCGCTAATTGGCGGCAGTGGTTTTTGTTTTTTTATTTTTCCTTCTTTCACCAGTTGAGCTTTTTCCTGCGCAATTCGTTTGAGCAGTTCAGAGGCGGGTTCGTCATTCGGATCCTGCGGCACAAGCTTACCCATTACGGCCAGTTGCAGAATGGTCTGTTTTAATGCATCCACGCTGGCTTCGGTGGTAAATAGTGTGTCGAAATGTTCGCTAATACGCGCCCAGTTTTCAGCCAGTTCCTCGGCGTTTTGGCTGTCTGTAAGTGTTCCCAACAGGGTTTCAACCAGTTGCTGATGTGCGTCCAGACTGGTCAGGGATTGCTGTTCCAGTTGGTCGCATAGGGACATGAGTTTTTTGACAGTACTTAAGATCCTATTCTGCTCTGCGAATGGTGGAATCATGAATGGGTGTGATATAAAATCTTCAAACAACAGGCTTTCAACAGTAGTTCCTGTTTTTGTTAAATTCTCAATTATATATCTTTCGAACCCATTCATCATCAATCGTATATAGTATGAAATATCACTAAAAAATGGTGATAATACTTTTATATCTTGATTAACTGTACATTCAATAGATGTTATAGCGACTGGGAAAATTCTTCTTAGAATTCCACTTCTTGCGACAAATAGTATACTGCCTGGAGATACTTTGGTTAAACCATCTTCAATGGCTAAAGGAGTCACCTTATCTTCAGAATCGACTATTAGATTCGTTTTCATATCTTTTGGGGTTACCCATGGAATAGTTCCTCCCCAATATTCATCTTTCATTTTACTTGGAGTTTTACCACCAAAAAAATAGCCTAAATGTGAAAAAGTTACCCACTCCCACCCCTCCGGCAATTCAAATGGCTTCTCTTCCTCGCTAATTTCCGGTAGTGGTTTTTGCTTTTTAATTTTCCCCTGTTTCACCAGCTCTGCTTTTTCCGCCGCAATACGCTTCAGCAGCTCCGACGCCGGTTCATCGTTCGGATCCTGCGGCACCAGTTTACCGCGCACCGCCAGTTCCAGAATCAGCTCACGTAATTTCTTAATGCCATATAAATCAATTTTTCCGGAACTGCCGCGCCCGGCGGTGGAACGGGTTTGCAACGCCGAGGTCCAGGTTGCCATATGATCAACAATCAGCTTTTCCACACTCATTAGTTAACCTCCTTGCCAGACAGCGCAGCGCCAAGAATATCGCGTAGTTGATTACGCAGCGTCTGGATCTCCGCCTGCTGCTTTGCATACTGTGCTAACAATTCATCTGGATCATGGCTGACGGTTTCCGCCTGATGTGGGTTTTTAATATCCAGATTGAAGTTACGCGCAATCACGTCATCAATGCTGACTTTCCACGCCTGCTCATTCTCGACGCGGCTGGCAAAACCATCGGCCTCGTTACCCCACCAGTCGATCTCCGCCTGAAACTCTTCAAACTTCATCGGCTTGGTTTTGCTGTAGTTTTTCACGCCCGCCGGATACGGATGCTCATAGAACCAAATCTCTTTGGTTGGCTGGCCTTTGGTAAAGAACAACAGGTTGGTTTTAATGCCGGTATAGGGGTTAAACACCCCATTCGGTAAACGCACGATGGTATGCAGGTTGCACTCTTCGGTAAGCAGTTTTTTGATTTTGGTTTTAACGCCTTCGCCAAATAGTGTGCCATCCGGCAATACCACCGCCGCACGACCGTTTTTCGCCAGTACTTCCACAATCAGTTGCAGGAACAGATCCGCCGTTTCGCGGGTTTGCATCTCTGCCGGAAAGTTCTTCTCAATACCGTCTTCTTCCGTGCCACCAAACGGCGGGTTGGTAACAATGACATCCAGTTGCTCATCCCAGGAGGAAAGCGGTTTGTTCAGGGTGTTGTCGTGACGAATTTGTACTGGTACTTCAATGCCGTGCAGCAGCATATTGGTGGTCGCCAGCAGGTGCGGAAGCTGTTTTTTCTCAACACCGTGGATCTGTTGTTGCAGCGTCTGATGATCGGCGACGCTCTTCACGTATTTGTTCTTTACATGATCAAATGCGCAGGCAAGAAAACCGCCCGTACCGCAGGCCGGGTCCATAATGGATTCGCCGAGTTTCGGATCAACGCGATCCACCATAAAGCGAGTGACGGCGCGTGGAGTATAGAATTCGCCAGCATTGCCCGCAGATTGCAGATCTTTAAGGATCTGTTCGTAAATATCACCAAACAGATGGCGTTCGCTGGCGCTGGTAAAGTCAATTTCGTTCAGCTTGTTGATCACCTGACGCAGTAGCGTACCGTTTTTCATATAGTTATAGGCATCGCTGAACGCCTGCTTCACCACGTAGCCGCGTGGGTTTTTATCGATAGGCGCAGTGAGGTTTTTCAACGCCGGGAACAGATCATCATTAACGAATTCCAGCAGGGAATCACCGGTAATGCCCTGCGCGTTTGCGGCCCAACTGCGCCATAAATAACGCTGTGGGATCGGATATTGATAGTTATCCTGCTCCAGTTCCAGCGCCTCTTCCTGGGCATCGAAGATTTTCAAAAACAGCAGCCAGGAGAGCTGACCGAGACGCTGCGCATCTCCGTCCACACCGGCATCTTTGCGCATAATATCTTGTAATGATTTGATTACTGAGCTGATAGACATGTTGTATTCCATGAAAAACAAGGCCTTCTGCAACATGATGGTTGCAGAAGGCACAAAAGAGAGTTGTTAAGCAGAGCGGGGCGGTAATTGGTAGATTTCGTTTTCCAGCTCGCTGAGCGCCTGATTATACCCGTTACGGTCGCCAAATCCGGTTTTAATAATCTCCGGTAAAGTGCCCATGCTGTCGAATGGTTTAAGTTTCAGCACCTGAATACTTTCGATCTCCTGTACGCCCGCATCGGCGTATTTATCCAGCAGATTATCGAGCACGGCTTGCGCTGCTTCAGAGTATTTTGTGAAGTAGTTCCGCTTGCGCACGTTCTCGGCGCGCTCTTTGCGGGTTAACGGCGGCTGACCATATACTACGTGGCAAAGCATGTCGAATGGGTCGAGATCTTTACCGACTTCTTCTGCCAGTACTTCCCAGATGATCCCCTGTTGCTCCAGCTCGTGAATGATCGCTTCTTTGCGATCGGCGTCCTGCCACTTGCGGGTAAAGTCATCCAGCGAGGCATATTCTTTGAGCAGTGTTTTGCGGGTGTAATCTTTAAAGGATTCGGTAACCAGTTTACCGTCGGCGTCGTAATACTGAACGCGCTGTGCAATAACGCCCACCGCTACACCGTTGACGTGAAACTTGCGGATTTTCTTCTCGTCTTCTTCCGGAAGTGGGCCGACATCATCGGTATCGGTAACCTGGTATGGTGGCGCAGGCGGTTCATCAACGCCTGTTACCTGTTCTTCGTCATGTTCGCTGATTTCTTCGAGTTTCTCTTCAAAATCAGATTCTGGATCGGCGATATCCTCTGGTGTGGTATCCATGACTTTTTCGGGAATGCCATCGAAACGCTCATCGGCAAACAGTTCGGTGGCTTTTTTAAAGTCGAGGATGGTAAACCAGAGTTTGCCGTAACGTTCGTCGATGCGTGTACCACGACCGATAATTTGCTTGAATTTGGTCATCGACTGGATGTTCTGGTCCAGTACTACCAGTTTGCAGGTTTTAGCATCCACACCGGTGGTCATCAGCTCTGAAGTGGTCGCGATAACCGGGTACGGTTTTTTCGGGTTAATGAAGTTATCCAACTGAGCTTTGCCAATTTCATCATCGCCGGTGATTTTCATGACGTATTTGTCGTTCTTTTTCACCTGCTCCGGGTTGAGATTAACCAGGGCGCGGCGCATACGTTCTGCATGATCGATGTCGTTACAGAAGACGATGGTTTTATCCATCGGGTTGGTGCGCTTGAGATAGTCGGTAATGGTTCTGGCAACCAGTTCTGTGCGTTCGTCGATTACCATCGTGCGGTCGAAATCTTTCTGGTTATAGATACGATCGTCGATCACCTCGCCGTTTAAGTCAGTTTGCCCTTTGGTTGGGCGCCAGCCTTGCAGATCAACATCAATATCAACACGGACAACTTTATAAGGGGCGAGGAAGCCGTCTTCGATCCCTTCTTTTAGCGAGTAGACGTAAACCGGATCGCCGAAGTAATCCGTGCTGGAGACTTCATGCGTCTCTTTTGGCGTGGCGGTTAAGCCAATTTGGGTAGCTGAACTGAAATAATCAAGGATCTCTCGCCAGGCGCTGTCTTCGGATGCGCTGCCGCGATGGCATTCGTCGATCACGATCAGATCGAAGAATTCTGGTGCGACTTGTTTAAACGCTTTTTGGTCTTCCTCCGGGCCAGTTATAGCCTGATAGAGCGCGAGGTGAATTTCATAAGCGGGATCAATGGTGCGTCCGCTGACTTTAGTCATTGCCGTACCAAATGGCTGGAAATCATTATTTTTGGTTTGGTCGACCAGAATGTTGCGATCGGCAAGGAACAAAATGCGTTTTTTATTTTTTGATTTCCACAGGCGCCAGATGATCTGGAATGCGGTATAGGTTTTCCCTGTTCCGGTCGCCATGACCAGCAGAACGCGGTTTTGCCCGTTGGAGACGGCTTCAATGGTTTTGTTGATTGCCTGAAGCTGGTAATAACGTGGCGATTTACCGCTGCCATCGTCGTAATAGTCCTGAGTAATCACCGGAAGCTGAGCTTGTGTGTATCCTTTCCAGAGGCAGAATTTTTGCCAGAGTTCAGCGGGGGAGGGGAAGTCATCCAGCGTTATTTGCTTTTCAAGGCATTCACCTTCGGCTGCGGTGGCATCGCGGAAGATAAAGCCATCCCCGTTGGTGGCAAAAACAAAAGGAACGTCCAGCAGGCGCGCATATTCAATGCCCTGTTGCATCCCTTTGCCAATTTCATGTTTGTTGGCTTTTGCTTCAATCACGGCTAAGGGAATGCCTGGTTTGTGATACAGCACGATGTCAGCAGATTTTACCGTTCTGCGTGCCGCAACTTTACCACGTACGATGACTTTACCGTCCCGGAGTTTGACCTCCTGTCTGATTTGCGTTGTGTTGTCCCAGCCTGCATTGAGAATGGCTGGCATAACGCATTTGGTAATGATGTCTGCTTCCGTCAGGTTACTTAGGTTCAGTTCCGCCATGGGGTGTTCTCGCTTTTATCAGGACGATTCTGATTGTACATAAAATCAATAGCCTGGCTATGACTTAGGGCGGTGTTTCAACGTGAAGTACGTAGCAGAGATCACATTGATATCTCTGTTATATCTTGCTTGAATTAATCTGGGCATATCAGAGACAGATAAACAGAAGTTACAGGAACCGTATCAACTCTAACAAAATATATAAAAATCTTATAGTTGCGTTTCTTTCGAGCAAGAAAGATAATGTTATTGTTGATTGTTTGATTGGGTATATGAAATGGAAGCTAAAGAATGTAAGGTGCAGGATATCCTTACTGAAAACAAAAAGTTTATTATTCCTTCTTATCAGCGTCCTTACAGTTGGACGGTAGATAATGCAGAGCAACTCATTGATGATATTTATAAAAGCTCTCAATCAGAAGAGAATGAATATTTTATTGGGAGTATGATTTGTATCAATAAAGGGCAAAATCAGTATGAAGTTGTAGATGGACAACAACGTCTTACAACGTTAAGCATTATTGTCTCCGAGCTAAAAAAAATCATCCCGATTCAGGGGATAAAAGATGATTTGCAAAAAAGAGTTCTGCCTATTGATGTTTATTCTGATGAAACAGATGAACCAAGGCTAATTGTTAGAAAAAAAGAGTATGATCTTTATAAATATTATATACTTCAGGATTCTAAAGATTATAAACCTGAAAAACCATCGGATACTGAGTTAGTATTCATTAGCAACGCTGAAACAATTAGAGATTACTTGTTGCGGTTATCTGTTGATGAGTTGAAGTTGCTTGCTAAATATATTTTGCAAAATGTATATATCGTATTTGTGCAAACTGATGATTTCGCATCATCATTTAGACTCTTTAATGTATTAAATAGTCGAGGTTTACCTTTAAGTAATGCAGATCTTTTAAAAAATGCACTGTTTGAATCAGCTTCTACGCATAATAAAAAATCAGAGCAAATAGAATCAGCATGGTCGCAAATTGAAGATATGGTTGGAGTGAGACGGCTTGATAAATTTCTTACTCTTCATAAGCTTTCCGAGAAAAAAGATCGTGACAGGGTGTTACAAAAAGGTTTTGAAGCTTTTATTGAAAATCTCCAGCAGCAATTTGATGGAGATGCTATTGCTATGTCACTGATGTTGGTTAATTCTGCAAAAAATTATACTAAGATTTTAGAGAATGATTTTGAACACTCTTCAATACGACGAAAAATAGCATCACTAAGTAATTTAGGGGTAGATGAGTGGATTCCTCCGGTTATGGCATTCATGAATCGAATGGCTCGTACAGAAGATTTTAATTTAGATGATTTTTCTCAATTTATTACCGCCTTTGAGAAGGTATATATGCATGGGTGGTTAAAAAAACAAATTAAAAGCCAAAGAGAAATGGTTTGTTATTCAGCTCTGGTAGCAATAAATAATGATATGTCTTTTGATTCTGTGATAAATCAGATAAACCAACATGCAGATAATTCAGGTTTTATAGCTGCTCTGGATGAAGATTTATATGAGCCTCGTCCGAATCAAGTGAACTTAATAAAAGCAATTTTGCTTCGCTTAGATATGGAGCAACAAGATGAGAGCGTGATTAAAACCTATACGGGGAGAATCACAATTGAGCATATTCTTCCTCAAGCATTAGTTAATGAATACTGGATTAATAGATTCCAACCTCAAGAGCATGTCTACTGGCTGCATAAAATAGGTAATTTAACACTCATAAGTGGTTCCAAAAATTCTGAAGCACAACACTATGATTTTATCAAAAAGAAATCTATTTATGAGAAACTTAATAGTAAAAGCTCTTTTGATTTAACAAAAGATGTTTGTAATTCTTCAGAATGGGGATTGGCTGAACTGAAAATGAGACATGAAAAAATGAAAACGCAATTGAAGAAGCTTTGGTTGGTCTGACATATCTAAAGAGTTCCACTCGTAATAATGTTGCGGTGGAACTCTCAAAAAGTTGATCTTTCCCGAACTTACTTCCTCAACCCAGCAAACGCTGCCCGAATCTCTTCCTCTGGCAACTGAATCCCGATAAACACCATCGTGCTATGCGGTTTTTCATCGCCCCACGGGCGGTCCCAGTCGGCGCTGTAGAGGCGCTGAACGCCCTGGAACAGCAGGCGGTTAGGTTCGCCGTCAATCCACAGCATCCCTTTGTAACGCAGCAGTTTATCTGCCGATTCCAGCAGCAGGTTTTCCATCACCCGAGAAACTTCGCTGATATCTACCGGGTAATCCAGTTCCACCACAATCGACGAAATATCGTTTTGTTTGTCCGCGATAAAGTGAAAACGTGGCTTGGTGCTGACGACGTTTTCTTCCAGCATAAAACCGTTGGTGTTGAACAGCAGGCCCAGGTCGATGTCGCCGTGGGTGACGGTGTAGACCGGTGCACGGGCGTTGATGCGCGCCAGGCGTTCACGCAGTTTTTCTGCTTCGCCTGCGACGTCGGTTTTAGTCAGCAGAATACGGTCGGCGTAGCCAACCTGTGACTGGGCGATGGTGAACTGGTTCATCTGCTCATCGGCATGTACCGCATCCACCAGCGCAATCACTCCGTCCAGCAGGTAACGCTGGCATAAAACTTCATGGGAGAAAAAGGTCTGAATAATCGGGCCGGGATCGGCCATGCCGGTGCATTCAATGACCAGACGGTCGAACTGAATATAGCCCTTGTCGAGATTGTCCAGCAGGTCGAGTAGCGCGTCCTCCAGCTCGTTGGAGCGCGAACAGCAGATGCAGCCGTTGGTCAGCGTTTTTATTTGCGTGGCGCGATCGCCAATCAGTTGATCATCAACGGAGACTTCGCCGAATTCGTTTTCAATCACGGCAATCTTGTAGCCGTGTTGTTCGTTAAGAATATGGCGCAGCAGGGTGGTTTTTCCTGCGCCTAAAAAACCGGTGAGTAGGGTAACTGCAATCGGGTTCATGCTCTCTCCATTAACAACAGCGCATACCGCCTTTACCATCGCCGCCGTAGCGCGCGTTCTGGCGTTCGCGGAAGAATTCTTCATAGCTCATGTACGGCTTGTCGGGATGGTTGGTCTTCATATGCTCGACGTAGTTGTCGTAGTCTGGAATGCCAATCAACATCTTCGCCGCCTGGCCGAGATATTTTTTTGCCTGTCCTAAGTTACCAAACATTTTGCCTTCCAGATATGCGTAAAGCCCGGAAGGTCCGGGCTGGGGATTTGCCGGATGCGGCGTAAACGCCTTATCCGGCCTACGATAGACATTTTGTAAGCCGGATAAGGCAACCGGTTAGTGGTGCGAAGAGATCTTCACGCCGCCTTCCGGGATTGGAACGTACGGTGTTTCTTTGTCAGTACGTTTGTCGCTGTTACGCACCTTCAGCCAGGTTTTGAAACCGTAGAAGATGATGCTGTACACCACAATCAGGAACAGAATACTCAGGCCTGCGTTGGTGTAGTTGTTCACAACGATGTGGTTCATGTTGGCAATCTGCTGCGCCGTCAGGTCAGTACCGTTAGCAATCTTCTCTTTGTACTGGCTTGCCATGTAGAAGAAGCCTTCCATCTGCGGGTTGGTACTGAACAGTTTCAGGCCCAGCGCCCAGGTGGTGCAGATAAGCAGCCATACAGCCGGAACAACAGTTACCCAGATGTATTGGGTGCGCTTCATCTTAATCAGCACAACGGTGCCCAGTACCAGCGCCACGGCTGCCAGCATCTGGTTGGAGATACCGAACAGCGGCCACAGGCTCTTAACGCCGCCCAGCGGATCGACCACGCCCTGATACAGCAGGTAGCCCCACAGACCCACACAGCCCGCAGTACCGATGATACCGGCAACCAGGGAGTCGGTTTTTTTCAGGAACGGGATGAAGTTACCCAGCAGGTCTTGCAGCATAAAGCGGCCAGAACGGGTACCCGCATCCAGCGCGGTCAGGATGAACAGGGCTTCGAACAGAATACCGAAGTGATACCAGAAGCCCATGTCAGCCATCGGCAGCACTTTGTGGAACACGTGAGCGATACCTACCGCCAGCGTTGGTGCACCACCTGCACGGTTCAGGACAGAAGGCTCACCAATGTCTTTCGCGGTTTGCAGGATCTGCTCTGGCGAAATCACGAAGCCCCAGGAGCTGACGGTCGCTGCCGCGTGTGCGGTAACGTCTTTCAGCTGTGCCATGATGATCGGCGCGTTCTCGCCACCCATTTCATGCAGGTTAGGCATGGTGATGCCAAGGCCAGCAGGCGGGGTGTTCATCGCGAAGTAAAGACCCGGTTCGATGATGGACGCAGCAACCAGCGCCATAATCGCCACGAAGGACTCCATCAGCATTGCGCCGTAGCCGATGAAACGCGCGTCGGTTTCATTAGCCAGCAGTTTCGGCGTCGTACCGGAAGAGATCAGCGCGTGGAAGCCAGATACCGCACCACAGGCGATGGTGATGAACAGGAACGGGAACAGAGCGCCTTTCCACAGCGGGCCAGTACCGTCAATGTACTGGGTCATGGCAGGCATTTTCAGTTCCGGGTTCAGCACCACGATACCCAGCGCCAGGCCGACGATAACGCCGATTTTCAGGAAGGTTGCCAGATAGTCGCGCGGTGCGAGGATCAGCCACACTGGCAGCAGTGCGGAAACAAACGCATAGCCAATCAGCGCGAAGGTAATGGTGGTGTCTTTAAAGGTCAGTGCCGGACCCCAGTACGGATCGTGAGCAATCACGCCACCGAAGTAGATAGAGGCAACCAGCAGCACGATACCAATGACAGAGACTTCACCCACACGCCCCGGACGAATAAAGCGCATATAGATACCCATAAACAGCGCAATCGGTACGGTTGAGCAAACGGTGAAGACCCCCCACGGACTTTCGGCCAGGGCTTTAACCACAATCAGCGCCAGAACGGCGAGGATGATGATCATGATTAAGAAACAGCCAAACAGCGCGATAGTCCCCGGTATTGGCCCCATCTCTTCTTTGATCATCTCACCGAGAGATGCACCGTTACGGCGAGAGGAGATAAACAGCACCATAAAGTCCTGTACCGCACCGGCCAGCACGACCCCCGCCAGCAGCCACAGCGTGCCAGGCAGGTAGCCCATCTGCGCGGCGAGAACCGGACCCACCAGCGGACCAGCACCGGCGATAGCGGCGAAGTGGTGACCAAACAACACGTAACGGTTGGTCGGAACGTAGTTCAGACCGTCGTTGTTAATAACCGCAGGCGTCGCGCGCGTGGGGTCGAGTTTCATCACCTTCTGGGCGATGTACAGACTGTAGTAGCGATACGCCACCAGATACACCGACACAGAGGCGACCACGATCCACAGGGCGCTGACGTGCTCCCCCCGACGTAATGCAACTACCGCGAGGCAGAATGCACCGATGATTCCGAGAATCACCCAGGGTATGTGCTTGAATATCTTTTTAGTATCCATAGTAAAACCTGGCATGTATTGATTAATAGTTGGCCGAAGCCGTTCTAGGTTTGCGTTGCGTTTGAGGAGGTAAATTGACCGCTATCCTGCAGTGATGTTGCCAGAGTTACGCGCGCGTAAAGTAAGGTAAATAACTGAGTGGTTATTTTAGGGACGTAAGCGGTCAGGAATGGCGGTGAGCGGCAAAGGCGTCGTTTAAGTGACCATAAATATGTGATTTATATCACATATTTATATTGCGAATAATTTATGTAAATAATGGCTTTTTAAATTCAGGGGGTGAATAAAATTACTCGGCGTCATCTCCGCGGGATTTTCATAAAGTTTTTCCTTTCCAGGCCGAAAATCTTGCATCGGTCCACAGGAAAGAGAAACCATGTTAAAACGTATCAAAATTGTGACCAGCCTACTGCTGGTTTTGGCCGTTTTTGGCCTTTTACAACTGACTTCAGGCGGTCTGTTCTTTAATGCCTTAAAGAACGACAAAGAAAATTTCACTGTTTTACAAACCATTCGCCAGCAGCAATCCACGCTGAATGGCAGCTGGGTCGCTTTGTTGCAGACGCGTAACACCCTCAACCGCGCGGGTATCCGCTACATGATGGATCAGAACAATATTGGTAGCGGTTCAACCGTTGCTGAGCTGATGCAGAGTGCCAGTATTTCGCTGAAACAGGCGGAAAAAAACTGGGCGGATTACGAAGCGTTGCCGCGTGACCCGCGTCAGAGCACCGCCGCAGCGGCAGAGATCAAACGTAATTACGATATTTATCACAATGCGCTGGCGGAGCTGATACAACTGTTAGGTGCAGGCAAAATCAACGAGTTCTTTGATCAGCCGACCCAGGGATATCAGGACGGTTTCGAGAAGCAGTATGTGGCTTACATGGAGCAAAACGATCGGCTCTATGATATCGCCGTCAGCGATAACAATGCCTCCTACAGCCAGGCGATGTGGATTCTGGTAGGCGTGATGATCGTCGTACTGGCGGTCATCTTCGCCGTCTGGTTCGGTATTAAAGCCTCGCTGGTCGCGCCAATGAATCGCCTGATTGACAGCATTCGTCATATTGCAGGCGGCGATCTGGTGAAACCGATTGAGGTGGATGGCTCTAATGAGATGGGGCAACTGGCAGAGAGTTTGCGCCATATGCAGGGAGAGCTGATGCGTACCGTCGGTGATGTGCGCAACGGGGCCAATGCCATCTATAGCGGTGCCAGCGAAATCGCCACCGGCAATAACGATCTCTCTTCGCGCACCGAGCAACAGGCCGCTTCGCTGGAAGAGACGGCAGCCAGCATGGAGCAACTGACCGCAACGGTGAAACAGAATGCCGAAAATGCGCGCCAGGCCAGCCATCTGGCGTTAAGTGCTTCCGAAACGGCGCAACGCGGCGGCAAAGTGGTGGATAACGTGGTGCAGACCATGCGCGATATCTCCACCAGTTCGCAGAAAATCGCCGATATTATCAGCGTAATTGACGGCATTGCCTTCCAGACCAATATTCTGGCTTTGAACGCGGCGGTTGAGGCTGCGCGTGCGGGTGAGCAAGGACGCGGTTTTGCGGTGGTCGCGGGAGAAGTGCGTAATCTGGCCCAGCGTAGCGCTCAGGCTGCTCGTGAAATTAAAAGCCTGATTGAAGACTCGGTGGGGAAAGTGGATGTTGGCTCTACACTGGTCGAAAGCGCCGGGGAAACAATGGCGGAGATTGTCAGTGCCGTGACCCGCGTGACGGACATTATGGGCGAAATTGCTTCTGCTTCTGATGAGCAGAGCCGTGGTATCGATCAGGTTGGCTTAGCGGTTGCTGAGATGGACCGGGTAACTCAACAGAACGCCGCGCTGGTGGAAGAATCTGCCGCCGCCGCCGCCGCGCTGGAAGAACAGGCCAGTCGCCTGACCGAAGCAGTGGCAGTGTTCCGGATTCAGCAACAGCAGCAACAGCAGCGTGAAGCATCGGCTGTGGTAAAAACCGTGACGCCAGCTACGCCGCGCAAAATGGCCGTGGCAGATAGCGAGGAGAACTGGGAAACGTTTTAACGTAATGATGCCGGATGAGTATTTCATCCGGCGTTTTTATTATTAAACCAGGAACAGTGAAATCGCCGGGATATATGTCACCAGCATTAGCATTAACAGTAGAGCCGCCAGTAGGGGCAGGGATTGTTTAAAGAAATTTCCCACCGAAACTTGCGTGATATTACATACCAGCAGCATCACGGTACCTACCGGTGGCGTGAATGCGCCAATCGACAGGTTGAAGATCATGATGATGCCAAAATGCACCGGATCGATGCCAAAGTGTTCGACCACCGGTTTTAATAGTGGTACCAGGATCAGCAAAATGGCGTTTCCTTCCAGAAACATCCCCAGCGTCAGCAGCAATATGTTGATAATCAACAGGAACATGTATTTGTTTTCGGTCAGCGAAGTCACAAAATTCGCCACTGCGACACCAGCATGTTCCATTGAGAAAATCCATCCCAATGCGGCGCTGGCCATGATTACCAGCATCACCGATGCGGTTGCGCGTGCCGTTTCGCCCAATGCTTTGACGACATGAGAAATCCGCATTTCACGATAGATAAAAAAGCCAATCGCCAGCACGATTAGCACCGCTACTGCACCTGCTTCTGTTGGGGTGAAAATGTTAGCGCGAATACCACCCACCACAGCAAAAATGAGGAACAGCGCAGGCCAGGCCTGTCCCAGCGAGAACACCACCTCTTTGCCCGTAGGCCAGCTTTCACGCGAGGGTTTAGCGTTAGTTTTGCGGGCGACAAGGTAGACGGTAAACATCAGTACGACTGCGCATAGCAAACCAGGTACCAGTCCGGCGATAAACATTTTTCCGATAGAGACGTCGGCAACCAGACCGTAAATAATCAGGGCTATTCCAGGCGGTATGATCGGGGTGACTAACGAGCCACCAGCGGTAATGGCGGCGGCAAACGCGCGATTGTAGCCTTTACGCTCCATCTCCGGCACCATCATGCGCGACAGCATCGCCGCGTCAGCAAGGTTAGAGGCGCTGACGCCGCCCATCATGGTGCTGACGAGAATGTTTGCCACGCCCAGTCCGCCGCGCATTTTCCCCACCAGAACGTTGGCAATGTGCAGGATGCGTTCGGCAATGCCGGTGTAGCTCATTAGTGTGCCGAGCAAGATAAAAAACGGAATTGCCAGCAATGATGGGCTTTGCGTTGGCGCGATTAGTCTTTGCACGGCAATTTCAATCGGTACGCTGGAGAAGAATAAAAAGTAAGCGATGATGCCAATAAACATCGCCAGATAGACCCGAATGTTGAGAAACAAACAGACGATCATTAGCGGAATAATCAATAACCAACTCATTGCATTTTGTCTCCGCTATCGGATTGTTTTGTATCGTTTATTAACCAGTAGAGGGTATAAATAGCCGTTGCCAGTGCGCCGACAGGGACCGCCAGATCGATCCAGAACCATGAAACCTTCAGAATTTGTGTCACTTTAAACTGCGCCATTTCGGCTAGTCGGTAGCCCAGCCAGGCCATATAAAGCAGCAGTGCGATGGAGAGAAGGGCGACCAGTACTGCAATAACACGCCTGAGTTTGCCTGGAAGCATCTCCATCAGGAAGGGAATGGTCAGGTGCGCCCTGTCACGTTCCGCCACCACTCCACCTAACATCACCACCCAAATCATCAGCATTCCCGACATTTCTTCTGTCCATTGAAGCGGTTGGCCGATGAAATAACGCATAAATACCGCTCCAATTGTCACCACAACCAGAACGAATAGCGCAAAGGCAGCACTAAATTCTGCCACTTTGCCAAAAAGACGCATGAAACCTCCTGTTAGTGCGTGTCCTGCCTAAGAGAGATGAGGCAGGACGCTGAGCATTAATGCTTATTGCAGTTGCTGTTGAATGGTTTCGTACAGACCTGGTGTCCATTCCGGGAATTGAGAGTAAACTTCGCGTGCTTTCTTCTGGAATGGTCCAGTATCGGGATAGATCACTTCGACGCCGGCTGCCTGCATGGTTTTCAACATTTCGGCATCACGCTCAAGAGTGAGTTTCTGGCTATAGACACCCGCTTCATAGCCGGTCTGGTGGATCATCTCCAGTTGTTCTGGTGAAAGGGTGCTAAAGAAGGCTTCACCACCTATCCACACTGAGGTATTTGTCAGGTAGTTAACCATTGTCAGATATCTTGCCTGCTCATACAGTTTTTGCCCTTGCAGCACTGAAATTGGGTTTTCTACGCCGTCGATAACGCCCTGGGTTAATGCGGGATAAACTTCGCCTAATGGCATGGGAGTTGGTGTTGCCCCCATCGCCTGAATGGCTTTTATTTGCATGACGTTATTAGGAACGCGAATTTTTAAACCTGCGAGATCGTCAACGGTGCGAATGGGTTTTTTCGAAATAATCTGTCGAGTGCCATAGAGATAATTATTCATTACCACATGAATTCCCTTTTTCTTCAGACTTTCATTTTTTTGTTTAAACCAGTCGCTTTCATATATTTTGAACAGTTTTTGCGGATCGTCAGTCAGATACGGTCCAAACAAAATCCCCAAATCGGGTTCATAATCGGCAAGAAAAGCCACATCACTCAAGGTTATGACATTCATGCCCATCATGGCTTGCTCGGTGACATCCTGTTTTGATCCCAATTGGGAGCTGGGATAGAGCGCAAGTGTTATTTCGCCATTACTTTTTTTATTTAATAGGTCTGCCCAGTAACGCATGACCACATCCAGGGGTTCCCCAGGGTTATTTTCATAGGCAACTTTTATTGAAATAGGTTTTGCCTGGATTATTGACGGTAAAAAAAGGGTACTGACAGTAATTAGCATCGCTATTATTTTGCTCATCTTTACTTACTCCATGCTAAGGAAATAAAACTCCAACATTGTTGTCGGGAGTGAAACCTTATGAAAAAGCAGTCATTACTGAAAAGTAGTCAGCGAATAGCAGAATGGCTGCAGATGTATCATAAATTCGTGCACCGGGTAATACTTTGCTGCTTTTAATCGGTTTTTAATGCATTTTTTGATTGTATATCTTAAAGTTATGTAATGCATGACGTTACAAGGAACACCCTCTGATGAGTTTAGTTACCGCTGATAAGATCTCTTATTCTGTTGATGATTTATTAAAAATAAAATCATTAATTTGGCTGCGGCCATTTTAAATTGTCAATACAGATAAAAACTAAGTGTTGACGCAGAATGGTGGTATCCATTAAATTTATTTAGTGCTGATTTAATACATTTGCTGAACGTATAATTCATGCTGATATTAAAAGAAAGCCGTCATTCACTAAATAACTTGTTCGGCAAGGAAATCAGAGAGTAACGGATGATTCGTTACAACGGGGAAAGGCAGTAAATATTCACATGGTGAATTTGTTATCAACTTGAAAACTTATTTTACTGGGTTCCTTCTGATCATGTGAGTGAACGCAGTGATTAATGATTAACGTTAAGTGCTAACCAGAGCGCTTTTTATGAAGTTAAATTAATAATATCCATTATTTATGAATGAGGAAGCCTGTTTATTATATGGAAATACTTTTAACAATTTTAATTCTTACGTTGGTAGTATCATTAACCAGCGTGCTTACACGTCTGTCTCCTGTCCAGATACCACTTCCTTTAATCCAGATTGCCGCTGGTGCAGTACTGGCCCAGCCTATATTTGGTCTGCATGTGGAATTCAATCCTGAACTTTTTCTCTTATTGTTTATACCACCCCTGTTGTTTGCTGAAAGTTCAAAAATACAACCTAAAGAATTGATCAAGCACAGCCGGGAAATTATCAGCCTGGCACTTGTGTTGGTACTAATCACTATTTTTGGTGTCGGCTATGTGATTCATTTACTCTTACCGAATGTGCCGCTCATCGCTGCTTTCGCATTAGCCGCCGTGTTGTCGCCTACCGATGCCGTGGCGTTGCTGGGGATTGTCGGGAAAGGGCGTATCAGCAAAAACATCCAGGAAGTGCTCGAAGGCGAAGCGTTGATGAATGATGCTTCCGGCCTGGTGGCGTTGAAATTTGCTGTTGCAGTGACGATGGGAACGATGGAATTCAGCGTTCATGGCGCAACCATTGCGTTTTTTGTCGTTGCGTTGGGCGGTATTGCCGTGGGGATCGCTGTTACCTGGTTATATGGTAAAGGGCTGCTGTTGATCAGCCGATATGCTCACGATGAACCTTCCATTCAGATTGTATTGATGCTTCTGTTGCCGTTTATTGTTTATCTGGTTGCGGAACATTTTGGCTTATCTGGCATTCTTGCCGCTGTCGCCGCGGGGTTAACAACCAGTCGCATTGGCGTAGTCCACCACGCGCCTATTCGCCTGAGAATTAAAGCTAAAAGTAGCTGGTCGATGCTTGAATATGTCTTTAACGGCATGGTGTTTCTGATTTTAGGCTTACAACTGCCGGGCATTATTTCGGAATCACTGATCCGTGCAGAAAACGATCCACTGGTGGACACCGGATCGCTGCTCCTTGATGTCATTTGGATCTACCTGGCGTTAATGGTTGTGCGCCTGGGCTGGCTTTGGCTGATGCGTCTGTATAGCCGTAAACGACCCGGCAAACATCCGATGCTGTTTGCTGGATATAAAACGCGTCATATGCTGCTGGCGACCTTTGCGGGGGTGCGCGGAGCTATCACGCTTGCGGGGGTGCTTTCTATCCCGTTATTGCTGCCGGATGGCACACCTTTTCCCGGGCGTTACTTGCTGGTATTTCTCGCCACAGGTGTGATCCTCTTTTCGCTGGTTTGCGGCATTATTATTCTGCCGTTATTACTGGGGAAAAATGTGGGGATTTTCAGCGATAACCGACAAAAAGAAGAGGAAGCTGCCGATCTGTTTATGGCTAAAATGGCCATACTGAGTGTGCAAAAGACCGAGCAACGTTTGCTGCGCGCCAGAACAGAAAACCTCGATAACGAGTTGATTATGGAAACGGGGGCCAGAGTTATCGGTTATATGCGACATAGTGAAGAGGATATGTCGCCTAATGATAATTCCCTGCATATGCAGCGTGCGAAGCTGGAAAGAACATTTAATCTGGCGGCGTTAAATGCCAAACGCGCGGCTATTTACCAGATGCGCGCAAGGCAAGAAGTCAGTGATGAAACACTGGCAAAAATAGTCAGTGAATTAGATGTGCTGGAAACGTTAATCATGGATAGCCGATAATTTTATCGCTGCCAGTAATAGGGAATTAAATGATGGCTGAGAGTAATACTTCCAGCATCGTTTATTCCCTATGTATTTCCTTATGGGCAGAACAATCGCCTGGATTAATACTGCATTAATACAACATAGTGATATAAACCAAGAATCAATGTTTTTAATCTGTACTTAATTTATCGGTGATGTTGCCTGATGGAACGAATCATTGATTGTTTGGCGGTATCCAGATGGTTTCGCAACGCCGTTATTGCATCTAAATCGCTACGGCAAATCAGGGTGCTGAGAATGGTCATATGTTCATCAACAGCAATGATATTGCGCTGTTTGAGATCGCTTTCATCCCATTGATAGTGAAAATGAAAGATCACCGATATAATTTCAAGTGATTGATTAAAAAAGATGTTGTCAGCAGCGGATAACAGCATGGCATGAAAATCACGGTCTAATTGAGAAAACATTCGAAAGTTGCTGCCAATGCTGTCGCGCAGCGTCCGGTGGCGTTCGAGCATGGTTTTTGCTTGCAGCCAGCGAGGGTCATCATCGGGAAGGTTGAGAAAGTGTTGCAGGGAATGTGTTTCGAGCATTTCGCGTAGCTCAAACAGCTGCTCGGCGTAGGATTGATCGAACTGCTTCATGCTCCATTGGCCGCGCTTTTCGCTTTGAATAAGATTATAACGACCGAATTTCAAAAGATATTCTCGTACCACTACCGGACTGACGCTTGCCGCTCGCGCCAGCTGAAGTTCGGAAAAGCTTTCTCCGGCGCGTAACTGGCGCAGGTTAATCATGGTGAAAAATGCCTGCTCGAAAAGACGGTTTTGCTCTTTCAGCGAGGCCGTGATGCAATCAAATCCATCGTTCTGTTCGGGTTTGCGGGCGATAACATAATTTTTCCCCACCAGGGTGAGCACGCCACATGCGCTTAAATGCTGGAGTATGTGGCGTACCGTAGTGCGACTGATGTTATACATTTCTGCCAGTCCGCTTTGTGAAGGCAGCGGAGAAGGAATATTGCCCCTCGCCATATCTTCAATCACCTGATTTATGACGCTATGACGTAAATTCTGCGAACGACTCATTCTTCCCTCCAGTCCGGCATTAAAAGCCGATTTAAAACATTTTTATGCGCGATCATCCGCATATTTTATGGGTAAATTCAGGCGCTCTTATAAATTCGACGATATCTGAAAGTCATAAAATAAAAGGAGCGGTGAATCATGTCCACAATGAAAGTATTAATTTGTCAGGAAATAAAGAATTTAGTATGGGAAGTCCGGGAAAGACCGGTGCCAGGCGATAATGAAGCATTAATTAAAATTAAAACTGTCGGGATTTGCGGTACAGATATTCATGCCTGGGCGGGCAATCAGCCATTTTTTAGTTATCCACGCGTTTTAGGCCATGAAATATGTGGGGAGATTATTGAATCAGGAAAAAACATTCACAATTTTAATATCGGACAGCAAGTTGCGGTAATTCCGTATATTTCTTGTCAGCAATGCCCGGCGTGTAAAAGCGGTCGTACCAATTGCTGTGAAAAAATTTCAGTCATTGGCGTGCATCAGGATGGCGGTTTTAGTGAGTATTTGAGCGTGCCGGTGGCGAACATTTTGCCCGCAGACGGTATTGACCCGCAGGCGGCAGCATTGATTGAACCTTTCGCTATTAGCGCTCATGCGGTGCGTCGTGCAGCTATTGCACCCAGCGAGCAGGTGCTGGTGGTCGGGGCGGGGCCAATCGGTCTGGGCGCGGCGGCAATCGCTAAAGCCGATGGCGCGCAGGTGGTGGTGGCGGATACCAGTCCGGCGCGCCGTGAACATGTGGCAACGCGTCTGGAATTACCTGTTCTGGACCCGTCAGCCGAAGATTTTGACGCGCAGCTGCGGGCGCAGTTTGGTGGTTCGCTGGCGCAGAAAGTGATTGACGCGACAGGTAATCAACATGCGATGAATAACACCGTAAATCTGATTCGTCACGGCGGCACGGTGGTATTTGTCGGCCTGTTTAAAGGTGAGTTGCAGTTCTCCGATCCGGAATTCCATAAAAAAGAAACGACGATGATGGGCAGCCGCAACGCCACGCCGGAAGATTTCGCTAAAGTCGGTCGATTGATGGCGGAAGGGAAAATCACTGCCGACATGATGTTAACCCACCGCTATCCGTTCGCCACGCTGGCAGAAACCTACGAGCGCGATGTGATTAACAATCGTGAGTTGATTAAGGGCGTAATTACTTTCTGATAAGGCGAGATTATTCAAGTTGCCATGCAGCGTCCGGGGAAGTGTTGGGCGCTGTTTTTTTTCTGTTTCTCAATAATGTTTTGTAGGCCGGAGAAGGCGTGTAGGTCGCACCTTATGCGACCTACACATCAGTCAGGAATTACCCTTCACGTTCTACCACTTTAATTTCCACCATGCCGATCCCGAGCTTACGCGGCGAGTGCCCGAGGATATTCCCTTCGTTGGTTGAGACAGGTTCCGGTGGCACAATTACCAGTGTGTCGGCATCGGTTGGGTTATCGAAATGCAGTGTGGTGGTGGTCACTTCATTGCCCAGCACAAGGGTTTGTTCTTCATTGCCTACGCGTACCGGAATAGGACGGCTGGCGTTATTGCCGTATGCTTTGGCGGTAATCACCAGGTCAAATTTCTTCGGCAGCGGATGCTTGTACTCGATTTTTACTTCATCGCCCAGCTGTGCGTTGGACCAGCGGCCCCACGACTCTGGACGAGAAATCCCGCTAAACTGTTTCACCTCTTCTGGCGCACCAGCGACGTTAAAGATGAAACTGTCGGCTTTGTAGCGAATATCGTTATCAACAATCTTTAGCGTATCGACATTGTCTTTGTAACGCGCCATGTCGATGACCGTATCTTTAAATGCCGTTTTGCCCTTCCATATTGCTTTGTCAACATGCTGAACAATTTGCTGACCGCCAAGCTGCCCTTGCGAGACACACCAGTCGGTGGAGAGTGCCAGTTCCGGAGCCCAGAGTTGTGCCATCTTGTAGCAACGGTCAACCCAGACGAAATTGTCGCGTGGAGCGAAATCTGCCAGCTGGAAACGCAGCGGTGCTGAGTATTCGCTTTCCGGCAGCGGTTCCACGCGTTTGTCTGAAACCCGCAACAGCAGCGGCAAACGGAAATGGCTACCTGAGAAGGCAATCATGTTTTTCTGCTGGTCGATGGTGAACTCTTTCATCTCTTTAGGGAATTTCCACAGGCGGATGATATCCGGCTTCCACGCCAATGTTTTCTCTTTGATATTGAGGAAGATTTCCGACATCGACTGCCCGGATAAACTGCTACGGCCAAGTCCGAGATAGTTATCGCCACCGAGAATGTCCAGCACCGTCGCGCCGTTATCCATCGTATTACGCTTCACTGCCAGCGTCTCTTGCTGCGGCTTGTCGCCACGGATGACAAAAAACAGGTTATTGCGATCCTGCTTATTAAGGTATTTCCACGCCGTGTTGTTCATCGCTAAATGGTCAGAAGAGACGACGATGACGGTATCTTTAAACCACGGTGACGCTTTGATTTTGTTGATAAACGTCGCGATATTCTCCTGACTGCAACTTACCGCGCTGAATGACTGATTCGGCTTACCGTCAAAATCATATTTTTTGCGGTTACAGGTACGCGAGATAAAACCATCCGGGTGATGGGTATCGACTGTCAGGGTAAACAGTGAGAATCGCTGACCTGAGCGGGAAAGCTCTTCAAACTTTTTCCACGCTTCATCGAGAACGGTATCGTCGTAGAATCCCCAGTCGTTGCGATAGTGCGGGTCGGCCACCACACTTTTCAGCTCTTCTGAGCCGTATAAGTGGTCGAAGCCGTGCGATTTCAGGAACACATCTTTACCGGCAAAACGCAGATTCGCGCCCTGCACGAAATAGTTCTGATAACCCGAGTTTTTCAGAATATCGCCCAGACAGATGTTCTGCGGGAAGAAGCTGGAGACAGAGGCGGAGGCGTTGCCTTCAAATGGGGCAAACAGCGGTATGCCGCACTGAGAAGCTACCATGCCCGCAATCGTGTAATCCGTTCCCGGCAGCTGCTGCGTGTGGCTGAAATCCAGGCCTTCATTTTTCAACGCGCCCAGTTCAGGCGTGAGATCCGGGAAAGCCTCGTTATCAAAATAGGTCCGCTCGAGACTTTCGCCGTAGATATAAACCAGGTTGAGTTTCGGGTCAGGGATAGTTCTCGACGGCTCTTTATAATAAGCCGCAAAGTCCGGGTCGCCGTCGCGTGACTGGGATTTCACCAGTTCCGTTATCTGACGAAATGCCGGGCTGGCATCCACTGAACCCAGCGCCAGTAAGAGTGCCAGCAGGCTGTAACCAAAATGGTGCGGATGATGGCGACGACGGCGCAGGATCCAGCCCAGCGCACCGAACACCGCCGCCAGCCCCAGCACAATGCCGATACCAGGCAGGATGTATTTGCTGACACCAGCACCGGTCAGGCTGTTGGTTAAGGTATAGAGAACCGCGTCGTTAATACCATCGCCAGTAAAATAGTCGCTGGCAAACAGGGTGATATTTAAAACGACAAATAGCCCCAGTACCGTTAATGTGGCCGCAAACCACCAGGTGTTACGTCCCGCTTTCCATGCGTAAATCAGCACAGAGGCGAGAAAAAGGGCGAAAGAGAGTAGTTCTGACAACGGGCGATCCTCACTAAACCGGGCCGTTTAGCCAACGTTTAAGCTTTTTGAGAAGCACAATGTAATGGTGTCGCCATATTGCTGCAATTCTAGTGTCAAAAAAATGCGATGTTGTTAGGAATTAGTTTATAAACAGACTTTTTTGATCGCGGTCGCTTCCCGTGTAACAGGGGTAAAACCGTCCAGGAGCAGGGAAAAGGGCAGGAGAGAGCCGCGTCAGCCGGGTAACAGCTAAAACGCGGCGTTTCGCGGTTCAGGAAATGAAGTTCAGCCCCTGCTTTAACACCAGATCGCAGGCTTTGGTTTTCACCTTTTCTGCCAGCGGAGTCGTTCCAATATTATCCAGATTGAGTTGCTGACCATCTTTGGTTTTCAGCAAACCCTGAATGCCATCCAGATAGTTGGTGTCTTCTTTTTGCTCTTCACTGTTCAGGCCCAGTTTTTCCAGTACCTGATTCTTGATGTTTTCGGCATCGGTTACCGAAGCCAGCTTTTGCTTCGCGCAGTATTGCAGAATGCCTGCGACGTTGTTCATGTTATCTGCGCTTAAGGCCTGGTTCCCGCTGCTAAGCAAGTTAGTTAATGACGCGAGCGACCAACCGCCTTCCTGTGTCGTGTTGTTTTGGTTGCCAAGTTCGCTGGCGGCGCTGGAGAGCGCATCTTTCCAGGACGCAGCATGCACCCCGGTGGAAATTAATGCGCTGGCGGCAATGGCACAGCACAGAAGATGTTTAATAGTTTTCATCATCATTACTCAAGGTTGAATTGTGTCGCAGTATACCGCCAGAAACGGGGATTAATACTCTTTACCTGTTACACGGCTACGGTAGCTATCCCAGTTGAAGATCACCCACAAACTGTTACCCAGGCGCATACGGTCCATCACGCGTTCGCCCAGCAACTTGGTCATCTCTTCCATATTACTGTTGGTCAGCATCCCGGTTGGGCGTTTGGAAGAAGAGCGGCGATCGACGATCTGGTTAATGATCACTTTTTCGTATTTCGATTCGGTCTGCACGCCGATCTCATCGATCACCAGCAGATCAACGTTACTCAGATCGTTAAGCAGTTGTTCTTCGCTGGTACCGCTATTCCTGAAGGTATCTTTCATCGCCGACATAATATCGGCCACGGTGATGATCAATACGGATTTACCGCGTAGCAGCAGCTCGTTGCAGATTGCCGCCGCCAGATGGTTTTTGCCGGTTCCTGGCTTACCAGAAAAGATGAAGCTGGCGATGTTGCCGTCAAACTCTTCGACATACTGGCGCGCTTTGCTTAACGCATTCATTTGTCCTTCACACTCAACGCGATAGTTCTCAAAGGAGCAGTTCTGATGCAGTGGACGAATACCGGAGCGGTTAAAGGTGCGCTGCATTTTCATCGCCCGATTTTCACGTTCGAGAGCGGCGGAGCGGATCGCCCCTTGTTCTTTCTGCCAGGCCAGTAGTTCTTCACCCGTTTTGAAAGCAGGTTTGATATGGGCAGGCATCATTTTTTGCAGGCGTTGCATCAAGTCGCCAACGTTTTTCATCGTTACCCTCTGAATCCTGGTGGAATTTGGCTGTCAGGTTCACTGACCGTATTCACATCTCGTTTCGGCAGTCCGCCGTTGCTGGCACGACCGATTTGCAGGCTGCGCGCCAGTTTTTGTTGCCACTGCACATGGTGAAAGACTTTGCCTTCCGCCTGCCAGTAGGCAATGAATGACGCCAGTTCTTCGGCGGTCACCGGCTCTCTTAGTGCCACGCCCCATAGCGCCGCCAGGCGGATAAAGTCGGCATCGGGTTGCCAGTCCGGATACATGGCAAATTTCCCCATGGGTACGGCAACGGGAGCGGTTTGCGGTTCCTGATAGAGTTGATCGTCCAGGGCCACGTCACTTCCCGGACGCGCCAGCTTTTCTTCCAGCGCCAGCAGTTCAGCCAGGCGTGCAGGCGTGACGGCATAAAACGCCGGGGCGTTGTTGTCAAATACGGCAACCACACCGCCTTCAGCTTTTGCCAGAACGGTTTGGTGATCGTGTACCAGGGCGTCAATACCAACGACGTCCGGGGTCAAAACTCTGGAAGACATACTGTTTCTCAAATATGGAACGATGAACGAGAAGGGAGATAACTTTTATAGTAACACACGGAGGAGAGGAGGCTGTCTCTCATCCGCGTGCTTTAAGTGAGGCAATTTTATACGCGAGGGCGCTTGCGGTACAACCATAATCCAGGAATGGAAAGACCGATGGATAACGCACCAACAATCGATGAAGCTGTAAGAAAGTTGGTTAACAGGGTAATCATCAACGGTTCGCTGTAACCTAGCTGGCTGATTTTTACCGCCGAAATCATTGCGGTATAAGCTGATATGCCAGGGAACATAGGGATAACAGCCGCCACGGTAAACACTTTCGGATGCGCCAGATACCAGCGCGACCATTGAATACCAATGGTGCCGACCAGCATAGAGGCCATAAAGGTTGACCATTCAATATTCAGCCCGCTGGTCATTAAGATCATTCGGGAACCATGACCTATCGCACCAAGCAGCGCACACCAGCGTAACGCTCGAACGGGAACGTTGAACACCATCGCAAAGCCGACCGCAGGAATGGCGGCGAGGATCATATCCTGCGCCAACGCTAACAGAAATTCGATCACACCCATCCGCGTAGCCCCCAAATCGTCAGTGCCATTACTACGCCGACACAGGTAGCCAGTGTCAGCAGACTGGCGATTGCCCAGCGTGCCAGTCCGGTATTGATGTGGCCTTTAAACATATCGGCGACGGCATTTATCAACGGAAAGCCCGGCACCAGCAGCAGAACGCTGGCGGCCATCGCAATGGTGGGGGTATTGCTGAAAGTGGGAAGTTGCAAAAGCAATCCGGAAATGGTGGTGGCGGCGAAAGCGGTGAGGCAAAAGTTGATCTGTGGATGAAGATGACGTTGTGCCAGCAGCTGGCGGATATACATCGCGGCCGTACTGGCCAGGAAGGTGATGACGGCACCATCCCAGCCACCTTTATTGAGTTTACAGAAACAGGCGCAGGAAAGGCCAACCATTAAGGCTACCAGCCATCTTGGGTAACGTAATGGCTGAATTTGGCTAAATCGTTTCTCTACGCCTTTGTAATCCAGCAGATGATGCTCCGCCAGAATTACAATGTGCTGGACTTCAGTCACCACATGCATATTAATGCCGCGATCGTGATTTTTACGTGTCGATGTCAGGCATTGCCCATCTTTAATGGTTGTCAGCACGATGGCGTTCGAAGAGATAGAACTTTCGACGCTGTCCATTCCCAACGCCCGACCCAGTCGTGAGGAAAGCTCATCAACCAACGCGCTTTCCGCACCATGTTGCAAAAGAAATAATCCACACTGGATACAAAGCCGTGTTACGGCTCGCTGTTGCTCAGTTTGCATAACTCGCCCTTTGTCATAGACGTGCTGCGTATTGTTCAGATAATGAGAATCCATTTGTATCATGAAGCACGGTTGTTTTGCGGTAGGTTAAGATCAAAATTGCGCTGATTAATCTTGGTTATCGGGAGATGCTCGGTGATAAAAAGCGAATTATCTCTCGCCGTAAACAAACTATCGCATGAATATTATCACTATAATGAATTTGTTATTTGGCCTTTACGAGTCAGGATAATAGATAGCTGGGCGCGTTTTTTTATGTTAACAAGTTAAAACCATCAGATTTTATTGAATAAATATTGATTGTGTGATTCACGCACTCTGCGGGAAGAGATATCATTTAATTATAAATTAAATGAATGAGATTTCTGTTTTTCATTAAGTATTTCTAACAACTTAATGTAGATATTTTAAATGTCTCCAGGCTATTTCACCAGGTTATCATTTGATGCTAACCTTCTGACACATGCAGTGGAGTTGTTGTGCAGCAGGAGTATGCTGATATGAAAGTGAATGCTAAGGATAATTTATTCGCTTAATCTATTAATTTGCTGGGAATATTTAAGGAGTGAATACCTTGAATAAACCATCATGATTTTTAGACAGTGGATGTGGAGGAAATATGTTGCCAGGATGCTGCAAAAATGGAATTGTTATCAGTAAAATACCTGTTATGCAAGCAGGGTTAAAAGAGGTCATGAGGACTCACTTCCCTGAATATGAAATAATATCCAGCGCCTCTGCGGAGGACCTTACCTTATTACAATTACGTCGTTCCGGATTAGTCATTGCTGATTTGGCCGGTGAAAGTGAAGATCCACGTTCCGTTTGTGAGCATTATTACTCTTTAATCTCACAATATCGGGAAATTCACTGGGTTTTCATGGTGTCACGCTCCTGGTATTCCCAGGCAGTAGAACTGCTCATGTGCCCTACGGCGACGTTATTGTCTGATGTTGAACCCATTGAGAATCTGGTCAAGACCGTACGTTCCGGCAATACGCACGCAGAGCGTATCAGCGCCATGCTGACCTCCCCGGCAATGACTGAAACTCATGATTTTAGCTATCGCTCCGTCATTCTCACTCTTTCAGAGCGCAAGGTACTGCGGCTATTAGGTAAAGGATGGGGCATCAACCAGATAGCTTCATTGCTTAAGAAAAGTAATAAAACTATTAGCGCCCAAAAAAACAGTGCGATGCGTCGACTGGCAATTCACAGCAACGCTGAAATGTATGCATGGATAAATAGCGCGCAGGGTGCAAGAGAACTTAACTTGCCTTCTGTTTATGGAGATGCCGCAGAATGGAACACAGCCGAATTAAGAAGAGAAATGTCGCACTCATAGAAAAATGCGTCATGAGTAGTATCGGTATTGAGAGTTTATTCAGAAAGTTTGCGGGTAACCCTTATAAGCTCCATACCTATACCAGTCAGGAGTCATTTCAGGATGCCATGTCGCGGATCTCGTTTGCGGCGGTCATTTTTTCTTTTTCTGCCCTGAGAAGTGCGCGCAGAGAGGGATTATCCTGCCTGACTGAACTGGCGATTAAGTTTCCGCGTACCCGGCGTTTAGTTATTGCGGATGATGATATTGAAGCTCGGCTGATTGGTTCATTGTCGCCATCACCGCTGGACGGTGTATTAAGTAAAGCGTCAACGCTGGAGATTTTTCATCAGGAACTCTTTTTGTCATTAAATGGTGTACGTCAGGCGACCGATCGACTGAACAATCAGTGGTACATTAACCAAAGCCGGACGTTAAGCCCGACGGAGAGAGAAATATTGCGCTTTATGTCGCGTGGCTACTCAATGACACAAATTGCCGAGCAGCTTAAACGCAATATTAAAACGATCCGTGCACATAAATTTAATGTGATGTCGAAACTGGGCGTCAGTTCTGATGCAGGGTTGTTGGAGGCCGCAGATATTCTGTTATGTATGCGGCATTGCGAAACAAGTAATGTGTTGCATCCTTATTAATCCGCATGATGCCGGGTTTACTTCCCCGGCAGTGCTTTCATTTCAGCGTACAATCGCCACATTGCTGCACATCCGGTAAGCGATAACGCTGGCAGCAAGTGCGGCGCACCAGCAGGCCGTCGCGTAGCACCACGGTACGCCAGAGTGGATTATCTTCACCGGTAGTAAGCGTTTTCTCAAAAAAGAGGGCATAGCGCAGCGATTCAACCGTCGCCTCGCCGAGCAGCTGTTTCATCTCAGTCAGATACCAGTTGATCAAATAACCGGTATTGCTCCAGATAAGTTTGCCGTTAATCTCTCCCGTTGCTTCTAGTGCCTGCACAACCGGAACCAGCGCCTGGCTGATTAACGTTTCCATTCGCTGCTGCGGCGAATGTAGTGTTGCGTTTTTATCTTCACACACATCGACCCAGAAACAGGCGGCGCGTCCGGTTTCGTGAAACTCAACGTGGACATGTTCCGGCGACACATCTAATGCTTTTTCCTGAGTCAGCAGCGCCAGCATTAATGGTGGTACCATCAGGCCGATATACCATTGCGCCCACAGTGAGATCAGCGGTTTGTTTTCGCGGATCATCAAAGGTTGGTTGCGGTAGATATGATCGGAATAGACCGCGAGTAGAGAACTTAGCGCATTAGGTGATGACCATTGCGCCAGCGTCATGGCGTTAAGTGGGGCGGGTTCATCCAGGCGGATAAACTCCAGCAAATGTTCACGATGTTCGGCGATCGTCGCCCGCACGGCTTGTGCAAGCCCAGCATCCTGCGGCTGGAGATGCGTTCGCCAGATAACATCTTCATAGAGCGGTGCGGAACGATAGGCCATAATCGTGATAGTAATCTAAATGATAATTATTGCTAATCCTATCGATAGGTTTACCCGATAGCAAGGGATTTCTCTGGCTTGCAAATGATAAAAATTATCATATGATATTAGTTATCATTATCAATGAAAGAGATGAAACCATGTTGCAACGTACGCTGGGCAGTGGCTGGGGAGTGTTGCTGCCGGGATTGCTGATTGCAGGGCTGATGTATGCGGATTTATCGCCGGATCAATGGCGGATTGTCATTCTGATGGGATTGGTATTGACGCCGGTGATGTTGTATCACAAACAGTTACGGCATTACGTTTTGCTACCATCGTGCCTGGCGCTTATTGCTGGCATCATGCTGATGATAATGAATTTGAATCAGGGGTGATAAAACAGTGAAGAGACAAGAAAAGAAGTAAAGATAATTGGTGCGAGGGGGGGGACTTGAACCCCCACGTCCGTAAGGACACTAACACCTGAAGCTAGCGCGTCTACCAATTCCGCCACCTTCGCA
>OGTI01000012.1_pt1 | contig 161650 bp, 143 predicted proteins | sample 1574601 | NCBI WGS metagenome assembly OGTI01 (sample SAMN03295810, study PRJEB24534) | human gut metagenome | isolation source: fecal sample 5 from infant 1 | host: Homo sapiens | place: USA: Pittsburgh, PA | collected 2014-07
AACGCCGAAAGTACTTGGCTGGAGACGGCCTGGGAGGATAGGAAGCCGCTGATTGACTAAAAGAAAAAGGTCTACCTAAAGGTAGGCCTTTTTCTTTTGGCTAGTCTTCGACTAGCTAATCCTGCTAGAGCCGTCTCCAGCCAAGGTTGTAGAGGTTATATCTATCTACGTGTTCGTGTCAGACGGAACTGGGAAGGGTAGGGTGTGAGGCCACAGAGGAGCGTAGCGACGCATGGGGCCCACACATCACCTTCGACGAAGCCCTATAGTTAAGTCTGTACATTGGCATAATGTATTATATATTGCCATGGGCGAGTGTGATAGGAAGCCGCGGCTAGTGGTAGGAGGCAAATCATATCCATCCAGTAACGCGGTGCGAAGCACCAATGTTACTGAACCGTACAACTGTTGAGCTTCTTCAAATACTTGTAATTAAACGATACCGCTGTGCGTAGCACCTATGGTATCGAACCTCAAACTAGTTGAGTAAATTCAAATATATGTAAATTAAAGGCTTTATTCAGATATAATGTGAGACAATATTATCAAACAATAAGATCGTTGAGTATCTTTAAATTATATAATTAAAATAACCGCTATAATTATAAATCATAGCGGTTATTTATAACATTGTATTATTAATTATATATACAAAAAAGAGCCGCCTAAGCAGCTCTAGATTTATTATTCTATACCAACCATTACGTTAGTAGCTTTGATAACAGCATATACTTCTTTGCCTACTGTTAAGCCCAATTCTTTAACAGATTGAACTGTAATGTCAGCAGTAATGATATTATCGTTACCTACATTAATTTTCACAATTGCATTTACGGCACCTTCTTGAATTTCTACGATAGTACCTTTTAATTGGTTTCTTGCGCTTAATTTCATATTTGGCTCCTTATAAGAATTATATAATACATTCAAATTTATATTTATTATATCATTATATATAAAAAAAGCCATGATGTATATCACATCATGGCTTTTTATACATGGAGCGGGCGAAGGGAATCGAACCCTCCTCTCAAGCTTGGGAAGCTCGCATTCTACCGATGAACTACGCCCGCATGATGAACATATTGTATCATACTATAATATGTTCATTCAAGTGGAGCTTGTTTATATACTCAATACCTATAGTAGTATCTGTATTGTACTGATATAAGAATAGATGTATAAAATAATGAGGAAGGAGGCATATGTATGTCTAAGATTTATAAAATCCATAAATGGTTATCTATAGTTTCTGTGATATTTTTCTTAATGTTCTGTATTACAGGGCTTATCCTCATGTTCAGAACTGAATTAAATGCGTGGGCTCAAGGGGGCACGAACCATACCTCATCTTCAATGGCTATGGGGCAAGAAGAGACACCTATTTTTGATTATGCTGATGAAGGGGCTCTACTAGTTAAGGCAAAATATCCGTCAAAGGATATTTTAAATATTTCTCCTGCCATGGGTGCTTCACATCTTTTACGGTATCGTATTATTGAATCATCAGCTACCGTAGCACCTCCAGCACGTATGGGTATGGGAGGGGACTATGCATTATATAATCCTGAAACAAAGGCTCTCATTACTACCCATCATGAAACACCTGCTCATCCTTGGGTTCGAAGTGTATTACATACGCTTCATCAACTACATACAAGATTAGATCTCGGAAAAACTGGGATTTATATTGTAACAATTTTATCTTTTTTATGTGCTTTATCGATTATTTCTGGTATTTTCTTATATGGTCCATTTCGTAAAAGTTTTGCAAAATCTGCAGTATTGTCAAATCATATGAAATTAAGTTCATTGCATCGAGAGTTTGCAATGGTTGCTACTGTATGGGGATTTATCTTATGTATTACAGGTGTATGGATAGGTGGATTTTTTATTGCCAATGACAGCTATAATGCAGATGTACTACATACTGCAAAGCAAGAGCTTTCATCGGATCAATCCGAAATTTTACAACCATCCGAAGCTATTTCTCGCATTATGAAAGCTTATCCAGATCGTCAGCTTATATCTATTGATTATCCATCCAAATTTAATGACCATCACTATGCATTTTATTTAGGTGCTGAAAATGATGATGATCCTGCTATGTTTTTGGGACAGCCTGTCTATGCTAATTTACATGCTGATTCTGCTAAGGATATGTATTCTACAAAAACAATACCATGGTATTTTACTGGTATGACTACAATGATTAATCTCCATATTCATAATCATAATACAATGGTGCTTAAAATATTATGGGCCATCTGGGATATAGTTCTTATTATAGGTATTATAACAGGCATTATGATGACTATTATAAAGAAATTTGTTAAATCTCGTGCTATGGAATCTAGAGCACCCGTTGAGATACAACATGTTTGGCGTAAACCTATCCTTTATAGTATTTTAGTTCTCCTAGGTTTTATTGTGCCTCTTTGGTCTAATCCAATCACAAATAGTATAGCTGCCATTTGTTTAAGCATTCCACTTATTGGATTCTTAATTTCTCTGATCAGAGAGAATAATTATTAATCAGTATTTTATTAGCTTGCTCCATAAGTATAAGTATGTCGCAAATGTTTGATTACTCTAGACTTAATCCGCATGGTTCATCATTAGTTTATTGATTATTTTCGAAGTGAAATGATATAATAAATTTAAATAAATAGTTTTTATGTATGAAAACCTGTATTTATATTAAAGAAAGTGGTAGTTACTATGAATTATATAAAAGCATTTATTCAGTCTGAATCATCTGGCGGTATTATGCTCTTACTTGCCGCTATTCTTGGTGTTATTACAGCAAACTCTCCATTAGCAGAACAGTATTTTTCTTTAATGCACGTCTATTGGGGACCTATGGATATACTGGAATGGGTAAATGATGGATTAATGGCTCTTTTCTTCCTATATGTAGGGCTAGCAATTAAATCTGAAATGATTTCTGGTGAGCTGAATACAAATTCAAAACGACTTCTACCAGTATTAGCTGCTTTTGCAGGCGTTGTGACACCAGCTTTAGTATATTTCTTAATTGCTGGTTCTGTCCCTGAGTATACTCATGGTTGGGGAATTCCAACAGCTACTGATATTGCCTTTGCCATAGGTGTAATTATGATGCTCGGTAAGCGTGTATCACAAGCTATGAAAGCATTTCTTTCTGCATTGGCGGTTATAGATGATTTAATTGCTATTATTGTTATAGCTATCTTCTACGGTGCCGGCGTAGATTTCCCATACTTGATTGGTGCTGCTATCGTTACAGGTGCATTGTGGTATACTAATAAACAGGGATATGTTAGACCTGTATTATATGGTGTATTAGGTGCAGCTCTCTGGTACTTTGTATTAAAGTCTGGTGTTCATGCAACCATTGCAGGTGTTGTGTTAGCTATGACTATTCCTGCAACAGGTAAACTTGATGGTGAAACAGTATACCCTATGCTTAAATGGGCTGATAAACTGAAGAATTGGGTCAATTTCTTGATTATTCCTTTATTTAGTTTCTTAAATGCTGGTGTATCCTTTGCTGATGTTTCAGCAGATCACCTATTCCATCCTGTTGTACTAGGTGTTTCATTAGGTCTTATTTTAGGTAAACAGTTTGGTATTTTTTCTGCTGTTTTCGTTTTAGTTAAATCTAAAATTATCAAGATGCCTACTAATACAACATGGCCAGAGGTTTATGGTACAGCCATTGTTTGTGGTATTGGTTTTACTATGAGCTTATTTGTGACCACATTGGCATTTCCACCTGGTGTAACTCAAGAAATGTCTAAAATTGGTATCTTTATAGGATCTATTATTTCTGGTTTATTAGGTGCTATAGTTTTAATTGTGGCTTACAAAATAAGATCTATTAAGAACAAATAATGAACTTATTATATTAGGAAGGAATCATATGGAACGGATATTTGTACTTTTACGTTCTCCGGGTTCGGCTACTGCCGTTTTACTAGGAGCTACACTTATTGCATTAATCGTAGCGAATTCTCCATTGGCAACACAATATATGTCTCTGGTTAATTTAAAACTAGGTCCATTAACAACGATGGAGTGGGTTAATGATGCATTAATGGCGATTTTTTTCCTCTTTGTTGGATTAGAAGTAAAACGTGAATTGGTAAGTGGTGAACTTAATACGAATGCTAAGCGTATCATGCCAGGTATTGCTGCATTATTTGGTGTATTAGTACCTGCTATTATTTACTATCTTATGGCTGGATTTAGTGAAGTTTACGTTCATGGATGGGCTATTCCTACTGCCACAGATATTGCTTTTGCTATAGGTGTAATAACTGCATTAGGCTCAAGAGTTCCTAATTCTATGAAAGTATTTTTGACAGCCTTAGCTGTTATTGATGACTTAATTGCCATCATTGTTATTGCTATATTCTACGCAGCACATCTTAATCTTTTCTATTTATTCGGTGCTGTAGTTGTAACGGGGTTATTGATTTATTGTAATCGGTCTGGTTACGTTAGATCTTTGTCTTATATCATTCTTGGTATCATTTTATGGTACTGTATTCTTCGTTCTGGTTTACATGCTACAATGGCAGGCGTAATCTTGGCGATGACAATTCCAGAACGCGGTAAGATTGGTCGTAAATATGTTAGACCAATGCAACATTGGGAACATTATTTATCTAACTGGGTAAGCTTTGTGATTGTTCCTATTTTTGCTTTCTTTAATGCCGGTGTAAGTCTTGCTGGATTCGGTGTAGCAGATTTAACACATCCTGTTGTTTTAGGTGTTGCACTAGGCCTTATTTTAGGTAAACAAATCGGTATCTTTGGTGCTATGTTTGGGATGATCAAGTTAGGTATTGTACCTATGCCAGCAGAAGCTAACTGGAAATTTATTTATGGTACCTCCATTGTATGTGGTATTGGTTTTACTATGAGTATATTTGTTTCTGTTTTAGCTTTTGATCCAGGTCATGCTCAAGAGATGGCTAAGGGTGGCGTATTAATAGGTTCCATCATTTCTGCCGTTATTGGCTATATTTACTTACGCATTATTGGTGCTAAGCGTAAGGAATGCCATATAGGTGTATATCATAACTGCTAAAATTAAATAGTTATTATAAAAGTCTCCATTATTGACTGTCTATAAAATCAAAACGTAAAAACTTTACTTGATTAGGTAGACTTTAATGGAGATTTTTCATTGCTATACTATATTTCTATGATATATATGTAGTACTAGATTTGAGATATAGTTAAAAACGTGCATTATATATGCATTTTTTGTATTGCTATCTCAATATGGTTTATAGATTATTTAAAACTGTATAGTATACTACTGATGTAAGGTGAGGTGTATATGGTTAAGAAAATAATTATCGCATGTACGCTTGTTTGTATGACTACAATGGTATCTTCCGTATCATTGGCAAAAACGATTGATCGGGGACAACGGGGGCACCATGTTAGCAAGGTGCAAACCATGTTAAAGCATCAAGGTTTTTTACATGATTCTGTAGATGGTATTTACGGTCATAATACGGAACAAGCTGTACGGAAATTTCAAAAGTCAAAGGGACTCGCTGTAGATGGTCGCGTTGGTCCTAGTACGATGAATGCTTTAGAAAAGATGGAGACTCGTTATGGTGGACATGGTACAGAATTAAGTCATAATGGTGTACCAAATAAATACTCTCGCGTTTTAACTATGCAAGCTAGTGCTTATTCTGCTCAAGATCCTGGCAATGGTAATTATACGGCTACAGGTAGTCGCTTAAAGAAGGGCATCGTATCTGTAGATCCAAAATTAATTCCATTAGGTACGCGATTATACATTGAAGGTTATGGTTATGCTGTAGCTGATGATGTTGGTGGCGCTATCAAAGGTCATAGAATTGACTTAGCTTATGATTCTCGTTCTGAAGCATTGCAGTTTGGTCGTCAAACTGTGAAGGTTTACGTTTTATAATAAAAACTCTCTAGTACATATAATAGTGTAATAGACTATAAGGTCTAAACTTACAGTATTACATGAGGGCTAGAGAGTTTTTTATTTTGCCGAATTATAATGTTTATATAACATCGAATATTCGGAAATTATGGTATAATAGACGTAGATATATTTCAACTAACTCATGACGTTTGTTACATGAGTGCAATCAATAGTTAAATGATGAATGGTAAAGGAAATTCTATGGATAAAGTACGGCGCGTGGAACGCATGGTGGCAATGACAAAATTGTTAGTTGATTCACCGCAAAAATTGATTCCTTTAAATTATTTCTGTGACTTCTTTGGTATGGCAAAGTCTACAGTTAGTGAAGACTTAACCTGTGTGAGACAGTCTATGGAGCATTTTCAATTGGGTACATTAGAAACCGTAGCTGGCGTAGCAGGCGGAGTGCGTTTTATTCCTCATCGTAAAGGCTCTCAGGCAAATGATATTTTACGAGATGTGCAAGCTCGTTTAATGGAGCCGGATCGTATCATTCCTGGCGGTTTTATTTATATGTCTGATATTCTCTATGACTGGCATGTGATGACACGTCTGGGGGAAATTATTATGACTCGCTTTATGGATCGTAATCCAGATTATATTTTGACAGTAGAAACAAAGGGGATTCCCTTGGCTGTCATGGTAGCGCGAGCTTTCAATAAACCTCTTGTCATTGCCCGTCGTGATAGTAAGGTGACTGAAGGTTCCGCAATTAGTATTAATTACGTAACGGGTTCCTCTGGTCGTATTCAAACTATGACGCTTACGAAGAGAGCTATTCCACCGAATGCTAGAGTTTTGATTATCGATGACTTTATGAAAGCAGGTGGCACTGCAAAAGGTCTTAAAGAACTTGTTTTAGAAATGAGTGGTGTCGTTGTTGGGACCGGTGTTCTTGTAGCAACTGCAGAGCCAAATCCAAAATTAATCGATGATTATGAATCACTATTTACGTTCTATGGTATTGATGAAAATACAAAGAAAATCAACATAGAACCAGTATTTGATGAAGAATAAACAATTAATATTAGATACATTATAGTTAGATATAATGACTTTAGATCGCATATTGGACAATGGGCTAATATGATGTAAGTACTATTAAAAAGTCAGATATATGAGAGATAACAGATAGGAGATTACTATGAATATTGCAAGCCTTATTTTAGCTGCTGGTAAGGGTACGCGCATGAAGTCTAAATTGCCAAAGGTATTGCACAAGGTTGGCGGTAAGGCGATGGTAGAGCGCGTTCTTGAAACGGTTCAGTCTATCGGTACAAATCGCGATGTGGTTATCGTAGGCTTTGGCGGTGATGCGGTACATAATTACTTGGGGGACCGCGCTGAATTTGTTCGTCAAGAAGAGCAAAATGGTACAGGTCATGCTGTAAAAATGGCTCAACCAGTACTTGGCGATTATGATGGTACTATCTTATTACTATGTGGTGACACTCCGCTCGTTACAAAAGAAAGCTTAGAAGCATTATTAGAGGAGCATAAAAACTCTGGTGCAGCTGCTACGATTTTAACAGCACACATGCCTGATCCAACTGGTTATGGCCGCATTATTCGCAATGAAGCAGGTTCCGTAGTTCGCATTGTAGAACAAAAAGATGGTAAACCAGAGGAATTAGCTGTTCAAGAAGTTAATACAGGCATGTATGCTTTTGATAGTAAAAAATTATGGCCTTGCTTAGACCAATTATCTGATGATAATGCACAAGGTGAATTGTATATCACAGATGTAGTTGGTATTCTTGTAAATGGTGGCGACAAGGTAAGCGCGTATATGACAAAGGACTTTGAAGAGTCTCTAGGCGTAAACTCTCGCTTGCAATTAGCGGAAGCCGAAGCTATTTTGAAACATCGTAAAAATGTTGAGCTAATGACAGCTGGTGTTACTATTATTGATCCAGCCAATACATATGTAGCTCCAGAGGTAACAGTAGGAGCTGATACAATCTTGCACCCTGGTACAATCCTCGAAGGAAATACTGTCATTGGTGAGCGCTGTGAAATTGGTCCACATACTCGTTTGACGAATGTAAAAGTAGGTAATGATACGATTATCCACTTCACATATGGTCATGACTGCGAAGTAAAAGACGGTGTAGATGTAGGTCCATATGTTCACTTGCGCCCTAATACCGTGCTTGGTAATAAGGTTCATGTAGGTAACTTCGTAGAGGTTAAAAACTCCAATGTTGGGGAAGGTACTAAGTTCCCACATCTTTCCTATATCGGCGACAGCGACGTAGGCTCTGGTGTTAATATTGGCTGCGGTACGATTACTGTAAACTATGATGGTAAAGTTAAACATCGTACGACAATTGGCGATGGTGCTTTTGTAGGCTGTAATAGTAATTTAGTAGCTCCTGTAACAGTAGGTAATTATAGCTATGTAGGTGCAGGTTCTACCATTACTAAAAATGTACCAGATAAGGCGTTAGCCGTAGGCCGTAGCAAGCAAATTGTGAAAGAAAATTGGGTAACTGATGATACTTTCAAAAAGAAATAAAAAAATATTATAATTTTTTAACACAATTAGGGCAAAATAGTATACAATAAAAAGGCAATAGTGTGTATCTGTAATGGATGATTATGGATAAGTAACCAGTATAGGAACAAATGAAAGGGTAACAAAATGGCATTTGAAGACGGCAAAAAACTTAAAATTTTCACAGGTAATGCGAATCCTGCATTGGCAAAGGAAATTTGTGATTATTTAGGTTTGCCTTTAGGTGAAGCATTTGTAGGTCGCTTTAACAATGGCGAAGTACAAATTATGATTGATGAAAGCGTACGTGGCAAAGATGTATTTATCATTCAACCAACTAGCTATCCTGTAAACGACAATTTGATGGAATTAATGGTTATGGCTGATGCGTTAAAACGCGCTTCTGCACGCCATATTACTGCTGTAGTACCTTACTATGGCTATGCTCGCCAAGACCGTAAGACTCGTGGCCGTGAACCAATTACTGCAAAATTAGTAGCAAACTTGATGCAAACTTCTGGTATTACACGTCTTGTAACAATTGACTTACATGCAGGTCAAATTCAAGGCTTCTTTGATGTGCCAGTAGATCATTTATATGGTGCATCCATTTTAGCTAAATACATTAATGAAAAAAATCTTGAAGATGTGATTGTTGTATCTCCAGACCTTGGCGGTGTAACTCGTGCTCGTGATTTGGCTGACCGCATCGGTGCGCCAATCGCAATTATCGAGAAAAAACGTCCTGAACCAGGCGTAGCTAAAGTTATGAATCTTATTGGCGATGTAAAAGGTAAAAACTGCATCATCGTTGACGATATTGTAGATACAGCAGGTTCCCTTGTAGAAGGCGCTAAAGCATTAGAAGAATTTGGTGCAAAATCTGTTATGGCTGCTGTTACCCATGCTGTATTAACAGATCCAGCAAGTGAACGCATTGCAAACTCTAACATTAAAGAGCTAATCGTAACAAACACAATGCCATTACCAGAAAATTGCAAATTAGACAATGTAACGCAATTATCTGTAGCTCCATTATTGGGCGAAGCAATTATGCGTATCTTTCATGAAGTTTCAGTAAGTAATTTATTTGATAAATAATAGGTGATTCTTGAAATTAGTAGTAGGCCTTGGTAATCCAGGCAAGCAATATGAAGCGACAAAACATAATATTGGATTTATGGTTATCGATGCCATTGCCGATAGCGTACCTCACACGCCTTGGAAAGAGGAACAACGTGCAGAGGTGTGCAGTATTACTGTAGATGGTGAGAAGGTATTGCTTGTAAAGCCACAAACATTTATGAATGCCAGTGGTGAATCTGTAGGTCCGTTGATGCGGTATTATAAGATTGACCCATCTGACGTGTATTGCATTTATGATGATATGGATTTACCGGTAGGCAAATTACGTATTCGACCAAATGGTAGTTCTGGTGGGCATAATGGGATTAAATCCTTAATCTCCCATATAGGCACAGAAAACTTTCCGCGTTTCCGCGTAGGCATTGGCCGTCCATTACCACAATGGACTGTCATTGATCATGTGTTAGCACCATTTAGTGAAGAATCACAAGAGAAGGTACAAAAGGGTATCAAGAATACTGTGAAAGCTGTATTAGGTACTTTAGAGGTGGGCATCGATAAAGGGATGAATCAGTTCAATCCTAAGCGTCGTCCGCAACGATAAATAACATGCATAAGGGCATGAGTCTCATTGAGATTCATGCCTTTTTTACGAGGTAAATATGAGTAATCAAGAAAGAATGCCTTTTGTAGAGGCCTTAGAATCATATAAAAAACAACATTTTGTCCCTTTTCATACACCAGGCCATAAGATTGGTGTAGAAGCACCTCAACTACTAAAAGACTGGATGGGACCGGCACTACCCTATGACTTAGGTGTTATGTATGCCTTAGATGATTTACATGAACCTGAAGGGGAATTAAAAGAGGCTCAGGACTTAACAGCACGGTTATATGGAGCTGATCATTGTTGGTTCTCCATTAATGGTACTACTGCTTTGATTGAAGCGATGATTATGGGCACTGTAGGTCCTGATGAAACGATTATTATTCCTCGAGAAGCACATCGTTCCGTTATTAGTGGCTTAGTGTTATCTGGCGCCATGCCGGTCTATATGGATTGCCAATTCGATGAGCGTTGGGGCATTCCCTTAGGTGTATCGTTGGACGATGCTGTTAAAACCATGGATGCAAATCCAGAGGCAAAGGCGATTCTCTTAGTGTATCCAAATTATTATGGTGTAGGTGTCAATATTGTAAATATTGTGAAAGAAGCACATAAACGAGGCATGATTGTTCTTGTTGATGAAGCGCACGGACCACATTTACCATTTTCAAACACATTACCTATCGAGGCCATTGCAGCAGGTGCAGACTTAGTGGCACAGAGCACGCATAAATCGGTAGGTTCTTTGACGCAAACCTCTTGGCTATTAGGCCAAGGGGATAAAATCAATCAGCGTCGCATTACGCAAATGCATCAAATGCTACAAAGCACTAGTCCCAATTACATATTCCTTGCCTCCTTAGATATGGCGCGTCATCAATTAGCCACCGAAGGTAAGGCGCTAATAAGTCGAACCGTAGAATTGAGCCTATATTTGCGTCATGAGCTCAATAAGATTTCAGGTATTACTACTATGGAATATATAGACATTCAAGAACGAGTAGTAAACTATGATTGTACAAAAGTACTAATTGATGCTAAAGCACTTGGACTGACAGGTATTGAGTTTGAACGGATGTTGCGCGAATATCGTATTGAGGTAGAGTTAGTGCAAGCGCACCATGTGTTAGTACTCATTACTATTGGCGATACAAAAGAGTCTATAACGTTCCTCATTCAAGCCGTACAAGCTATAAGTGATACGATATTACATACATCTAAAGTAGCTAATAGTAACGTGGTGGAGAATACAGAAAATCTTAGTAAAGATTCTTCATTGCTACCTAAACCTATTGTGCGTGTAACTCCTCGCAATGCTATGTATGCTAATCGTGAGCAAGTTCCTTTACGAGATGCACTGCATCGTATTGCAGGAGAGACTATTGCTTATTATCCTCCAGGGATTCCTTGTGTAGCAGTAGGTGAAGTGATTAGTGAGTCTGTGTTACAATATATAGAGAATCGTAAGGCTTTAGGTTATGTACCGAATGGGGCCGATGATATGACATTGGAAACAATTTGGGTGTTACAGGAGTAATTATGGGGACTTTAATCATACTAGAAGGTGGAGATGGCAGCGGTAAGGCTACGCAAACTAAACTATTAGTAGAGCGATTAACCAAGGAAGGTCATGCAGTTAAATCTGTAAGCTTTCCAAACTATGATAGCGGTGCTGCTATGCCTATAAAAATGTATCTAGCTGGAGAATTTGGCAAAGATGTGCATGATGTAAATCCTTATGTGGCAAGCTCCATGTACGCTATCGATCGCTTTGCTTCGTTTAGAACTGACTGGGAACAGTTCTATACAAATGGTGGCATCATCATTGCAGATCGTTATACAACATCTAATATGGTGCACCAAATGGTAAAATACGACGATCAGAAGGAACGTACTGCATTTTTAGATTGGCTTGAAGACTTTGAGTTTAATAAATTTGGCTTGCCTACACCTGATGCGGTATGTCTCTTAGACATGCCTCTTGAAGTGAGTGAAGCCCTTATGGCAGAGCGCACTGGTAAAACGGGAGGTAATACAGGGGATATTCATGAAGGAAATCATCAGTATTTAGTAGCTGTTCACGATGCTTATGAAGAGCTAGTAAAACGCTACGGATGGCACCGAATTCCTTGTGCAACTAAAGACAATGCAAGTCAATATGCATTACGCACTATTGAAGAAATTCATAACGATGTATATCAAGCAGTAGTAAATCTACTACCTTAGGATAGGGCGACTCTTTTAAAAGTCGCCTTTTTCTTATATAATATTAATATTGAGCATGTATTGATAGGAGGAGCTATGACATATTTTGATTCTATAATTGGTCAAGATTCGATCAAGGCACACCTATCGGAACTTGTAAGTCGTAATGCATTACCGCATAGCCTTTTGTTTTATGGTGAAGCAGGTCTTGGTAAGCTAGATATGGCCATAGGTCTAGCGTCTCTATTGTTGGGACGCCAAGTATTTTCTCAACCAAAGGGAGAAGCGTATTTAGCAGATGTAAAAGAAGCACGTCTTGCCAATGGTGAGATGGAAAAACGCATCGAAGCAGAAGGTTTACCTATCTATATGGATAAGGGAGATGCCTTTTGGATTCGCCCTATGAAGACGACACTAAAGGTAGAGCAGTGGTATTCATTATTGCAAGATCATCTGTCAGTAGCGGGGCATGGTAACCGCGTTGTCATTGTGGAGGACTTTCACACGGCCAATGCAGTCATGGCAAATGCTATGCTAAAAACCATTGAAGAACCACCTGAGCAGGTATATTTCATTATTATTACGAACAAGATTAATACTGTATTGCCAACCATCATTTCAAGATGTATGGGCGTAGGATTTAACAGTGTTGATATAGATACGATTCGCACAGCCCTCGTAGAGCGTGGCATCACAGGTGATATTGAACAAGCTTTATTAGCCGGTCATGGTAATCCGCAGTTAGTAGAAAAATTGGCTACGCAAGGTCGCATTGAAATGCTTGAGTTAGCCGTTAAGGTAATGGACACCCTTGCCTTTGAAACGCGATGGTTTTCTATGATTTCCTTAGCTTGTGAAAGTTTGCCTCGTGAAAGCCTATCAGAGTTGATGCACTGGTTGCGTCTCGTAAGTAGAGATATGATGGCTCTTAAGATGGGTGCACAAGATGGACAATTACAAGTACCTATGTACAAAACTCAATTATTACGATTATTACCGCGCTGGTCTATGCAAGCATTGGCTAAGGTTATTACCGAAACATTGCAAGCAGAACGGGCTTTGCGTTTACATATAAAAACCGCTCTCGTGGTGGACGGTCTTTGTATCGCCCTTCATGATGCTCGGGAGGAGGACTAAATGCTAACCATAGTTGGCGTACGCTTTAAAAAGGCAGGGAAGATTTACTATTTTCTGCCTGAACAATTAGAACTATCCGTTGGTGATGGGGTTATCGTTGAGACGGCACGTGGCGTCGAATACGGTACTGTTGTGATCGGACCTAAAGAGGTCTTTGAAGACACTGTTGTAGCTCCTGTTAAGCCTGTTATTAGAAAGGCAACACCAAAAGATTTAAAACAAATCGAGAAGAATAAAGAGCGCGAAGAAAAAGCCTTTGAAATTTGTCTCGAAAAAATTGGTAAACGTAAGTTACCTATGAAACTTATCAATGTGGAATACACATTTGATATGAATAAAATTATATTCTTCTTTACAGCGGATGGTCGTATCGACTTCCGTGAGCTTGTTAAGGATTTAGCAACAGTATTTAGAACGCGCATTGAGTTGCGCCAAGTAGGCGTTCGTGATGAGTCTAAGGTACTCAATGGTATCGGCGCTTGTGGCCGACCTTTATGCTGTTCTAATTTCTTAGGTGATTTTACACCTGTTTCGATTCGCATGGCTAAGGATCAAAACTTGAGCCTAAACCCTACGAAGATTTCTGGTGTTTGTGGTCGTTTGATGTGCTGCCTCAATTACGAGGATGATTTGTATAAAAAGGGTGGCGACCTATATGTGAAGAAGGAACGCCCTCAAGCCCCTCAAGATGTGGCGCCTCCAGGTATTGGTAAGGAGGTCGTCACCGATGAAGGCATCGGTAAGGTCTTGAAGGTAAATCATCACAAGCATACTGTAAAGGTACAGCTTGAAGCAGGTCGCACCATTGATTTGAAATGGTCCGAGGTGGCATTGCCTGATGAATGATCAAGAACGACTTGATGATTTAATTATAGATGGCTTACAGATTTATCAGCGCACGGATATGTTTCGCTTTTCCTTTGATGCCATTGCACTCATTCACTTTTGCCAGTTCAATGGTCGGCATTCCTATGTTGACCTTGGTACGGGAACAGGTGTTATGCCGCTCATAGGTACGTCCTTAGGGGCAGGCCATATAACGGGCATTGATATTAATAAAACTCTTATCGAGTTAGCTCAGCGCAGTGTAGCGCATAATCACAAACAAGATGTGGTAACTATGGTATGTGGCGATTATCGGCACATGTCGTACCGCGATGTACAAGATAAACCCATTGATGGTGTTATTGTAAATCCTCCTTTTTATGATTGTGAAAGTGGGGCAAAGCCTACATCTGAAGAGCGGGCTGTAGCACTGCATGATGAACATACCACATTAGAAGATGTTTTGAAGGCTGTACAATCTTTTATTAAGTGCAAAGGGCGCTTGTGGATGATTTATAGTGCTAGTCGCTTACAATATGTGCTGCATGAACTGGAAATAGCTAACTTTCAAGCTAAGCGAATTCGCTTTATTCACGGTATGATAGATAAACCTGCGAAACTTGTACTAATAGAGGCTCTCTATCAAGGTCAGGCTGGTCTTGTGTTAGAGCCACCACTAATCGTTTATGAAAAGCCTAATGTGTACACAAAGGAGGTGTCCTCTTGGTATGAACGATAACGAATGGGGCATCTTATATTTAGTGCCTACACCGATAGGTAATTTAGAAGATATGACCTATCGGGCAGTTCGTATCTTAGGTGAAGTAGATGCTATCGCTGCCGAAGATACACGCCATACAGGCATATTATTAAAACATTTTGACATTAAGAAGCCTTTGATTTCTTATCATGAACATAATAAGGACGAAAAAGGTGCTTATATTATAGAGCTTTTGTTAGAAGGCCAGTCTATTGCTTGCGTTAGTGATGCAGGCATGCCGGCTATATCTGATCCAGGGGCTGACCTAGTAATAAAAGCGATTGAAGCAGGTATAACGGTGGTACCACTGCCAGGTGCTAATGCGGCATTAACAGCGCTTATTGCATCAGGCTTAGATACTAAATCCTTTGCTTTTGCCGGATTCTTACCTAAACGGGGCAAACATCGGGTTGAAGAACTACAGCGACTTTCACAAGTAACGGGAACCTTGATGTTTTATGAAGCACCTCATCGTTTGCAAGAGGTCTTACAAGATATGTATGAAGCCTTTGGCAATCGATCTATCACGGTGGCAAGAGAATTGACAAAGAAGTTTGAAACCTTTGTGCGCACCGATTTAGAGAGCCTTGTAAATGATTTGGAACAGCTCACGTATAAAGGGGAATTCGTCCTCATTGTAGGTGGTGCTGATACAGTAGAGTCTGATGCTAGTGCTGTTTCGGATGAACCAGTATCGTATGTAGATGCTGTACAAGCCCTTGTAGAAACAGGGATACCTAAAAAAGAAGCAATTCGCCAGGTGGCAAAGCGTTTTAACGTTTCCCGCCGGGATGTATATAATATTGTAGAATGTTAAACCTTCCCATTCGAAGGTTAGAAGGAGGCTCATCATGGGAGACACAAAAAAAACGTATTATATTACGACACCAATTTATTATCCAAGTGCTAAGTTGCACATTGGACATACGTATTGTACATCTGTAGCTGATACAATCGCTCGATTCAAGCGTTTGGCTGGTTATGATGTACGTTTCTTGACTGGTTCTGATGAACATGGTCAAAAAATTCAACGTGCTGCAGAAGCGCAAGGTATTACACCTCTTGAATACACTACGAATATCGTAAATGGCTTTAAGGCATTATGGGAAAAGATGCATATCTCTAACGATGACTTCCTTCGTACTACTGAAAAACGTCATGAAAAGGTAGTGCAAGAACTCTTTACAAAAGCTTATGAAAAAGGCGATATTTACAAGGCTGAATATGAAGGTTGGTACTGTACACCGTGCGAAACATTCTGGACTGAGCAAAAACTTGGTGAAAATCATACATGTCCAGATTGTGGCCGACCTGTAGAGAAGGTTAAAGAGGAAAGCTACTTCTTTAAACTCGCTAAATATACAGATCAATGGTTGAAATTTATCGAAGAAAACCCTGATTTTATTCAACCTGAATCTCGTCGTAACGAGATGATTCAATTTGTAAAACAAGGTCTTGAAGACTTGGCTGTTTCTCGTACATCCTTTGACTGGGGGATCAAGGTACCATTCGATCCTAAACATGTTGTATATGTTTGGTTCGATGCATTAGTGAACTATATTAGTGCACTCTCTCCATTTGATGGGGATGGCGAATTATACAAAAAATACTGGCCAGCAGATCTTCACTTAGTAGGTAAGGAAATCGTACGTTTCCATACAATTATTTGGCCTATGATGCTCATGAGTCTTGAATTGCCATTACCTAAAAAGGTATTTGGCCACGGTTGGATGATTGTTGACGGCACTAAAATGAGTAAATCCTTAGGTAATGTTATCGATCCTATTCCATTGATCGATACATATGGGGCAGATTCCTTGCGTTATTATTTATTGAGTGAAATTACGCTCGGTAATGATGGTAACTTTACATTGCCTAACTTTGTTACAAAAATCAATGCGGACTTATCTAATGACTTAGGTAATTTGTTGAACCGTACCATTGCGATGATTGAAAAATACCATGGTGGTGTGATTACAAAATGCGATGATATGGACGATTTGGATCGTGATGTATCCACATTAGCCGTTCAAACTGCAAAAGATTTTGAAGCGGCTATGGAAAATATGGAGCTTAATAAAGCGATTAAATCCGTATGGGCCTTTATTGGTCGCATGAATAAATACATTGATGAAACAATGCCTTGGGTATTGGCTAAATCTGAAGATGCTCATGATAAAGCGCGCTTGCAATCTGCTATGTATCACTTGGCAGAAGCATTGCGTATCATTGCAATCATAGTAAGCCCTGTCATCCCTGTAGGTGCTCCAAAAATCTGGGACCAATTAGGACTTGTAGGCTTTACAGATGCTACTCTTGAGGATGCAAAAGTCTGGGGCTTAATTCCAACAGGTACAAAAGTTGTAAAAGGTGATCCTATTTATCCACGTTTTGAAATTCCTGAAATGGTAGAAGTTGTTGTGGAAGAGAAGATTGAAGAAGCTGTAGACACATCTAATATTCCACCATTAAAAGAAAATATTACGTACGATGATTTTGAAAAATTAGATCTTCGTGTAGCAAAAGTTGTAAGCTGTGAAATGGTTCCTAAGTCCAAGAAATTATTGAAATTTGTATTGGATATCGGTGTTGAAGAACGCACGGTATTAAGCGGTATTTCTCAATATTATGAACCAGAAGCTATGGTTGGTAAAAAGGTAATTTACTTGGCTAACTTGGCTCCTAAAAAGATGATGGGCATTGAGTCTTATGGTATGATTTTGTCCGCATCTGATTGGGAAGAACATTTAGAAGTAACAAATATCGAATCTTTACCAGCAGGAAGTGTGGTTAAATAATGAAGCTCTTTGATTCACATGCTCATGTAAATGACGGTCGTTTTGATAACGACCGTGATGAGATGTTACAAGCTTGCTTTGATGCAGGCGTAGAATATATTATGATTCCAGGGGTCGACCGAGGTACTGTTGAATCAGGACTAGCTTTGGCGGAACAGTATGATTGTTTATATGCCGCTGTAGGTACACATCCTCATGAGTCTAAAGATTTTACAGAAGAAGACTATGAGTTCTATAAAGATCAAGCCCTTAATAATGATAAAGTACGTGCAATCGGTGAAATTGGCTTAGATTATTACTACGATTTTTCTGACCGTGAAACACAAAAACGCGTATTCATTCGTCAATTAGAGCTTGCTCGTGAAGTAGATTTACCAATTATCATTCATGACCGCGATGCACATGGCGATATTATGAATATCTTGCGCAATGAAGGCAAAGATAATTGGGGCATTTTCCACTGCTATTCTGGTAGCTGGGAAATGGCAAAAGAAGCTATTAAATTGGGATTCTACATATCCTTTGCGGGTCCTGTAGTATTCCCTAAATCTACAAATCTTAAAGAAGTAGCTAAACAAGTACCGTTAGATCGAATTCTTATTGAAACAGATTCCCCATATTTGACACCACCACCATTTAGAGGCCGTCGCAATGACCCAAGCAAGACTCAGTTTGTAGCAGAGGAAATTGCTGGACTAAAAGGTATGGATGTAGATGAGTTCTGTGAGATTACCTATAATAATGGTAAACGTGTATTTGGTATTGAATAATTTTGATGTTAGTCAACATAAATGCTGGTAAATAAAATATTGTAAACGTCTAATGGCATTGTTCTAATTCTTAGGATATCTATTCAGAATCATTAGAATCATACATTATCAAACGCGATTCTCCCTTAGCGGTGAGAATCGCGTTTTTCTATGGTATACTAAAGTATATTCATACTGAACTATAGTAAGTCGAGGTTAGTAGCATGAAACGTATTGCATTTATAGATTTAGGATCCAACTCCGTTCGTTTTGTCATTTATGAGATTTCTAAGACCGGTAGTTATCGTCTCATATATCAAGAAAAAGAGAGTGTCCGCTTAAGTGAAAATATGTGGGGCACTCATGAGTTAACAAATGAGGCAATGGAGCGCTCTCTGCGTGCTTTAAAAGGCTTTGTTCATATGGCTGACGCTATGGAGGTAGATACCATAAAAGCTGTTGCTACGGCTGCAGTACGTCTAGCTAAAAATGGGGATGCTTTTATTAAAGCCGTAAAAGAACGAACAGGTCTAGATTTAGAATGTATTGCTGGAGAAGAAGAGGCGCGCCTTGGATTCCTTGGGGTTATCAACACGATTGGCCTTAAAGATTTTATTATTTTTGACTTAGGCGGTGCTAGTACAGAGGTAACGCTAGTAAAAAATCGACATATTGTGAAAGCTGTTAGTCTACCTATAGGGGCACTTACCTTAACTGGAACCTATCAAAAGGGCGATGAGTATACTCCTAAAGAACTAGAAAAAATGACGAAGGCTGTAAAGAAAACCATTAAGGAACATAATTGGCTTCATAATGTGAAGCTTCCTCTATTAGGTATTGGCGGTACAGCTCGTAATATTGCAAAAATAGATCAACGTAAGTTATCATATCCCATTACGAAACTACATAACTATGAGTTACCATATCATAGATTTCACGAAATCTTAGAAGATGTAAAAGGTAAATCCTTAGAGGCCCGTAAAAAAATTAGTGGCTTATCATCGGACCGTGCAGATATTATTATTGCAGGACTCACCATAGTGGATGAGCTGTTTAACTATGTAAATGCTAAGACCCTTGTTGTAGGCGGTTGTGGTTTGCGTGAAGGTTTATTCTACGATTATTACGGTGAGTACTATTTAGGCGGAAATTCTATAATCGATGATATTTTAGTTCATTCTGCAGAGAATGTACTATTAGGTATGACAAAGCATGAGCTCGTGCATGCTAAGTATATTACGAAATTAGCTACTACTTTATATGATGCATTAGAGCCACTCCATAAGGCCGATAAGAATTTTAGACGATGTTTGATTGCAGCGGGACTGTTGCATGATATAGGTAAACGAGTTAATTATTATAGTCATGCTCGTCATGGCTGCTATATGCTCGTCAATAGTAATTTATATGGGATTTCTCATGTTGAACAGGCGTTTAGTGCATTCTTAGTCATGAATTCTCATGGATTGACGCCAAAGGAATATAAGAATTTCTTATATGGTAAATTGTTAGATCAAGAACAACGCTCATTAGGTCAAAAGCTTTCTATTATTTTAGCGATTGCAGAGGCTCTTGATGAAAGCCATGAACAATTTATCAAACAGTTAGAGGTAAATATTAAATACACTAGTGTAGTCATAAAAGTGTTCTATTTAGAAGGACGCGATGTGAGTGTCACTAGAACGGCGGTAGAAAAACTTTCAAAATCATTTAAAAAAGAATTCGAGAAATCCTTAGAAATAGAATGGCATGAATCTCGTAAGGAGGCATAATGGCATTACCAAAAACATTACGATATGCAGTACTACATGTGGGATCCAGTAGCATGAGTATTACCATATTAGAATATAAAGGCATAGATGATGTACGTGTTATAGATTATGCGGCGCGGGAGGTAACCTTTGGGGAAGAATTATTTCAAACATCTCGCTTGAGCTTTAAAACAATTGAAGAAATCTGTCATATTTTAAAAGGTTATAAGCAATTAATGGCAGATTATGGCGTGAGTCGTTCTAAACTATATGGTACGACCGTAATACGCGAAGCCGCTAATCGTCGTAGTATTCTAGATCAAATCTATATTCAAACGGGGATGCGCGTTGAGGTCATCGATATGCCGAAAGAGGTATATTACAAATATGCTTTGTTATATTACAAGATGACGCATCAATATAAACTGACAGATCCTACTAAGGCAACATTATTCTTGGATATTACATCTGGTGGGGTAGGCTTAACGGTTTGGCGTGGTGAGAATTTATTGTTCCAACGCAATATGCATAGTGGGTCCTTACGGGTTATGGAGTCATTTAATCGAAATCAACGATCTTCCATATCATTCCCAAGGGCTATTACAGAATACTTACATCGTATGATTGGCCCTCTTCGTGAAGAATTACAAACTTTCAATATTAATAGTATCGTCTTATCTGGTGATGAGGCGCAATATATGACTCATTTAATGGGACAAGAAAATAATAAAGAAGACATTATTACTATTGAGCCAGAACGATTTAAAGGGCTTATCAATTCTTTTGACGGTGTGACAGCTACCAAGTTGATGAATCGTTATAAATTACCTGAATATAAGGCCAATATTTTAATGCCTACCATGATTTTATTTAATGAAATCATTACGGCCATAGAGCCTAAATCATTAATTTTCAGTAGCTTTTCATTCTCTCAAGGCATTAGTTGGTTCTACGGTGTGGAAACCGAGAATAATCCGTTTATGTATCAATTGCGTGAACAAAATGCACAGTTAGCGCGTGCTGTTGCTGCAAGATATCATACAGACCGAATTCATGATGCCGAGGTAGAGCTATTTAGCTCCTTATTCTGTAAAGCATTGCGACATAAAGGTTTACCAGAACGGTGGGGCTATCTATGTCGTATTGCAGCCATTCTTTGTTCTGTAGGCAAGTTCGTTAATTTACGAAATCATGGAGAGCATGCGTATCATATTGTAATGGGGACAGATATATTTGGCCTTTCAGAAGAAGAAAAACAAGTAGTTGCTAATGTTGTGTATTACCACTACAAGGGAACTCCAAATGATGACGACGCATATTTCAATGCATTAACAGAATTACAAAAAATTCAAGTTACCAAGCTGGTAGCCATCATTCGGGTTGCTTGTGCACTCGATGCAGGTAGTAACCAAAAAATCTCTGAAGTAACATTAGAAGAACGAGATAATGTACTTTATGTATTCTGTCGTACTAATGAGGATATTTCATTAGAATGGTGGACCTTTGACCGTGATTCGGAATATTTTACAGAGGTATTTGGTATGGAAATTGTACTAGTAAGGGGAGGGGATCGTCATGTTCAGTAATGCAAAGTATTATTTTAACCGTGAATTATCTTGGTTAAAGTTTAATCAGCGCGTTTTATTAGAGTCTATTGATACTAATACTCCTTTATTAGAACGACTTCGATTTATTGCTATTGCTAGCTCTAATTTAGATGAGTTCTTTATGATTCGTGTGGCTGGATTACGTCATCAAGTTGTGAATGGCATTGTTAAGTACGATGCGGCTCATATGGATGCTAAGGCACAGTTAAAGGCTATTGATGAGTCTGTACAGCGCCTCGTATCGATGCAAAGTACATATTTAAAGAATGTATTGTCTGAATTAGAATCTCATGGATTTTATTTTACCTATCCAGAACAGTTAGATGTGAAATCTAAGGCTTGGTTACGTCACTATTTTGAAGAACATATCTACCCTGTTGTAACACCTCTAGCCGTTGACTCTGGACACCCATTTCCATTTTTAACAAACCATACCATCAATGCCATTATACGTATTTTTCAAGTATTGCCAGATGGTACAAAAGATTATAAAATCGCAATCTTACCAATTCCTTCTGTGTTAAATCGTATCATTGAAATACCTAGTCGTAGTAATAAAGAGCATCGTTTTGTATATTTGGAGGATGTGATAACCTATTATGCGACTCAATTCTTCCAAGGTTATGGTATAGAAGATTTTATGGTGTTCCGTATTACTCGTGATGCGGATTTAGAAATTGATGAAGAAGAAGCAACAGATTTGCTTTCTGAGGTAGAAGCATCTTTGCGTCGTCGACGTCGTGGTGATGCAGTACGATTAGAGGTTTGTGGTGATGTAAAGGATAATCTATTGGACTTTGTGCTCACTAGTGTTGAATTAGAGCCAAAGGACGTATATCGTATAGATGGTCATCTTGATTGTCGTATGTATTTTGATTTCTGCAACTATCCAGGTCTCGATCATCTTCGTTATGCTCCATTTGAACCTAAACTTCCTAGTGAATTAGTAGAGCACGAAGGGGAAAGTCTATTCTCTGTTATTGGAAAGCAAGACTTATTTGTTCACCATCCCTTTGAGTCTTTTGCGGTGGTAGAACAATTTATAGCACAAGCAGCTACGGATCCAGATGTATTGGCTATTAAACAAACATTATATCGCGTCAGTGGCGATTCGCCTATTATAGCATCGCTTATAAAAGCGGCTGATAATGGCAAGCAAGTAACCGTACTTATGGAGGTTAAAGCACGGTTTGATGAAGAAAATAATATTCATATGGCACGCCGCCTAGAAAAGGCTGGCTGCCATGTTATTTATGGCTTGAAAGGACTTAAAACTCACTCCAAGATTACCATGGTTGTTCGCAGGGAAGATGCGGGTATTAGGCGTTATGTTCACCTAGCTACAGGTAACTATAATGGCAAGACAGCACGGATGTATACGGATTGTGGCATATTCACATGTAATGATGAATATGGCGACGATGCATCTCGCTTCTTCAATTTAATTTCTGGTTATTCCGATCCTCCAATTTGGAATAAATTTATTGTAGCCCCTTTAAATTTGCGGGAAAAGATAATGGAATTGATTGACCGTGAAATCGAATTCGCAAAACAGGGAGAAGAGGCATATATCATTGGCAAAATGAATTCCTTGCTCGATAAAGAAGTCATTGCTAAACTATATGAAGCTTCTGCTGCAGGTGTTCGTATTGATCTTATCGTTCGTGGTATCTGTACACTACGGCCTGGCATTGCAGGTGTTAGTGATAATATAACGGTTCGTTCCGTCGTAGGGCGTTTCTTAGAACATCATCGTTTATTCTATTTCCATAATGGGGGGAATGAAAGTCTATTCCTATCTAGTGCAGACTGGATGCCGAGAAATTTAAATGAACGTGTAGAACTTATGATTCCTATTGAAGATAAACGGCATAAGGAGCGCGTTAAAGGTATTTTAGATTTATATTTAGAAGATACCTTAAAAGCTCATATTATGAGAGCAGATGGCTCGTATCGTAAAATTAATGATAGAGAACATCCAATTTCTGCTCAAGAGGAACTTATGAAAGAAGCTATTGCTCGAGAACACAAGGAATCGATGACCGTCATTGAGCGTTTACAACCAATGTTTAAGATGAATAAATGATGAAATTCACACATAGTGTTGAATGATGAATTTTAATACATTTATATAATACTGAAAAAGCCTGTTTTTACAGGCTTTTTTACATGTATACATATTTAAAAATGAGATAAAAATGAAGTTTTCTGATATGTAGAAAATTTTGGTAACAATTGAAAAACACATAAAAATACAATTTATGTTATAAAAAATCCTAGCATACTATATATGGTAGTGGTATCGTATATATGTACACAATTCGGAATATATTGTATAGTATTAAAAAATATAGATATGTACGTATGCAGTGGACTTTTTGTAAAAATATAGAAAATTATATTAATAAAAAGTCAGAATTTACATAGGTTTATCTCCTATTGTTAACCTTTGGTGTTTGACAGGTTATATCTATCTGTAGTAGAATAATTACATTACAGGAGGGATTACAATATGAGAATTCATAAGACACACAAACGATATATTTCGTCTGTTGTTGCTGGATTGATTGTAACAGCTGTAACTATGACAGGTTTTTCTTATAATGATAAAACCGTTACCGTTATGGTAGATGGTGCAGCACACACTGTTAGAACACATTTAAATTCTAACGAAGGTATCGTACGCGATGCTGGGGTTAAATTAAATCCAAATGATAAAGTTATTTCCAGCTCAACATCTGTTCAAAATGGTACAACATTAACTGTTGTACGTGCCATTCCAGTTTATGTAACTGTTAATGGTAAAACTAGAGCTGTTTTCACAACAGAAACAACTGCACAAGGCGTTGCTAATGAACTTGGTTTCAAAATGCCTAACTACGCTGTAGTAGGCGATGCAAATGGTTCTGTATTAAGTGGTACACATATTACTATTGCACAAGTAACTAGTCGATCCTTGTCTACTGTAGATCAAGAAATTGCTATTCAAGTAATTCGACAAAAAGATGATACAATGGCACAAGGTGAAGAAGAGGTTGTTCAAGTTGGTCAACCTGGTTTAGAACGAGTGCAACGTGAAACATTATATAGTAATGGTACGGTTATTAAGACTAATGACGTATCTAAAGTAATACAACGCGAAATGGTACCTACTATTATTAAAGAAGGTACTCGTGAAGTGACTACATCTCGTAATATTGCTGGTCGCTCATCTCGTGCTATCGTAATGGAAGCTTCTGCTTACCTTGCTGGCGATGGTGATGGTGCTGGTATTACGGCAACGGGTGTACCTGCAGTACGCGGTATTGCAGCGGTTGACCCAGATGTTATTCCATTGGGTACACGTTTATTTATCCCTGGTTACGGTGAAGCTATTGCTGCCGATACAGGCGGTGCCATTGTGGGTAACAAAATTGACCTTGTAATGGACTCTTATGGTGAGGCTATGGACTTTGGTCGCCAAGACGTTACAGTGTACGTATTGGACTAATATGATGATTTAGAGGATATATCTATAAGATATATCCTCTTTTTTGTTGTACTTACTTAGCTCAGTAAGTAATCACAATAGATATAGTAAAAGGACGCCTTATGATTAAGGCGTCCTTTTTTAGTCTTCGATATATGGAATTAGATATTCGTACTTTGTACCTTTTAATTCATCTTTAGGGATAAATCGTAAAGATGATCCATTGATACAGTAGCGCAATGAACCATTAGGGCCATCTTCAAATACATGGCCTAAATGGGCATTACCAATGCGGCTGCGAACTTCAATCCGATTCATGCCATGAGAGTCATCTTGATAGTATTTAATAACATCCTTTGCGATTGGCTTTGTGAAGCTAGGCCAACCACAGTGAGATTCAAATTTATGGGCGGACACGAAGAGGGGTTCTCCTGTAGTGATATCTACGTACAGTCCTGGTTTGAATTCATCAGTTAGATCATGGCTGAACGGCGCATCGGTAGCAGAGTTCTGTGTAACTTCAAACTCTTGCGGAGATAAAGACTTGAGCTCTTCCTCGGAAGGCTTATTATAGGCGTTGTCATCTACAAGTGGTTCATCAGATAGGCCTAGTGGAATATGACAATAGCCATTAGGGTTTTTATCTAAGTAATCTTGGTGGTATTCCTCTGCAGAGTAGTAGTTAGATAGAGGTAATACTTCAATAGCAAATGGCTTTCCTTCGAAGGATTGCGCACGAGCCAAGGTACTTTCAATAATAGTTTTGTCGGCTTTATCTATATAGTAAATACCAGTTCGATATTGAATGCCTACGTCGCCACCTTGTTTATTAACGCTGAATGGATCGATGGCGCGTAAGAAGTATTGAATTAAGTGATCTAAGGAAAGTACATCTGCATCGTATGTAACCTTTAGCGCTTCCACGTGACCACTATCATGACAGACATCTTCATAACTTGGATTTTCCGTAGGACCATTGGCATAGCCGACTTCAGTGGAAATCACGCCAGAGATTTTTCTGATATACCCTTGAAGGCCCCAGAAACAACCGCCGCCTAAATATATAGTATGTTCGTTCATTTAATCACCCCAAACTTCATGAGCTATTTCTTTTACTAATGCAAGTTTAGCCCATTGTTGCTCTTCGGTCAATTGGTTGCCGATTTCACAAGATGCAAAGCCACATTGAGGGGATAGGCAAAGTCTATCGAGTGGAATATATTTTGTAGCTTCTTTAATACGTTCTTTGATAACCTCTTTATCCTCTAATTCTGGACGTTTAGATGTAATAAGACCTAATACGACCTTTTTATTAGGAGACACTTCACGCAATGGTTCAAAGCCACCAGAGCGGTCATCATCAAATTCTAGATAGTATGCATCTACATTTTCTTTAGCGAATAGAATTGGTGCAACTGGTTCATAACCACCACTAGCAGCCCAAGTAGAGTTATAATTACCACGGCATACATGCGTTGTGAACGCCAAATCATGAGGGCGACCTTCAAGCGCTAAGTTGTTTAAGCGTAGGTACTTAGCTGTTTCGCCTTCAATAGTAACACTTTTATCTTTTTGGCGACCAGTCCAGTAAGCGTGGTCACAGCACATACCCCAAGTGCAATCATCAAATTGGATGTTGCGGCAACCTGCTTCATAGAGGTCTTTAATTACTTGACGGTATGCAGCAGCAATGTCTTGAATTAATTCTTCAAAATCAGGGTAGAAGGAGCGTGTTGTAATACCGTTATCCTCGCGGAATAATTCGGCTAAGAATTGGGATGGAGCAGGAATTGTTTGACGAGCTGTAGTATGTTCATCTTCAAATTGTTTTACAAATTTGAAATGTTCTACAAATGGATGGTTAGTACCTGTAATTTTACCAGTAAGGGCGAGGGAGCCTGGCGCTGTTTCTTGACCAACGAATTTGTAACCGTGTTCAAGTTCAATTTCTTTTACTCCATTGAATCCCCACATGAAATCTAAGTGCCAGTATGCACGGCGGAATTCACCATCAGTAATAACAGGAAGACCTGCAGCTTTTTGTTTTTGAATGAGGTCTGTAATAAGACGATCTTCAACAGCTGTTAGCTCTTCTCTTGTAATATTTCCTTTTGTAAAAGCTTCACGAGCTTCTTTTAATTCTGCTGGGCGTAGGAAAGAACCTACGATATCAAAATGAAATGGTGCTAATTGTTTGGACATATATAATCCTCCTTATATAAACGGTAAAACCGATAGATTCGATAGGTTTATTATAACTAAGGATGAGCATATATAAAAATATCAATATATTAATGTTGTATATAGTTTTAAGTTATATCAGAGAGTTATTTTTGCGCTTCAGTTATATCGAGATGTAAAAGTAATATAGTATCAACTCAGTTGTGGCATATCTTATTCTATCTTATGCTTTTCTTTGGTTTAGTTGTTAGCAGTTAGATTTCCTACATATATTAAAAAGCACTCTATAAATGAACTGTACCCCAAAAATTGGACACAATTTTTCGAGGTACAGTTCAAAATCGAGAGTGCTTTTATTCAAAGTTAAACTGTTATGTAGATCAGTTGAAATACAATCAAGAATCTTACAATATTATTTTTTTGTTTCAGGTAGTTTAATATGTCTACCGTAGTTGCCTACATACTGTTCTAAGGCTTGAATATATTCTTGCCCTAAACGGCTGCGGTGCATTTTGTTATTGGTAATGTAACCGATATGCATCAAACCTTCTTCGGCGAGAGGTACAGAAATAATATTTTCCCCATTTACTTCTTCATCGATGACACCACTAGATACGGTATATCCATCTAGACCAAGCAATAAACTAAAGAGGGAAGCTCTATCGCGTACACGAATATGTTTTGGTCGTACAACGGTACTAAAAATTTCTTCAGAGAAATAGAAGGAGTTGTGATCGCCTTGTTCAAAGGAGATATATGGATATTCCTCTAATTCGTCCATAGATACAACCTTTTTATTAGCTAGTGGATGGTTTTTGCCTATGAAAATATGTGGGTGTGCAGTAAATAACTCTGTAAATGTTAATTCATTAGTGTGAATTAATTTCTCCAGTACAGGTCTATTAAAATCATTATAGAAGAGTAAACCAATCTCACTCTTCATATGAGCTACGTCATCGATGATTTCATAGGTTTGAGTTTCTCGTAAGGATACATCATATTGATCGATGCCTGCGCCTTTTAAAAGCTCTACAAAGGCGTTAACCGCAAAGGAGTAATGTTGCGTAGAAACAGAGAATTGTTTTTTACCACCGCTTTGGCTTTTATATTGCTCTTCCAATAAAGCGGCTTGCTCTAGTACTTGGCGTGCATAGCCGAGGAAACGTTCCCCTTCTTTAGAAACAGTAATCCCTTTATTGGTACGGTCGAAAATGGTAATGCCCATTTCCTTTTCCAATTCCTTAATAGCCTTTGTTAGACTTGGTTGAGACACGAAGAGTCTCTTAGCAGCTTCACTAATACTGCCTATATTTGCAATTGTTGTGACATACTTTAATTGTTGTAAGGTCATAATGGCCTCCTTTTATATATTACACTACCTATACTACTCGATTATAAGTATTTAAGCAATGTTATATATATGTTACAATGTACTAATAGAATAAAGGAGGACCTATGCTTAAACAAGTCATCGTAGTAGAAGGAAAATCTGATATACAACGTATTGCACAAGCCGTAGAAGCAGACTGTATTGCTACAGAGGGTTTTACACTTCGTAAAGGTGTTATTGATATGATTCGTGTAGCTTATGAAAAGCGAGGTATTATCATATTAACCGATCCTGATACAGCAGGGGAGAGAATTCGTCGTGTATTAACAAAAAAATTCCCTAATGCACAGCATGCTTTTGTCCCTCGTGATGAAGCGTTTGCAAATGATGATATTGGCATAGAACAAGCATCTCCAGAATCCATTAGAAAGGCTTTATCCACATTACATGTAGAATCCTTGGAATCATCTAACGAATTTTCTATGGTAGATCTAGTTCGTCATGGGTTATCAGGTATGCCTGATAGTGCTGCTCGCCGTGCGGTTATTGGGGCTAAGTTAGGCATTGGTTATGGCAATGGGAAACAGTTTTTATACCGTTTAAATCACTATGGTATAAGTCGAGATGCTTTTGAAGAGGCTGTAAATAGTTAAAATAGGAGTTAAGATGTTAGAATCAGTAATTGCAAGCCCTGAAGTAGTACATTATATATGTAAACGCTTCGATATTAAAATGAGTAAGAAATTAGGGCAGAACTTTCTTATTAAGAGAGGTATTGTAGACGAAATTGTACATGCTGCGGAATTGACACCTGGTGAACCTGTACTAGAGGTAGGTCCTGGTATTGGCACATTGACACAGGGGTTAGCACAAAGTGGTGCTGATGTAACGGCCATTGAGTTAGACCGTCGCTTATTAGAGGTTCTAGATACTACATTGGCTTCCTATGACAATGTACGTATTGTCCATGGGGATGTGTTGAAACTCGATGTGCCAACCATTATGAACCATAAACCATTTAAAGTGGTTGCTAATTTGCCATACTATATTACAACACCTATTATTATGTCTCTATTGGAAAGTAAATTACCCATAGAACGCCTTGTTGTAATGGTGCAAAAAGAGGTGGCCTTGCGTATGGTGGCTAAGCCAGGTACAAAGGATTATGGTGCATTGTCTGTAGCTGTACAGTACTATACTGAGCCTGATATTGTACTTGATGTACCGCCTAAATCTTTCTTACCGGCTCCAGCTGTAACGAGCTCTGTTATTCGTTGTGTATTGCGTGACAAGCCTCCTGTTGATGTTATTGATGAGAAACTATTCTTCCGAGTGGTGAAAGCTGGTTTTGCACAACGACGGAAAACATTTGCTAATACAATGAAAACAACGGGATTATCAAAAGATAGAATCGAAGAGCTATTAGCAAAAGCCAATATCGATGGGCAACGAAGAGGGGAGACTTTTACCCTTCAAGAGTTTGCTGATGTAGCCAATGCATGGGCGGCCTTAATTAAATAGAATAATGTAAAAAGAGCTTATTAGATTGATACCATATCATTCTAATAAGCTCTTTTCATAAAAAAAGGACCCGAATGGGTCCTTTTTATTTAGTAAAGAATACCAGCCATTGTTGTAATGAGGAAAGCATTTGCAAAGTCGATTAAGAATGCACCTACCAAGGAAACTACGAGCCATGCACGAGGGGATGGACCGTGTTTACTAGCCAAGGATAACATGTTAACCAAAGCATTTGGTGTAGCACCTAAACCGAAGCCGATAGCGCCAGCGCCAAGCATAACGGAGTCGTAGTTGCGACCAAAGATAAGGTAGATAAGGTATGCAAATACACAGATAAGTGCCATTTGTGCTACCAAGATTGTAATAAGTGGTAAAGCAAGATCGATTAATTGAACTAGTTTCAAGCTATTAATAGCCATAGTTACGAATAGAGATAATGCTACATTAGATACTGCATCAAGCGCTGCATCGTTGATTTTGTAAGCTTTTGTGAAGTCACCGACGTTACGGATTACAGCTGCACAAATCATTGCGCCGATATATGCAGGAAGTGGGGTTAAGATAGACAAACCAGCACTTACGATAGTACCGATACCTAGAGCAAGGCCAATCCACATACAGATTGTTAAAAGGTCTTGAGCATTGAATTGTTTGCCACCATTTTCAACGTGATCTTCGATCATGTCGATGCCTTCATCTTCCATTAACTCAGGATTTTCGTAAGGTGTTTTAACTTTGTGCATTTTAATAATGCGTTCACCTACAGGAGCACCGAGAATTGTACCAGCTACCATGCCGAATGTTGCGGCTGCAACCGCTGCGGATGCTGTACCAGGGATACCAAGCAATTGTTCGTAATATGGGCCGAAGGCGCCAGCAGTACCAAGACCACCAATCATGGATACGGAACCAGCCATAATACCGATGATTGGTTCAATACCTAAAGCTTTAGCAATCATAATACCTGCTGTATTTTGTACAACAATCCATACTGCACAAGCGAGGAAGAAGAAGATAATGAAGATACCGCCTTTTTTGAGGACTTTCAAAGAAGCCATCAAACCGATAGTGGTAAAGAAGGCAAGCATTAAGAATGTTTGTAGGGAACCTTCAAAGGTAATGTTCAAAATCTTGTAGTAAGAAAGAATGGCAGTTAAGAATGCAAATGGCAAAGCCCCTACAGCTGGTGCAGGCATACACATACGTTGTAAGAACTTGGAATGCTTGTTAATCCAAGTACCAATGAATAACGTGATTACAGCGAGGCCTACAGTTTGAATCATGGACAGTTTCAAGGTCCATACATCGTTGACTAACGCTAAGTCAATAAGTGGCATAAAATCACTCCTTTAAAATAAAAAATAAAACTTATATTTTATGGTATCATGAATGGTCGAAAAAACTATAGAATATATAAGGCATAATAATTATATATTATTTATTTTCAACACTCACAACAACAGTAAAACCATTAGGTTTTATATATCTATATTAGATATATATCTATTTATAATATATTTATATTATATACAAAAATACGAGAAAGTAATAGTATAAATCACTTCTCTACATAATCATACTATATGTATTCGACTAAATTCTGTGATTTTCCTGCCTATTATAAAAAAATAAACTGGAATATATTTCTAATTTTTATATATTGAGAAATATATTCCAGTTGTTATTATCTGAGGATTTATAGTGTGCTTAACTATTGAGGTTTGCAGTTAAGCCACTGTCTGCTACATAGTACATCTCGCATTTAGAAGTGCGAAGTATAGATTTAGAAAGATAAGCTATAAATGCCAATACTATAGTTCGTGATGAAGTTTTGGGGTTGTTAAGAATGTAACATCAGGATTACGCTCTTGAACCCAACCCATTTGCCATTCATTGGAGATAAGCACTACAGTACGATCGCGATTATCCTTAACAATCATCGCATTATCTACACCTTTTAAAGACGCAATATCTACTTCACCATCAATCCAACGGGCAACACTGTATGGCAATGTATTATTTAATAAATCAACACCATATTCATTTTTTAAACGGTATTCTAAAACTTCAAATTGAAGCATACCTACGGCACCAACTACGAAGGAGTCGAGGGCACCTGGTTGTTCAAAGATTTGAACTGCACCTTCTTGAGCCAATTGTGTCATGCCTTTTTGGAATTGCTTACGCTTCATAGTATCTTTTGGAGATACGCGGGCGAAGAATTCTGGTGGGAACACAGGGAAGTCACCAAATGTTACCTTGTGTTTTTGTGCACATAGTGTATCACCTACGCCCATTGTGCCAGCATCGAAGACACCGATAATATCACCGGGATATGCATCTTCTACGATGGTACGTTCGGTAGCCAAGAATTGTTGAGGCTGAGACAAGCGAATCGTTTTGTTAGATTGGCGATGCAATACGGACATACCCTTTTCGAATTTACCAGAGCAGATACGCATAAATACGATGCGGTCATGGTGATTAGGGTCCATATTCGCTTGAATTTTAAATACTAAAGCGGAGAAGTCTTCGCTCGTAGGTTGCACCATTTCTTCCACGGCTTGTCGTGGAGCAGGGGATGGAGCTAGTTCTAAGAATTTTTCTAAGAATGGTTTTACCCCAAAGTTAGTCATAGCAGAACCGAAGAACATTGGCGTTAATTCGCCTGCACGAACTTTATCAAAATCGAATGGATCGCCAGCAACGTCTAATAATTCGATATCATCAAGCAATGCTTGATATACATCGTCACCTAATAATTCTTTCATACGAGGATCAGCCAAAGCACCTTTTTCAGAGGCTAGCTTTTCTTGACCATGTGTTTCGTCTTTTGCGAAGAGCTCGATAGTTTCGTGTTCTCTATCGTATACGCCTTTGTATTCACCGTTGATACCAATTGGCCAGTTCATAGGGCATGTACGAATGCCAAGAACGTTTTCGATTTCTTCCATCAAGTCAAATGGGCTGCGACCGAAATGGTCAATTTTATTTACAAAGGTAAAGATAGGAATACCGCGTTCTTTAGATACGGCAAATAGTTTTTTCGTTTGCGCTTCGACACCTTTTGCAACGTCGATCAGCATGACAGCACTATCGGCAGCCATTAATGTACGGTATGTATCTTCAGAGAAATCTTGGTGACCAGGGGTATCGAGGATGTTGACACGACAGCAATCGTAGTCGAATTGCAATACGGAACTCGTTACGGAGATACCACGTTGTTTTTCGATTTCCATCCAGTCAGATACGGCGTGTTTTGCTGTTTTACGAGATTTAACTGACCCCGCCAAGTGAATGGCACCACCGTATAAAAGTAGTTTTTCTGTTAATGTAGTTTTACCCGCATCCGGGTGAGATATGATAGCAAACGTACGCCGACGTTGCACTTCTTCTAAAAATGTCATAGTTCACCTCTATTGTTTCGTTTGTGAAAGTCTTATTTTAATATATCATCTTCACACCATTCATATCTTTAAAATTATACATGATTTTGGTAGTTATGACCACTAAATTGTAGTATAATGAGATTTCAAAGAGCGGCTTAGGGGAATAGCCGTTATTTTATGTTAAGGAGGGGACCATGAGGTTATTTATTGCGGAAAAGCCATCCATGGCTCGCGAAATTAGTAAATGCTTGCCGGAAAATAAGAATATCCAAAAACGGAATGGCTACTTTATCCAAGGTGATGATGTGGTGACATGGGTTGTAGGTCACGTATTACATCAAGCAGAACCTGGCGATTACGATGATAAATATGTTCGCTGGCGCCCTCAAGATTTACCTATTGTGCCTGATGAGTGGAAATTACTCGTTACGGATAGTAGTCGTCAACAGTTTGAAACGGTGAAAGACCTTATCGGTAAAGCTGACATTATCGTCAACGCAGGTGACCCGGACAGGGAAGGTCAATTGTTGGTTGATGAAGTATTATATTATGTAGGAAATACAAAACCTGTACAACGTATCTTGCTAAATGCATTGGACGAAAAATCTGTTCGTGCCGCATTAAATGATCTACGGGATAATAAAGACTTTCACAATCTATATCAATCTGCATTGGCTAGAGCACGTGCAGACTGGCTTATTGGCATGAATTTATCTCGTGCCTATACATTGTCTGAACGTTATAAAGGTAATAAAGTAACATTACCTATCGGTCGTGTTAAGACTCCAACATTAGCCCTTGTGGTGCGCAGAGAGCGAGAACTAGCGGCATTTAAACCGGTCGATTATTTTACATTAAAGGTTTTATATAATCATCCAAATGGTGTATTCTGGGCTACGTGGCAGCCTACAGACGAACAAAAGGGGCTTGACCCAGATGGACGTCTTATTAATAAAGCCATAGCCGATGAATTAGTAGAGCGCTTACAGGCGGGGTCAGATGGAGTTATTAAAGCTGTTACAAAATCTAAAAAGAAAGATGTACAGCGTTTACCATTGTCTCTATCATCTTTGCAGGTATTAGCTGGTAAAGCTTTTTCCTATGATCCGCAAACTGTACTTGATACAGCACAGAAACTATATGAAAAGAAATTGACTACATACCCTCGTTCTGATTGTGAATATTTACCACCAAATCAATATGGTGACCGCAATGCAATTCTCAATAATTTACAGAATGCAGGAGATGAAAGACTAGCACAGTGGGCTACTGATGCAGACCGCTCCATTAAGAGCCGCGCTTGGAATGAAAAGAAGATTACAGCCCATCATGCTATAATTCCTACGACCGTAGCTTGTAATATAAATAGTTTGTCCCGTGAGGAACGCAATATTTACTTCCTCATTAGTCAGGCCTATATTGCTCAGTTTTATGGCGAACATATTTATGAGCAAACTAAAATCGTCGTGGAGCAATGCAAAGAAGAGTTTGTTGCCAATGGCCGTGTAGTTATAGACGAAGGATGGAAATTACTTTATAAACGACAAAAGTCTAAATCTGTGACAGATAATGATGAACCTGATTTAACTGATGAACGTGGTGCAGAAACAGACTCTAAAAAAGAGGCTATTGAAGAAACAGATCATTTGCCTGCGGTTAAGAAAAATGATTCTGTGCTTTACACGGATTCCTCTGTAGAGGCGAAGCAAACTAAGCCGCCTTCTCGCTTTACACCGTCTACGTTGTTACAAGCGATGAAGGAAATTCACAAGTTTGTAAAAAATGAAGACTTGAAAAAGCAATTAAAGGCTGTATCTGGTATTGGTACAGAGGCGACTCGTGCCAATATTATTGACGAACTTATCAGTCGTGGCTTTATGAAAACATCTGGTAAGAAGCAAGTTCTATCACCTACGGAAACGGGCTACCTTTTAGTAGATGCTTTGCCTGATGAATTGTTATATCCTGATGAAACGGCTGTATGGGAAGAACGTTTGGCCCTCATGAGCGAAGGGGAGGATACCTTAGATTCCTTCTTGTCTGATCAAGTTAAGTTTTTACAGTTGTTGATTGATAAGCTTGGCTTTGATAAACAGGTAAATTCTGGTCAAATGATGCCCAATGTAGTTCGCACTATAACGAATCAAAACCGGAAACGTCCGATGGATAATTCTGATGTAGATCTATCTTCTTTGCCGGTCTGTCCTAAGTGTAATAAGGGCAGAATGCAACAGCGTAATGGTAAATTTGGTGCTTTTTTAGGCTGTACTAATTATCCTGCTTGTAAACATACACAACCGGTTGAGGGTGATGTTTCAAAGGGTGAAAGTAATATCATTGTAGCTGACGAAGATAAACAATATAAATGTCCACGATGTAAAGAAGGGTATTTTGTTAAGCAAGAGGCGAGAGGCCGCATTAACTGGGTTTGCAGTAATCGATCTCAATGCAAGACACAATGCTCCGATGTGAATGGAGTGCCAAGCATTTATGCTAATAAATAATAAGATGTATATTAGTTAAGAACATAAAAAGACGCGTACAGATATTCTGTACGCGTCTTTAATTTTATCTGCGTTTACCACGACGTCCTGTTTGTGATGTGGACGTACGGCGTTGGCGTGTATTAGCACCTTTATGGCCACGAGCTTTATGAGCTTTAGCCTTTGTAGATTGATAGGAACTTGTAATCTTAGGTTTGCCAGATACTTTTGCACGTTTAGGTGCCGCACTTGCATTACCTTTAGTCTTAATTTGTCCATCTTTAGTGTATTTAGTAAGCGTTGCTTGGATGGCGCGCTCAATACGACGTAACCAAGATTCATCTTGCGGTGTAGCAAATGTAACAGCTACACCAGAGTTGCCTGCACGACCAGTACGGCCAATACGGTGGATATAGTAATCTACGTCGCGTGGTACGTCGTAGTTATAAACATGTGTAATGCCTTCGATGTCAATGCCGCGAGCCGCAATATCTGTAGCTACTAAGATTTGTGTTTTAGCTTTTGCGAAATCACGTAATATTTGAGTGCGTCGACCTTGTGTCAAATCGCCATGCATTTCAGCAATATTTAGGCCTGCTGCAGTTAACTCATAGGATAAGCGAACAGCACCTTCACGCTTATTACAGAACACAATTGCTAAGAATGGGTTGTCTTCTTCGATCATTTTGATGAGACGTTGCGTTTTTTCTTCTGTGTTCATCATGTATACGCGTTGATCGATAGATTCAAGTGTTACATGTTTACCCTCAGCTGTTACAGAAGCCGGTTTAGACATATACGCTTTTGCAAGATTTCTAATCTTATCAGGAATTGTTGCAGAGAATAGTAAAAGTTGTCTATTAGCATCTGTTTGACTAATGAGGTTTTCAATGTCCGGTAAGAATCCCATGTGAAGCATTTGGTCAGCTTCATCGAGTACGACACGACGAATGCAATCTAAGTGGAGTGAACCCCGTTTTGCGTGATCCAATAGGCGACCAGGAGTGCCTAAAATAACTTGAGGGCGACGTCCTAATTGTTGTAACTGTGCTTCAATCGTTTTACCGCCGATGAGAGGGAGGATGTCTACATTTAAAATAGAACCTATTTCTTTTGCCTCATCGGAAATTTGTTTTACAAGCTCACGGGTAGGTGCAATGATGAGCACTTGTTCTTGATGCACATCAGTGTGAACACGTTGTAGAATCGGCAATAAGAAGGCTAATGTTTTGCCTGTGCCTGTTTGAGCTTTTGCTATAACATCATTCCCTTTAAATACAACAGGAATGGCTTGTTCTTGAATTGGAGTTGGCTCCTTGATACCTTGTTTTTGAAGGGCTTGGATGAGTTCATCACAAACGCCTAGAGATTTAAAAGATTTCATGGATCGTCCTTTCTATAATACATATTATATTAATTATACCTTATGCACATAGTAGGGGCAAATAAATTGAATCATTACATAGCGTACTAATTTTGCATGGCGCTATAGTAAATTTGTAAAACTAATGATGCGATTGTTAAAGATACTAATTGATAATAGATTAAGAAATGACGATGTAGATAGATGTTTATGAGAATAAAAAACATTAAAATATTTATATTTGAATAAATTTTAAAAATATAAATGAGAATGATTAAATTATCAATAATGATTATCTTAGTAGTGATTCTTATTTTTTAGGTATTCTTTTTTATTGGTGACAGCGCGAATGCTACCATACCATATAGGGGTTCATGGAGGATTGATAAATCAATCCTCATATTTAATATGAGAAAAAAATATATATATGAGATAGAAAATTACCAAAAAAATGATAATAATTGTTGAAATTAATGATTTCTTTGATATAATAATTAAAGATATTAATACGCATTATTATTTGGTGTGTTTAATATGAGGTTGTTAGGTACAATAATTAGGAGGTGTCGTATGGCTATCAAAAAGTTAAAAGACATGAAACCAGGTGAGTCTGGTCTTATTGTTGCACTACATGGCAGTGGTAATGTTAAGCATCGTCTAATTGACATGGGTCTTGTAAATGGTACAAAAATCCATGTTATGAAGTTTGCCCCTTTGGGGGATCCGGTGGAAATCAAAGTAAAAAACTTTGAATTAGCACTTCGTACAAGCGAAGCTGGCATGATTGATGTAGAGGTTCAATAGGAGGTTCACATGGCAGAAAATGGGCAAATTCGCATTGCCTTAGCAGGTAACCCTAACTGTGGTAAAACTACAATGTTTAACAATATCACAGGGGCGAAGCAACACGTTGGTAACTATGCCGGCGTTACAGTAGAAAAAAAGGAAGGCCATACGAACTTTGATGGCCATGAGTTATTGTTTATTGACTTACCAGGTACATATAGCTTAACTGCACGTTCCTTGGATGAGTTAGTAGCGCGTAATGTTATCGTAAATGATAACCCAGATGTTATTGTTAATGTTCTTGATGCATCTAACTTGGAACGTAACTTATATTTAGCTGCACAATTATTGGAACTTGAAAAGCCAATGGTTATTGCTCTAAACATGGCTGACGTTGCTGAAGAAATGGGCATCAAATACGACCTAAAAAAAATGGCAGAAATGACAGGGGCTACAATTGTTAGCACAGTAGGTCGTACAAACATTGGTACAAAAGACTTGTTAGAAGCAATAATTAGTGTAGCTGCTTCTCAAAAAGCTCCTGGTGTAACAATTAACTATGGTGATTTGTTAGAAGGTAAAATTAGTGAGCTTGTAGAATTGCTAAAACAAGCGGGCACTGTTACATATCCACTTCGTTGGATTGCTGTTAAGTTGTTAGAAAAAGATGCTGACGTTATTGGCAAAGTTATGCGCTTTGATAATACGGAAGCTGTTATTCAAAAGGCTGAAGCTATTCGTGAAGAAATTAAGGATCAAGTTGATCTTGATATTGTCTTCCAAGAATATCGTCACCGCTTTGCAGTAGAAGTATATAATACATGTTTAACACAAGCGCCAACTCAATTGGAAACACGCTCTGACCGTTATGACAAAATCTTAACGCATCGAATTTGGGGCTTACCAATCTTCATGGTTGTTATGTACTTATTGTTTGCGTTCGTTAACTTCGTTGGTGGTATTCCTCAAGGTTGGATCGAGGATGGTTTCGCTGCATTACAAGCTTATGCGGTTCAGACTATTCCAGAGGGCCAATTACAGTCACTCGTATCTGATGGTATTATTGCCGGCGTAGGTGCGGTACTTTCATTCTTACCATTAATTTTATTACTCTTCCTTGGCATTTCTTTCTTGGAAGATACAGGTTATATGGCTCGTGCAGCCTTCGTTATTGACCGTGTAATGCGCGCATGTGGCTTACATGGTAAATCCTTTATTCCTTTATTATTGGGTTTCGGTTGTTCCGTACCATCCGTAATGGGTGCCCGTATCCTCGACAACTACAAGGATCGAATGGTTACGATTTTGATTACACCATTCATGAGTTGTTCTGCACGTTTGCCAGTGTATATCTTATTTGCAAATGCGTTCTTCCCAAATGGTTGGGATAGTACTTTAGTTGTATTCTCTGTATACTTCTTGGGTATCATCTTCGGTATTATCTTTGCAAAAATTTTCCGTAAGTTCTTATTTGCTGGTGAAGCAGAACCATTTGTAATGGAATTACCTCCATATCATTTGCCTACATTGAAAGCTACATGGATGCACATGTATGAACGTGCTAAATTGTACATCATTAAAGCCGGTACTTTCATTATGGCTGCTTCCATCTTGATTTGGTTCATCACTGCATATCCAATGGATGTAGAATACTCCAAAGATTATGATGCAGTGAAAGAACAAGTTGCTCAAGAGTATGAAGTAAAAGATGCAGCTACATTATCTCAATTCGGTATTGCTACAGATGACCAAAAAGATGCAGTTGATAAAATTGTTGAAGATATGAAATCTACTGTACAAGATGCTACTGATGCTGCTAAGCAAGCAGGAGAAGATGAACCTGAAGTAGCAGTAGAGGATGATTCTGAAGCACCTGAATTATTCAATGATATTAAAGATGAAAATAAAGACTTGTTCCCAGCAGCATGGGCAATGTATAAAAACAGTGCTAACTTAGATGCTGAAAATGACAAACTTGATAAAGAACAAGCTGCTGAAAAAATTGAACAATCCTATGCAGCATCCTTTGGTAAAGCAATCAACCCAGTACTTGAACCATTGGGCTTCGACTGGAAAATGGGCTTATCTCTCGTAGCTGGTTTAGCGGCTAAAGAGGTAGTAATTTCTACATTGGGTACAGTATATGCAGTAGGTGGTGATGATAAAAATCCAGCTCCATTGACTGATTACTTACAAAATGATCCAAACTTCTCACCATTGATTGCATTAACAATGATGTTGTTCGTATTAATTTACCCACCTTGTTTGGCAACATTAGCTGTTATCAAACGTGAAACAGGTTCTTGGAAATGGGTTGCATTCATGTTCTGCTATGAAAATACATTTGCATGGATTGCATGTTTCATCTTCTATAACATTGGTCGCGCATTAGGTTTCTAATCTAGAGTCGCTAAATAGGAGAGTTTAGCCACCTTTAGATTCTTTAAACAAAAATGAATTTAAAAATTGCGATTTTGTTATAAGTAATTTAAAAATAATACTTGATAATTATCAATATTTGTGGTTAAATGATAATGAGAAAAGGGAAATATCCTTTAGATATTGCTTTTATCTTGTTTATCACTAAGACAGATATTGTGATTTAGTTGATATTGAGAAAGAAGGTATAATAATGGATAATCTTGTTATAGGACTCATAGTTGTTCTAGCATTAGCTTACATTGGCTTTAAAATGTTTAAACAAGTAGGTGGTAAAGGTGGCTGCGGCTGTGGCGGCGGTGGATCTGACTCCGGCAAATCATCTAGTTGTGGTGGATGCTGCAGTTGTGATGGTTCCAATAAAGCGTTAGGCATTAAACGAGCTGATACGTAATCAGAACAACACTCAAGTTATTGGAAGAGAAGAGGAGTCTCTATAATGGCTCCTCTTTTCAAATATAGTAATTAAATTTTTTATCATATTTAGTAGAAAGGAATATTATCATGTTCAACATCGATCAAAAAAATCTTAAAAACGCTAACTTATTCGCAGCAGGTCTTGCATTGGGTACTGTAGGTCTTAAAGTTTTAACTTCTAAAGACGCTAAAAAAGTATATGCTGGTATCGTAGCAGCTGGCCTTCGCGCTAAAGAAACTGTATTAGAAACAGCTGAAAAAGTACAAGCATCCGCATCTGATGTATTGGCAGAAGCTCAAGAAATCAACGAAGCACGCAACGAAGAAATCTTTGAAGAAAATAAATAATTAGAGGATTGCACATATGTTACAATTTTCTGTAGTAAAAAAACTCAGAAATCGCTTGCATGTTAAGGTAACTGGTCATCACTTTACAGAGGCTGAAGCAGCTTATGTAGAGGATACATTACTCCTTAATGATGCAATTGTAGATGTAACCTTCTACACTCGTAGCAGTCAAATCGCCATTAAACATACTGGCGATGTTGATGCTGTGCGTGATGCAGTGCTAGGTCTACGCGATTTAGATTTGTCTGAAGCTCCTGCTTTAAACGAATATTCTCCTCGCTTGGTAAATAAAAAATACCGTGAAATGATGATCAACCGTACTGCACTTTACTTAGGTAAAAAAGCAGTGCTTCCTGCGCCTATTGCAGCTGCATGGGCTTGGTTTGATGGTATTAAATTTATTGGTAAGGCTATTAAAACATTGTGGCAACGTAAGTTAACTGTCGAAGTACTTGATGGTGTAGCTATTGGTGCTGCATTACTTCAAAAGGATTACCCTACAGCTGGCGCTGTTATGTACCTATTAGGTATTGGTGATATCTTAGAAGAATGGACTCACCGTAAATCTGTATTAAATCTCGCTCAAAGCATGTCCTTGAACGTAGATAAAGTATGGGTTTTAGTTGATGACATTGAAGTGAGCAAGCCAGTTAACGAAGTTGTGGCAGGCGATCAAATTATCATTCGTCAAGGCGAAGTGATTCCATTGGATGGCGTCGTTATCGATGGTGTTGTTCTTGTTAATGAAAGCTCCATGACTGGTGAACCAGAAGCGGTTCGCCGCGATAAAGATAGTTCTGTATATGCAGGTACTGTTGTAGAAGACGGTAAAGCTATTGTAGAAGTACGTAGTACATCCAAAACATCTCGTTACGAAAAAATCGTTAACCTTATTGAAGAGTCTGAACAAATGAAATCTGGTATGGAACAACAAGCATACCGCATGGCAGATAAATTAGTTCCAATTAGCTTTATTGGTGCTGGTTTAACATATTTGTTGACTCGAAATGTAATGAAAGCATTGTCTTTCGTTATGGTTGACTTCTCTTGTGCTCTAAAATTATCTATTCCATTGTCAGTACTTTCCGCTATGCAAGAAGCATCTAAACGCGGTATCACTGTTAAAGGTGGTAAGTTCTTAGAACAAATTGCACAAGCAGATATGATTGTGTTCGATAAAACTGGTACTCTTACAAAAGCAGAACCTGAGTTTGAACAAATCATCCCGTTCAACGGTCATGATGCAGATGAAATGTTGAAATTAGCTGCATGTATTGAGGAACATTTCCCCCACTCCATGGCAAAAGCAATTGTACGCGCTGCTAAGGATCATGACTTGCCTCACAAGGAAATGCATTCCGATGTAGAATACGTTGTAGCTCATGGTATTGCATCTAAAGTCGGTCGCTACCGTGTACGCATTGGTAGTGCTCACTACATCTTTGATGATGAAAAGACAAAAATTCCTACAGATGAACAAGAAAAATTCAACAATTTACCAAATTCATCTTCCCATATTTACCTCGCTATTGGGGGTACATTAGCAGCGGTTATTTGTATTAAAGACCCTGTTCGTGAGGAAGCAAAACAAGTTATAGCTGATTTACATACTTTGGGCATTAAAAAGGTTGTCATGATGACTGGCGACTCCAAACGTAATGCACAACGTGTAGCTGACGAACTCGGTATTGATGAAGTGCATGCTGAAGTATTACCAGAAGATAAAGCAGCTTATGTAAAACAAGCAAAAGCTGAAGGCTATACAGTAATGATGGTAGGGGATGGCATCAATGACTCCCCAGCTATTTCTGAAGCTCATGTAGGTATTGCGATGAATGAAGGTGCTCCAATCGCTCAAAAGATTGCGAACGTTACTATTTCTTCCGATAACTTACAAGCTCTTGTAGATTTACGCCGCATTTCTATGGCATTGATGAAACGCATCAAAGCAAATTACAATGGTATCGTTGGTTTCAATGGTGCTCTTGTAGGTGGTGGTGTACTCGGTATTATGCCGCCAAGCCAAACAGCATGGTTGCATAATCTATTCACATTGGGTATCGGCTTAGAAAGCATGACTCCATTGTTGAAGAAAGAAGAACAAAAGGAAACTGTTCCTACAATTGATGTAACAGCTGACTCTGTAGTAGCTTAATTAAAGACCTCCATACTTGGTAATCATTTGCCGGTGTGGAGGTTTTTCTTTTTTGATGACATTTATCTATGATTATTGTAAAATACAAAGAGATTACATATCATAGGAGATCTTTATGAACACATTAATAGATATTTGTAAAAGATCCATCTACTTGAATATATTTATCGTAGTAATTCCTATTATTGCGTATATGATTCATAATGGATCGAGTGCAACAGTAGCACTTGTATGGTATTTGCTCTTATCGTTAATAATGCCTTGGGCATATTTATCGTTTAAAAGTAGTACCTTTGACGGTGGTAAATCGATTAGCCGTATTGCCTATGTTATAAGTTGGATTATAATCCACGGTATTAGCTATAAAGGTATTTTTCTTGGTATAGATTTATCCATGTTATGGAGCTGGCCAACAGTTGGTCGAGATGTAGCTTTCTTAGTAGCTATGTATATTGGTGTTACTATTAGCTTGCTTTTGGCATATGGTCTTACTCGTTTAGTAGGAGGCCGTAATGAATAAGAATTTCTGGTTATTTACCATTGTCTGTGCATTATTTGTAAGTGCTGTAACGACAGTTCTTTCCTTGAGTGGCGCATTAGCATTACCAATCTTAGTATTCCCTGTGTTGTCCTTCGTAATACCTCTTATGGTACGAAGACTTAAGAATGCTAAATTTAATGACGATCTACCATTGAGTATGGGATATCATACGTATAGTTGGGCTTGGTGGACTGTATTTTCATTTCTTCATACGCCCTTTAGCTTTACTGCAGATAGTGGAATTGTAACAGCGTTGTTTCTCTTCGTGGTGTATTTTATAGTTCAAGTACTTATTGAACTTTGTGGGTTGCTAGCTACTAAGTTTTTCAATCGAAATCATCGATGGGGAATGGTAGATGAAGCACTCGATATAATTGGATATACTATTCCAATTCCGTTCTTATATATTGGTTCGCTTCTCTATATTGATTTACAAGATCCAATGGTTTATTTCATGTATGCGTCATCTATGAATGTAAATATACTCTTTGCAGAATTGGTGTCATTACTTATATCCTTATTGGTATTCGTATTCTATTTATACCCAAGAGAAATAGCCTATAAAGGTATACGATTATTTCGTATTGTTTTAACTGCTGGTTTATGGCTCGCTATGAATGCCCATATTTTATATGGTGGTTATATTCCAGAGTTTGTTTTATCTTTAGTTCCCACCGTTTTTCCAACGTATCAAGGTAATCCACTAGTGTTTGTTACCCCAACTTTGTTAGAAGCTGGTATGACAGGTGTAGCAGTGATTATAGGTGCATTGGTAGAGCGTGGTATTATTTCACGACGCCGTGAACGTATTTAATTTCTAGTTTCGACTTATATCCGTAAGGAATGAGAACGAAGGAGGATCTATGAACAACAATGAACGTCCAGTGGATGATAACTCAACTGTATCAATCCCAAGCAATGAAACGACTAGCCCCGTTGAACGTAAAAAGGTTAAAAAAGAGAAAAAGAGTGGTATTACTATTCGTGAGCTTACCATCATTGGTTTGTTGGCGGGGATCACAATCGCATTAGGTGTATCTGGATATGGGATTATTCCATTGGGGCCTCTTAATGTGACAACTTTACATGTACCGACTTTGATTGGTGCTATTGTAGAGGGCCCTAAGGTAGGTGCCTTTGTAGGCTTTATCTTTGGTTGCTATAGCTTGTGGCAAAATATTACAGCACCTAATATTTTATCCCCACTATTTATTAATCCAATTATTTCTGTGTTACCACGTATACTTTTCCCTGTATTAGCATATTTAGTATACTTATTATTGTGGAAAGCACCTCAAGGTCCACGCATTCTTGTATCTGCATTTATGGGTACTGTATTCCATACAATTATGGTTATGGGACTTATCTTCTTGCTTTACGCAGATATGTTTGCTATTAAAATGAACCTAAGCCCAGATCAAGTATTAGGCTCTATTGTATTCTTATCTGTTACGCACGGTATTCCAGAAGCTGTTTTTGCAGCTGTTATCGTTACTCCAGTTGCATTGGCATTACGTAAGGTATTGCGTAAGGATACTCCTAAGAAAGAAAAAACTGATGCTGTTACAAGCACTGCAACAACAGTAGGAGCAGATGCAAATAAAACTACAGAAGTTAATAAAATCAAATCTGTAGACGAAAACATAACTAAATAGTATTTTACAGGCTTTTCATAAATATGATAAAATAAATATCATTCGATAAGTATTGAGGAGGATAACCATGGCTAAACGTATTCGTACTATCAACACTGAATCCTTACAAAAAACTGCTAAAACTGGCGGTTGTGGGGAATGTCAAACATCTTGCCAATCCGCTTGCAAAACAAGCTGCACAGTTGGTAACCAAGTTTGCAAACAAAAATAATAAAGAGGCTCGCTTAGCGGGCCTTTTTTATTTATGTGTATAATACATACTTTGTATGGTATATCTTTATGACTCTTTTCATAACGTTTAGCGTGGAAATGTGGTACAATTATCTAGAAAGTTCTATATAGTAGAACTTTTACCATACATAATAATTGGAGGTACCATGTTAGAATTAAAACCAATGATCCATAAGTTTCGGATGAAGGATAACTATTACTGCTTAGATGTTAATAGTGGTATTATTCACGTTATCGACGAACTCATTGATAGAGTTCTTGACATATATGATGGCACTAATCGCGATGCAGTACATGCTGCATTAGATGCTAAGGAAGATGCCGTAGAACTTGATGAGATTATGGATGAGTTAGATGAGCTCATTAAAGCAGAGCAATTGTTTGCTCCGATGAGTACAGAGTTTAAACTTGTAGTAGGTGAAAAACCTATTGTTAAGGCATTATGCTTAAATATTGCTCATGATTGTAATTTAGCATGTAAATACTGTTTTGCTAGCCAAGGTGATTACGGCGGTGTAAAACGTGAATTAATGAGTTTTGATGTGGCGAAGCGTGCTGTAGATTTCCTCATTAAAATGAGCGGCCCTCGTCAACATTGTGAAATAGACTTCTTTGGTGGAGAACCTTTGTTGAACTGGGATGTTGTTAAACAAACAGTTGAATATATTGAATCCATTCAAGAAAAGCACAATAAGATTTTCAAGCTTACATTGACTACAAACGGCATGCTGTTAACACAAGATAAAATCGACTATGTAAACGAACATAAGATGAGCCTTGTATTATCTTTGGATGGTCGTGAATCTGTACATAATGCGATGCGTCCTGTAGCTGGTAGTGGTGCTGAATCCTACAAATATATTGCTAAAAACCTTATCAATGCTGTAAAACAACGCCATGGCCTTGAATACTACGTACGTGGTACGTATACACATAAAAACTTAGACTTTACAAAAGACGTTATGGCTATGTCTGATCTTGGCTTCGAACATTTATCAATGGAGCCTGTAGTAGGTGAAGAGGGGGACTATGTTCTTCGCGAAGAGGATTGGCCTGTATTGGAAAAAGAATATGAAAAATTAGCAGATATTTATTTACAACGTCAATTAGATGGTTGGGGCGAGAAGTTTAATTTCTTCCACTTCCGTATGGATTTGTATCGCGGTCCATGTATGGCTAAACGCCTTCGTGGTTGTGGGGCAGGTCATGAATATATGGCAGTCGTACCTAATGGCGATATTTATCCATGTCATCAATTCGTAGGTAAAGATGGATATGTGCTTGGCAATGTGTATGATGGATTACAAAATACAGAAATTCCTAAAGATTTCCGTAATACACATGTATTCTCTAAACCAACTTGTGCTGAATGTTGGGCGAAATTCTTCTGTTCTGGTGGCTGTCATGCTAACAACATTACATTAGGTGGCGATTTAGAAACACCTTATGAATTTGGCTGCCGCTTACAAAAGAAACGTATTGAATGCGCTATTATGATTCAAGCCGAGCTAGAACAAGCTGGCATTGATGGCAGTATTCCTGTAGCATTAGGTTAATAGCCATTAATTCTCCGTCTATAGTAGGAGTTTATATGAAACAAAATAGTAATCAAACTATAGAACGCTGGGGAATTCGTTATACCGGTATAGTTCAAGGGGTCGGATTCCGGCCCCTTGTTTCTATGTGGGCACATTCCCTAGGTTTAACAGGTTTTGTATATAATGATAGCCAAGGTGTTTACGTCGAGATACAAGGTTGTACTAGTGATTTGCAGTTGTTTTTAGATGCGATTCAAGATGACCAACCTCGATTGTGCCGCATTACAAGTCAACGGGTACAACATCTTACTATACAAAACAATGAAGTTAAGTTCTCTGTGAAGACTTCTCCATTAGGTGAAGAGGTTAGTACGTTTATTAGTGCTGATACAGCGCCATGTGATGACTGTCTTAAAGAACTAGAACGGGACAAGCGTAGGAAAGAATATCCTTTTATTAATTGCACAAATTGTGGCCCGCGTTATACGATTATTAAATCTCTACCTTATGATCGTGAGCGAACGACGATGGATGAGTTTCCTATGTGTGAAGCTTGTAAGGCTGAATATGAGGATATAGAGGGGCGCCGTTATCGTGCTGAACCTAATGCGTGTTCTCTTTGTGGGCCGCATTATACTCTATATAAACCTAATCGTACGGTTGTAGATACAGTAAATGTATGGAATACAACCCGTGAATTAATTAACGAAGGTAGTATTATCGCTATAAAGGGGATTGGCGGCTATCATTTAGTTTGTGATGCTCGAAATGATGTAGCGGTCCAACGCTTACGTAAGCGTAAAAACAGACCACATAAACCACTAGCAATTATGGTAGGGTCTCTAGATACGGCAATCGAGCTAGTCCATCTTAGTGATGTAGAACTAGATATTTTGACTGGAATGGAACGTCCTATCGTATTATTAGAAAGAAATCACCATAGTTTAGTCCATTTGAGTACCCATGTAGCGCCAGATAATCATATGCTTGGCGTAATGTTACCATATACACCGATGCATGAGGTACTATTACCATCAGATGCGGCGTGGGTCATGACGAGCGGCAATCGTAGCGGTGATCCCGTTTTATATGATGATAATCAAGCATTTGAAGAGTTAGGGGCAGTTGCTGATTATTTTTTGGTCCATAATCGGAAAATTTATGCACCTCTCGATGATTCTGTTGTAACTGTTATTCATAAGAAACCTCGATTTATTCGTCGTAGTCGTGGCTATGTACCAGAACCTATTCATTGTGAAATTTCAGGGCAAACTCCGATATTAGCCATGGGGAGTGATTTAAAAAATGCTTTCGCTATGAATAAAGGTTCTGAAGTTCTTGTAGGACCACATATTGGTGATCTACAGAATGCATCTACTCATGCAACTTTGGAGTGGACTATTGACCGATATGAGAAATTATTTTCTATACAACCAGAGAAAATCATTGTAGATAGTCATCCTCAATTTTTCTCTTCTCACTTAGGGGAACGTATTGGTAAAAGTTCACAGATTTCTGTTATACCTGTCCAACATCATCATGCTCATATCGCATCAGTTATGGCAGAACACAATCTAGAAGGGCCTGTTCTTGGAATTGCCATGGATGGTACAGGATATGGTCCAGATGGAAGCGTATGGGGCGGTGAATTTCTCCTTTGTAAAGGTAACCAATATCAACGATTAGCTCATATCCATGAAGCACCGTTACCAGGTGGAGAAAAAGCGGTTTCTGAGCCATGGCGTCAAGCCTTATGGTATATCAGAAATTATTATGGTAATGATATTCCACCTGTTTACCAAGATTGGATGAATAGGCTACCTAAAGGTTGGGAAATATTAGATAAAGCATTACAATCTACAATGCCTATGATTCAAGCAACGAGCTGTGGACGTTTATTTGATGCAGTAGGTTCTCTTTTAGGCCTAGGCATGATTCATACCTATGATGCGCAAATTGCTATTGCATTAGAATCTTTATGTGGTGATGAAAAAGGCATATTGCTTGATTATAACTATGACGGTCGAATTCTTGATTTTACTCCCACTGTTCAATCTATTATGGATGGTGTCGTTAAAGGTGAATCTAGAGCTCATCTTGCAGTATCATTTCATAAAACAGTTGCCATTGCATTATGTGAAACTTCAGCCGATTTAATGGAGCGATATAATATTAGTGATGCGGCCATATCAGGCGGTGTATTTCAAAATCGCAAATTAGTAGAGTTAATATATCGCGCTTGGCATGTAGGCAATTTATATATGAATGAGGCTGTTCCTTCCAATGATGGGGGCTTAGCACTCGGCCAATTATGGATTGGTAATCAGAAATAGTTATATACTCTTGTAGCTAGTATCACTTAATAAATACTATAATTGTGATACAATAATATTAGAAATATTTATATATAATGAGTTTGCTTACATAAAAGTAAACTTATAGAATTTGTTATTAAAGTAATATATAAGGAGATAATATGTGCTTAGCTGTACCAGCACAGTTAGTAGCTGTGAATGATGTTATTGGCACTGTAGAATTAACAGGTGCCACCCGTGACTGCAGTTTACTCCTCGTACCAGAAGCAAAGGTAGGGGACTGGTTGTTAGTCCATGCAGGTTTTGCTGTACAAATTGTTGATGAAGAAGAGGCACAAAAAACATTAGAGGCCTTTAAGGAGCTAGAAGAACTTGAAGAAGCTTACTTTGCAGGAAAAGCAGAACAGTGCTGATGCATTGTTAAAACGTATCAATGCTCTTCATAAGCCAGGGGAAACCGTGAGACTTATGGAGGTTTGTGGTACACATACTGTATCGATTTTCCGTGAAGGTCTTCGTCAGTTATTGCCAAGTGGCATTGAACTTGTTAGTGGACCAGGATGTCCTGTATGTGTAACGGATCAAACGTATATGGATAAGGCTTTGGCTTATGCTGAACGTGATGATGTTATTATTGCAACCTTTGGGGATATGTTAAAGGTGCCAGGTAGTTATAGTAGTCTTAGTGAAGCTCAAACAAAGGGCGCGCATATCCATGTTATTTATACGCCTTTAGAGGTAGTAGAACTTAGTAAGAAATATCCGGAAAAGAAAATCGTATTTTTAGCCATAGGTTTTGAAACGACTATTGCCGTTATTTGTGCAACTGTAAAAGCAGTTCACGCAGCAGGACTGAAGAATGTTTTCTTCCTTGTATCTCATAAATTAGTGCCTCCTGCATTACGAGCTTTACTGGATAAACAGGAAGGGCATATTGACGGATTTATTTTGCCAGGTCATGTAAGCGTTATTATTGGTGAAGAACCATATCAATTCTTACCTGAAGAGTATCACATACCATCATGTATTGCTGGTTTTGATGGACTTGAAATTTTGTCTGCTATAGCAAATATTTTAGAGCAACGAAAAACTAGTAATTTTATAGTAGGCAATACATATCATTCTGTAGTTATGCAGAAGGGTAATCCCGTAGCGCAAGCGATGATCAAAGAAGTATATGATGTATGTGATGATGCGTGGCGTGGTATAGGTGTTATTCCAAATTCTGGTTTAAGATTAAAGGACGAATATGCAGCCTATGATGTAGAACGTGCATTACCTATCCATCTTGAACGACCTTCTCTTGATCCGAAGGGCTGTCAATGTGGCCGTGTATTGCAAGGTCTTATTAAACCGAGTGAATGTCCATTGTTTGGTAAAAGTTGTACTGCTGACCATCCAGTTGGTGCCTGCATGGTATCTGTAGAAGGTAGTTGTGCTGCATGGTATAAATATGGTTATTCCAGTGGTGGATCGACGTGGGAGGATTAATATGGAGCGAGTTCGCTTAGTCCATGGAAACGGTGGTCGATTTAGTCATGAGTTGACCGAGCGTTTTATTTTGAAATATTTTACAAATGATTTATTAGCTCCTTTACACGATGGTGCTCAATTTCCCGTTACAGCAGGACGTATGGCGTTCTCTACAGATTCCTATGTAGTACAACCAGCGTTTTTCCCTGGCGGTAATATTGGTAAATTAGCTGTATGTGGTACAGTGAATGATTTAGCTATGAATGGTGCTATTCCACAATACTTGAGTTGTGGGCTCATTTTAGAAGAAGGCCTTGCCTTTAATGAGTTAGATGAAATCCTTCATACCATGTCAGATATGGCAAAAATTGCAAATGTACAAATTGTTACAGGAGACACTAAGGTTGTCAAAAAGGGTGAGGTAGATAAAATCTACATAAATACTGCGGGGATTGGTATGATTCCAACAGGGATAGATATTGGTCCGCATCGTGTAAAGCCGGGAATGGATGTTATCTTATCTGGTGCTATAGGGGATCATTCTATTGCTGTTATGGGACAACGGTTTGGATTAGACCTATCTGATTCTTTAAAAACTGATTGTGCCCCTTTAAACAATATGGTTCATGCTGTACTTGATAAAGTGGGGCCTCAAGTGGCTCTATTGCGAGATCCAACACGTGGTGGTTTAGGTACTGTTTTAAAAGAAATTGCAGATCAAAGCCAAGTGGGTATTAAGGTAGAAGAAGCGGCTATTCCAATTCACGCCGAAGTACAATCTGTTTGTGATATTTTGGGATATGATCCGTTATATTTAGCGAATGAAGGTAAGGTTGTACTCGTAGTAGATCCATCTGTTACAGATGAAGTTCTATCTATTCTTCACAGCTTTGAAGAAGGCAAAGAATGTGTATTAATTGGCAAAACATTAGATAAGAATATTGGTAAGGTTGGTTTGCAAACGGCTATTGGTGGTGTTCGCTTAATCGATTTGTTAGGTGAAGATCAAGTTCCTCGTATCTGCTAATTATATAATTGAGTTTCTTTAAGTCTTAAAGATATGTAAAGATAAGAACTATTTTATGCCTATAGAGTATGAGTTAGACTTGATATTGACACTAATTCTTTATGATGGTAGCATTAAATTAAGTTGTGTAAAATTCATTGATTGTTCATCGGACTTTTATATAATGCTAGTATCTTTATGTGTAAGTTCTTATACTTTCACTAGAATCTATGTATAGAATTTGTTAAAATATAAGTATCTATAGGAGGCTTATTATGAAAAAGAAGATTATTACAGCTGTTCTAGGGATTTGTTTAACTACAACTGCATTTGGCGGCATCTTGACTACTCAAGCAGGCGGCCTTAGCAGTATTCTTGGTGGTGCAGCTAAAATTGGAGGTATCGGTATTGTTATCAATAAATTCGGTCCTCAAATTGACTCTTTCTTAAATAAATTATTGAAACAAAATAACTTAAGCACAGAGTATACAACTAAAGTTGTACCTATCATCAGTATTGGTACAAAAGGTTATATTGGTGCTGCTCAAGTAACTGGTCCAGCATCTAGCATTGAACAAGTTAAAGCGGTTGCTCAAGTTGAAGGTAGCTTTAACGGTATGGTTCGTGTAAAAGGTTTAGTACCAGTTGATAGCACAAACCCAGTTGGTGCATCTCGTGTTCAAGGCGTAGGTGTATCTGCTATTATCGATTTGAAAATTTAATGGCCACTGAGCATATAAAATAGTAGACTCAGGGAATAAGCACGGTCTTAGGCCCGTGCTTATTCTGTTGTATAACAGTTATACATTAGATACGTTGTGGAGGAATTTATGAAGAAGCAAGTACTTACACTTTTAATGGCATCCTTGATTTCAGGCACTGCATTTGCTGCTCCTGGTACAGTTACAGAAAAAACAAATGTTTTAGAGACTACTGTATATGGCGCTGTACAAGATGGTGCTGTAGTGGACCGCATTAATCAACTTGATGAAACCGTGTATGGTACTGGTTTCAATGGCAATTCTGCTACATTGAGCAAACGTGTCGATTCCCTTTATAACTCCGTAGAAGGTAGCGGTACAAATATTTCTTTGCGCGAAGAAATGGACGCACTTGAATATACATATCAAAATAGCATTAATGCAGGTTCTCTTGTTGATCGTGTAGAAAAGATGGAACGTAGCGTTAATGGTCGTATTGGTAGCGGCTCTTTACAAAAACGTATTATTTCTTTAAAAACAAAAGTATATGGCAGCAATGTAACGCTCACAAATCAAGTGGGTACATTAGCTGGCAATCAAGTTTTCAAAGTTACATTGAATGATGCTGTTTCTTCAAAAACTAGCCATGAAGGCGACACTGTTGCTTTCACAGTAGCTGAAAATGTTATGGATGGCAATGTGTTATTAGTTCCTGCAGGTACAGTAGGATCTGGTACAATTACATCCTTGAAAAAGGCTCGTTCCTTTGGTCGTAATGGTGTATTAGACATCACATTTGACACAATCCCTGCTATTGATGGTACTGAATTTACTGCAGTACAAGGTAAAGAAGCTAAGGATAAAACTCGCAGTGAAGTTAAAGCAGCTGGTGCATCCGTAGCTGGTGCTGTTTTACTTGGACCAGTAGGCTTAGTAGGTGGTGCCTTTGTTAAGGGTAAAAATATTGAATACCCTGCTGGTGCAACTATTTATGTACAACCTCAAGATTCTGTTACAATTCAAGGTCTTGTAATTGGTGGTGATGGTTTGGCTCACAGTGATGATGAATTGGCTGAAGCAGTAACTGTACCTAATACGGCCGATGAATCTGAAGAGACTGTAGACACTAATGAAGCGGCTGTTGATGAAAATGAAACAACAACAGAGGAACCAGCAGCAGTAGAAGAACAAGAAGAACCGGTAGAAAATGTTTCTCAACCTATCGTAGTTGTAAAGCGTAATCAATAATTAACAAATTCTTAAAGCAAGAGGAGTTCTAGTAACCATGAGGAAACGTAAAGTACAATGGCTGGCAGCGGCTTGTGTTTTTTGTTTAGCACAACCAGTATGGGCCGCTACGGAGTCAACCACGGTATATCAAGATCAATTGGATAGCGTTGATCAATCCTATCTTGGAGAAATCTCTAAAGCATCTACACCTGAAAATAGTAATATCCGTGTTGTACGTCGTGGTGAAAAGGCAAAGTCTGATCAACCTACAGAACAATTGCCGACTCGTATTGATGCAGATAAAATGTCCTATACTGGGTCCACTGGTGATGTATATGCACAAGGTGATGTAGTAGTGACTCAAGGTAATCAAACCTTGATGGCACCACGTATAGAAGGTAATACAAAAACTACAGAATACCGTACTGTTGGTGGGTATCGCTTTTTGGAAAATGGCGGTAAAACAAAGGATATTACAGGTCAAAATATGACATATCGGACTAGTGACCGTCATTTTACAGCTGACCAAGCGTTTGGTTGGAATGATCCTTACTATGTGAAGGGGCAAAATGCTACATTTGATGGTGAAACTGGTCATATGGATAAAGGCATGGTTACCACAAAACATGCGATGGCCTTTAAACATACACCAGATTATCGTGTAGAAGGTCAAGATATCAAGGTGTATCCTGGCGATAAAGTCATTATTAAAAAACCGTCTTTCTACATTAAAAACTTTAAGGTTTTATCTTTACCTTCTTATACAGCGTCCTTGCGCCATGATAAAGAAGGAAAATTCAGTATATTCTCATTAGTTCCAAAGCCTACATATAGTAGTGATGATGGACTTGGCTTGCATGGTAGTACTGATTATCCAATTGGTAAGCATGGTGAAGCTTATATCGATTATCGCTGGTATTCAAAATCAGGCTTTAAACCAAAAGTTGGTTATAGACACTACTTGCCTTGGGCTACTGCGTCAATTGGGTACAGTAAAGAATCTAATGAATATAATGATGAAACGGTATGGGTTGAAAAGATTGGTGAGGCACGTTTAGATACTCATACGTATCATGTGGGTAAATCACCAGTAACTGTACGCGGTGGCGTTAATGCCGGTTATTGGAAAGAAGGTTCTGTAAAAGGTTCCCATAAGGAATACTATACAGAAATATCTCATGATCCAATTAAGCTTGGTAAAAATGCTGATTTACGCTTCTTGGGCGGTTACCAACGCGACTACTATGGTTACGATGGCACGATTCGTAGCATGCCTTACTGGGGCGCTAGATTCCGCTCTAAAGTGGGAAATCGTGCTAATGTATGGGTTAGCTATAATCAACGTAATATTTCTTATAATAACTCTCCATATCGATTTGATACTACAGAGCTTCCTAAAGAGCTCATCTATGGCGGTAACTATAAATTGACTCGCTTAGATGATGTGTCTGTAAGTGTTAAAACAAATATGATGAGTGGTCAGATAGACTCTGTATATTATACATGGCATCGTGATTTACATTCCTTTGACTTGTACTTAACTTATAAGGATGCACATAGAAGCAATAATGATCAATGGAAAATCAAATTTGTTGGCAAAGACTTTTAATTAGGAGATAACTATGCAACGTATTAGAAAAGCCGTTATTCCAGCAGCTGGCTTTGGTACACGCTTCTTACCAGCTACTAAAGCACAACCAAAGGAAATGCTTCCTATCGTGGATACACCTGCTATCCAATATATTGTAAAAGAAGCATTAGATTCTGGTATTGAAGAGATCCTAATCATTACAGGCCGTAATAAACGCGCTATTGAAGATCATTTTGATAGCAGTGTGGAACTAGAATTGCTTTTACAAAGCCAAGGTAAAAATAAACAATTGGCTATGATTAAAGACTTAGCAGATATTAAAGTTCACTTTATTCGTCAAAAAGCTCCTCGTGGTCTTGGCGATGCTGTACTATGTGCAAAAGCCTTTATTGGTGATGAACCATTTGCTGTATTACTTGGTGATGATATTGTATATAATCCTGAAAATCCATGCCTTAAACAGTTAATTGAGTGTTACGATGAACATCCTGGTATTATCTTAGGGGCTCAATTTGTACCTGAAGATAAAGTTAGCTCTTATGGCATTGTATCTGGTGAAGCATTAGCGGATAATTTATATCGCGTTCATAATTTGGTGGAAAAACCAAAAAAAGAAGATGCACCATCTAGACTAGCAGTATTAGGTCGTTACATTTTAACGCCAGATATTTTCAATATTTTAGAAAATACAAAACCAGGCGTAGGTAATGAAGTTCAATTAACTGATGCTCTAGCAGCATCTAAAACCGATACGTATGCATTAGCTTATGAAGGTATTCGTTACGATACAGGCGATAAATTAGGTTACTTGAAAGCTACTGTTGAGTATGCCCTTCGTAATGAAGAGTTAGGTGAGAACTTCAAAGCATATTTGAAAGAACTAGACCTTAAATAGTGAAGCTATATATGGATATAAGAAAGAACCTGTGGATGTTACCATGGGTTCTTTTATTTAATGGCGATATTTTTGTATTATTGTCAACAAAACTAAGGTGATTTTGTTGACTAATAAAATAATGTTGATTATAATCAATTTATTGAATAAATAAAGGACTGTGATTATATGAGATCGCTCTTTACAACATTGTGTAATAATGATTTTGGATTACCAGGGCATAGTGTTATTAAGCATATGCATTATGATGCTTCGGGTAGTGATCAATCTATCTGTGGCATTTTATATCAAGTTGCTAAAACTACTACAATTGGTATTCTAGACAAATCAGGTTTTTTAATAGTTGATTTACGACCGGTACCGAGAAAATTTCGTATTCGTTCAATAATTCATGAAGAAGAGAATGATCGGACGATATCTTTCTCTAAGGAGGATATCATACGATTTGTAAATGATATTAACGATACCAATGAAATTCATCGTGAATCGCCCTATGTAGTGCCTGGTTGTATGATTTTAGAAAATTTATGGAATTATTGGAATATTAGTAAATCTGCACAGCAGATGGCTATTTATTTTCATGCACCCGTTATTGCAGATGATCAGGTAACTTTGGTGGAAAACTCTGAAGATGCTCATGTAGAAGGTTATGTAGGTGACACATTGGCATTTTCTGCTACGTTTTTTGGTGAAAATGAAGATTTAACATCTTTAAAACAAAGATGTATTAGTTAGAGGTAATTATGGAAGCAAGACGTTTAACAAAAATGGCTTTATTAACAGCCTTATTATGTATTTCAGCATATATTTCGTTCCCATTGCCATTTAGTCCGGCTATGGTAACTGCATTGACTTTGGTGGCTACATTAACAGGTCTATTATTGCAACCAAAGGATGCATTTATTGTATTTATCATTTACGTTTTACTTGGTGCTGTAGGTTTACCAGTATTCGTTGGTGGCACAGCAGGTCTTGGTAAATTATTAGGACCAACAGGGGGCTTTATCTTCTCTTGGCCAATAGCTTATACATTATTAAGCGTATTCAAAGGTTCTAAGAAGAGCTTTTTCTCTTATGCATGGCGTTCTCTTGTAATTACTATTCCTGTAGTATATCTATTTGGCGTTGCAGGCTTTATGATTGTAACAAAAACTGAACTTTGGGCGGCATTGCCTGTAGTAATGTTCCCATTCATTCCTGGGGATATTGTAAAATGTCTCGTTGCTTCTTGGTTAGCAACTAAAATTAAAATTTAGAATGTAATAATGAAAAGAGGCATTCCTTGGAATGCCTCTTTTCTGCATTTTCTTATAGGAGCTAATATGTCAGTATATATTCATGGTGGGCTTAGAACCCCTATAGGCGTATTAAATGGACAATATAGAAATATGAGACCTGAAATGTTAGGAGCTCAACTCATTGATGAATTAATCAAGCGTTATGATATTTCACAAGTGGATGGAATCTTCTGTGGCAATGCTGTGGGGACTGGTGGTAATATTGGTCGCCTTATGGGGCTCATGACTAATTTACCGAATTCTGTTCCTGCGATTACCGTAGATATGCAATGTGCATCGGCCTTGATGAGTATTGAGATGGCCTATACACATATTGCATCAGGTGTTATGGATTCGGCTATTGCTGGTGGTATTGAAAGTTCTTCATTACAGCCAGATAGGATGTATGCAGCTAATGATGATCGTAAAGGCTTATATAAGGTTGCTCAGTTTAGCCCTCAAGATTGTTCTCCTTTAGCTATGTTAGAAGGGGCAGAGAGGACGATTCAAAAACATAATGTACTCAAGGAAGATTTATATCCCTATATTATTGGCAGTCATAAACGCGCTTCTGAAGCTTTAAATAATCCGCATTTGAAATCTTACATTATGCCTATTACCATCGATGGCAAAGCATGTGTAGATGAATGTATTCGGCCTAAGATGAATGAGAAACTATTATCACGGATGAAGCCTTTATTAGGACCTAATGCTATTACAAATGCAGGTAATGCTTGTTTAACTCATGATGGCGCGGCTTTTGTATACGTATCTAATGAAAAAGGGCCCTTTAGAATTTATAGTGTTATGCCTTGGGCAGGTAACCCTCAGTTTAGCCCAGAAGGAGCTTTAGAAAGCACAGAAGCGATTTTAAAACGCACTGGTCTAACGATGGATGATATTGATGTAGTGGAATGGAATGAAGCCTTTGCTATCATTGATGTGCTCTTCAATAAGGCCTATCCCAAGCATTTAGAAAAATATAATAAATTGGGTGGTGCCTTAGCGTATGGACATCCTTATGGCTGTTCTGGTGCTATATTAGCTCTTCATTGTATGGCTGCTTTAGAATCTTGTAATGGTCGCTATGGTTTGTGTGCTATTGCCGGTGCAGGCGGTACAGGAACTGCTTTGATTATGGAACGTATGTAAAATGACAATTATTGAACGGTTACGACAATATAAAGAATTAGAGCCTCATAAGATTGCTCTCATTATAGATGATACAAAGTATACATATAGTGAACTATATGATGCTATTCTATCAATCGATATTGATGATACTAGTCATATAGTAAATCTCACTGAAGTTAAAGAATCAGCAAAAAATAAAGTTCTTTTAATTCAGAGTCAATCCTTTTTAGAACAACTTGTACAATGGTTAGGTGCATTGTATAGATGTTACATTCCTATGGTATGCCATAATGAAATGGATACTGAGTATATAGACGAATTAGCTCATATTATAGCTGATGAAGGCGTGTTGCCATTAACTGATTTTGGTGTACTTACATCAGGTACTACGGGGCGTCCTAAACCGTTGTGGAGAAAAGAGGAATCGTGGCGAGAGTTTTTTGATATTCAAAATAATATCTTTCATATAAATGAAGATACAAAAATCTTTTTGCAAGGCAGCTTTAGTTTTACTGGTGTTAGTAATATGGTTGTTGCTGTCTTATGGGCAGGGGGGACTATTGTTACTACCAGTTCCTTGCGTCCTACTCGATGGATTGAGCTGCTTGAAAGATATGAAGTAGATCATATCTATGCTCTTCCTACAAAACTTAGATTGCTCATAAGGCATTGTAAATGTAAATTATCTACGATTAACTATATTATTGCTGGCTCACAAGTGCTTGATCGTCATTTGATGGAGCAGTTGCAACAGCTATGTCCTAATATGGAGTTTATTCTGTATTATGGTGCTTCTGAGCTTAACTATATAACCTATTGCACAGGTAAAGAGTGGCTAGACCGAGAAGGCACTGTGGGCAGGCCATTCCCAACGGTCCGAATTAAAGCAGATGATGGGGTTATATATGTAACTACAAAATATCATATTGAAGGTATTTCCGATACATATACCGTTAATGATTGTGGTTATATAGATACAGAGGGGTATCTTATGTTTACTGGGCGACAAGGCGATGTGGTAAACAAGGGGGGCTATAAAATATCTATTCCCTCCATGGAAACTTATTTGCAATCTATAGATGGTGTCTCAGAAGTAGCTATTATCGATATCATAGATGATGTAAAAGGGGAAGATTTTGTAGCATATATGGTGTTGGAGGATAATGTTCTAGTCGCCGATGTTATGGAAACAATTCGGCATCATAGACCTTCCATAGAATGGCCAAAATCCATCTACTCTATTCCTATGTTACCTCTTACAGAATGCTCAAAAGTTGATAAACGAAAGCTAAAAGAGTGGTATAATAAAGGGTAATCGTTTTTACTGTTATAAGGAGGCATCATGCAGATTAATAAGGCGGCGCTAGAGATTTTCGATTTTACGTCTTCTTTAGCTGTATACTCTGAACATGAATTAAAGGTTGGCGATCAAGCTATTCATGATTATATTTCAAATCATGTAGTTAAGGCGTTCAAAGACCCCGGTGCTAGAACAGGTACCTTGCATGATGCAAGTCCATTTGGTAAACAATTAGTCGATTATAAAAATGGAGACCTTAAGTTTATAGAGTTATCTAAGAATTTAGGTGAAAGCTTGTTTATCTATATGAAACAAGCGACGGACTCCGTTGTTATCGATACGATTATTTGTGAAGCTGTTACGGATGCATCTTATATCTGCATTCTTCTGTGCCAAGCTCATGATGCTTTTACTCATCAACTATTTAGTGAAGATGATGGCAGTTTAGCTACAGAACTTGTTTCTCATAAGGCTGTGTTGCCTATGCCTTCACAAAAGTTACGCGCCTTTGCATCGATTAATTTGCATGATTTTAGCGTTCGAATTTTTGAACCAAAAGGTGAATTTGATGGTGAAGTATCCTATATCTTAGCAGATAAGGTATTGCAATTAGGCACTAACCAATCTTCTAGAGATACGGTGAAAAAGGTGAAAGCTATCGTAGATAAGGTGGCTCAAGCCCATGAGTCAGATGGTGTCGTTGAATTGACGATTGCAAAGTCTATGATTGCGAAAAATGCAGAAGTATCTGATACAGTAGATCCTGTTCGCATTGTGGAAGAGGTATTTAAAGCCAATCCTGTTCAACAAGAGGCGGCTAAGAAAGAATTAGCTGATGCGGATATGATGAGGCCTCTACCTGTTAATCGAGAGTTTGCTACGAAGGTTGGCGAACATCATAAGATTAAAACCGATACGGGCATTGAAATTTCTTTTCCTGTAGAGTATATGAAAAATCGCGAGTTCATTGAAATCAAAACTAATGATGATGGAACCTTGCATATTGAACTAAAAAATATTAATAAAATCGTAAATAAATAGTAATGAAAAATATATTTATCGATAGAAATATATTATGGTATGATTAAATTTATTTGTTATGCTAGTATATGGAGGTTATAGTGGGTAAAGAGAAACATAAGAAAACAAATGCATTACGTATTTTAGATACTCATAAGATACCTTATAGTATTAGTGAATATGAGTGGTCTGAAGAACGTGCTGCTGGCCTTCATGTAGTAGAAGTCTTAGGACTCGATGAAAAACAAGTCTTTAAAACACTTGTTGGTAAGGGCGATAAAACAGGGTTTGTAGTATTCTGTATTCCAGTGGCTGAAGAGCTAGATATGAAACAAGCGGCTCGTGTCAGTCATAATAAGTCTGTAGAACTGGTTCATGTTAAGGACTTACTAGGCATTACAGGATATTTACGGGGCGGATGTTCTCCAGTGGGAATGAAAAAATCATTTCCTACCTATTTTGATGCCACAATGGAGCCTCAAGAATTTGTATATGTAAGCGCTGGTCTACGAGGCATGCAGATGAAGGTAAATCCAAAGGATTTGGCCTCTGTTGTAAATGCTGAATTTGTAGCACTTACAATGGATCATTAAGAGGTACCTATGGCAAAGAAGTTTTATGCAGTTCGTCAAGGACGTGTACCGGGAGTTTATACTACCTGGGCAGATTGTGAGAAACAGGTAAAGGGTTTTGGTGGTGCTATCTACAAATCTTTCCCTACAGAAGCAGAAGCACGTGTTTTTGTAGATGATTCAGGATTATCCTTAAGTGATTTTATGAGTGCTAAACGGAGCGAACCTAAATCGCCACAAGCAGTTAAGTCTAAATCTATGAATTCTAGACCTATAGGCTTTAGTTCTAAAGGTCAAAATAAGGTATCTCCAAATGTGGTAAAACCAGATTTTACTAAGGCCAACCATGTTATTGCTTATATTGATGGTAGTTATAATAAAGGCACCAATACAGTTGGCGCTGGTGGCGTTATCTTCTTGAATGGATCTAAGGAGACTTTTTCATTTCCTTCTAATGATGAAAGATATACATCATTTTGGAATGTAGCTGGTGAGCTACTAGCAGCTATGTATGTTATGAAATATGCCGTTGATAATGGTATTCCAGAATGTTCCCTATATTATGATTATATGGGAATAGAAATGTGGGCTACCAAACGATGGAAACGCAATAATGCACTGACTCAACATTATGCTGCGTTTTATGACTCAATTAAAGACCGTGTGCGCGTACACTTTCACAAGGTGGCTGCTCATACGGGCGATACATATAATGAAATGGCTGATGTACTAGCCAAACAAGGCGCGGGAATTTAACTTTCTCAGAAAGGAGGGTGTTATGAATATATGTGTTACAGGAGGGGCCGGTTTTATTGGTTCCCATCTCGTTGATCGATTAATTGAATTGGGGCACAATGTGCTCGTTATAGATAATCTATCTACAGGTATGCGTTCTTTTGTACATGATTCTGCTCAATTTATTGAGATGGATGTACGAGATCCAAAATTATTATCTGTCTTTGAAGAGTTTAAGCCCTCTATTGTATTTCATGAGGCGGCTCAAACTATGGTTCAATCCTCTATGGAGAATCCAAGTTATGACTGTGATGTTAATTTGTTAGGGCTTATTAATGTACTTGATGCCTGTCGTAAGGTGAAAGTTGAACAATTCTTAATGCCTTCTTCGGCTGCTGTGTATGGGGACTTAGCAGTATTACCATTGACAGAAGAACTAAGTGGTATGCCATCATCCTTCTATGGTTTGACTAAGCTTACTGCAGAAGGGTATTTACGTATCTATCGTGAAGCTTTCGGGTTAAATACAGTATGCTTTAGATATGCCAATGTATATGGTCCACGTCAAGGTGATGGTGGTGAAGGTGGCGTTATTAGTATTTTCAATCGTTTAATCGTTGAAGGTAAGCCTTTAACCGTATATGGTGATGGGGAACAAACAAGAGACTTCATTTATGTAGAAGATGTGGTAGAAGCTAATATTAAGGCTATGGGCAATACTAGCTGTACAGGTATTTATAACGTGTCTACCAATACGGGAATATCTGTTAATGAGTTGATTACACGATTCAGATCTATTAGTGGTGCTGATTTTATGGTTCATTATGAAGACGAACGCATAGGGGATATCAAACATTCACGTTTAAGTAATGCAAAGGCAGAACGTGATTTTGGATTTGTAGCTTCAACAACATTAGATGAAGGCTTACAAAAAACATTAGAATATTTTAAAGCTCATCATAAGTAAGGTATATAAGGTTTGGGGACATGAGTGATACACAATTCTGGGTTACTGTAGGGCTATGGAATCTAATTGTATTTAGCATGTATGGATATGATAAGCTATGTGCTATTAAGGGGTATAATCGGATTTCAGAGTTCACATTATTATTTTTAGCATTTGCCTTTGGCGGCCTTGGTGCGCTATTGGGCATGGTTATTTGGCGTCATAAGACTTTAAAGCTTAAGTTTAAACTAGCTATCCCTATTGCATTGTTATGGTCTGTTTATGCAGTGGGGTTTGGTTATGGTTTGTGGGTGAATTGATTGCATAAACTAATATTTTATTCATTGTTTTATGGTATAATGAGTAGAATATTGTACATAAAATGTCAGTGAAGGAGATATTTGATGTTGCGATTACAATCGGGGTTCGAGTTAGATTACGCTAACATATATAATGAAAGTTGCATACAAGAACGAGACGTAAAAAACTTTGAGCGTGCTATACAAAATGTTTGGCGCCATACCAATATTTTACGCTCTACAGGCTTTGAAGAAGGCCATGTTTCCAAGGACGGCTTGCCTGAACCGGTATTGTTTTACCAACTTCCTTATATTTCTGAAGATGGTATTAATACACCTGCAATGCTAAAACGTCTTTATGAATTGAGGGACTATGCTCGCCATAATATTGATACAGTTGTATCTGTAGGTATTGGTGGTTCTTATTTGGGTAGTAAGGTTATTTTTGATGTTCAATGTGGTGCATTTTGGAATAATCTTAGTACGGAAGAACGCAACGGATATCCACGGATGTATTTTGCTGGATTTAACGTAGATGGTGATTATTTATCAGGCCTTATTCGTACCTTAGAGTATCAAGCTCAGAAAAAAGGACCCGACTATAAGGTGATGCTCGTTATCACCTCTAAGTCTGGCTCTACTATCGAACCAATGGCTAATTTCATGATTTTGGAAAAAGCATTGCAAGATCGGAATATAAATTATGAAGTAGTAGCTGTTACCGATACGTCTGATGATGAACATCCTACAGTTCTACGTTCTATGGCACTAGAAAATCATTGGAAAACCTATAGTATTCCCTATGGTGTTGGCGGTCGTTTCTCTGTGTTTACAGAGGTTGGCTTTGTAACGGCGGCTCTTGTGGGCTTTGATATTGAGGGGTTCTTAGCTGGTGCAGCTTCAATGGATGCTGCTTGCCAAGAAGAGGATATTTTCAAAAATCCTGCTTTATTAAGTGCATTGCTAAAATATATTGCGTCCGAACGTTATGGTCGTATTATTGAGGTGTTTATGCCTTATGGGGAAGCCCTTCATTCCTTATCTGATTGGTATGTACAGCTATTGTCCGAATCGTTAGGTAAGATGAGTAATACATGCTTACCTTATGGTCGTACACCAGTTGCGGCAGTAGGAACTATGGATATGCATGCTCAAGTACAAGAGCATCAAGAAGGTCGCCTTAATAAGGTCGTTCAATTTATTAAGGTTAAAGAGTGGCAACATAATCTTGTAGTGCCTAATACACATAGTCAATATGAACGATTGCAAGCACTTGGTAATGTAGGCATTTGTGATATTCTCAATATTGCATTAGATGCTAATAGAGAGGCTTTATCTAGTGACAATCGCTTTAATATGACGATAACTGTACCAACATTAAATGCATTCCATTTAGGGGAAATCATGTTTATGCATTGTTGGGCTGTTTACTTTGAATCTATTTTTGCTGGTGTAGACGCTTTCGATCAACCAGGTGTTGAAGTTTATAAACGTCTCATCGGTCCAAAATTGGCTCATGTAAAGGATGGAGAGAATTCATAAGGGGGAACTATGAATATTTTAGTAACAGGTGGGGCTGGTTATATTGGGAGTCACACAGTACGTGCCTTACAACAATCGGGTTATACACCTATTATTGTAGATAATCTATCGCGCGGTCATGTAGAATCAATTCCTGAAGGGGTACAGTTCTACAATATGGATATAGCAGATCCAAAATTAGTAGATATTATGAAAGGTCATAATATCATTGGTGTTATGCATTTTGCGGCTCATTCACAGGTCGGTGAATCTATGGTAAATCCAGCTATTTATTATGAAAATAATGTAGTTGGCTCATATCATCTTATTGAGTCTGCTCGTAATGCTGGTGTAAAACATTTTGTATTTTCCAGTACAGCTGCTGTTTATGGGGAACCAGAGATAGTGCCAATTCGTGAAGATGCGCCATTGCATCCAACTAATGTATATGGTCGTACTAAACTGATGATTGAAGAAATGCTATCTGATTATAGTGCTATTTATGGTTCTACGTATGTTGCATTGCGTTATTTTAATGCGGCTGGCGCAGATTCGTCTGGTACGATTGGGGAAGATCATCATCCGGAAACACATTTGATTCCGCTTGTGCTAGATGCAGCTCGTGGTAAAAGAGAGCACATAACTGTTTTTGGTACTGATTATAATACAGCTGATGGTACATGTGTACGCGATTATATTCATGTTAATGATTTGGCTACAGCTCATGTGTTAGCAATGGATTATTTGCGTAACGGTGGTGAATCTCAAGTGTTTAATCTTGGTAGTGGCAATGGCTTCTCCGTTAAGGAAATTATTGAAACTGCTAAAGAGGTAACTGGTATCGATATTCCTGTTCAATATGGTGATCGTCGTGCTGGCGATCCAGGTACATTGATTGCTTCCTCTGAAAAAATTAAAGAATTACTTGGTTGGGATCCTAAATTCAGTAATGTAGCCGATGTTATCAAAGATGCTTGGAAATGGCATACATCTCATCCTGATGGTTTTAAAAGCAAATAAAACAAGAACAAATCCTTTTGATTTGTCAATATAATGAATGACTCTATTAGTCACCTAGGTGACTGGTAGAGTCATTTTTTTGTAGGAATTTAAAAGGACCTCCTAGAATATGTCAGCAGGAGGTGGAATATGAACTTACAAGATTATATACAACGCATTAAATTATGGATTGATAAACAGTATTTTATTATTCGTCACTATAAAATTATTATTTCTGTTTTTCTTGTAATTATAGTTGGCATATTAATCGTTGGTGTTTTATATCCTCACGAAGAAGAACGTGTTCATATACAACCTGAGCATGTTAATGGTGGGGAAAATAATCAGACCCGATTAAGTTCAAAAGAATCATCAGAAGGAATATCACATAATAGACAGAAACATCATAACAGTGATGCTAAAGAAACGAGAAAAGATGACAATCTAAAAACTAAAAGTGAAGGCCGTTTGTTATATGATGTGAGCAGCGTGGAACGCGGGCATCCTTGGAGAGAGGTTTTTAAAGATTTACCAGATAATGATGTACATGGTAGACATGAAGATACTAAGGATGTAGATGAAGTGGCTGATAGCATTAATGATATGCAAGGGTTTAATAATAGTAAGTACTCAGGCAGGGATACATATAAAGGACGGACTAATAGGTATAAAACCAGGAGAACACAGAATAAGAATAAACACACAGGGGATAAAACCATTAGTGATAGCAGTGATGATTTTACTAATAATCAAATTAATTCAAAGTCTCATAGTAGGTTAAATTCTTCGAGTATGGAACAGCCTGTTGAACTTGTTGGTATTGTTGAGGGCAATGAGATTATTGCTATTTTACGAAAAGGTACAGAGGAGCAAATGGTTACTGTTGGGATGGTTTGGCATAGCGTTACTGTCTCTAATATAAGTGCAAGTGGTGTAGAAATCGTTGAAGGAGGTTCATCACGGTGGTTAAAAATCAATTAGGTAAGGATTGCTTACGTAGTAGAGTGACCATAGTAAGAAAAAAACTATTCAAAGCTAGCATACTACTAAAAATAATTATAATAGTGGTTATGTTTCTATATGCATCATTAGGGGAATCTTCTATAGTATTAGCGAGTAATACAGGGCCAGCAGTAACTACTAATCTAGAAAGCGATAGGGACTCACTAGATAGAGAAATTAGTAATGGTAAATCAAATAATAATAATGACATAGAAAAGGATAACGTAATTAATGAAAAGGGCGAGCTGAGAAAATCAAAAGGATCAATTACGATATCCGTTCGTAATGCTTCTCTAAAAGAAACAGTATTAGGGATTTGTCGGAGTTATCGTATATCTGTTATGGGTGTAGAATCTTTAACAGGTAACATTACGGCTACTGTGCAAGGTGAAACACCAGAGGATCTTATAAAAGAATTAGGAAGGCTATATCATTTTTCCGTTTCAAAACAATATAATACGATTCTTATTGAGCCAGATGACAAAGCACTTGAAAATAGAGAATTATATGTTATAACACCGGAGCATTTGCCAGCAGAGTCTTTAAAAAATATAATGGGCACTGTTGTGAAACATGATAAAATGGCGGTACTTTCAGAACAAAATGAAGTGATTATGCATTTGACCAGTGGAGAGAAACGGCGTGTAGAAACACTGGTTAAAGCTATAGATAAGGAGCCTAAGCAAGTACAATTAGAAGCGACAGTCATTGCTATGGAACAATCTTATGCAAAGGAGCAAGGCATTCGGTGGTCGTGGCTTAGCTTGACAGGACATGGTGAAGATAAAACTAATTCTTACGGGGCCGTTACCTTTGGTAAAACACCCAGTGGTGAAGCCTATAAATTTTTTGTGAAACCCGAGTTGAGTCTTATGGAAAGTTCCGGTAAAGCCGCGCTAATTGCTAAGCCATCTATTATGGCCTTAAATGGTGAAACAGCACATATCTTGATCGGTGAACGTATCCCTGTTATAGAAGAGTCCGAAGTGAATGGCGAACGTAAGCGTTCTACACGTTATGAAGAGGTGGGGATTAAGTTAAACTACACGCCTATTATTACTGGGGATGGCGGTGTAGATGCAAAAATTCACGCTGAAGTAAGTACACCTATCATGGTATCCGAAATGAAAGCTTATAAAATTAGTACGCGGCAAGCACATACACGGGTGCGGTTACAACCTGGAGAGGTACTCGTTATAGGTGGACTTATGGATAATCGCGATCAACATCAAATTCAAAAAGTACCTATTTTAGGAGATATTCCTTTACTAGGTAAATTATTCCGACATAGTAGAAAAACAAAAGATTCTATAGAGATGCTAATATTAGTTCGGGCAATTGTGGTATAATAAAGGGTAATGATTAGGAGGTTATGAATGGAACGCATTCGAATGATAGGCCTTGGAAAATCATTTGGGGTGCGCCAAGTATTTTCCAATGTGTCTTTTGAGATAAAAGAAGGTGAGCGACTAGCCTTGGTAGGACCTAATGGGGCTGGGAAATCCACCTTGTTAAAATGCATATTAGGCTATGAAGAATTAGATGAAGGCAATGTAGTTAAGTCTCCTGTAGCCAGTATTGGTTACTTACAACAAGATGTAAATCTAGGAGATGATAGTTTAGCTACAGAAATTGAAAAAGCTTGGGCCGATGTCCATGTATTAGAGGAGCAACTAAAAGAACTTACCACGCGTTTGGAGTCTGAAGAAGCTAGTGAATCGGATCTGCAGCGATTGGATTATTTGCAAAATCGTTTAGAATGGCTAGGTGGCTATGATTATGAGCAAAAGACTAAACGTATCATTTATGGACTTGGTTTTACCGATGAGGATTTAGATAAGCCAGCTAGTGCTTTTTCTGGTGGTCAAAAGACTCGCATTAATTTAGCTAAAGCCTTGGTACGCCGTCCAGACTTTTTGTTCTTAGACGAGCCAACTAACCATTTAGATATGGACATGTTAGAGTGGCTAGAGGGTTATTTATCTGCCTATCCTGGCGGTATTCTCATCGTCAGCCATGACCGCTATTTTTTAGATCGTATTGTCACTGGTGTTGTAGAACTAGATAACCATAAGGCTACAACGTATCGTGGTAATTATAGTCGTTATATTCAACAGCGAGATGAACGGTTGAAAGCGGATATGATGGCCTATGAGAAACAACAGGAGTACATCAAAAAGACAGAGGCTTATATAGATAAATACCGCGCCGGTATTAAATCTAAAATGGCTCGTGGTCGTCAGTCTCAATTGAATCGTTTAGAACGACTTGATGCACCGGTAACTTCACATCATTTACAATTTTCTTTCCCCCCTGCTGCGATGAGTGCCGATAAGGTTCTTGTTCTAGATCATTTATCAGTAGGATATGGTGAAAATCCTATCATTGATGATATATCACTCGTAGTGCGACGTGGAGAATCAGTAGCCCTTATTGGACCTAACGGGGCTGGTAAATCGACACTCGTAAAAACTATTGTAGGCGAACTATTCCCTGAATCTGGTCATGTAGATATCGGTAACCGCGTACAAGTAGGATACTTCTCACAAGAACATGAGGAATTACATGATTCTTGGCAGGTAGTAGAAGAGGTTATGAACCATTTTAACTATACTGAAGAAAAAGCCCGCAATGTATTAGGCTCATTCCTATTTAAAGGGGATGATGTATTTAAGCTAGTAGGAGACTTATCCGGTGGTGAGAGAGCTCGGTTAGCATTGTTAAAATTATTTCTTCAAGGAGATAATTTCCTTATCTTAGACGAACCGACAAATCATTTAGATATTCCAACGCGTGAAATTGTGGAAGAAGCATTACAACAATTTGAAGGTACTTGCTTTATTATTTCTCATGACAGATATTTTTTGGATCAAGTTTCTACAAAAACTATTGTTCTAGATGATGGAAAAATTACTGAATATCTCGGTAATTACTCGTATTACAAAGAAAAGTTAAAAGAACAGGAAGATTTGTTAGCCATAGCTAACGAGCACAACTTAGAAAACAGTGTTAGTGATAATAAACATACTTCTATTAATGAACCTATACTTTCAGTAGAAGAATCTACAGAGGCATCGCAGAAGAAACCGAACGCCTATATGATAGAAAAGCAATTAGCTGAGGTGGAATCTGAAATTGCTCGATTAGAAGCAACTATGAAAATGTATGAAGTTCAATTAGCTAATCCTGTAGTACAGCAAGATTTAGATGAAATGTCCAAAATTTCCATACAAATTGAATCAACACAAAGTGAGTTAGATGCATTGTATGAAAAATGGGAACGACTATCTGAATAACTTATAATAGTATATATTATTATAGAGTTATTTTAATTGACAAAAAATTAAAAACTCTAATAATATAGATATAGATTTAAAGTTTTATGTTTCAAAGGAAGGGTGTAGCATGAATAAATCCATGTTAAAAAAAGCAGCCATTTTTGGTCTTGCTGGTGTAATGGCAGTTGCTGCTGGTTGTGGCAGTAATAAAGATGCAGGTAATGCAAATAGCAATGAAGCTAAGATTGCATTGTTAACAACAACAACTGGTGGTGCAGCGGCATATGGTGAATCCATTAAAGCTGGTGCAGAATTGGCAGTAAGCGAAATCAACGCTGATGCAAATGCTGTAAAAATCAACTTGTTAGTAGAAGATACTAAAGGTGATAAAAACGAAGCTATCAATGCAATGAATAAAGTAATTTCTAAAGATAAAGTTGTAGCTGTTATTGGCCCAATGTTATCTGGTGAAATGATGGCAGCAGGTCCTGTAGCAAACAAAAGCAAAATCGTAGCTCTTGGCACATCTACAACTGCTGAAGGTATTACAGATATCGGCGATTACATTTTCCGTAACGCTGTACCTGAATCCTTGGCAGTAGATACTGCAATTAAAGAAGCACATAAAACTTTAGGCTTCAAAACTGCAGCTATTATGTACTCCAACAACAATGACCAAATGGTATCTGTAAATAATACAGCTCGTAAAGCATTGGAAGCTGAAGGTGTACAAATTGTTGATACTGAAACATTTGCAGATAAAGATACTGACTTCTCTGCACAATTAACTAAGATTCAACAAGCAAAACCTGATGTTATCGTAGTTGCTTCTCTTTACCAAGAAGGCGCATTGATCATGAAAAAAATGCGTGAAATGGGTATGAATCAACCTGTAATTGGTTCTAATGGTTTCAACAGCCCTGAATTCATTAAAATTGCAGGCGCTGCAGCTGATGGTGTTATCGTAGGTACACCTTGGTTCCCTAACAAAGACGATCAAAAGGTAAAAGACTTCCGTAAAGCTTACAAAGATAAATACGGTAAAGAACCAGACCAATTCGCAGCTCAAGCTTATGATGCTGTATACCTCTATGAAGCAGCTTTGAAAAAAGCAGGTTCTACTACAGATCGTGAAAAATTCCGCGATGCTTTGAAAAATATTGCTGACTTCGTTGGTGTAACTGGTCAATTCAAGTTCAACGAAAAACGTGACCCTTCCATGGAAGTTCAAGTTTTACAAATTAAAAACGGTCAATTTGACGCATTAAAAAAATAAAAAGTTGAGGTAATATAGTGTTTTTACAACAATTAGTTAACGGGTTAACCCTCGGTAGCTTATATGCTGTACTCGCTATTGGCTTAACACTTGTGTTTGGCGTTTTAAATATCATCAACATGGCACACGGAGGCATCTTTATGATAGGTGCCTTCGTTGGTCTTTTTATGGTAACTGTTTTTGACGTTAACATTTTTGTAGCCCTTATCGTAGCTATGGCTGTCGGTGCTATCCTCGGTTATCTTTTAGAATTTGTGGCGCTTCGTCCACTACGTAAGAAAAAGGTGTCTCACTTGGCACCACTTATTAGTACCATTGGTGTTTCTATTTTTCTTGAAAGTTTGGCATTATTGCTTTGGGGCCCTCAAACAAGATCTTTCCCACCAGACTATATTGGTGGTCTAATCGACTTTGGAGCTTTCAAAATTTCCATGGTACAAATTATTGGTTTAGGTGTTTCTGTTGTTTTAATGCTAATTCTTAATATAGTTATTAAGAAAACTAAAATTGGTAAGGCCATTCGTGCCGTATCTATGAGCACAGAAACAGCGGCTCTCTTGGGCATTAATCCAACAATGATTATATCTGTTACCGTTATGATTGCATCTGCCTTGGGTGCAGCTGCAGGTGTATTGGTAGGCTTGTCCTTCAATGCTATTGAGCCTACTATGGGTGTTATTATTGGATTTAAAGGCCTTGCCGTACTTATCTTAGGTGGCCTTGGTAATATTACAGGCGCCATGGTTGGTGGTTTTATTTTAGGTGTAGCAGAAATCTTCTCTGTTGCATATGGGGCCTCTACATTCCGTGACGCAGTAGCCTTTGGCCTCATTATCCTATTATTATTCTGGCGCCCACAAGGCTTGTTTGGTTCTAAAGATAAAGGGGGTAGACCTTAATGGATTTATTAAACCCGTATTATCTACAGATCGTGATGTTCTTCATCATCAATGCCATCATGGGTATTTCTATTTACTTCACACTTGCAAGTGGTCAGCTTTCTTTAGGGGCTGCTGGTTTTATGAGTGTTGGTGCATACGTAGGGGCTATCCTTTCTTTGAAAGCTGATTTGCCTATCGTTGTAGGCATCATCATTGGTGGCCTAGTTGCTAGCCTTGTAGCCGTTATTATCGGCTTACCAACAACACGTCTTCGCGGTTTATATCTTGCCATTGCTACTCTTGGTTTTGGCGAAGTTGTGCGTGTTATTTTCTTGAATTTGGATATTACTAATGGTGCGTTAGGCCTTTCTGGTATTCCATCTATTCCTCAAGAATTAACAAATTTAGCCTATGAACTTGATATCGATGGTTTAATGGGCATTGATGCTGTTGCATGGGGCAACTTAATGGCTATTATTATTCTATTGGCAATCTTAGTAGTGATTATTGCCTTCTGTGTACGTATTAATAATAGTCGTGTGGGCCGTGCCTTTGCAGCGATTAAGGCGGATGATCATGCAGCAGAATTAATGGGGATTAACGTTGTATACTACAAGATGATGGCCTTTATCATTGGTGCTTTCATCGCCGGTATTGGCGGTGGTTTGTATGCTCATATTACAAACTTTATCAATCCTACAGACTTTAGCTACCATAAGGTAGTACAAATCTTATTATTCCCAGTATTTGGTGGTTCTAATGTAGTATGGGGTTCCGTATTAGGCTCCTTCATTCTTACATTATTGCCAGAAGTATTGCGCTTCTTATCCGACTATCGGGACATCATCTACGGTGCATTACTAGTCATCTTGATGGCAGTTCGTCCAGATGGTATTTTAACAGAATCTATGGTAGACAAAATTAGTCGTAAATTAGGCTTTAAGAAAGCACCATATATTCCTGAATCACAAGTATTAACAGAACGTTTTGAAGCGTATAAACGTAAACAAGAAGAAAAACAAGGATAGGAGGGAACTGAATGCTATTAGAATTAAATGACGTAAGTAAAAGCTTTGGTGGCGTTGCAGCTCTCACAGGTATATCCTTTGGTGTAAAACAAGGTGAAGTATTTGGTGTTATTGGGCCAAATGGTGCTGGTAAAACTACATTATTTAACTTGATTACTGGTGTATTCCCTGTAAGTTCTGGCGAAATCGTATTTGATGGTATGTCTGTTGTAGGCATCAAGCCGCATAGAACTGTTGAAATGGGTATAGCTCGTACGTTCCAAAATATTCGTCTTTTTGGTAATATGACAGCTCTTGAAACTGTATTAACTGGTATGCATTGTCGTACTGGGTCTGGTTTCTTGTCTAGCTTCTTGAAAACAAAACGTCAACGCATCGAAGAAGAGCGTTGTCGTGGCATTGCGTATGAATTTTTAAAACTCGTAGGTCTTGAAGAAGATGCTGAAGAGGTTGCTACATCTTTGCCTTATGGTAAACAACGCCGCCTTGAAATTGCTCGTGCCTTGGCTACACATCCTCAATTAATTTTGCTAGATGAACCAGCAGCAGGTATGAATGATAGTGAAACAGAAGCGTTACGCCAATTGATTGGTAAAATTCGCAACCTTGGTATTACTGTTGTAGTTATTGAACATGCCATGGAATTAATGATGAATATTTGTGATCGTTTGGTAGTGTTTAACTTTGGTAAAAAGATTGCTGAAGGTACACCTCAAGAAATTCAAAATAATGAGGCTGTAATTGAAGCATACTTAGGGAAAGAGGAGGCGTAATATGTTAAAGCTAGAAAACATCGTGGCTGGTTATGGACATATTACAGCCTTAAAAGATATCAGTTTAGAAGTACCACAAGGTTCTATTGTATCCTTGATTGGTGCTAATGGTGCTGGTAAGTCTACAACTATGAAGACCATAATGGGCCTTGTAAAGCCAACATCTGGTAAAGTATTATTTGAAGGCCAAGATATTACTGGTCATAAAACACATCAAATTGTACATGGTGGTATTTCTTTAGTTCCTGAAGGTCGTCAAATCCTTCAAGATATGAGCGTTTATGAAAACTTAGAAATGGGTGCTTATATCCGTAATGATAATGAGATTGAAGAAGATATCAAAAAAGTATTTAAACGCTTTCCAATCCTTGATGAACGTAGTTATCAATTAGGTGGCACACTATCTGGTGGTCAACAGCAAATGTTGGCTATTGGTCGCGCCCTTATGGCACGTCCAAAATTGTTATTATTGGATGAACCATCTATGGGTCTTGCGCCATTAGTAGTAAACGAAATCTTTGAAACTATCAAAGAGATTAGTGCTGAAGGAACTACGGTTCTCTTGGTAGAACAAAATGTACGACAAGCATTAAAAATAGCTGATTATGCGTATGTATTGGAAACAGGTAAGATGGTATTATCTGGTCCTGCTGACGAAGTACGTCATGATCCTCGCGTTATGGAAGCATATTTAGGCGGTCGTGTTGAATAATTAATACTTTAAGTCGATAGACTTATCTAAAATTTTTAATAAGGTGTATATACTAGAAAACTAGTATATACACCTTATTTTTTTTATTTAATCAATAAAATTGATGAGTGTTTGATGATTTCATGAATCGACTGTGAATTGAGTTTATATATTTTTTATTTATATATCTAAAATTAACAAAAAAAACGAGTGAAATATGAGTGAAATGCGTAAAAAAATACACATAATTAAATGGTGAAAACCTTATATTTACGCGATTTATTCTTAAAGGTTTAATGAAGTTAGCTCAGAACGGTCTGTGTTTATGGAAGAAAGTTTAAAATAATGATAAAATGACTTAACCGATTTTTTAGGATTAATAATTCTAAAAAAATAAAGTGTTGTATTGAGTGAGTTGCATGTAAATCAAAGAGGTAAAATATGAATAAAAAACAGTATATGATGATGGCCGCATTCTTATGTGCCACAACCACATCCATGGCTGCACCTGTTAATGTAACAGCTGAACAGTCTTACGATTCTAAAATATTACAAACTGAAGGACACGCACCACTAGAAACTAGTGCATCTGTAGTGAGCTCTGATAAGGTGTATCGTCTACGACAAGGTGATGAACTAACTATTCAAGTTGTACAACAAGCAGATCTAGGTACACGTAATGGTAACGATATTATGTACACTGTTCGTCCTGACGGATATGTATCATTCCCTATGGTGGGACCAGTAAAAGCAGATGGTTTAACCGTCGATGAGTTTACCGCCCAATTACAGCAAGGTTTATCTCGGTACATTATTAATCCGGATATTACTGTAAATGTTACAAAACTCGGAGGAGTTCGGGTATACGTATTCGGTGAGATTAATAAGCCTGGTGCTTATACAATGACTAAGTCTAGTACTGTTCTTGATGCGATTGGCGCTGCTGGTAGCTTTAACTGGGATACAGCTAAAAAGAAAATTTACTTAATTCATCAAGACAATCCTGAAAAACCAATTCCTATTAATTTAAATCGCATGTTACAAACTGGAGATATGTCCGAAAACTATATTATGCGAGAAGGGGATGTTCTTTACTTGACTAAAAATAGTCGTATTAACTTTGCTCGTGATATTGCCCCAATTTTGACTGGTGCATATATGGTATCACGTATCGGTAAGGATTAAGGATAGGGTTTATCTCACATATAAGGGGGCGTTCTTTTGCGTTCATATTTATTACCAGCCATACTGTTTATTGCCGATATTGCGACGATTGTTATTGTTGCTTTCATTAGTTTATTTATTAGATTTGATGGCTATATAGAACCTCGATATATTGATCAAATGGTAGACGCATTGCCAATATTGCTGATTTCGTATATGTTGATGTTCTTGGTTATGCATCTATATACGCGTATATGGCGCTATGCAGGGATGAGAGAGGTTTTAGCTGTTTTTGTAGCTACTACTATCGGTACAGGAATTTTCTATTCTTCTATGTTTGTTTTTGGTAAATCTTTACCACGTTCCATTTATTTTATTACATGGTTCCTCACTACGGGGACAGTTGGTATGGGGCGCATGTTACTTCATTATGTAGCACTTCACTATAGTAATGGGGATGATGGTGAAAGTGGTCAAGTGAATACGTTGATCATTGGTGCTGGCGATGCAGGGGCAACTATTGCTCGTGAAATAGAGCGATATCATAAGCGCTCTCGCCGAATCATTGGCTTTGTAGATGATGATATGTTCAAACATAACCGCCTTATGAATGGCTTTAGAATTTTAGGGAATCGTGAAGATATTCCAATGCTTGTAGCAAGATATAAGGTTGAAGAAATTATCATTGCTATGCCATCGGTAAAGCGTGATGTTATTCGAGAAATCATGGAAATCTGCTCACCTCTAAAATGTAAAATCAACACATTACCTGGGATGTACCAATTATTAGATGATGAGGTTTTAGTATCTCATTTGCATCCTATTTCCATTGAAGATTTATTGGAACGTGATGAGATTCATCTCGACACATCAAAAGTAGAACCATATTTGAAAGATAAAGTCGTTCTTGTTACGGGCGCAGGTGGTTCTATTGGCTCTGAAATTTGTCGTCAAGTATTACGGGTAAGACCTAAAAAACTATTGTTACTTGGTCATGGTGAAAATAGTATTTATCTTATTCACCAAGAGTTGCGTTCAATTGTGCCTGAAGGTACATTGGTTCCCATTATTGCTGATATTCGAGATAAAAATCAGTTAGACCAAATCTTTACCGATTATGAACCAGATGTAGTATTCCATGCAGCAGCTCATAAACATGTACCGCTTATGGAAATCCAACCGATTGCAGCGGTGTTAAATAATATTTATGGCACTCGTAATGTGGCAGATGTAGCGGGAGCACATGGTGTTGAGCGATTCGTTATGATTTCCACAGATAAAGCGGTAAATCCAACAAGTGTTATGGGGGCTACAAAACGGGTGGCAGAAAAGGTCGTACTTGGTATGAATCACAAGTACGATACAAAGTTTATTACCGTTCGCTTTGGTAATGTTCTTGGTAGTCGCGGTTCTGTTATTCCATTATTCCGCAAACAAATTGAAGCTGGTGGACCTGTAACAGTTACAGATCCTGAAATGACTCGTTACTTTATGACTATTCCAGAAGCAAGCCAACTTGTATTACAAGCTGGTGCAATGGGAAATGGTGGTGAAGTGTTCTTATTAGATATGGGTGAACCAGTAAAAATTGTTGATTTAGCGAAAAATATGATTCGTCTTTCTGGATTTGAGCCTGATAAAGATATTCGCATTGAATTTACTGGTTTGCGTCCAGGTGAAAAGCTATATGAAGAATTATTAACTGCTGAAGAAGGTACTAATACAACTACACATAAGAAAATCTTTGAAGCTGCCTTAGAAGATGTAAATCAAGAATGGTTAAGCCGTGAAATTAATCGCTTAGAAACATGTAAATCTGACTTGGATGTAATCAATGTATTACAAGACATCGTTCCTACATATCATCCAAATCATAATGTATAACAATTTAGTTACAATCATTTATTTACAGCTGTAGTCTACGTGAGAGGGAGATATACAGTAACTATTCCTAAGAGGGAGAGACCCTGTTGTTTGTATACTTTCACAGAAAGGGGTATATGGGTGGAACAAATTATTGATTTAAAAGAGGTCGGTAGAGTCCTCGTTAAACGACGTCGTAAGATTATCAATATTACAGTAGCATGTATAGTATTGGGTGGTGCATATGGTCTCCTAGCACCATCTACATATCAATCTACATCTATGTTGCGCATTAAACAATCTCAAGGATTAAGTAATTCTGTTTTATCAAGTACTAATGGTTACTCTGACTCTATGGCGCGTCAATTGATGAATACAGATGCTGAAATTTTAAAGAGTCGTAATGTTGTAGAACCTGTTATTGCAGCGATTGAAGATCCAGAAGGAACAGGTAAAGCACCTACATACGAAGAGTTTGTTAAAACACGTATTGAAACAAAACCATATAAAGAAACTGAATTATTACAAGTTAGTGTAACTGGTAAAAGTCCAGAACAAGCACAAGAGGCTAATCAATTATTAATTGATACATTCTTAAAGCGCTTGGCAGATATTTCCCATGTTGAGCAACGGACGACACGCGAATTTTTACAAAAACGTGTGGTAACTGCAAAAGAAGAATTAGGGCAAGCAGAAAAGAAATTACAACAATTCCAAGTGGACAATAAGGTATATTCCACGGCGGATCAAATGAAGGGGCTAACAGATAAGATTACCCTTATTGATCGTGAGAAAGCTCAAAACCAATTGGATTTGGAAACGGCGCAAGCAGCTTTAGGTAGTATTAATGAGCAATTAGGCTCTGCAGGTAAAAGTATTGCGGATAGTGCAACTGTACAAGCATATAAAGAACAATTAGCTGACTTAGAATCTCGTAAGGCCTCCTATGTTGGTAAATATACTGATGAGCATCCGGCAATGAAAGAGATTAACCAACAAATCGAAGAAGCTAAGAGTGGTTTAAATGCTGAAATTAATGCTATTGCATCTCAACAAGCTCCATCTAGTAACTCTGCACAGCAAGGTTTGTTAGCAGAGAAATTCAGAAATGAAGCGGCTTTAGCTGTAGCACAAGGTAAAGAATCTACATTAGCTGAACTTGATAAAGAAAATGAGGAAGCTATGAAAGGTTTGCCTGAAAAAGAACGTGGCTATATCCAGGCAAAACGTGATGTTGATGTAGCCCAAGACATTTACGAAATGCTATCTAAGCGTTTGGAAGAAGCTAAAGTAGCTGAAGTAATGGTACCAAATGAAGTTCAAATTGTAGATGCTCCTACATTGCCAGAAAAGGCTATTGCACCTCGTAAAATCCTTATTTTATTAGGCTCTGCAATTTTGGGTATTATCCTAGGCTGCCTTTACACATTGGGTCAGTTCTTCTGCAACCGCAAGGTTCAATCTGTACAAGAAATCAATGATATTCTTGGCATTGAAAATTTAGGTGTCATTCCTAATCATGAAGAAAAGGAATATGAAGAACCAAGCAATCGTATTGTAGCATTGTGGCGTAAAGTGAGAGGTTAATATGATTAGACTAATTTCTAATGAGCGTGGTGATACACCACTTGTAGAAGCATATCGTACATTGCGTAGCAATTTACAATACGTATGTAATCAACATAAATGTAAGATCATTTGTATCACCGCTGCTACTAGTGGAGAAGGTACCTCTGAGGTAGCGGCTAATACGGCATTAGCTTTATCGAAGAATAATAACAAAGTTCTTTTGGTAGATGGTAATTTACGTAATCCAGTTCAGCATGTAGCATTCAACGTGCAAAATAAAGGCCTTACTAACGCAGTTATTATGGATGAAGATTTGACGATTCATCGCAATATTGTCCCTCATTTAGATGTACTTACTGCAGGCGAAATAGTTGAACATCCTTCTGAAGTCGTAGATTCGAGTAAATTATCTACAATATGGGATTATATCCGCGACGAATATGATGTAGTTATCATTGATACACCACCAGTATTAGATGTTACGGATGCCATTGTATTAGCTGAAAAATCTGACGGTGTTATGCTTGTTGTTAAAAATGAAGTCGCAGGTCCTAAAGATTTAATAGAAGCTAAGAAACGACTTACTCAAGTTGGAATTCCTTTACTAGGTTCTATCATCATTGATGTGTAGTCAATAATTTAATATATATTCCATTAGATAAATCAAGCGTATCGACAAGGTACAGAAAGTAATGAGGTGATGTATATGAAAATTAATTTTTCCCCTCCTGATATTACAGAGTTAGAAATCAATGAAGTTGTTGAAGCCTTAAAGAGTGGTTGGATTACAACTGGACCGCGTACTAAAGAATTAGAAAAAAAGATTGCGGCACAATTAGGTACACCTAAAGCTGTTTGTTTAAACTCTGCTACCGCGGCGCTTGAGATGTCTCTCCGTGTATTAGGTATTGGACCTGGCGATGAAGTTATTACCAGTGCCTATTCCTATACTGCTAGTGCAAGTCCTGTTGTTCATGTAGGGGCTACACTAGTTATTGTAGATACCCAAAAAGATTCATTTGAAATGGATTATGATGCAGTGGCTCGTGCTATTACACCAAAAACAAAGGCAATTATTCCTGTAGATATTGCAGGGGTGCCTTGTGATTATGACCGTTTACGCTCTATTGTAAAAGAAAAGAAATCGCTATTTACACCTGCCAATGATATTCAAAAAGCATTGGCACATATTCCTATCGTAGCGGACTGTGCCCATTCCTTTGGTGCTTCATACAAAGGTATACCAACTGGTAATGTAGCTGATTTTAGTAGTTTTTCCTTCCACGCAGTAAAGAACTTTACGACTGCCGAAGGGGGCTGTGCTACATGGCGACATATAGATGGTATTGATGATGAAGTCATTTATAAGCAATTCCAATTATTATCTTTGCATGGACAAGATAAGGACGCCCTTGCTAAGACAAAGGCTGGTGCATGGGAATACGATATTAAGGGTACATATTATAAATGTAATATGACTGATATTATGGCGGCTATTGGTTTAGCTCAATTTGAAAGATACCCAAAACTGTTAGCACGACGTAAGGAAATCATTGCAGCTTATGATGCAGGTTTAAAAGATTTACCTGTTACAGTATTAAGTCACTATACTGATGATCATCAAAGTAGTGGTCATTTGTACTTAGTTCGCTTAGATGGACGTGATGCAGAATACCGTAACAAGGTAATTGAAGCTATGGCTGAAGCTGGAATTGCAACCAATGTTCACTATAAGCCAATTCCTATGCATACGGCTTACAAGAATTTAGGCTTTACCATTGATGATTATCCAAATGCTTATAATCAATTTAAAAATGAAATCACATTGCCTCTTCATACATTGCTAACGAATGAAGAAGTGCAATATATCATTGAAACATTTAAAAGGATTATTACCGAATGTTAGTAAAAAACTTTCACGATCTACCACAAGAGTTGCAGTGTGAAGAGGTGCGTCCATATTTTGAAATATTGAATCAAAGACGAACAAGCCTTCTTTGTAAAAGCATATTTGACCGTGTTATAGCCGCTGGTATGCTCATTGTTTTAAGTCCTGTATTTTTGGTGTTAGCCATCATGATTAAACGAGATAGCGAAGGGGAGGTCTTCTTCCGCCAAACTCGGGTGACGCAATATGGTCGTACCTTTGGTATCTATAAATTTCGTACCATGGTAAAAAATGCGGAATCATTAGGTGCTCAGGTGACATCACAAAATGATATGCGCGTTACAAAGGTAGGCAATATGCTTCGTAGCTGTCGTCTTGATGAATTGCCTCAGCTAATCAATATCCTATTAGGAGATATGAGCTTTGTTGGTACAAGACCAGAGGTGCCTCGCTATGTGGCGGCTTACACAAATGAAATGAAAGCAACTTTGTTATTACCAGCAGGGGTAACAAGTATTGCAAGTATTGCTTATAAAGATGAAGATCAACTTTTACAAAATGCTAAAAATGTTGATGAAGTGTATATCAATGAGGTTTTACCAGGCAAAATGGCTTGGAATTTAAAGAGTATTAAAGAGTTTTCTTTTTTACAAGATATTAAAACGATGGTTGATACCGTACTAGCTGTTTTACGTTAAGAGAGGTTCCTATGAGTACATCTATGACAAAGGAAATACAAGAAAAAGAGCTTAGTATGTTGCTGTACTTTAAAGAGTTTTGTGACAAACATAATTTGCGCTTTTATCTCTGCGGCGGTGGCCTCATTGGGGCTATACGTCATAATGGCTTTATCCCTTGGGATGACGACTTGGATTTATTTATGCCACGTCCAGATTACGAAAAGTTAGCTGAACTATGGCCTAAGTATGCAGATACAGGACGGTATACCTATTGTCGTACAGATCGACATCATATCTATCATGATGCAGGTGCTTCTATTAGAGATAATCATACGACATTTATTAATCGCCATAGTATGCATGAAGATATTTGTCATGGTTTAGCTCTTGAAATTATGCCTATTGATGGTTGTGCACCAGGAAAAATTAGCCGTACTTTACAACTTATGTGGGCGATGACCTTTGCACTTTTTAATGCACAACGTTTACCGGATAATAAAGGACCGATGTATCGTGCATTAGCAGGATGTATTTACAAGGTATTCTCTAGTCAGTCATTACGTTACCATATATGGCGCTTTGCAGAAAAGCAAATGACCAAATACGATTTCAATACGAGCAAGGAGTGTACTGAGTTAATTGGTAGTTTAAAAGGCATGAAGTTGCGTCATCCTCGAGAAGACTTTGCTTCTGTTGTATATAAAGACTTTGAAGGTCATCAGATACCTGTTATGAAAGGGTATGAAAGATATTTACGTCTTATTTGGGGCGACTATATGCAATTACCACCAGTAGAACAGCGTGTAGCAAAACATGATGCTGTTTTTGCTGATTTACATACTCCTTACAAGGAGTATAGAGGCATACATTATGCCAAGAACGAAGCTCAACCTTAAGGAGGGCCTATGAAACGAATAGCAGTAATCTTTGCGGGTGGCGTAGGTGCTCGAATGAATAACAGCAAGACGCCAAAACAGTTTCTAGAATGGAACGGTAGACCTATTTTGATTCAAACTTTAGATGTGTTTGAACAAACCGACTCTATTGACGGCATTGTTTTAGCTTGCAAAGCAGAGTGGATTGATCATACTAAAAACCTCATCAAAGAGGCTGGTTTACAAAAAATTGTATCCATTGTTCCAGGTGGAGACAGTGCTTTAGACTCTCAATATAATGGATTGGCAGAGGCAAAACGATTATTTCCTAATGAAGAGGTTACCGTATTGATTCACGATGGTGTTAGACCACTTGTGGATAAGGCAACAATAGAGAGAAATATTGAATCTGTAGAAACAAAGGGTTCTGCTATTACGGTTACACCTGCTATTGAAACCGTTATGGTTACAGATAATGGTTCTATAAACCGAATTTTAAATCGTAGTGAATGCCTTATGGCAAAAGCACCTCAAAGCTTTAAACTAGATGATATTTTATCGGTTCATGATAGAGCTAAAGCAGAAGGCATCCATAATTTTATAGATTCTGCATCCATGATGATGCATTATGGATACACCTTGTATCCAGTATTAGGAGAAACAGAAAATATAAAGATTACTACACCATCTGATTATTATATGTTCACAGGTATTATTAAAAACCGTGAATTAGGAGGATTACAAGATGAGTAATTCCGTTATTAAGCGCGAGTTAATAGCTTTATTACAAGACAAAGAGTACTTTGAATTCCTCCGCCATCAGCGCATTCTTGTGACAGGTGCGACGGGACTTATTGGTTCTATGTTTATAAAATTGCTTATACTTGCCAATGAGACTTTTAACTTGGACATAAAGGTAATAGGTCATGTACGAAATCATGATAAAGCACAGGCTATATTAGGTAACTACTTAGATAATGATTCCATTACACTTATCGATGGTGCTTTAGAATCTATTGACGTACCTTGCGACTATATCTTACATGGTGCTGCACCAACACAATCTAAATTCTTTATGGAGCATCCTGTAGAAACTATTCGTACATCAATTCATGGTACTGAAGCTATGTTAGAGCTCGGCCATCATAAAACGGTAAAAAAACTTGTGTACTTATCGAGTATGGAACAGTATGGTGTACCCTATGAATCTGGACAAGTGATGACAGAAGAACGATTAGGGTATTTAGATCATTTAAATATTCGCAGCTCTTATTCTGAAAGTAAGAGATTATGTGAGTGTTATTGTAAGTCCTATGCTGTAGAATTTGGAGTTCCTGCTGTTATAGCTAGACTTGCTCAAACTTTTGGACCAGGTGTTCCTGTATCTGATAATCGTGTATTCATGCAGTTTACTAAGAGTGCTCTACGAAATGAAAACATTATTCTTCATACAAAAGGTGACTCCATGTCGAACTATTGCTACATTACTGATGCATTAACGGGCATTTTAACCCTCATGAAGGATGGCGAAGCTGGTGAAGCATATAATATTTGTCATGATGAGGAAACTCGCTCCATAGCAAGTATTGCGCATCTAGTAGCTACGCATGTAAGTCATGGAAAAAGTGAAGTAGTTTTTGACATTCCCGAAGATGTACAGGGGTTGGGATACGCACCAACAGTTCACATGTTCTTAAGCTCTAAGAAGTTGAAATCTTTAGGTTGGCAGCCTAAAGTGTCAATGGCACAAGCCTATGTAAGACTTGCAGAATATATCCAAGAGGAAGGCTTATGAAAAAGGAAATAATTATTGTTACCATCTCCCTCGGTAATGATGGAGCTGAACGTATTTTAACAGAGTTAGCTCGTCAGTGGGTGCATGATGGTCACCATATTACGGTTATCCAAACAAGCCCTAATCGTTATGGTAATGAATATGCTTTAGAGGAAGGTATTGAACAAATTCAGATTCATACTACAAGCTCTAATAAAGTAATTCGCTTTATTCAGGAAATTAAAGAGCTGATCAAGATTTTGAAGACAAGACCTAACGCAACATGCTTATCGTTTTTGTCGGCATCGAGCTTTATTCTCGCTATTAGCTCTTGGTTTGTGAAGAATCGCATCGTCTTTTCGGAGCGAAATAATCCGCGCAAGGTGCCTATTGGTTGGCATCAACAAGCGTTGCGGAATTTTGCCTTTCGCTTTGCTGATGCTCTAGTATTCCAAACTGAGGATGCTCGTTCATATTTCCCTGAATCTGTACAAAAGCGTGGTGTTATCATTCCAAATCCTATTAATGGTAAACTGCCACCACCAATAGAAGGGGAACGTGAGAAGACGATTGTTACGGCCTGTCGATTACATCCTCAAAAGAATTTGCCTATGATGATTAATGCTTTTAGTATGCTGGCAGATGAGTTTCCAGAGTATAAACTTGTTATTTATGGCCAAGGTGTTTTAGAGGATGAACTACGTGCTCAAATTAAAGCGCTCAATTTAGAGAATCGTATTTTATTACCTGGCTTTGCTAGTAATATTTTAGAGAAGGTTGCACCTTGCTCTATGTATGTTTCATCATCTGACTTTGAAGGTATTTCAAACTCTATGCTTGAAGCATTAGGCATGGGCTTACCTACAGTAGTTACAGACTGTCCAGTAGGTGGTGCTCGTATGGTAATAAATAGTGGAGAAAATGGTATCTTGGTACCTGTAGGAGATACGAAGGCCATGTATGAAGCTATGCGCAGTATTCTGAAAGACCCTGCATTAGCAGCAAAACTTTCACAGGAAGCTATCAAGGTGCGAGATAAATTCCCACTATGTAAAATTGCTAAACGTTGGTTAGATGTTTTATGAGTTGTAAGGAGGAGAACCATTGAAGTTAAATATAACGGCTATTGCTGACCGCATGATATGGTTCATAACTCTAATTTTTTTAGTGTTGTCGTTGACCATTTCCTTTGCCCTTGGCGATGCGAATTATGGTGCCTATGTATTATTTGTATGCCTATTTGGACTTATTATTTTTTATCTCATACGAGAGCAGGGAGTTATAAAATTTAGGTTTACTTGGATGCATGGTTATATGCTGCTCTTTATTGGAGCCTGTTATCTGAGTACTATTAATGCTATTGAGCCATCTGTAGCACTCAGTCGAAGTTTTGATATCGTCAAGATATTCTTTATGCTTATCATTTTATACATGTGTTATCAAGATAAAACATCGGTGGACACATTATTAAAAATTGGTATGTGGACCGGTTATATAGTTTGTTTTTATACGGTATATTTCTATGGCTTAGATTACTTTATTACGGTTTTGTCATCTTCTGCACGAATTGCAAATGATGCATTAAATGCGAATACTGTAGGTTTATTAGGTGCCAATGCTATCGTTATGACATTGTATTACATGTTATACGATCGACCTCGTTGGTGGAATATTATAGCCTTACCTACATTGGGTATTCTAGCAGCTACTGGTAGTCGTAAAGCTTTAGTATTTGTTGTTGTTGGTACAGTATTACTATTTGTATTTAAAAGTTTACGTAGTGCCAATGTAGTAAATTCTATTGCTAAGATTATTGGGTCATTGTTAGCTCTTACTATCATTGGTATTGCAGTTTTACAATTACCTATGTTTTCAGAGGTTCTGGATCGTATGTCGAGTATGGTGGATGCTTTCTCCGGTACTGGTGGTGATTCATCTACCATTATTCGTTTAGCCTTGGTTGATATAGGGTGGGATTTATTTTATCAATCGCCCATCACTGGGGTGGGGGTAAATAATCCATCTGTACTTACCTATTTTTTATATGGTAAAGAGAATTATTATTTACATAATAATTATATTGAACTATTAGCGGGTACAGGGATAATCGGCTTATTGGCGTATTACTCAATGTATGTGTATATAGCTTATAACTTAATTCGCTATCGAAATTTTCATAGCAATGAATATGTAATGGTGCTCATTTTATTCCTTTCTCAAATCGTCATGGATATGGGGATGGTGTCTTATGAAAGTAAGAGTACATATTTTTATATGATGATGTTTTATTTAGAGGTGCAATTGCTCCGGAAGGGACGTAAAAATGAAGCTCAGCAAGTTATGTAAAGTTGGCATGTCCTTTTTAACAAAACCTTACTATCGCACAAGAGTATTAATCAAATTAGGTTATTATGATTCTTTATCTGATGAAGAGTTTTTAAAGAAAGTATTCCCAAAATACATGGGCTATCCTCTAGATTTAGAAAATCCTAAAACTTTTAGCGAAAAGTTACAATGGCTAAAGGTTAATTACAGAGAACCTATACAAATTGTAATGGTTGATAAACATGAAGCTAAGAACTTTATTGCTCAACGGGTGGGTGAACAATATATAATTCGCACACTTGCTGTTTGGGATTCTGTAGAGGATATTGACTTTGATGCATTACCTAATCAATTTGTTTTGAAATGTACACATGATAGTGGGGGCATCGTTATTTGTAAAGATAAGTCATCCCTTGATCGAGAAGCAGCTAAAGCTCAATTAAGTGCATCCTTACAACGGGATTATTCGCGTATAGCCAGAGAGTGGCCTTATAAAGATGTTCCTCGTCGGATTATAGCAGAGGAATATTTATCTGAACTAGGTAACAATGAAATCTTAGATTATAAAATGTATTGTTTTCATGGTAAACCAAAGTTGACTGTAGTATGTTCTGACCGCTTTTCTAAAACAGGAACACGTATGAATTTTTACGATATCGATTGGAAACCTATGGGCATTCATTTTGGTCATTATCCGCCGGTATCAACTGAGTTTACAAGGCCTGAAACATATAAAGAAATGCTAAGAGTAGCTACTGAACTTAGTAAAGACTGCCCGTTTTTACGTGTTGATTTTTATGAAATAAAGGGACGACTTTATATTGGAGAGTTAACATTCTTCCCGGGTGCAGGATTCGAAAAGTTTCGTCCTATGACTAAAGATTATGAATTGGGAGAGTGGTTACACCTTGAAACTGTACATCGGGGCTGATTTTGTCCCAACGGATATAAATAGAGAATTATTTGAATCTGGTAATGGAGAGGCTTTGGTTGGTAAGGAGTTACTGGGACTTCTAAAGGAATCTGATTTAAATGTATTTAATTTAGAGGTGCCTTTAACAGATGCATCTACTCCGATTAATAAATTTGGTAATAATTTAAAGTCTCCTACAAAAACAATCTATGGTTATAAGGCTTTAGAGCCTATATTTTTAACATTGGCTAATAATCACTCCTTAGATTATGGTGTAGAAGGATTAACTACTACACTGGAGTTATTAAAAAAGCATGATATTAAAAATGCAGGTGCTGGTGCTAATGTAAAAGCAGCTAAAAAGCCTTTTATCTTTGAAAAAGAAGGTATACGTATAGGATTTTACCTATGTGCAGAACATGAGTTTACCGTTGCTTCTTGTCATACAATGGGGGCTAATCCATTTGATGTATTAGAGAGCTTCGATGATGTAGAAGCTTTAAAGAAAACTTGTGATTATGTTATCGTCCTATATCATGGTGGGAAGGAGTTTTATCGCTATCCATCGCCAATGTTACAAAGATATTGCAGAAAATTTGTTGATAAAGGGGCCGACCTTGTCATTTGTCAACATAGTCATTGTATAGGTTCTCGTGAGGACTATGGTAAGGGGACTATTATTTATGGCCAAGGTAACTTTATCTTTAACTCCGAATCCTATATACATCATAAGGAGTTTGTAAAAGATTCCTTATTAATCAGTGTGGAGGCTACAAAGGATACCTTTATTGTATCTGAAGTGCCAATTCGTGGTACCGAAAGGGGCACTCGTTTGGCTACTGAATCAGAAGCCATTGAAACATTGACGGAATATAAAAAGCGAAGTGAAAACATTAGAGATGCTCATTTTGTTGTTCAAGCATATAAGAAGTTTGCTGATACTCATGTAAAGCGATATTTGCGTGAATTTTTAGGTAGATCTTTTATTATCCGCGCAATAAATGGATTATTTGGACGAAAATTAATGCAACTTATTTTAGGAAAAACAAGTTATTTAGCAATTCAAAATTACTTGGAATGTGAAGCTCACCATGAATTATTCTTGCGGGGCATTAAGAATATCAATAAAAAATAATGGATACAAAAATAGTAGCTGCTGCTAAATGGTCTGTTATAACAGAGGTTTTAGCAAAGCTTATTACACCACTAACAAATATAATATTGGCCCATATGCTAGCGCCTACGGCATTTGGGATATTGGCAACGATTATGATGGTTATATCCTTTGCAGAAATGCTAGCCGATGCGGGATTCCAAAAATTTCTTGTACAGCATGAGTTTCAAAGTGATAAAGAAAAACAGGAGGCTACAGATGTAGCTTTTATTGCTAACTTAGTTCTTTCTTTACTCTTGTGGGGGGCTATTATAGTCTGTCGTGATGAACTGGCTGTATTAGTCGGTAATGATGGCTTAGGTATACCGTTGGCTATAATGGGGGCTATGATTCCGCTCTCTGCCTTTAGTAGTGTACAAATGGCATTGTATAGACGGGACTTTAACTTTAAGTTTCTTCTTAACATTCGGCTCATCACAATTCTGACTCCTATATTGATATCCATACCTATGGCGCTCATGGGATATGACTATTGGTCTTTAATCGCTGGTATGTTAGGGGCTCAGTTATTTACGGCTTTGGCCTTATTGAAGAGTAGGAAAAATCAAATCCATCTCTTCTTTAGTTCTCGAGTCTTTATGAATATGTTTAGTTATAGTGCATGGTCATTGGCTGAAGCATTTTCTATTTGGCTTACCGCATGGGTGGATACCTTCATTATTAGTCGCTTTTTAGATGCCTATTATTTAGGGATATACAAAATGCCTATGGCTATTGTTACAACTGTTATGGCCATAGCTACTTCATCTTTAGCGCCTGTATTATTTGCCGCTTTAAGTCGAGTTCAACAGGATGAACAGGCATTCTCAAATACATTCTTTACCTTCCAACGCTATATGGCTCTTTTTTTAGTACCTATAGGGATAGGCTTGTTTGTATTCCAAGACTTTGTTGTTGATCTCTTATTGGGACCACAATGGAAGTTAGCAGGTATTGTATTGGGATCTTGGGCCTTGAGTTCCGCTATTATGACAGTAACAGCGAATTTGATTTCTGAAGTATTCCGTGCAAAAGGAGTTCCTAATTTATCATTCTGGACTCAAATATTACATTTAGTTGTATTAATACCGGTAATTTATATTTGTATTCAGTATGACTTTAGTACATTTGTCTATGCTCGTTCAATAGTACGCATGGAAATGTTAATGGTTGCCATGATTTTCTTAGCATCATTTATACATATGAGTGCCCTTCGAGTGATTACTAATATAGGTATATATCTAATTACTGCATCTATTGTTGGTGCTCTTGCATATAGTATTTTACATTTATATGATGCGGTATGGTGGACTATAGCGTGTATGATTTTATGCGTTGTATTGTATGTGGTTATCTTATATCTCATACCAGCTGAGCGCACTATTATCACTTCTGGCGTTGATAAATTATTAAGTAAAGTAAGACGCTCATAATTAACAGAACTATGAAAGGAGTACATATGCTTTCAAAAAATGTAGACTTAAACAACACGGTGATCCTAGTAACGGGAGCCGCTGGATTTGTAGGGGCTAATCTTGTTATGTCCCTGTTATCTGAAGCAGAAGGAACTCAAATTATCGGCATAGATTCTGTTAATGATTACTATGACGTGGCCTTAAAAGATTATCGATTGCAACAAATTGATGAGATGAGCAAAGATAATAAAAATACGTGGATATTTAAAAAAGGGAATATTGCAGATAAGGCCTTTATTGAAGAAATTTTCTCTACTTATAAACCACGTGTTGTTGTTAACTTAGCAGCACAGGCTGGTGTTCGTTACTCTATTACAAATCCAGATGCTTATATCGAATCTAATATTATTGGTTTCTACAATATATTAGAGGCTTGTCGTCATTCTTATGATAATGGTGAAAGTGGAGTAGAGCATTTGGTTTATGCATCATCTTCTTCTGTATATGGTGCGAATAAACAAATTCCATACTCTACAGATCATAAAGTAGATAACCCAGTTTCTCTGTATGCGGCTACTAAAAAATCAAATGAGTTATTGGCTTATTCGTATGCCAAGTTATATAACATTCCTAGTACAGGACTTCGTTTCTTCACTGTATATGGTCCTGCAGGGCGTCCTGATATGGCATACTTTGGTTTTACTAATACATTGCGTAGTGGCGGTACCATAAAAATCTTTAACTATGGTAATTGTAAACGTGACTTTACCTATATCGATGATATTGTAGAAGGCGTATCCAAGGTTATGTGTGCAGCCCCAGAGCGTCGTAACGGAGCTGATGGATTGCCAGTACCACCATATGCTATTTATAACATTGGTAATAGTCATCCTGAAAATCTCCTCGATTTTGTACGTATTCTTTCAGAGGAATTGGTTTCTGCTGGTGTATTACCAGAAGATTACAATTTTGAAAACCATAAAGAATTAGTAGCAATGCAACCCGGTGATGTACCTTTCACTTATGCAGATACAAGTGCTCTAGAAGAAGATTTTGGATTCAAACCGAATACATCTTTACGCGAAGGGTTACGGAAATTTGCTATATGGTATAAAGAGTTTTATATGACGGAGGGCAAATAAATGAAGATTGCAATTGCTGGGACCGGCTATGTAGGCCTTTCAAATGGTGTTTTATTAGCACAACATAATGAAGTAGTAGCCCTCGATATTATTCCTGAAAAGGTAGAAATGTTAAATCGCAAAGAGTCACCTATTGTAGATGCAGAATTGCAAGAGTATTTGGCTACAAAAAAATTAAACTTTAAAGCTACCTTGGATCCTGTAGAGGCTTTTACAGGTGCTGATTATGTTATTATTTCAACCCCTACTAATTATGATCCTCAAAAGAATTTCTTTGACACATCTTCTGTAGAGCAAGTTATCAAAACAGTATTAGATATCAATCCAGATGCTGTTATGGTTATCAAGTCAACAGTACCAGTTGGGTATACAGCTCAAATGCGTAAAGAATTCGACACGGAGAACTTGATTTTCTCTCCAGAGTTCTTACGTGAAGGTAAAGCTTTATATGATAATTTACATCCTTCCCGTATTGTGGTAGGAGAAGACTCTAAAAGAGCTCGTTGCTTTGGTCAACTATTAGCTGACGGTGCCATCAAAGAAAATGTGCCTCAATTGTATACGGATTCTACGGAAGCAGAAGCTATTAAATTATTTGCTAATACTTATTTAGCATTGCGCGTTGCTTACTTTAATGAGTTAGATTCTTATGCCGAAGTTCGTGGCCTTAGTACAAGCCAGATTATTAATGGTGTTTGTTTAGATCCTCGTATAGGCGACTTCTATAATAATCCATCCTTTGGTTATGGAGGTTATTGCTTACCAAAAGATACTAAGCAATTATTAGCTAACTATAATGATGTTCCACAAAATCTAATTTCTGCTATTGTAGATGCTAACAGAACTCGTAAAGACCATGTAGCAGATGTTATTATAGGAAAGAACCCAAAAATTGTTGGCATCTATCGCTTGACTATGAAAATGAACTCTGATAACTTTAGAGCATCTGCAATCCAAGGTGTAATGAAACGAATTAAAGCTAAGGGGATTGCAGTAGTTGTTTATGAACCGACTCTTGATGCAGAAGACTTCTTTAATTCCCCTGTGATTCGTAACTTTGAAGACTTTAAACGTGTTAGTGATGTCATAGTAGCTAATCGATGGGATAAGAGTTTAGAAGATGTGAAGGATAAAGTTTACACAAGAGACATTTTTGACCGCGATTAATATGAGTATATGTATTGTGGCGTTTAGGAGAGTAGTATGAAACGTTGGATACTATATATCCTGTTAGGGCTAATAGTATTTTTTATATGGGATAATTCGATGCAGAATGGTGGATCATCAGATGGATTTAGTTTGCTTTTTGCAGAGACTTTTGCTTCTATAGCAAATGAATTAGGCTTTCATGGAAATATATGGATCTTGAATAGGATTGTTCGAAAATTAGCTCATCTCACAGAGTTTACAATCCTTGGTGGTGTTTTATATACGATTCTACGTCGATATATTACATATGGTACAGTAATAAAAACGATAGGTTTAGGAATGTTGATAGCTTGTCTTGATGAATTTATACAATTATTCTCACCAGGTCGTAGCTCTCAGTTCTCTGATATTTTGATAGATACGGTAGGTATTGTTATTGGTATTTTAGTGGTAAAATTAGTCTATTATATCAGATATAAGAGAAGTACATTTAAAAATTAAATTGTTAATAATATACAGATGAGTGAAAAATACCTCATAATCGTAGTGATTATGAGGTATTTTTAATGAAGATAAAATGAAAATTTAAAAAATATATTAAATGAACATATTATAATTTATCTATTTTTATATAAAAACCACTGTACAAGCGACTTTCCCCTTGATATAATCATGAATAGAAAATGAAAAATAAATGAGATAAACATGAACTTTATAAAGAGGACGATATCTGTAAGGGGTTATCGTAAGTAGAAGGGAAAGAATATGAATCGCGTGGTTGACTTACATGGTTGCATTTTGCCAGCTGTGTTAGGGCCTCAAGGGCCACAAACAATGGCAGAATCAGTAAAAATGATAAAATCTTTGGCTGAACAAGGAATTACAGATATTTTCAGTACTCCTGATGTGACAGTATCTATGGATATGAATACTTGGGATGAAATGGAAACAACATTGAATGATGTAAAACTTGCAGTAGGTGAGCAACAAGTAGATGTTACTATTCACAGTGGTGCTCGCGTTTTACTTTGTGATGAAATGGTTGAATATATCGTTGCTCATCGCAATCAGTATTTGTTGGGTAATAGCCATTTTATGTTAGTAGCATTACCGGAAAATAGTAAGGTTCACCATATTAATGCATGGTTGCTAAGCTTACTAGATATGGGCATTGTTCCTATCATTAGTGAAGTAGAAACGCATCGCCAATTATTTACAAAACCAGAACAGTTATTGGAATGGGTAGATAAAGGGATTTTAATTCAATGTAACATGGCATCCTTTAATCATAGTAATGCTAATTATCATAGAGCAATCGAACTATATCGTAATGGATTAATTCACTTCTTTGGCACTGGTTATTGTAGTGAAAGTGATGTACAAGCGCATCAAGGGTATGTAGAAGCTATTTCTAAACTAGACAGTACATACAAAAAAGATTTGTTGCCAAATATTCATCTCAATGAGCGCGATCTTTTAGCTGATCGCACATTCTATCCTACTGTTCCTTCTAGTTGGGTAGGTCAAAAATCTAACTTCTTGACTCGTCTATTTGGGTTTACATTATAATTTAAATAGGTTCTTTTATTCATGCTATATTAGCATGGCTGAAAGAACCTATTTTTACTTTATATAGTATTTGTTCTTGAAAACAACCACCATATATAGTATACTGAGTTAGCGGTAAAAATAGAGAGTTTACTAATAATTCTTTACATTTTTACATATAAATTTATAAAAGTATGGTATACCATACTTTTTTCTTTGTCATAACATATATTTCAGCGGTAACAAAATGGGGAGGTTGCCAATATGTTGCAGGTCATTAAACGGGATGGTACAAAGGTACCTTTCGACAAAAACAAAATTGCTTTGGCTATAGAAAAAGCCGAGCATAGTAGTACAGGGTTGTACGAAGAGGGGTTGGCACAGCGTATTGCTGATGAAATTGAAGAATATGCTACAAAGCTCCAAAAGGACATGACAATTTATGCTATTGAAGATCAAGTGTATTATAAGTTGATTGAGTATCATAATCCTGCAACGGCACGTGCCTATGAAGGTTACAAAGCTGTGCAAGCTTTTAAACGTCGTCAAAATACTACAGATGATGATGTAATTGGTTTATTAGACCGTAGTAATGTTAGTGTTCTCGACGAAAACTCTAATAAGGATGCTGCGATTGTATCTACACAACGTGATTTAATTGCCGGTGAAGTATCTAAGGATATCGCGCGTCGTAAATTAATTCCTACAGATATTTTAGAGGCCCATGATAGTGGTGCCATTCACTTCCATGATATGGATTACATTATCCAGCCTATGTTTAACTGTTGCTTAATCAATTTGGAAGATATGCTTACAAATGGTACAGTTATCAATGGTAAGAAGATTGATACACCTAAGTCATTCCAGGTTGCATGTACAGTGACAACACAAATTATTGCTCAAGTTGCATCTGGTCAATATGGCGGTCAAAGTATTAATGGCATTGATCGCATTTTGGCACCATTTGTACGTAAGTCTTACGAAAAGATTCTTAACAATGTTATTGAAGAACAAGTTGAGATTTACGGTATGGAGCCAAATATGGAAAAGGCTCGTGAAATCGCATGGAAACGTACGCGTAAAGAGGTTAAGGATGGTATTCAAACTATCCAGTATCAAATCAATACATTGATGACCACAAATGGTCAGTCTCCATTTGTTACGTTGTTCATGTATTTTAAACCTGATTATGAATATGCTAAGGAAGCTGCTCTTATTACAGAAGAGATTTTGCGTCAACGAATTAAAGGTGTAAAAAATGAAGCTGATGTATATATTACACCGGCATTCCCTAAATTGATTTATGTTCTTGATGAACATAATGTAACGCCTGATAGTCCATATTATTACTTGACTGAGCTCGCTGCACAATGCACTGCTAAACGCATGTACCCAGATTACATCTCCGCTAAGAAGATGAAGGAAAACTATGAAGGTAATGTATTTAGCCCAATGGGATGCCGCTCTTTCTTATCTCCTTGGAAGGATGAAAAGGGGAACTATAAGTTTGATGGTCGCTTTAATATGGGCGTTGTAAGTTTGAACTTACCTCAAATTGGTATCTTAGCTCGCGGTAGTGAAGAAAGATTCTTTGAAATTTTAGATAAACGTCTTGAATTAGCGGAAAAAGCATTACTATTACGTTACAACTTATTAAAGGATGTAGTAAGTGATGTATCGCCAATTCATTGGCAACACGGTGCTATTGCGCGCCTAAAAAAAGGAGAGAAAATCGCTCGCTTCCTTACTGGTGGTTATGCAACAATTTCTCTTGGCTACATCGGTATTTATGAAGCAACTCGATTGATTACCGGTGAGTCTAACACAGGTGAAAAAGGTCGTGTATTTGCCATGAAAATTATGGATCGTTTAAATGATGCCATCAATCTATGGCATGATAAACATAATCTTGGCTTTGGTTTATATGGTACACCTGCTGAAAGCTTAACAAATCGATTCTCTTCTCTAGATCGTGCTCGCTTTGGTGTAATTGAAGATATTACAGATAAAGGGTATTACACTAATAGTTATCACGTTAATGTTCGTGAAGAAATCAATGTATTTGATAAGTTTAATTTTGAATCTGAATTCCAAAAGAAATCGACCGGTGGTTGTATTTCCTATGCGGAAATTCCGAATATGACTAACAATATCCCAGCTGTTTTGACTATGATTCAATATATTTATGATCATATTTCTTATGCTGAGTTTAATACCAAGTCCGACTACTGTCACGAATGTGGTTTTGATGGTGAAATTAAGGTCAATGAACATAATGAATGGGAATGTCCTCGTTGCCATAACACAAACCGTGATAAATTAACTGTTATTCGTCGTACTTGTGGTTATTTGGGTGAGAACTTCTGGAATGAAGGCCGTACGAAAGAAATCAAAGATCGTGTAATGCATATCTAATAATAGATAGCATCACTGTTTATTATTATAATTCTATACATGGTAAAAGCTGTGCCCAGGGCACAGCTTTTACTATACATGTGAAAAATTGAAATATATCTATATAGTGTTGATCAAAGTTGATATGCACTACTATGGAGGTAATTATGAGATATGGGCAAATAAGACAATATGATATTGCCAATGGAGAAGGAATTCGTACATCTATCTTTGTGACTGGATGCACACATTGTTGTTACAACTGTTTTAATGAAGAATACCAAGATTTTAATGCCGGTAAAGTATGGACACAAGCTGAAACAGATCTAGTTGTCTCTTATGTTAAGAATCCTAACTGTTCAGGTTTAACTTTATTGGGTGGAGAGCCTTTCCAAAATGTACAAGGTTTATTACCTGTAGTAAGAGCTGTACGAGGGGCTGCACCGGAAAAGAAAATTTGGGCCTATTCAGGGTATGAAATAGATGATATTTTAGAGGATGAGTTGAGAAGTGCTTTAATACAGGAAATTGATATCCTCGTAGATGGTCGATTTGTAGATGAACTTAAAGATCCAGCATTACGATTTAGAGGTTCATCTAATCAACGTATTATAGATGTTAAGAAAACATTAGAAACTGGTGAAATTGTATTAGCAATGGAGTAAGTATGGCATTTGATAAACGTTTAATAGGTCTCATAATTGTTGTTGGCTTTATAGCGGGATTAGTAGGGGCTTCTTATACACATTTAATGCATAGTATTCAGCATTTTGTATATAATTATTCTTCTGCAGATCATATGAGCTTTGGTGCTGCTGTAGAACGAGTATCCCCAGTAGAACGATTGATACCACTTATTATTTGTGGTCTCATAGGTGGTGTGGGCTGGTTTCTTATTCACCGATATGGTAAAGGTGTTGTAGATATTAAAACTGCGGTTTCCGGTAAGATGGAGATGAATCCCATCACTACTGTTTTACATGCAACCTTACAAATTATTACGGTAGCTATAGGTTCACCTTTAGGGCGAGAAGTAGCCCCTCGTGAAGCAAGTGCGGGGATTACAACTTTTTTAGTTAAGCACTTTGACATAAAACAAGAAGATCGCCAATTATTGATTGCTTGTGCTGCAGGCGCGGGCTTAGCAGCAGTTTATAATTCACCATTATCGGCGGCAATTTTTACGTTAGAAACCTTGCTCCTTACTTGGAATATACGCGTAATGAGTGCTGCACTTATATGCTGTGGATTAGCAACTTTTGTAACTCGACAAGCTGGTGTAGGGGATGTCATTCAATATACAATGGCTCAACCTAGCTTGGGCAGTCACTATGTAGAATTCTCTATCGCCTTGGGCGCTATTGTTGCTTTAGGTGTAGTTTTATTTAATATTACTCAAGGTAAGTTACCTTCTATTCATCGTAGCAGTCCTGTTATGATTCCAATATCTATCGTTGCGTTTACAATGATTGGTGCCTTAGCTATGTATTTCCCTGAAATTCTAGGGAATGGTAAGGCAGGGAACGAATTAACATTTGCTAATGATATTACATGGACTTATGCATTAGGATTATTTGGTTCTAAGTGGGTAGCGATATTGCTCGCATTAGCAGCTGGAGCTTATGGTGGGCGTATTACTCCATCTATGATGTTGGGAAGTACGTTAGCCATAGTATTTGGTACTTTTTGGTCTATTGCTGTAGCTCCTATATCATTAGGGATGGCTGCCTTTATCGGTGCTGTAGCATTTTTAGGACTAGCACAGAAAATGCCTATGACATCTTGCGTATTTATGCTTGAGTTGACTAGATTTTCCGTAGAGATGTTCTTCCCTATAGCCTTGACCATGGGCACAGCACTTATGGTGGAACAAATTGTTCAGGCCAAATTAAAAACGAGTAAATAGTTATCGAACTAGAATGTTTATCAATGTATCATTTTGGATAGTCTACTAACTTATAAGGCTATATTTAGTTATTTTGAAAGCTAAGTTCTGTTTGCCATAAAAAATAAAAACGGATAGTTGTTTATTAACTATCCGCTTTTGTTTTTTGTGTAACTTTTATATATGCATTTATACGATTTTAGCGTTTTTATCGTATTCTTCGCCACCTGCATCAGGAAGCATACCGTACTCAATTGTCCACAAGTGTTTATATTTTAAAGCTTGATTGTGAATGCGTTCGATTTGTGTTTCGTCTGTGCGAACAACACGGGCTGGAATACCAACTACTAAGGAGTTTGGAGGGATTACAGTATTTTCTTTTACTACTGCACCAGCCGCGATAATAGAGCCAGAGCCAACATGACAACCGCTCAACACAATAGCTCCCATACCAACTAAAACATTATCTTCGATTGTGCTTGCATGAACAATTGCACCGTGGCCGATTGTTACATAATCGCCGAGGATGCATGCTTTATCGTCATCTACATGTAACACAGAGTTATCTTGTACATTCGAGTAACGACCTACTACAATCTTGTTTACGTCACCACGAAGGGCACAATTTTGCCAAATAGATGCATATTCTTTAAGCTCTACATCACCAGCAAGTTCAGCACCGGGCATGACGCAACTTTTAGGATCTAATTTTGGATATTTTCCATGAAATGGTAACATATAGTACTCCTGATTCATTAAACAATTTCAATAAGGCGTTGAGCCTTACGAATAGACATAATTGCTTCGTTCATTACTGTTTGAACAATTGTATGAGCTGGTTCGATAGCTACAAGACGATTCAAGGCTTGACCAACTTGTACGGCTCCGTTTACTACATCGCCATCAATAGCGGCGCGTTTATTAGTACCTTGAGACATTTTTGTACGCTCTTCAGGTGTAGTAACACCATCAGTTTCTGCAGCTAGGTAACGAGTCGTGAATTCGTTTTTTAAGCTACGGACACCACCGTGACCAGAGAGAAGACCAGTTACAACAGAATCGGTATCTGTTGCTTTGATAATTGCTTCTTTCATATTTTGATGTGCTTGGCATTCTTCTGCTAATAAGAAGCGAGAACCCATTTGTACACCTTGTGCACCCATTAATAAAGCTGCGGCAAGACCACGACCATCAACGATAGAGCCTGCTACAACAACTGGAATACTGATTTCTGGCAAAATATTTTCCATTAAAGACATTGTTGTTTGGCTACCAATATGACCACCAGCTTCCATACCTTCTACAATCATAGCATCAGCACCAGCTTCTTCAATACGTTTAGCCAATTTAAGGGAAGGTACTACAGGGATAACCTTGATACCAGCCTCTTGGAGCGGTTTGATATATGGTACAGGGTTACCAGCACCGAGAGTTACAAATGCAGGTTTTTCTTCGATAATCACATTTACTAACTCATCTTTATTAGGAGCCATTAACATAAGGTTAACACCGAAAGGTTTATCTGTTAATTCTTTACATGCACGAATTTCATTACGAGTCCATTCAGCATCGCGGCCACCAAGGGCGATAACACCTGTTGCACCAGCATTAGCAACGGCAGCAACTAATTTGTGTTCAGATACCCAAGCCATAGCACCTTGGATAATAGGGTATTCAATTTGTAAAAGTTCCGTTAAAGCTGTTCTCATAAATCCTCCTATGATAACAAAATAAATGATGATTTCTCTAATCAATAGTTCATAGTAAGATAGTAAAATTCTTATTATACGTATATCGCATAGAGAAGTAATGTTCATAAGTACATACTTATATAATAAGTTATTAGTTTATTTGTTTTTGAATATAATATTACTATATTCTCTTATATATAATAGTATAATATATAAATTATGTACACCTTGGGTAAATATTTTCGTTAATACGACAAAAACTGTTGATATAATAAAGTCTATTATTTATATTGATAGAGGGATAGTGATGAAGAAAATTTTTGGGGAATTGAATATAAAAACATCTAAATGATAATAGATTTCAAATTAATACGTAACACAAATCCGCATATTATATATGCTTTTTAAATATTAGGAAAAATGAGAAATTAAGAAAATGAGTATTGAAAAGTTTCGATATCTTTGATATACTACATTACAGATAGAGTATCTGAATTATAAAAGATAAACATTAAACAATAATTTTCAAGTGAAGGAGGAAATACTCATGGAAAAATACGTATGCGTAGTATGTGGTTGGGTTTATGACGAAGCTGTTGAAGGCGTAAAATTCGAAGATCAACCAGCTGATTATGTTTGCCCAATTTGCGGTGTTGGTAAAGACCAATTCGAAAAAATGTAATTGACTTACCAAAAAGACTATCTTGAGTCCGCTTAAGATAGTCTTTTTTATTTGACAAAGCACTATGTCATGTTTATAATATTATGAGTCGAGGTAAGATTATGAAACTGCAAGTAGAGCAAGCAAAAGAACATATAGGAAAGAAATTTCCTTATAGCTATACGATACCAACCTCTGAGCTTGGTGACGTAACTGCTTTTCCTTGGAGCCGTCATGATATAACCATTAATGGTGAGTTTTGGTTTGATGGTCAAAATTACATCGTTCAAGGTTCGATAGAGTCTAAAGGTGATTACGAGTGTTCTCGTTGTTTAATTGCAACAGAGCATATTCGTAAGGATTCCTTTGAGGAAATCTTTAGTGATTCTAGAGACGCTGCTGAAGATGTGATTCCTTTCGATGGAGAGGAAATTGACTTAACCGAACTAATTAGGGATACATTAATCATCAATGAGCCCTCTCAAGTGTTATGTCAGGATGATTGCAAAGGATTGTGCGTTCATTGCGGAGCAAATTTAAATGTTTCACCTTGTTCTTGTGAATCCTTTGTGGTGGATCCTCGATTTGCAGAGTTACGTGCTTTGCTTGATGAGAAAGATGATAGATTGTCCTAATGATTGTACTAAGGAGGTGCAGATAATGGCAGTACCTAAGCGTAGATTGTCTAAATGCCGTCGCGATCGCCGTCGTGCTAATTGGAAATTGGAAGCTCCTGGTTATGTAGCATGCCCACAATGCCACGAACCTATGATGCCTCATCGTGTTTGCCCTACATGTGGTCACTATAAAGGTGAGCAAGTAGTAGCTAATGCTTAATATGTGAGCTAAAAAGACGCCTACTGTAGTAGGCGTTTTTTTTGTATACTTTTAGTAATATATAACTTAATATACTTGATATGCATTAGTCAGTGCCATTATTTTATAGTAATATAAAGCTGTAGAATAGTGGCATTTTTTTATACTTTTATAAACAAAAAGATACTTAAATATAAAATAATAACTATATTTGGTATATATGTAGAAAATCTGTTACTATATGTATGAAAAGCCTTGCCAACAAGGGAATTATTGTATATACTTAGGATGTAATATTAATACTAGGTCATAAAAGGTGGTCCCATGAGTCGGTTAAAGAAGCAAGAGCGCCAGAAGCAGTTACAAGAAAAACTGAATATTACGCCATTTCTTACTGATGAAGAATTGGCTACGCATTTTAATGTAAGTGTGCCAACGATTCGTCTGGATCGTCTAGAGTTGGGCATTCCTGAATTGCGTGAACGCATACGCGTCATGGCTACAGGTCAATCACAAGAAGCGGTAGAACATGTACCGTACGAAGTGGTTGGTGAACTGATCGATGTTACGGAAGGACAACAAGCCTTATCAATGCTACGTACTACTTCTGACATGGAAGATCGATTTGGATATGTAGAGCCACAGTATTTATATGCTCAAGCAAATTCCCTCGCAAAGGTAGTCATGGGGACTACTGTTTGTTCTGCGGAGGTTGGAAATATAAAATATAAAAACCCAGTTGGAGCTGGTACTAATTTGGTGGCAAAAGCAGAAATTGTGCGTCGCCGTGGTAATAAGTTCTTTATTTGGGTCATTATACGAGATAAAATAAAAGAAGTATTTCGCGCAAAATTTATTATGGAATCCGTAGAGAATAGGGTGTAGATTATGAAAATTGCAATAGACGCCATGGGTGGCGACTTTGCTCCATTGGAGACTGTACTAGGATCTATTGAAGCCGTACGAGCAAATGAACACATTGAAGTGGTGCTCGTCGGCGATGAGCAGCAAATTTTTAATATATTAGAAGCTAGGAATGAAGCTAAGAATCCACGCATTTCTGTACATCATGCCAGTCAGGTTATCGGTATGGATGAGCATCCAGGACAAGCATTGCGTAAGAAAAAGGACGCATCCATTGTGGTAGCAACATCTTTAGTTCGTGATAATGTTTGCGATGCCGTGATTGCTCCTGGTAGCACAGGTGCTGCTGTAGCAGCTGCATTGTTTGGCCTCGGTCGTATTAAGGGGGTTGATCGCCCAGTTATTGCAACCCCGATGCCAACAGTTAGTGGTATTACTGTTATGTTAGATTCTGGTGCTAACTCAAATTGTAAACCAAAACATCTTGTACAAGGTGCATTGATGGGTTCTGAATATGCAAAACTTTTATTAGGTAAAGAAGAACCTACAGTAGGGTTATTAAATATTGGCGAAGAAGCCACTAAGGGGAACGATGTCGTTCTAGCCACATATCCAATTTTGGAACGTATGAAAACTATTAATTTCAGTGGTAATATTGAAGGCCGTGATATTCCCAAAGGGGTCGTAGATGTTGTTGTTTGCGATGGTTTTGTGGGTAATGTGGTACTTAAATTCGCAGAAGGCTTGGTAACAGGTCTTACACAATTAGTGAAGGATAGCATTATGGCAGGTAGTATTTTTGCCAAAATTGGTGCTATGCTTGTAAAGCCAGCTTTAAAAAAGATGGCAAAACGCTTAGATCACACAGAAAATGGTGGTGCTCCACTCTTAGGGGTTAACGGGGTGTTTATGATTGCTCATGGTAGCTCCAAAGCTAAAGAGATTAAAACTGCTATTGAAATTGCTAGTGATTTAGTAGAACGTAAAATTATTCAACACATAAGAGAAACAATGGATATTGAAGGAGCCTTGAAGTATGACTATGATGAGTAAACCGGTTGGAATCATTGGTACTGGGAGCTTCCTTCCTGACAATGTAGTAACAAACTTTGATCTAGAAAAAATGGTTGATACCAATGACCAATGGATTAGAGAACGTACTGGTATTGAGGAACGACGCATTGCACCGGAAGGTATGAATACATCCTATATGGCGACTGAGGCAGCAAAAAAAGCTATGCAAATGGCTAAGGTTAGTGCCGAAGATATAGACGTGATTATTTTTGCTACCTTAACACCGGATATGATTATTCCTTCAGCCGCTTGTGTATTACAAGCGAATTTAGGCGCTAAGAATGCAGCGGCCTATGATTTACAAGCTGCATGCTCTGGCTTTGTATATGGATTGATTACTGCAGCTAGCTATATTAGCTCCGGTTTATACAAAAAGGTGCTCGTTGTGGGCGCTGAAATTCTCTCCCGTCGAGTAAATTGGAAGGATCGTAGTACAAGTATCCTCTTTGGTGATGGCGCTGGTGCCGCAGTAGTATCTGAAGTCCCTGAAGGTTATGGCATTAAAGGTGTTGATATGGGTGCCGACGGTACTGGTGGTCCATCTCTTTGTATTCCTGCAGGTGGTACAGCCGTAGTTGCCAATGACCAACGCATTGAAGAAGGTTTAACATTCATTCATATGGATGGTTCTGAAGTATATAAATTTGCTGTTAAAACGATGGGGCGTACTGTTTTAAAATCTTTAGAACGAGCTGGAATGGAACTTAATGAGTTGGATTTCTTCATTCCACATCAAGCAAATATTCGTATTATTGATTCGGCTGCAAAACGCTTACATATGCCGATGGAAAAAGTATTTGTTAATTTACATAAGTATGGTAATACATCTGCCGCGTCTGTAGCGATAGCTTTGGACGAAGCTAATCGTGAAGGGCGTTTCAAACGCGGCGATAATGTTGCGTTTGCAGGATTTGGTGCAGGCCTTACATGGGCTAGCCTTGTCTTGAAATGGTATTAAGGAGGACACATCAAGATGATTAAGACTGACATTTGTGATTTATTGCAGATTGAGTACCCAATCTTACAAGGTGGTATGGCTTGGCTCGGTACTGCAGAATTAGCGGCAGCTGTTTCCGAAGCGGGTGGCCTTGGTATCATTGGGGCTGGTCATATGCCTCCTGATATTTTCCGTAATGAAATTCACAAATTAAAAGAGCGCACAAACAAACCATTTGGTTGTAATATTATGCTCATGTCTCCATTTGTTAAAGAAGTTATGGAAGTAGTTGTGGAAGAACGCGTTCCTGTAATTACAACAGGTGCTGGTAATCCTGGCGTGTATATTCCAGCTTTAAAAGAAATCGGTACTAAAGTAATCCCTGTAGTTGCTTCCGTATTACTTGCAAAACGCTTGTTGCGTGGTGGTATTGATGCAATTATCGCAGAAGGTACAGAATCTGGTGGTCACGTAGGCGATATTACTACTATGGCATTGATTCCACAAGTAGTAGATGCTGTAGATGTTCCAGTTATCGCAGCTGGTGGTATTGCTGATGGCCGCGGTATGGCTGCAGCCTTTGCATTAGGCGCTCATGCAGTACAAATGGGTACGCGATTCGTATTATCCGAAGAGTGTATTGCTCATGAAAACTATAAGAATGCAGTATTGAAAGCAAAAGATCGTGCTACTGTTATGACTGGTTTAACAACAGGTCACCCTGTACGTATCATTGATAATGCATTAGCTCATAAATATAAATCCCTTGAATTTAGCGGTGGTTCCAAAGAAGATTTAGAAAACTTAGGTGCAGGCACACTTCGTAAAGCTGCTATTGAAGGTGATGTAAAAGAAGGTTCTGTAATGATCGGTCAAATCTCTGGTATGTTAACAGATGTTAAACCATGTGCAACTATTATCAAAGATATCATGGCTGAAACTGAAACTGTAATTAAAAACCTTCAAGGTCTTGTTAAATAAGGAGGCCCTTATGAAAACAGCATTTGTTTTTCCTGGTCAAGGTTCCCAAAAAGTAGGCATGTTACAAGATTTGTACAATGCATATCCTATTGTGAAACAACGTTTTGAAGAAGCTGACGAAGCGCTTGGTTATTCTATTTCCAAATTGTGCTTTGAAGGCCCTGATACTGAACTTGTTAAAACTGCTAACACACAACCGGCTATCTTAACTGCATCAGTAGCTTGCTATGAAGTTCTTAAAGAACAAGGCTTTACACCTGATATCGTAGGTGGTCATAGTCTTGGTGAATACAGTGCTCTTGTAGCGGCAGGTGTATTGAATTTTAAAGATGCTGTGTATGTTGTTCATAAACGCGGTGAGTATATGCAAGAAGCTGTGCCATTGGGCAAAGGTGCTATGGCAGCAATTCTAGCTTTACCTCGTGAACAAGTTGTAGAAATTTGTAAAGAAGTTAACGATTCTGTTGGTTCTGTGCAAGCAGTTAACTTCAACTGCCCAGGTCAAATTGTTATTGCTGGTGAAACAGCAGCGGTAGAAACTGCAGCAGAAAAGATGAAAGAAGCTGGTGCAAAACGTGCTGTTATGCTTCCTGTAAGTGCTCCATTCCACAGCCGTTTGATGGAACCTGCAGCTCTTCGTTTAAAAGAAGAGTTGGATAAAATCCAAGTGAGCGATGCTCAAATTCCTGTAGTGGCAAATGTGACAGGTAAAATTTTGACTAATGCAAACGATATTAAAGAATCCTTAGTTACACAAGCTGCAAACCCTGTATTGTGGGAAGACTGCGTAGCTGAAATGGTTAACTTTGGTGTAACTCGATTCGTTGAAGTAGGTCCTGGTAAAGTACTTACTGGCTTTACTAAAAAGATCAATAAAGATATGGAATTAGCCAATGTTGAAGACATTGCATCCTTAGAGAAAACGCTTGAATTTTTGAAAGGGGTTCGATAAAATGCATTTAGAGGGTAAAATAGCCATTGTAACTGGCGCATCCCGTGGCATTGGTCGCGCTGTAGCCATCAATTTAGCACAATCTGGTGCTGATGTGGTGGTTAACTATAGCGGTAGCGAAGGTGCAGCTCAAGAAACTGTTGAAGCTGTACAAGCTTTAGGCCGTAAAGCCATTAAAATTAAAGCTAATGTAGCCAATGCTGATGAAGTTGCAGCTATGGTGGAAGAAGCTCATAAAGAGTTTGGCCATATTGATATTCTCGTAAATAATGCGGGGATTACGCGTGATGGTTTATTGATGCGTATGAAAGACGAAGATTTTGATGCTGTTATAGATATCAACCTTAAAGGTGTATATTTAGTAACTAAAGCAGTATCTAAAATCATGATGAAACAACGTTCTGGTCATATTATCAATATGACATCTGTTGTAGGCGTTATGGGTAATGCGGGTCAAACTAACTACGCAGCATCTAAAGCTGGTGTAATTGGTTTTACTAAATCCTGTGCTAAAGAATTAGCAAGTCGTGGCATTACTGTTAATGCTATTGCACCAGGATTTATCAATACTGATATGACTGATGTATTACCAGAAAAAGTTAAAGAAGCTATGGTTGCAGAAATCCCATTGGGCCGTATGGCTGATGCTAAAGAAGTTGCGACAGTAGCAACATTCCTTGCTAGCGATTTTGCTAACTATATTACAGGCCAAGTCATCAATGTAGATGGTGGTATGGTGATGTAGTTTCAAAATTAGACTATATATAAATACACTTTGAAAGGAGGTGAACCACCAATGAACACTTTCGATAAAGTAAAAGCAATCGTTGTGGAACAATTAGGCGTTGATGAAGCTGAAGTTACCATTGATTCTACATTCATCGACGACTTAGGCGCTGACTCCTTAGATATCGTTGAATTGATCATGGCATTCGAAGAAGAATTCAATGTTGAAATCCCTGACGATGTTGCAGAAAAAATCAAAACCGTTAAGGATACAGTAGAATATATTGATTCTGCTAAATAAGCTGTAAAGCTGACAATTCAGCCGTACGGGAGGCCGAGTGGCCTCCCAACCGGTTTTATTTACAGGAGGATTTGATAGTGAAGCTCCCTGAACTTCGCATTGGGAATCTAGTGGCCAAAGTACCTATTATTCAAGGTGGTATGGCGATTAGATTGTCTACAGCTCGCTTGGCGGCAGCCGTTGCAAATGAAGGTGGTATCGGCCTTATTGCAGCATCCGGTTTGCCGTTTGATGAATTACGATACGAAATACAATTAGCTAGAAAATTATCACCTACGGGTATTATTGGTATAAATGCGATGGTAGCCGCAACACAATTTGCGGGCTTAGTTAAAACTGCCATCGAAGAGGGCATTGATCTTGTAGTAGCAGGTGCTGGTTTTTCAAGAGATATGTTCGCAATGGGCAAAGAGTCTGGTACGCCAATCGTACCAATTGTTTCGTCCGCAAAATTAGCTCGCATTTCTGAAGGTTTAGGTGCAGCAGCAGTAATCGTAGAAGGTTGCGAAGCTGGTGGCCACTTGGGGACGGATCGTTCCGCTCGAGAAATCGTTCCAGAGGTGGTAGCTGCTGTTAAAAACATTCCAGTTATTGGTGCTGGTGGTGTTCTTGATGGTCGTGACATCGTAGAAATGTTGAAATTAGGTGCTAGTGGCGTTCAAATGGGTAGCCGTTTTGCTGCTTCTGATGAATGTAATGCATCTGACGAATTGAAAAAAATGTATGTACGGGCTACTAATCCTGAGGATATTGTATTGATTCAAAGTCCTGTAGGTTTGCCTGGACAAGCAATTAAAAATAAATTTGCTGAATCTGTATTAGACGGTACTGTAGCACCTCCAACGGTGTGTGATAACTGTTTGAAACATTGTTCCCATAAATTCTGTATCATCCGTGCTCTTTCTCGTGCACAACAAGGTGATGTAGAAACAGGTTTGGTGTTCTCTGGCAATAATATGAGAAAAGTCGACAAGATTATGCCAGTTAAAGATATTTTTGCTCAACTAAAACAGCAAGTAGCAGAGATTGATTAATTTAAAAGGGCTGTATAGCTATAAGAGGTGGAATAATTGGAAAAACGTGTAGTAATTACTGGCTTAGGGGCAGTGACTCCTGTAGGTATCGGTAAAGAGAACTTTTACAATGCGTTATTGGCAGGTCAATCTGGTATTGGGCCAATTACACGCTTTGATGCATCTGAATATGCAACTCGTATTGCTGGTGAAGTAAAAGATTTTGATGTTACAAACTATGGCGTAGACAAGAAAGAAGCGCGTCGCATGGACCGTTCTGTAGAATTGGCTATCGGTGCTGCTGTTCTTGCTTGTGAAGATGCTGATCTTGATTTAGATAAACAAGATTTAGATCGTTGTGGTACTGTAGTTGGTACTGGTATTGGCGGTATCGACTCTATCCATGAAGTATATGAAACATTATTCGAAAAAGGTCCTGGTCGTGTAAGTCCATTTGCAGTTCCTATGATGATTGCAAATATGACATCTGCACGTGTATCCATCCGTCTTGGCCTTAAAGGTCCTGTTATTACAGACGTAACAGCTTGTACTTCTGGTACAAATGCTATTGGCGATGCTTTCCGTATCATCCAACGTGGTGATGCTGATATCATGTTTGCCGGTGGTACTGAAGCAGCTGTATCTCCTGCAGCTGTAGCTGGTTTCGCAGCTATGAAAGCTATGTCTACACGCAATGACGAACCAACAAAAGCATCTCGTCCATTTGACCGCGATCGCGATGGTTTCGTAATGGGTGAAGGTTCTGGTATCGTTGTTCTTGAAGAATTAGAACATGCAAAAGCTCGTGGTGCTCATATCTACGCTGAAGTTGTAGGTTATGGTACTAATGGTGATGCTTACCATATTACTGCACCAGCTCCAGGTGGTGTACAAGCTCGTAAATGTATGGAATTAGCAATTAAAGATGCAGGTATCGATCCTAAAGACGTTAACTACATCAATGCTCATGGTACATCTACTGGCCTTAATGACAAAAATGAAACATTGGCTATTAAAGAATTGTTCGGCGATCATGCTAAAGACATCGCTGTTAACTCTACAAAATCCATGACAGGTCACTTGTTAGGTGCTGCTGGTGCTATCGAAACTATCGTTATGGCGATGGCTATCGAAACTGGCAAAGTTCATCCTACAATCAACTGTGACAACCCTGATGAAGGTTTGGATCTTGACTATGTTCGCGAAGGTGCACGTGACCTTCAAGTTAAATGTGCTCTTTCCAACTCTTTCGGTTTTGGTGGTCATAACGGTACACTTTGCGTACGCCGTTATGAAGGCTAATGGTAGCTGTTGAAGCGCATAAGAGTAAGATGACACAAGCTCGTGAAGAATCTCTTCATGGGCTTGTTGCTCGTTTAGACATACCTGTGTCAGATATATCCATTTTAGATTGTGCTTTTACACATACATCTTATGCGAATGAACATAAATCAAAGCATATTAATCACAATCAGCGATTAGAGTTTTTAGGCGATGCTGTTTTGGATCTTATTATTGGGGAATACCTATTTAAGACTTATCCAGACATGGCCGAAGGTGATTTGACAAAAATTAAGGCCGCTACAGTGTGTGAAGATTCTTTAGCATCTGTAAGTCGTTCTTTACAATTGGGGCAATATTTATTGCTCGGTCATGGTGAACGTGCTTCTGGTGGTAATAATCGTAATTCTATTTTAGCGGATACCTTTGAGTCTCTCATTGGTGCTATCTATATTTCTACAGATTATCAAACGGCGATGGACTTCGTTTTAAAGCATCTCATTACGTATATCAAGCAAGCCTTAGAAGGTAAACGTGGCAAAGATTATAAAACTTTGTTACAAGAATATGTACAACGAGATGGTGATAAACATATCGTTTATCGCTTACTTAGTGAAAGTGGCCCTGACCATGCAAAAACCTTTCATATGGTTGTAGAAATCGATGGTGTTACTTATGAGGCCGGCTCTGGTAAAAGTAAAAAAATTGCAGAACAGCATGCGGCTCAATTAACGTTAGAAAAGTTAATGGCCAAATAGAAAAGCGCCTAATGGCGCTTTTTTCTGTATAATAGTATATAGAATAGTAAATATATTTATCTTATAATCGTTGTATCGAAAGCCTTATATCTTAATATATTAATTACATATCATAAGGAATAAATACATGGATATTAATATATTAATATAAAAGGTTTTGGCTGAGTTTATTTTATATAAGAAAGGAGAGTGACTATGAAACCATTTGGTATGATACCTTTTTTTATACCTCATGTAGGGTGTCCTTATGTATGTACATTTTGTAATCAGTCCCGTATTACAGGCCAATCTGGTATTAGTCACCTAACACCGGATTATATAAAAAAAACGATTACAGATTATGTGGGTAAAAAACGAAATGATAAGTTTTGGGAGGTCGCCTTTTATGGAGGCTCTTTTACAGCCATTCATCGCGATTTGCAACATACCTTATTAGAGCCAGCTTATGAGATGTTACAACAGGACATAATCGATGGCATACGTTGCTCTACACGGCCTGATGCTGTAGGTGACAAAGCAATTACCTTATTACAGTCTTACGGGGTAAAAACAGTAGAGCTTGGCGTACAGTCTATGAATGATGGTATTTTAGTCGATGCTAAGCGCGGTCATACCGCACAAGAGGTAGTAGATGCTGTTGCACGATTAAAGCAACGTGGCATGACTGTAGGTGTTCAGCTTTTACCAGGATTAAAAGGTGAAACTTGGGAAACCATTCTAGAAACCGCTATTGCTGTAGTTAAACTAGAACCAGATTTTGTACGAATCTATCCTGTTCTTGTTATAGAAAATACGGAACTAGCAGATCAATATAGATCTGGTGAATATGAGCCATTAAGTACTGAGCAAGCTATTAAATATTGTGCATTCTTAAAGGAATGGTTTGAACAGCATAATATTGAAGTTATACGTACAGGATTACAAAGCACGGAAGAGCTCGATTCAGGCAATAGTTTGGTAGCAGGTCCCTATGAACCTGCTATGGGTGAGCTCGTTGTAAATGAACAATATAAACAACGTATTGAAAGATGTATTGATGAACATCTTTCTTCAGAAAATTTATTAGGAAAGCAAAATGATTACAATTTTTCTCATTTTGATTGTTACAATACCCATAAGGTAGGATGTAGATTTTATTCGGATAGTGGTGATATTTTGATGAAACATAGGATTGTAATTTCTTATCCTAGAAGCAGTACATCAAAGGTGCGAGGTCTCAAAAATCGCAATATTTTATATTTTCAAGAAATGTATCCTCAATTTAGCATAGATTGGTGTGAAGATAATACGAGAAATACTGTTCGTTGCTGTATTGATGGCCTACAATATATGTTATAATAAAAGATATGATTATTCGGGGTTGTTAGTAGAAAGGAGGCAGTCATGCAATTACTTCGGTTAGAATTAAAGGGCTTTAAATCGTTTGCAGATAAAACGGTTGTAAAATTCTCACCAGGAATGACTGCCGTTATTGGACCTAACGGAAGTGGTAAAAGTAATATTACGGATGCTATGAAATGGGTTTTAGGGGAATCCAATGTCCGTAACTTACGTGGTCAAAAAGCAGAGGATATTATCTTCTCTGGTACGGAAAAACGTAAACCAATGAGTGCAGCTGAGGTTACACTTGTATTTGACAATAGTGACCATCAATTAGATGTAGATATGGCTGAGGTTGCTATTACACGCCGTATTTATCGTACTGGTGAAAGCGAGTTCCTTATCAATAAACGCTCTTGTCGTTTAAAGGATATTCATCTTTTATTAGCTGATACAGGTCTGGGGAAAGACTCAATGGCTATTATCGGTCAGAACCGCATTGATGCTATTTTGAATTCAAAGCCTGAAGAACGTCGTTTGATCTTTGAAGATGTAGCAGGTATTTCTCGTTTTAAAATCAATAAAGAAGATGCATTGCGTCGTATTGCTAGCACAGACCGAAACATGGAACGCGTACGCGACGTAATGGCTACTATCGAAGAGCAACTAGGACCTTTGTCTGAAAAGGCGGAAAAGACTAAAAAATATATGACCTTAAGTCGTACAAAGCGCGACTATGATGGGGCATTAGGCTTTCACAATTATAAGACCTCTGATCGTTTATTAACGCGTTTTGAAAATGATAATATTGCATTTAAGGATGAAGAGATTGAGCTTCAAACTGAATTGTCTAAATTGGAAGTGCGCCGTCATACCTTGCAATCCGCATCAACAAAAGAGCAAGAACAACTCAAGTTGTGGGAAGCTCAGTATACGGAAAAGCAACGTGATGAAGAACGTTTAGCAGGTCATTTACGTCTGTTAGACGAGCAGTTGAAGACAGCTCGTCGTGAATTAGATGAAACATCTATGCGTATTAGCGAATTAGAAGCTACGCAAAAGGGCGAAGAACAACAATTGCGCATTTTAAATCAGTTGATTCAAGATGAACGTGCTCAACTAGTAGAGAAAGAATCTAAACTAGAAAAATTAGAGGCGAATTATAAAAAAGCTGTTGAAGATGTTAGCGCCGAGCAAGCTAAGTTCCAGTCCTTGCAGTCTAATCGAGAAGCCTTTGAGCAACATCAATTAGAACTTGTGAGCGCTATTGAAACAGCAAAGGCTAGTATTCGTAGCTTAGAAGCTCGTAAGGAAGAGTCTACAAAACAATGTGAGGTTTTAAAGGCTGAAATAGGTCAAGTAGATAGTGAATTACAAGCAGCTCGCGGTAAATTTGACACATTAGGCCAACAGTTTAATGCTATTTCTGCACAACGACAAGCCCTCGTTGATGGTGGTAAAGAAGCAGCCTTACAAGCTCGTGAAGAACGCAAAGAATTACAAAAATTGCGTACCCAAGAGCAACGTGTTAAAGGTCGTATCGAACTATTAGCCCAATGGGAAGAACAACATGAAGGCTATTTAGAAGGTACTAAGAATATCCTAAATGGTAAAGGATCTTGGCGCGAACAGATTACGGGTGCTATTGGTGATCTCTTTACGGTAGAAGATAAATATACTACGGCTATCGAAACGGCATTAGGTGGTAGTGTTAACCACGTTGTGACCACTACTGCTCGCGCTGCTGCGGAGGGTGTCAATTATTTGAAATCTATCCAAGGTGGCCGCGTAACCTTCTTGCCGATGGATTCTGTAAAAGGAAAACCATATGAGACACCGGCTTTACATGAAAGCTGTGTAATCGGCACTGCTGTTGATTGTATTTCCTTTGATAATACATACGCTCATATTTTCCAATACTTATTGGGGCGCACCTTGGTAGTATCCTCCATGGATGATGCTATTGGTCTGCAAAAAAAATATAATCAACAATTGCGCATCGTTACCCTTACAGGGGAACAATTCCAACCAGGTGGTTCTTTAACGGGTGGTACTACAAAGCGCAAGCGTGCCTCCGTATTAAGCCGTAAGGAAGAGGCTACTAGTCTTGAACAAGAGCTTGTACAAATTGAAGAACAAATTCGTTCCTTAACAGTTAGCTTAGAAAATCTAGAAAAACGGGTTGAAGAGGCTGAAAAAGAACGAGCTACCCTTGATGAAAGCTACCAACATACGAACTTACTGTATGTGGCTAGCGAAACAAAGGTACAAAATATTCAAAATCAAATGGATCGTAAGAAGCGTGTTCTCCGTGAAGAAGAGCAACGTTTATTACAAATCGATATTGATTTAGCTAGTACAACGGCTAACTTGAAAGACCAAGAAATAGCATTGGCTTCTTTGCAAGAAGACCACGGTGTTGATGGCAATCAAGGGGCCTTAATGGAGCGGTTAACTGTATTACAAAAGGTACAGCAAGAGGCTTATGAAGCTTTCACAGAGGCACGCCTCACCTGTGATACGTTGCGACAAACCATTAAGGAACGCGAAGCTCAGCGAGAACAACGTAATCAATCCATTGCTAACATTGTAGAGCGCTTAACACCGTTACGTAATCTACTAATTAGCACTACAGAGCGCTGTGAAGTGGAGCTACCAAAGGCTAAAGAATTGGCTGACCGAGAATTGGCTTCTGCTACAGCGGAGGTTGAACGATTGCGTACTCTTCGTGACGAAGCCTATGATAAGACCTCTACAGGTCGTGAGGAATTAGAAGCCATCCTCAGCGAACAAGACCGTTTGAACCAACGATATAAAGTGGTGCAAGGTCGACTCGTCGATATGGAAGGTAAGATTACACGTCATCGCATGGATTGTGAGCGCTTTGTAGAAGAACTACAAGAGTTAGGTTTTACCTTAGAAGATGCGCAGGCTCTTCGCATTGAAGGTTCTGTAAACGATTGGAAGGATGAGCAGGCCCGCTTGATGGCAGAAATTGCAGAACTAGGCCCAGTCAATCCGAACGCTGTTGAAGAATATGAAGAAACTAAAGAGCGTTATGATTTCTTAACCACACAGTTAGCAGATTTAGATACAGCGAAAGAGCAATTGCAAGCGGTTATTGCTGAAATGGATAAGGCTATGAGTACACAGCTATACGATGTATTAGATGTAGTAGGTCGTAGATTCCAAGAGGTATTTAGCCAACTATTTGGCGGTGGTACGGCGCAAATTGTATTGACTGATCCAGATAATATCTTAACTGGTGGTATCGATTTCTATATTCAGCCGCCAGGGAAGAAACGTCAACAATTGACCTTGTTATCCGGTGGTGAGCGTGCCCTTACGGTTATTGCTTTATTGTTCTCGTTCCTAGATTATCGTCCAGCGCCGTTCTGCGTGCTTGACGAAGTTGACGCAGCTCTTGATGAAGCCAATGTAGAACGATTTAGTTCTTACTTAAATCGGGTAAATAAAGAAACACAATTTATCGTAGTATCGCACCGTAAAAAGACGATGGAAGCTGCCGAAGTATTACAAGGGGTGACCATGGTTGAACGAGGCGTATCGCGATTATTAACAGTAGCATTTGAAGATGTGAAGGAGGATCTAGCATAATGGCATTTGGATTCTTTGATAGAATTAAAGACGGCTTAGAGAAAACTCGTAAGTCCTTTGTAAAAAACGTTGAAAGTATCGTTATCGGTTATGCACAAATTGATGATGATTTCTTAGATGATTTAGAAGCAGTTATGCTCACTAGTGACTTAGGTCCTAAAACGACAGAATATTTGATGAAAGAAATTCGTCGTGGTGTAACAGAAGGTGTTATTAACAATACTGGTGATGTAATGCCATTCATGGAAGACCGCATCACAGAAATGTTAGTTGACCAAGAAGATGAAATTACACTACATCATCCAGAGGTTATCCTTGTTGTTGGGGTAAATGGTGTTGGTAAAACTACGACTATCGCTAAGTTAGCTAACTATTACACTAAAGAAGGCAAAAAGGTAATTATTGCTGCAGGTGATACATTCCGTGCCGCTGCGGCTGATCAATTGTCTATCTGGGCAGATCGCGTAGGTGTACCTATCGTTAAACATAAAGAAGGGGCTGACCCTGCAGCTGTCGTATACGATGCAATGGAAGCAGCTAAAGCTCGTAATGCAGACCTCGTTATTGTAGATACTGCAGGTCGTTTACACACTAAAGTTAATCTTATGGAAGAACTTAAAAAGATGGGCCGCGTAGCGAATAACCACGTAGAAGGGGCACCACATCAAACATTGCTCGTGTTAGACGGTACTACAGGTCAAAATGCAGTAAGCCAAGCTAAATTATTTGGTCAAGCAGTACCAGTAAATGGTATTGTTGTGACTAAGCTTGATGGCACAGCAAAAGGTGGCGTAGTTATCTCTATTAAAGAGGAACTAGGTGTACCTGTTCGCTGGATTGGCGTTGGCGAAGGCATGGATGACTTGCGTCCATTTAATGCGAAAGAATTTGCTAATGCACTATTTAATAAAGGAATGATTCAAGGTGACAAATAAATATAACCGGGAATTCTTACTTGAATATGTAGAATCTGAAAATAAAAAAAATGAATGTAATGTTAGCCTAGAAAATATGGAAAAGATTGTTAGTTTAATCGAGTATTTTGGCATTGAGTTATATCGTCCTATTACAAGATTGCTACTTTCAAACTGGGAAGAGATTACTGAACGTATTAATAACTATACTGAATTAGATTGGATGATGGCCGATGAAATCCAAAAGACAACGCCTACATTAGATCGCTTTTCTATTGCTATGCTTATCGAAGTTCTTGAAGGTGAAGATACATTAAATCAAGCAGAAAATGCAGGACGTCGCCTATCAGAGGAAGAACTTAAGGCTATCCGTAAATATCAGGATGAACAGTAATGAAACATAATACATATAATTATGAAGGGGGCCAACCATTTAAAGTGGAGGCGCCCTTTACGCCTACTGGGGACCAACCAACTGCGATTCAATCCTTAACAGACGGCATTGAACGTGGTGAATGGGCCCAAGTTTTGCTCGGTGCCACTGGTACTGGCAAAACCTTTACAATGGCTAAGGTTATCGAGGCCGTTCAAAAGCCAACTCTGATTATTGCCCATAATAAAACCTTAGCTGCCCAGCTATGTAGTGAGTTTAAAAGCTTCTTCCCTAATAATGCGGTAGAATACTTTGTGTCTTACTACGATTTCTACCAACCAGAAGCGTATATTCCTTCTAGTGATACGTATATCGAGAAGGATGCGTCTATCAATGATGAAATCGATAAATTGCGACATAGCGCTACGATGAGTCTCTTTGAGCGCCGCGATGTAATCATCGTTGCCTCTGTTAGCTGTATTTATGGCTTAGGTGACCCTGAGGACTACTCTGAGCTTGTGTTGTCCTTACGATTAGGTCAGACGAAATCTCGTGATGAAATTCTGTCTAAACTCGTAGATATTCAGTATACGAGAAATGATATGAACTTTATCCGCGGTACCTTCCGTGTGCAAGGTGATACCATCGAGATTTTCCCTGCCGCCTATAGTGAAAGAGCCATTCGGGTAGAACTCTTCGGTGATGAAATTGATCGCCTTGTAGAGGTAGATGCCTTGACGGGTGAAGTAATTGTCGAGCGTAAGCACGTTGCAGTATACCCAGCATCTCACTATGTCACAACGAAAGAAAAGATGAAAGTTGCAGTAGAGCGAATTGAAGCCGAATTAGATGAACAGTTAGCTAAGTTAAAAGCTGCAGACCGTCTGCTTGAGGCGCAACGTCTTGAACAGCGTACCCGTTACGATATAGAAATGATGCAAGAAATGGGCTATTGTTCAGGCATCGAAAACTATTCTCGTCATATGTCTGAACGTAAGGCCGGGGAGGCACCACATACATTGATAGACTATTTCCCAGATGATTTCCTCATCATGGTGGACGAGTCTCATGTAACCATTCCTCAAGTACGGGCCATGTACAATGGTGACCGTGCACGTAAAGAATCACTAATCGAATATGGCTTCCGTCTGCCATCTGCACTCGATAATAGACCACTTCAATTTGATGAATTTGTGGAGCGTATCAATCAAATCGTTTACGTATCGGCTACGCCTGGTCCTTATGAAATGGAAGTACAAACGAATATTGCTGAACAAATCATTCGTCCTACCGGTCTACTCGATCCATCTATTGAAATTCGTCCTATTAAGGGCCAAATGGATGATTTACTTGGAGAAATTCATAAGCGTGCAGCTAAGAATGAGCGTGTTCTCGTTACGACCTTAACGAAAAAAATGGCTGAGGACTTAACCGAGTTCTTGAAGGAAATGGGCGTTCGCGTTCGATACCTCCATTCGGATATCGTTACCATCGAGCGTGCCGAAATTATTCGGGACTTACGAGCTGGTGTATTCGATGTACTAGTTGGTATTAACTTGCTCCGTGAAGGTCTTGATATGCCAGAGGTTTCTTTAGTGGCTATCTTAGATGCAGATAAGGAAGGTTTCTTGCGTTCTGATACAGCCATGATTCAAACTATCGGGCGTGCCGCTCGTAATGTGAATGGTCACGTTATCATGTACGCTGATCGTGTAACAGGTTCTATGCAGCGCGCTATCGATGAAACAGATCGTCGTCGTGCCGTGCAAGAGGCTTATAATATTGAACATAATATTACGCCTAAGTCTGTCTCTAAAGATGTAAAAGAGCTTATTGAGTTGACAAAAATTGAAGAAGATATGGTCACCGATGGAAAGGACTTTTCATCGAAGAAAGGGAAAAAGAAATCCTCTACAACGGGTATGGACCATGGACACGAACCATATGCACAAGATATATCTAGTCCTAAGGTGGCAGATATAACGCCGGAAGAGTTATTCAATAAGATTGAAGAGCTTGATCGTCAAATGAAGGCCGCTGCAAAGCAGCTTGAATTTGAAAAGGCTGCAAAACTTCGTGATCAATTAGGGGAACTACGTCAACAATGGTCCGATATGCATAGTGCAGGTGAAAGCAAGTTAAAAAAACCTGCATCAACTAAAGGTAGAAAGCGGACTAGCTCAAAGAGTAAATAGATTGTAATAAAACACATAGATTATATAGACTATATGTGCGATAATATACATATATTATTTCATGTTAGTAAACAGAGAGATGATGCCGATTGGTATCATCTCTTTAAATAGGGAACATAATGAAAGAGCAATTGATTGTAAAAGGTGCGCGTCAGCATAACCTTAAAAATATAGATATATCCTTACCACGGGACCAGTTTATCGTGTTGACAGGCCTCAGTGGCTCTGGTAAATCGTCTTTAGCATTCGATACAATTTACGCAGAAGGGCAACGACGCTATGTAGAGTCTTTATCTGCTTATGCACGTCAATTCTTGGGACAAATGGATAAACCTGATGTAGACTATATTGAAGGTTTGTCACCAGCTATTTCTATCGACCAAAAGACTACAAGCCGTAACCCTCGTTCTACAGTTGGTACTGTAACGGAGATTTACGATTACTTGCGTCTATTATTTGCTCGCGTAGGTCATGCTCATTGTCCTGAATGTGGTAAGCCTATTACACAGCAAACGATACAACAAATGACAGATGATGTAATGAACTTCCCAGAAGGCACTAAGATTTTAGTATTAGCCCCTATGATTCAAGGGAAAAAAGGAGAGCATAAATCCGTCTTTGAACAACTTCGAAAAGAAGGTTTTGTTCGTGCCCGTGTAGATGGCGCTGTACGTACATTAGATGAAGAGATTGTATTAGAAAAAAATAAAAAACACTCTATCGATATCGTAGTAGACCGCCTCGTTGTAAAAGAAGGTATTGAATCTCGCTTAGCAGACTCTATGGAGACCGCATCAAAATGGGCAGAAGGCATCGTGGTTATCCAAGAGGTAGATGGACCTGAACACATGTATAGCCAACACTTTGCCTGTCCAGATTGTCATATTTCTTTGCCGAAAATTGAGCCACGTATGTTCTCCTTTAACAGTCCATTTGGTGCCTGCCCAGCTTGTTTGGGAATTGGCTCTACCATGGAAGTAGACGAAGAACGCGTTATTCCAGATGGATCTATTACCTTTGCCGATGGTTGTGTACAAGCGTTGAGCTCTAACCCTAATGCATGGTTTATGCGCCAAGTAGAAGGTCTATTAAAAGCTAATGGATACTCTTTAGATTCTACCTATGATGAATTGCCAAAAGCCTTGCAAAAAAAGGTAATGTACGGTACGACAGATAAGGTTGCTTTCACGTACGAAAATATGCGCGGTGAAGTGAAGGAATTCTTTACTGAGTACGAAGGTATTTTACCGATGGTAAAACGCCGTCATAGTGAAGCCTCTACAGATTCTATGCGTGAAGAGTTTGAAAAATTTATGTCCATTAAGCCTTGTATTACATGCCATGGAGCTCGTCTTAAACCTGAAGTATTAGCTATAACCGTAGGGGATAAGAACATCAATGAAGTGACCCAATTGACCATTAAAGAAGCACTCGATTTCTTTGGTAAGTTACAGTTGACAGAGCGGGAACAAGTGATTGGGGCTCAAATTTTGAAGGAAATCAATGCTCGTCTTGGGTTCCTCAATAATGTAGGCCTTGATTATCTTACTATGAACCGTAGTGCAGGTACTTTGTCTGGTGGTGAAGCGCAACGTATTCGTCTAGCCACGCAAATTGGCTCTGGTTTAGTAGGTGTATTGTACATATTAGACGAACCGTCCATAGGTCTACATCAACGAGATAATGATCGACTCATCGATACCTTGAAAGGCTTACGGGACTTAGGTAATACCTTGCTCGTTGTAGAACACGACGAAGATACGATGCGTGCGGCTGACTATCTCGTGGACATTGGTCCCGGCGCAGGTGAACATGGCGGTCAAATTATTGCCGCTGGCTCTGTTGACGAAGTTATGAAGGTAAAAGACTCTATTACTGGTCAATATTTGAGTGGCCGTAAATTTATCGCACTTCCTGAAGAACGCCGCAAGCCAGGTAAGAATTGTATCGAAATTCGCGGTGCCAAGGAAAATAATTTACAAAATGTAAATGTAAAATTCCCTATCGGCCTATTTAATGTGGTTACCGGTGTCAGTGGTTCTGGTAAGTCTACCTTAATCAATGAAATTCTTTATAAAGGTTTAGCTAATCAGTTGTACCGTTCCTTCCATAAGGTAGGGGCTCATAAAGAAATCCGTGGCTTAGAATATATCGATAAAATCATCAATATTGACCAAAGCCCTATCGGTCGTACACCTCGCTCTAATCCTGCTACCTATACGGGCGTATTTGATGCTATTCGTGAGCTATATAGTCAAACACCAGAGGCTAAGATGCGCGGCTATAAACAAGGTCGCTTTAGCTTTAACGTAAAAGGCGGTCGCTGTGAAGCGTGTCGTGGCGATGGTATTATCAAAATTGAAATGCACTTCTTGCCAGATGTGTACGTACCTTGCGAAGTATGTAAAGGCGCTCGTTATAACCGTGAAACCTTAGAGGTTAAATACAAGGGCAAATCCATTGCCGATGTATTAGATATGACGGTAGATGATGCAGTAGAATTCTTTAGCGCTATCCCTAAAATTCATCGTAAGATGGTTACCTTACAAGAGGTAGGTCTTGGCTATATCCGTTTAGGTCAAGCTGCCACAACATTATCTGGTGGTGAGGCTCAACGTGTTAAATTAGCTACTGAATTGGCTCGTCGTAGCACAGGCAAAACCCTTTACATCCTTGATGAACCTACGACAGGATTACATGCTGAAGATATTCGCAAGCTCTTAGATGTACTACAAAAACTTGTCGATGGTGGAGATACAGTGGTCGTTATTGAACATAACTTAGATGTTATTAAGATGGCGGATCATATCATCGATTTAGGTCCAGAAGGTGGTAATCGTGGTGGTACCATTGTAGCCACAGGTACACCAGAGCAAATCGCTAAGGTGAAAGAAAGTTATACCGGTAAATTCTTAGGCCCTGTTTTAGAACAGACTAAGAAATTTATGAAAGCAGCTAAAAATAAGAAATAAAATAGAGGATTAAATTTAGTTTCGATAAAAAACATAATGGAAATAGAATATATTTTCTAAGCATTTACCATGAACATATCTTAGATAAGAATGTATTTTATTTCCATGAAATCTATAAGGAAAGGAGGACATATGCCATCTGAAGAATTACTAGAGAAGGTCAGTCATTTGCCAACTACACCGGGTGTGTATTTATGGCGTGATCAGTACAACCGCATCATCTATGTAGGTAAGGCTATCAATTTGCGAAATCGTGTGCGGTCTTATGTGCGTAATGATGCGAACCGAGCACCTAAGGTTACGGCTATGATGAAGCGTGCCGTCGATGTAGAGATCATTCAAACAAAGACAGAGATGGAAGCTCTCATATTAGAGAATACGCTTATCAAGGAGCATGAGCCTAAATACAATATTCGGCTCCGCGATGATAAGACCTATCCGTATGTGAAAATCTCTGTGCAAGAGGACTATCCACGTGTATATATGACGCGTCGCCTTGAACGTGATGGGGCTAAGTACTTTGGTCCTTTTACGGATGTTACATCGGTCCATGTGGTATTGAAATTAATACGCCAGTACTACCCACTGCGCACATGTAAGTCTATGAAGGTAGAGCGCCCATGTTTGCAATACCATATGCATTATTGTGAGGCGCCGTGCTTTAATAAAATATCTATACCGGACTATCGGAAATACATCGATGAAATCATAGAGCTCTTTGAAGGTAAGCCTATACCATTGTTGAAGGAAATCAAAGAGAAGATGGAACTAGCTGCAGAAGACTTGCGATTTGAAGATGCAGCACGGTATCGAGATCAGTTGAGCAGCATTGAAAAAATACAAGAAAAGCAACGTATGGTAACACAACGTGGCGACTTAGATGTATTAGGGATTGCTGTTGATACATCTATGGCTTGTGTACAGCTATTATTCATTCGTGGTGGACGACTATTAGGTCGTGAGAATTACTTTGTTCAACACGATGGAGATAGTCCAGAAACGATTATGACGGACTTTATCAAGCAATACTATGGGGATACGAACTTCATTCCGAAGGAATTATTATTACCGATGGATAGTTCTGATAGAGACTTATTGAGTGAATGGTTTACACAGCTCAAAGGGCAGAATGTAGAGGTATCTGTGCCTCAGCGTGGCTATAAGATGGACATGATCAAGATGGCTCATGAGAATGCAGAAACCTTCCTTGAAGAACGACGTCGTCAATGGCAGTACCAAATCGATAAGACTGGTGGGGCCGTTAAGAAATTAGCTGAAGTCTTAGATTTGCCACGATTACCAGAACGTATGGAGTGTTTCGATATTTCCCATACGCAAGGATCTGAAACTGTTGCGTCTATGGTTGTCTTTGAAGGTGGTAAGCCGGCGAAGAAGGAATATCGTCGTTTTAAATTGAAGACTACGCAAGGTAAACCAGATGACTTCAAATCCATGGCAGAAATCATGGAGCGTCGCTACGGTAATGAAACAGATTGGCCTATGCCTGACCTTATTATCATCGATGGTGGTAAAGGGCAGCTCAACGCAGCCTTACCGTTAATTCGTGCCGTAGGTGTTACTGATGTGCCTGTTATCTCCTTGGCTAAACGCATTGAAGAGGTCTTTGTAGAAGGACAATCTGAAAGTATCATTTTGAGCCATCACACGCCAGAGCTTCAATTACTACAACAAATACGTGACGAAGCCCATCGATTTGCCATCACATATCATCGTAAATTGCGTGGTAAACGTAACTTAGAATCTATTTTAGATCATATCGAAGGGATTGGCCCTAAACGCCGCAAAGCATTATGGGTGCATTTTAATAGTTTAGAGGCCATGAAAGAAGCATCTATTGATGAGCTTTCAAAGGTGGAATCTATGAACTATAAGACGGCAGAAACACTATATAATTTCTTCCGCATGTCTAAGATAGAAAAACAAGATATGTTGAAATAAAAAAGAGCATCTTACATGAGATGCTCTTTTACTGTATACGTATGTTATTTATTTTTATTGACGTTGAATGTACCAAGTACGCCAAGTGAACAATATACCTGCTACTAGTACGCTAGCGAGTAATCCAATCCATACGCCAAATGGTCCGTAATTAGGATTATTAGCGAGAATATAGGCGGTTGGGAAGCATACGCCCCAATAGGATATGAGGGAGATATAAAGAACTACTTTTACATCTTTATAGGCTCTCAATATACCTTGTAAAGGGGTTCCAATGGCATCGATAGCAGAGAAGAATACACCGTATCCAAGGAAGCTGTAGATAAGCTTGTATACTTCATCATCATTTGTAAAGAGATCTGCAATAGCGTTCATATTAGTAAACGTAAATGTACAAATCATGATAGCCAATACAATGGCTAAGATGCGAGAAATATAAGAGTACTGGATAGCCTCTTGTTTACGACCTGCCCCAAGTTCATAAGCAACTGCAATGGTAGAGGCCATAGCGATACTAAGAGGTAAACAGTAGAATACATTTGTAAAGGAAATAACAGATTGATGAGCAGCTACGACGGCGGATCCAAAGTGAACCATCAAGAGTCCAGCAATACTAAAGATACTAGCTTCTAAGAAGATGGAAAAGCCAATAGGAATACCTATATGTAGCTGTTCGCGAATGTAGTGAAAACTTGGTTTACTAAAGTCTTTAAAGACACGATATCCCTTTAGTTTTGGATGTAATAGTAATACTAAGCTAAAGAGAATAAAGTTAGTCCAACAAGCACCGGCTATACCATAGCCAGCACCGACACCACCGATCTCTGGAAATCCGAAATGCCCAAAGATGAGTGCGTAGTTCAAAAATACGTTCACAATAAAGCTAGTAAATACGATGGCCATAGAATAATGTGTTAATCCATGACTGTCGACTGTATTGCGCAATGTATTAACCCAAAGTAGTGGGAATAGACCTATGGCATATGCTTTCAGGTAACCAATACATACCTCAGCTGCAGCAGGTTCCAGATTTAATGCTGTCAGAAGAGGACGTAGGCCTAAGAGACCAATTATTAAAATGATACATGCTAGGCCTGTACCGATATAAAGACCTTGATAAAAGATTGTTGAAATATCATTGGTTTTCTTAGCTCCCAATAGCTGAGAAATAATTGGAGTGATACCTAACAACGTTCCTTGTGCAAAGATATAGAAGAGGAGCCATAAATTATACCCCGTAGCAACCCCAGCTAAATCTATTGTACTATATTGTCCCGTTAAAAAGATGGCTATAAATGTACCACCTATAAGGGAAAATTGCGTTATGCACATAGGAGTAAATAGCTTAATGAACAACCATAACTTTTGTAATATAGAATATGTTTGATACATACTTATCTCCCTTATTAATGATATATTATACGATATCATAAAGTAGTCTAATTTAATAGATAAATTCCTTGAGAATTGGGAATTAAATATATAGTATTGATTAGTCTATTATGGATCTATAATTAATGATTTTTTATATCGTAGAACTTCTATTTGTAGTGTTATGCTTCTCATATTAATATGAATGGAGTATGCTAAAAATGAATATATATTTTACAAATTGAATTTTACACTACTGAACTATATCGATTATAATATATATACTATAGTTATATTCTAAGGAGGATACATTGGACATCTTATCTGTACAAGGTTTATTAGCGATGCTTCAGATCATCGTTATCGACATCTTACTTGCTGGTGACAATGCCATTGTAATTGGTATGGCAGCTCGTAACTTGCCAGCACATTTACAGAAGAAAGCTATCTTCTGGGGCACAGCCGGTGCCATTATTTTACGCCTTGTTATGGCATTCCTATTTGTAGAGGCATTGAACAATATTCCTGCACTTCGTTTAATAGGTGGTATCCTCCTCTTATGGATTGGATACAAGCTCGTTGCTGATGATGAAAGCGAGCATAATATCGAAGCTAAGGATAATTTACGCGCAGCCATTACAACTATTGTTATTGCTGACGGTATCATGGGTATCGATAATGTTATCGGTGTAGTTGGTGCTGCAGGTGGTCATATGACAATGGTAGCTATTGGTATGCTCATAACTGTACCAATCATCATTTATGGCAGTACTTTATTTGTGAAAGTCATCGAACGCTTCCCAATTATCCTATACGTTGGCGGCGGTATCCTTGGCTGGGTAGGTGCTGGTATGGCAGTAGAGGATACATTGATTGCTCATAGTGTTGAACCATATGCACTGTTCATCAAAATAGCTGCAGTAATCCTCGTAGTAGGGGCATCTTTGATAGCTAAAAAACTCAAGAAATAATAGAATATATCTCTTCTCCTAATCATAGGAGGAGAGATTTTTTATGTAAACTATTAGCCCTCTTATAGATGAGAAAATAGAAAAATTATGGTATAGTTAAGGGATAGTTATTGAATTAATCGTTTGAATTGAGGTATGTACGGAATGGAATTTTTAGAAGTTGCCACGTGGGTGACCATTGGTAAGATTATTTTAATTGATATTTTGCTGGCTGGTGATAATGCTGTAGTAATTGGTATGGCAGCAGGTAAGCTAGCTCCAGAACTACAAAAGAAAGCCGTGATTTGGGGTACAGTAGGTGCCATTGTAATGCGCCTTGTATTTGCTACTCTTTTAGTAGAGGCTCTTACTTTAATTCCTCTTATTCACTTAGGTGGTGGCCTTGTACTTGTATGGATTGCCATTCAATTATTAAAAGGTGGCGATGAAGATGCACATATCGAAGCTAAGAATTCATTAATGGGTGCCATTTGGACGATTATTGTAGCTGACGCTATGATGAGTATTGATAATGTCATCGGTGTAGTAGGGGCCGCTAGAGGTCATTTAGAGCTTGTTATTGCAGGTATGTTAATTACTGTTCCAATTATCGTATTTTGCTCTACATTATTTGCTCGAATTATTAATAAATTCCCTGCTATTCTTTGGGCTGGTGGTGCACTCCTTGGCTGGGTTGCAGGCGAAATGATTGTGGAAGATCCACTTCTTATGCCATATATTCAAGGTGAAGAATTACTCGTTAAATTCGGCACTGTATTCTTCGTACTCATTGTGACAGGTATGATTAAAATTTGGAAGAAAAGAGACGCGTAATGAACGGTACTAATCGTACATCTCGTAAAAAACAATCTAAACAACATAGAAGAAGTAATCGCTCTAATTCACAGCAAGCTATAAACGGCCAATTATCTAAAAAACAACAGGCTATTTTAAATGCGCCTGTTAAGTTTGGTGATGAAGTATTGGTAACTATTCATGGCATTGGTAGCAGCGGTGAAGGGGTAGGTCGTGTAGATGACTTTACTGTTTTTGTACCTTTTGCCTTACCTGGAGAAACTGTGAAAGTAGCTATTGATATGGTTAAAAAAACCTATGCTACAGGGCGCCTCTTAGAAATTGTTACGATGGCTCCCAATCGTATCGATGCAAGTTGTGATCTTTATGGATTCTGTGGAGGCTGCCAACTACAACACATTACCTATGAAGGTCAGCTTTCACTAAAAACACAAAAGGTAAAGGACGTTATCGAACGTATTGGTCATCAAAATCCAGACCTTGTTAAGCTTACATTAGGACCTAAAGAACCTTGGGCATATCGCAATAAAATGCAAATGCCTGTAGGCGGTACTAAAGGCGATATTCAAATGGGATTCTATGCGATGGGATCTCACGATATCGTACAAGGTACAAACTGTCCTATTCAAAATGAAGGAAATAATATCATCGCTCAAGCGTGTTACCAAATCGCTAAAGAATTTGATATTGAACCATATGATGAACATACTGGCAAAGGTATACTACGCCATGTAATCGGTCGCATTGGACAATCTGGATGGATGATTATCCTTGTAACTGCTACAGATTACTTACCACACCAAGAAAAATGGGTAGTAAAATTAACAGAACGAATTCCTCAAGTAGAAACTATCGTTCATAATGTAAATGGTAAGCGAACTAATGTTATCTTAGGACCTAAAAATAATATCCTCTATGGGGATGGGACGATTACAGACCATATTAAGGATTTACAGTTTACCTTATCCCCACATTCCTTCTTCCAGGTTAACCCGGAACAAACTACAGTACTGTATGACCAAGCACTAGCTTATGCGGATCTAAAAGGTGATGAAACCGTTATCGATGCGTACTGCGGTACGGGGACCATTTCATTGTTCTTGGCCCATAAGGCAAAACATGTAATCGGTATAGAAATCGTTGAACCAGCCATTATCAATGCTCGTGAAAATGCGAAACGCAATGGCTATGATAATACAGAATTCATCGTCGCTGATGCAGCCGTAGAAATGCCAAAACTTTACAAAGCTGGTGTACGACCTGACGTCATCGTATTCGACCCAATTCGAGCAGGCTGTAAAGAAGAAGTACTAACCTCTGCAGCAGGGATGGAACCAAAACGCATTGTTTACGTATCCTGTAACCCAGCTACCATGGCGCGAGACATTGAAATCCTTACACACTACGGCTATGAACTCAAAGAAGTTCAACCGGTGGACATGTTCCCAATGACCGCTCACGTTGAGGCAGTGGCTTTACTCACTAGGAGCAAAGCGACGCAGTGAGCATTAGCACTGCCCATGTGATAGGCGTCCAAGAACACGAGACGAAGACGAAGTGTGATTGGAAACGCCGAACCACTGAGGCAGTGGCTTTACTCACTAGAAGCGAAGCATCACTTTAATATTTTGTCTTATAAGTTTATGGAGTGATCTATATATGGTATGGCTAAATTCAGTAGATTATAAAAACCAAGAGTATATAGAGCTAAGACTTAATTCACCATTATATGAGAATATACGCTTAGACTTTAATCCACTCAAAATTTCTGATGTGTCTGGTCAGGAACCAAGTTGGAAAGACTGGCACTGTTATAGAAATCCATTACGGGTTTATAGTCCAGATTTTGATATCTTAGTTTCTTATTTTAATCAAGTGTATCCTATTATAGATGCATCAGATAATACTGAAAGAGATAGATTTGATGTATGCTTTGATAATTGGATTAAGAAAGATTACTGGATTAAAATAATTCATAATATTGAAGTTGATCTTATAAACTTTAGTAAAGAAGAGAAAGAGTTTTTAAACACATTTATTGCTTGGATAACGGACGCACTTCAACATACATCTGTTATAGTAGTTGAGGGAAATCTTTAAGCTTATTAGCCGTATACAATTAGAATAAATAGATGTATTGTGTTCGTTGAGGCATGTGTTATGGTATTAACCTTAGATATTTATGAGATAATATGCCAATTGAGTATTTGGCGACCAATATTTCACTCTGAAGCAGACTTTCAGTTCAGTTTAGCTTGGCTCATAAAAAAGAAATATCCTGAATGTGAAATTCGATTAGAATTTGTTCCTAGTTTTAATCCGAATTTACATCTAGATATTCTTGTTATATTAGATGGCAAATGGATTCCTATTGAGCTTAAATATACGACAAAAAAATGCATTATAACTATAAATGAAGAAATTCGAAAATTGCAATTTAAGAATTAAAAAAACTATATTTGATGAAGTAACATAATCAAAAAGGCTCCCCATCACCGGAAAATCCCACTGGTGAGGAGCCTTTTTACTCTATTTTAATAATTGGTCTACAATTTAAACGAGACATTAGTGCTTATTTTGTTTGTAATCATATTAAGAATTATATTGTTATAACTAGTGATTAAAAAATTACAAAAAGACATAAAATACACATTTATTAAAAGAACGTATGTTTGTTTTTTCTTGACTTTTTGTAATGCGAAAAGTATAATGCTAATATAAACGAAAGGGGACCTAATATGAGTAAGATGGGACGACCTAAAAGTAATAATATTATGGATAAATGTTATACAATTCGAATGGATGATTCGACACTTGCAAGATTAGAAGTATATTGTAACCACATGCAAATGGCAAAATCGGAGGCAATTCGAAAAGCTATAAATAAAATGATTGATGATGTAGATGATTCAGAAAATGAAGTTTAATTTATAAAAGGAAAAAGTAATAGTAATGAATAAATATAAAGTTATGGATCTTTTCAGTGGAGCTGGTGGATTCCTTTTAGGATTTGAAAAAGAGGGATTTGATATAATCCTTTCTACAGATTTTGATGAGGATTGTGAAAAGGTTCATAAAATTAATAGACCTAATATTCCTTTTGTTAGGGCAGATATACGAACACTTAGTAATGAAAAGATAGATGAACTTTTAAATGGACAAACTGTAGATGTACTTATAGGTGGACCACCATGTCAAGGATTTTCAACTATAGGAAATCGTGTTTCATCAGATCCAGAGCGAAGAACGAAATATGATCCAAGAAATGACTTGTTTAGAGAATACATTAGAATATTAAATCATTTACAGCCAAAAGTATTTGTGATGGAAAATGTTAAGGGTATAAAAACAAGAGATGGTGGTACTATATTTGAGGAAATACAGAGACAGTTTAAAGAAACGGGTTATGATTTCAACTGTATAACACTCAATGCAGCTGATTATGGGGTTCCACAGTACAGAGAGCGAGTGTTTTTTTATGGTACAAGGATTGGTGTTGATTTTGAAGCACCTATTCCAACACATGGTGAGAATCGTAATCCATATAATATAGTGTTGGATGCAATCGGTGATTTAGCAAATAAAGGTGAAGAAGTATCAAATCATGTTCCACTCAAGCATGGAGAAAAGAATATCAGACGATATCAATTGATTCCAGAAGGAGGTAGATTGCCAGAGAACGATTTACCAGCAGATCTCTACAGAAAAAATTTCGGAAATACATTTAAACGACTTGATAGAAATAAACCATCATTAACTATGGTACCAGGACATAATGCATTCCCTATTCATCCGTGGTTGGATAGAAGTTTAACAGTTAGAGAAGCAGCAAGAATACAAACATTTCCAGATGATTATATATTCAGTGGTAGAAGGGACAAACAGTGTATGCAAGTGGGAAATGCTGTGCCGGTGCAATTGGCAAATGCCTGGGCAAAGCAAGTAAAGGGAGTATTGGACAATTATGAAAAAGAATAGAGAATATACATATATCGATTTGTTTACTGGAGCAGGCGGGTTGTATAGGGGCTGCAAGGATGCAGGAATGAAACATTTGCTTTCTGTTGAATTGTGGAAGCCTGCAATAGAAACATTAAAACACAATTACCCAGACATTAATTTATATGAAGGCGATATTCGAGATTTACAAGGTGAGGAACTAATGAGCCTTTTAAATGGAAAAGAATGTGATTTGATTTGCGGAGGACCTCCATGTCAAGGCTTTTCTACAATAGGTAAGAGACTACAAAAAGATCCAAGAAATGAGCTTGTATTTGAATTTATTAGAATTGTAAAAGAGGTGAAACCTAAATTTTTCATAATGGAAAATGTCAAAGGTCTATTGTCTTCTAATAATGGCATAATGAGAGAACTTATTCTGGAAGAATTTGAGGATATTGGGTATTCTAGGGCAATATCCAAAGTTATTTCTGCAGATGATTATGGAGTACCACAGAAAAGACAAAGAGTTTTTTTCTTTGGAGTTCGTGATGATATTAAATTAAAACATAATCTTGAATTTCCTCTTCCAATTGAGGAAAAAACTACAGTTGGTGATGCTATAATGGATTTAATGGGGAAAGAAAACTTAATACCTAACCATGTTCCGATGAATCATAATGTAACTGTTGTTAATCGTATTAAATGTATACCAGAAGGTGGTGGTATCCCTTCCGAAGGTTTGCCAGAAGATGTAGCATATGGTTCACGATCTGATTATAAAAATAATAAATTAAAAAATTTTAGTCATGTATATAAGCGACTTGATCGTAACAAACCAGCAACAACTATGGTACCTGGACACAATGCATTTCCACTGCATCCAGTTGCAGATAGAAGTCTAACAGTTAGAGAAGCGGCAAGAATACAAACATTTCCAGATGATGTTGTTTTTTGTGGAAATAGACAAGAGCAGTGTATTCAAGTCGGAAATGCAGTACCAGTTAAATTAGCAAAAGTTTTAGCAAATAATGTTATTGAGTATTTAAAAAAGGATTGCTAGATGGGTATTTTACATGATAATTTAGCTACTGCTTGTGGGGATGATATACTTAGAAGAATTAGAACTGGAGATTCATCTATTTCACAAATATTCTCTACAAAGATGGTTAGAAGTGCGGATTGGGATTGGCCACGTCCAGATTATGTCTGTATAGATGAAGAATTGAAATGTTCTTATGCTTTAGAGTTTAAGCCACCATTGCAATCGAAGCGAGAGTATTTGACTGGTTTAGGACAAGCCCTTTCATATTTGCAAAAACACTTATATTCGGGATTAATAGTTCCTACAGTTGCGGATGATGGATTTCATATTGCAGATTTTATAGCAGATACTTTAAATGCTGATGAATTTAAAAAAGTTGCGATTTCTTTATATAGCTATAATCCACTCGATATTGGTTCTGGCGTTACATTACTTAGGGGAATAGATGAGAAAAGAGATGCTACTAAAGTTAAATCAGTGGATTTAAGTAAAAAGGAAACTTTTTGGTGTTGGTGGAGAGATTGTAGCCATTATGAATTATATGATTTATTAGAACTAGCCTTTAGATATAATGAATATGAAGGTAATATTTATACAGAAAAAATATATCCCGAATTTTATGAAAGATTAGTGACAGAAAAAACAAAGGGTTGGGATGGAAATCCAAGAAAAAAAACAAGATCACCGAAATCATGCAAAGCTGAAAAACAAAATTATAAAATTCCACTTTCACAGTTAGAATTGTGGAATGAAGGTCATTTGACTAATCTTGGTTTTAAAATGCTAGAGATAGGAAAAAAATATGGGCCTAATAGTGACGCATTTTTGAATGCATTAGCGTATTTGATTTTAGTTAATGGAAAACATTTAGAACTGATAAAAATATTTGAAGAATATCAGAGTAAGAGTGTTGTGTTGCCAGAAGATTCTAAAAACTTTCTTTTGGGAGTAGAGACTTTCCTTACATCTGAAGGGAAAATAGGAACGAGAAAACCTACTGCAGTTACAACTGCGGCAAAGGTAACCTACATTCGAGATGAACCAAAGTTATGGAACAAATTTCAAATCATGAAATTAGCAAATAAAAATTCATATTTCTTTAAAGGAGAAGGGTATAAATTTGATTGGCATAAGATTTCAGATTTGTTAATATCCGGAAGTCAACTTTTAAATGAATAGATTGTTATTTGATGTTAGGGTGGGGGGAACGATTTGTTCCCTCCTTTTTTAGTGCAAAGTGCTATATTCTTTTAGTCTTAGTAGTACTGAACGGTGCAGAAAAATATTTATACAAATAATTTTATAAAACATCTTTTTTGCTACCCTTCAAGTCTATCATTTAAGAATGTGGTAATCTGTAAGTCCAAATAAAAACAAACTCTTCGTAAATTGCAATAACAAGTTGAACATTGACAGTTGAATAGTCTGTTAGGCGACACAGGAATAAATCCGATCCAGTTCATTCTCGAAGAGATCATCCGGAGTACGGTAGCCCAGTAGTTTTCTTGGAAGGCTATTACACCAGGTCTCGATTTGAGAAATCTGCTCATCAGAGTAGCTGTCGATGCGTTTTCCCTTGGGGATGAATCTGCGGATCAAGCCATTGTGGCGTTCTACGGATCCCTTTTCGCAAGAGGTATAGGAATGGGCAAAGTAAACCAGCGTTTTACTTAAGTCCTCCAGCTCGGACAACATCGAGAACTCAGATCCGTTGTCTGTCGTAATCGTCTTGAAGATGGTATCCCAGTGTTCACTGTACTGTGAACGGATGGTTGTTAAAGCAGCCATGACACCGTTTGGATTCCGACCCGGAACACGAATCATCCAGTACTCGCGAGTTTTGCGTTCAAGCATGGTGAGCAGAGTGTCGTCATCCTTCTTCTTTGAACCGATGACAAGGTCTGCCTCCCAGTGCCCAAACTCGCTGCGGTCATTTGCTTCCAATGGTCGTTCTTCGATGCTGCGTCCAAGAACCCTTTTGTTTTTAAGGATTTTCACTCTCTTTGAAAATCTACGGAGTTTTTCGGGAAGGTGGATGTTCTTGATGCCAAGCAGTCCGAGGTCTGCATAGCTATATAGTGTCTTAGTACAGACAATCTGTCCTCTGGTGAACAAGCCTTCTTTCAGGGCATAGCCGACGCAAGCATCCAGTGACCATCCGTCTTCGAAAAACTTCTTCTCAACAAACGAGATGAAATCGACTTTCTCGGGGAAGTCGTAGTGCCTACAGCACACTTGACGGTTCTGCTCGTAGGTAGCTTGTCCGGCGGTGGCTTTGTAGCGGAGAATATTTCCTTTGTACAGTACCACTGTTCCGCGCTTGATCTCGTTGCGAACGGTGTTCGGTGCACATCCGATTTCCTTGGCGATTTTGTTGGGATTCCAACCATCCTTGAGGCGTGTTTGAATCAAAACTCGGTGCTCAAATGAAAGATGTTGTCCCTTTCTGTGCTCAGTTGTAGTAGAATATAAGTGGTCCATAGGGATTTCTTCCTTGTGAATGAAGCTTTGTCACTTACATTCTACCAAAGAGAGAGCCTTATGGACTTTTTGTGTTACTTGTTTAACTTGATTTTACAATCGGCGTATATATTAATAATAGTATGATACTCTTTTATTTTATAGCTGACCATCTATGGTATTCTATACATATTTTTTATTATACAATCAAGCTTATAAATGTAATATAATTAGATTAATAATTATCATATTGGGGTAATATATTTTTTATTTTTGTGGATACTTAAAAATATATTGAAACAGTTGAAAATATTGTTATATCTGTGTTGAGTGTATTTAATAAATTATGGGAGTGACAAGTAAATTATGAATGAATATCAAAGAGCAGTTGACATACTTAAAAGTTATGTTGATTCCGAAGGGATAGAGCTATTTTCATCTGATGTTATTAAAACGGATTTAGATGAATTTAAACGTGTGTTTTCACCAGAAAAGTTACAGGCTTTAGATGATACACAACTTTTATCTACTATTTTCTTTTCATTGGGTGACAATACTAATACTTTATGCTATTGGCTTGAAATGAAAGGTAATATTAAAGAACATTTTGGTAGTGTTGCAGGTGGATCATCTTATAAATTTGGCTTATTTCAAAATCAAAAATCTGGAGTGTGGATGACAGGATCTTCAACAAAACCGGAGTCATTGAAGGTTGATGAAGCATTAGCGCTTGGTAAAAGAATTCGTGATGCCCTTGTAATAGGCGCTAACATAATACATGATACAAAGTTAGAGACTGTTGAAGATTATGAACAATTGAACGATACTTTAAAAGATAAAGTGGGTGAAAAATATTATAAATTGGGGTGGGTACATAAATATTTTTCCATGATTTGTAGTGATAAGCTAAGTGGATTCCATTCTGAAGAATGGCAAAAACATGTACTTAGAGCTTTAAGAATAAAACCAAGTGAAAAAACATATGGTCGAAGTGGGCAGATTTCAATTATTCAAAATTTAGCTGGTTTGTATTATAAACAATTCTTAGATATATTTAAAAGTCGTTTTGGTGAGGTACGCCAGTTTATTCGTTTGGGCTGCTCCGATTCAAAAAAGAACTATGCAAATGAGTGGTGTAAACAAGGTATTATTGGTTTTGGATATTCTAAAATAGGGGATTTATCAAAAGGAGTGTTTATAGATCATTTAGATAAAGCTACTATTTTGCATGAGCTGGTAAAGAATTATGAAATTTCAGATAAGAGATATGCATCTCGAATTGCTGGAGAAATACTTAGATTCTATAATAGTGATAGCAATACAATTTTTACTATTATGACTGGTGAGAAACTAATTGCATATGCTGATCAAATTGGAGCATATTCGTATAGTTCAGATTCAGATATGTCACATAAAAAAACTGCAAATTGGAAGTTAGTTTTTGAGGAAGGGGAAAAATTACCAGAAAAGTCTGAAGGCTTACGTACAATTTGCTACCCATTTAGTAATGATGAAAACTTATTATTTTTATATGATCGATATTACTATGGTAATGAGAAAAGTGACTTTATAAAAGATAAGGATAAAAGTAATATTGATCATGAAAAAGGTATTACATTTTATACTAAAATCGAATCTCCCTTTGAACGTAATCGAATAATGTTTGGCGCTCCGGGAACAGGAAAAAGTTTCAACTTAAATGAGGATGCTAAAAAATTATTAGGCGATGCCTATGAAATTAATTTAGAGCGTGTAACTTTCCATCCAGACTACTCCTATGCAAACTTTGTAGGAACGTATAAGCCTGTTCCTGTTAAAGATTATGGAAAAGATTCAATTACATATGCATATGTTCCGGGACCTTTTATGCGTGTTTATGTTGAGGCTTTAAAAAATAGCCGGACTGATACGATTAAACCATTTTTACTATTGATTGAAGAGATTAATCGTGCTAATGTAGCAGCTGTTTTTGGAGATATATTTCAATTATTAGATAGAGGTTTTAATAATGTAAGCGAATATCCGATTCATGCTTCTGAAGATATAAAGAATTACTTAGCAAATGAGCTAGGTGGAAATTCCTCAGATTATAGTAGACTTAAGATTCCCGATAATATGTTTATATGGGCGTCCATGAATAGTGCTGATCAAGGGGTATTTCCAATGGATACAGCATTTAAGAGACGGTGGAGCTTCCAATATTTAGGAATAGATGATGGAGACAAAGAAATTAGAGCAAAATATGTTTATTTAGGAGGTAAAGAGAAGCAAAAGATAGAATGGAACTCTCTGCGTAAGGCAATAAATGAGTTTCTTGCAAATGAAAATATTAATGAAGATAAGCAGCTTGGTCCTTATTTTATTTCAAAAAAAATCTTAATGGCAGATAATGATAAAATCGATAGTGATAGGTTTTGTGAAGTTTTTAAACATAAAGTACTTATGTATTTATTTGAGGATGTGGCAAGACAAAAACGATCAAAGCTATTTGCAAATAGTATATATGGATACACTAGATATTCAAAAATTTGTAAAGCTTTTGACGAACAAGGTGTAGAAATTTTTCATAAAGATATTCAAGATGAGATTAAACGAATTGAATCGTTATCTTCTGAAACAGATAATAATGATTTAGTACATTTGGATAACTAGAGAAGAGGCTTATTATGATTTCTGTATTTTTAAGAGAGCAGAAATGTTATACACGAAAAGAGCTTATGGAGCTATTTGAATGTTCTGAAAATCAGTTAGATTTTATTGTTAGGAAGTTAAAAGAATTTGGCATATTAAAATTTGTAAGGCAATCGCGTGTTCAGTTTAATATGTCTGAACTTGTTGATGAGACTGTAGAGTTTGGTTCTTTAGAACTTAATAGTAAAGAATATGATTATGTATTTACTTTCGTTGGTATCATAGTTGTAGCTGGACGAATTCTTAAATGTTATCCAAAATACTTATTTAATGTTGAGGATCCTGTAATTGAATTAAGAAAAATCTATAAGGTCATAGAAAAATATAATTCAAAAGAACAGTCTATAAATATGTTGAATGACTATACTGGAAATAACTCTTTTAATTTATTACCGGTTTTATTGTTTCTTATGCAAGATTATTTTGAAAATGGAATTTATAATAACTCTAAAGCTATAATCGAAGCTAATGGTTCTGGAGAAATTCTATGGGATAAAACTATAAATGAAACATTTTCAATACTTTCGAACAATAGGCCATATTATGTTGAGATACAAACAAAGAAAAGGATTAATAATGAATATGATTATTTTAAGCGTCTTCACGAATGTATTTTAACAAAAGTATCAAAAGAATTGAGAGATGCTGATCTGCTAGCTTTATTTGAAATTACTGCAATAGAGTTAACTGATGAAAGTTTATATGAGTTTGGCGATAAGGAATATATATTATACAGACTTGAAAATGAATTAAATATACAGTTTAACACTAGAAAACAATTAGTACTGAAAACTCTTTATTCATATATTAAACATGGTGAACAATTAGCATCTGTAGATGGGATTTCTTTCTTCGGTACTAATTCTTTTAATTTGGTATGGGAATGTGTATGCAAAGAAATTTTAAATAACCAATTAGATATGACATTAGGTCAACTAAAAACATGTGTGAAGTTGAATCAAGAAGATAATTTAAAAACTAAATTAATTGATTTAATAGATAAACCTTTTTGGTCGTTAACAAATAAAAAAGCTAATGATACCCTTGTACCAGATTTAATTACTATTTTTGAGAATCGATTTTATATTTTTGATGCAAAATACTATACTCCTAAATTGAAATACGGACAAACACCAAAAGGGCAGCCTGGTATTGAATCTGTTACTAAGCAATATCTTTATCAGTTGGCTTATAAAAGTTTTATTGATGCACATAAGTTCCAAGCTGTTAAGAATTGCTTTCTATTGCCAACAGATAAAAAAGTTGTGGAGAATCTTGGTTGTGTATCAATAGCGATGATGACAAATCTTGGATTACAAGATATTGAAGTAAGATCTGTTCCTGCAACATTAGCTTATGATTTTTATTTATCAAATAAAAAATTAGATATAGGTATGTTAGAATTATAATTATTTAAAATGCTGAACCTAAAATAATAGTAAAACCCTTCGCTTATGCGAAGGGCTTTTACTATACACTCATACTTATAAATGTAATATAATGTAATTAGTGATAATCATTTTAAATATATAGTTCATGGGAGAGTGACATGATACAGTTAAAAGATTTAGGTACATTTGAATCAGTGCCTCATATCGTAACAGATATTGTAACAGGAAATATTAGCGCTTTAGAAAATGCATTAGCCAATGGTTGGGATATTAATATACCTATAGAAATTGGTGAGTATAGTGAGCATACACCTTTAGTATTAGCTCTTGTTATGTGTTGCTTGCCAAGTATTCAATGGTTAGTGGAGAATGGCGCTGATCTTAATGATGAAGAAAATCCAAGTTTCTTATTAGCTGTACGGTATGGTAATAAAGAGATTATCGACTATGTTGTGACTCATGGTGCTAATGTTCACGCCTTGAACCGTGTGAAAGTAGATGCCTTTCAAGCTGCCTTATATGGCAAAAAATATGAACACTTACAGATTATTCATGACTTAGGCCATACGGTACAGAAGTATGGCGGTAAAGCTTTCAGAAATGCCATTACAGATAGAAATTATGAGGTTCTAGATTTCTTTATTCGTAATGGTGTAGATATTAACTACAACAAGCCTGATTCTGTGTATCCCTTTAAGCCAACCCCGTTGTGTGTAGCAGCACGGTATGTAGATTTAAAGATGTGTAAATACTTGGTAGAACATGGCGCTGATGTGACCATCACGGAAAAGGATGGTATGCGTCCCTATAGCATTGCTATTGAAAAAGGCGATATGGAAATGGCAGAGTATTTTAAATCATTAGAGCCTGCTGAGTTCCATGATTTACAGAATAAAATGGATCAGTTAAAGCCATTTAAATTACCAAAAGCATTAGTGAATTTTTTAGCGGGCGAACAACTTTACTTTGAATTGCCAGACTCCGATTTTATATCTATAGAGTTCTTCCCACTTATTGATACGATTCCCTTTAAATTAGGTCGTCGTAATCTATTACGTTTATCTAAAGAACTGGGCGAGTATAACGAGTGGCAAATTGTATGGGACCCTAAGTCTAAAAAGATTTCTTGTTATGATACCGAGCATCAAGAGCTACATGAACTTTGCAAGTTTGATGAGTTTATAGCAGATATGGTAGGTCAATTAGAAACCTTATTCTAATGTATATTGTAAAGTTGAGGAGATACATATGGCAGATGCAGTTGAGAAAACTTATACAGATTGGTCAATTGATGTAGGTGACTATAAGTATGAAGGAATTACATTGAATGAGGTTGAGCAAAATCTCTACGCTATTGAGGATCAAGAGCAGAATTTTGTAGTTATATCACCAGCAAAGGCAATTCCGATAGATAATAAAATGTATAACTTTGTACAAGTTTGTAGTGATCAAGATACCGATTTATTACATATAGAGCTTAGTGTAACTAATGATGGTGAGCAGGGTGCGATAATATACGGTAAAAATGAGCTAGGCCCTCAAGAGACATTACAGGTTATAGAAGAATTTATTGCACATCATAAGGCTCCATCATTAGATGATTGGGAAGTCGTACTAGATTTAAGACCAAAAATGGAAAGCTATGTAAAGGGTACAAACGATGACTAACCCTGTAATATTTGATGAACAATTAAGGCAATATACCATATTCTACGAAGGAATACAGTTTTGCTGGGATGAGAAGCCAACAGATAATAATTTAGATACGGCAAAGCTATTAGCTGTTAATTACCATAAAAATATAGATGCAATTGTAATTTTCATCTATAACGAAATACGAGATTGGTATGGTGATGTAACTATTGATGAAGTTAAATCACGCATTGGTACGCCTATTATTGAACCAGAACGTGATGCTGTGACCTATTGCGAGCAAACCTTTGATGATACCCATATCTTTTCTTTTACATTTTGGGATGATGAATTCAAAGATTTACATTATTTTGCCATAGATGGATGATATATTTTCCATGATTTTGCTAGCATGACTTATATGTGGAGTCTATTATGTTATATACACCGAATAACATTTTATATAAGTATATTCGTTATCGATTTAGACGGATTCAGATTCAGTGTAATATGTTATATGATATAGCACCAGAGGAAGAAGATGAGATTTGTCGTAATCTATTAAAAAAGAGAGCGAAGATATTAATTCCCGTTGGCATAGTATATTTTTTGCTTTTTGGGATTATCTTTGCTTGGCTAGTAGGAACAAGTGAGAACTTAAATCCATTAATGCAATGGGAATTAAGAGTGATAGACTATGTGATACCCATTTTAAATACCATAGATATTAAGTGGTATGCATATCCTCTAGATCTATTATGGGTGGCAATTATATTAGCGCCTATAGCGATTATAAATGCATCTCCTTATATCATTGTTTCCTATATTGTAGATACTATTTTGATACGACGTGAGGTAAAAGCTTTAATCAAAACTTATTTTATGAATGAGTAATTAAAATTTAGATTATATTGGTTTAAACTAGGAGAGAGTATTATGAGTAATCTAAAAGACTTTGATTGGACCGGATTTTGGAACGATGTTGATTATGCCTTTGAATCCTATATTGGTAAACCTGTTACCGATGAAGATATTAAGGATACTGAAGCTGAGCTTGGCTATACATTGCCTGCAGCCTATATTGAGCTACTTAAAAACCATAATGGTGGTGTAGTAAAGAAAAATTGTTTTATTAACGATAATGACGATTGTGTTTATGTAACAGGTATATATGGTATCGATAGAGATAAAAAATACTCTCTTTTAGGTGAGATGGGAAATGAGTTTTGGATTTCAAAAGTAAAATATCCCCCTATCGGTGTCGTTGTAGCCGATACGATTTCTGGTGGGCATGATATGATTTTCCTTGATTATCGTGAGTGCGGTCCAACCGGTGAACCTAAGGTTGTACGGGTTGATCAAGAATGTGATTACTCCATGACTCCCTTAGCAGATAACTTTGGTGAATTTATTAAGAACTTATATTTCAATATAGAAGAAATTACGGATGAAGAGTTTCAAGTATTAAGTGATACGGAAAAGGTTAAGCTCCTTAATGAACAAGAGGGCATCGATATTAAGCGTGCGATGGAGCTATTGACGAACATAGGCATTGATAATTTGTCGCCTATACTATTAAGTACCTTAGGACGTATGTATAACAATAATGGCCGTGCGTCAGAGGCTATCGAGTTGTTTGAACGAATCGATGAGGCACATCGTGATTGGTCTTGGTACTATCGTTGTGGTTATGCTCATGGGATGTTAGCTATTGGTGAAAGCTACGAATCTGAACATGTGCAGAAAGCATTACAGTTAATAGAGACGGGCATAAAAGTGACGAAAGAAGCTCACTTAGATAAACAGCTTGTTTGGTGCTGTGAAGTAGTAAAATATCACCTATCTAAAATTAAGCCAAAAGAGTACAAGGTGGATTATCCTTTGGTATATGAAACTATTAAGACTGTGTTTGATAAGAAAAATAGCAAAGATGCTACAGAAGGTAAAGATATTAAAGACGTTACTGAATGCGATGAAGATAACTATCCTACATATGATGTAGTACATTGGGTATTTAATAAGCAAACATATAGCAGAGAAGAGTTTTCCAAAGAATACAATGAAAATGTAAAGAACTATGTAGATGATGATCAAGAAGATGACGACGATAGATTAGAAGAACCAGAAATTCTAGTAACCTATGAGGCTTGGATTGAAAGTAAAGACCAACTCTTTGACAATGAACGTGTAACCGATGAGGAGTTACGCGAAGAAGATAAAGAAGATGGCATGTGGCAGGTAGAAATTATGGCTCATCTTGTGGCGGATAATGGTACATATTTTACAAGAGAAGAATTGCTCTTTAAATTGCACAATTTGATGGCCAATAAAGAATTAGGAGATCACGTATTCTTTGAAGGCATTGAATACGAAGGCCATGAATGTGAAGGTTACGGACTTATAGATAATAAAGATGGCATACCTGTATTCTATATTGTGTGTGGTAGCTAGTTAGTATACAACATTATAAAAATTAATAGATTAGCCCTTCGCTTATGCGAAGGGCTTTTACTATACACGCAAACTTATAACAGTAATAAAATAGATTGAATTATTATAATTTTGTGCTTTGGGCTACGTTATTTTATATGAGATTAGTTTACAATATTGAGGAATATATTATGAATAATACAATCAAAGCATGTTGAAGAGAGAGAGTTGATGCCCATGATAGAAAATGAACTCATATATGATGAGAAATATTGTGAATATAGACTTCTTTATGAAGGATTAAAATTCTGTTGGAATGAGAAAACTTCTAAACTACTTTGCTATTGATGGCTAATATATTGCCATAAAAACGGTAAAAAAGCTACTTTAGATAACTAGATTAGGTTGGTGTTGTGAAGTAGTCGAGTATTTATTAAGTTCTATTAGTTTAAAGAATTATAAGGAGGATTATTTTATGATTTTTGATGTGATTAAGAACCTGTTTAAGAAGGATGAGAATACTGAGCAGATTGAATATCTCGGTGTTGATAAAGATGGTAATAAAATATATGAAGGTTACTATCATGAGTTTAAGGGGATTCCTTGGGTTTTTAATAAAACTACTTATACTAGAGAAGAGTTCGATAAGGCGTTTTATGAATGCTTAGAAGAGCATAACGTTAATCATGATAATTTACCGCCATTAGTAGAGCCTGAAATTCTTGTAAGCTATGAAGCTTGGATTGAAAGTAAAAGTCAGCTTCACTCTAATGAATACTTGTACGAAGACGATGAATTAGAAGAATACGATAAAGAAGATGGTATGTGGCAAGTTGAAATCTATGCTCGCCTAAAAGCAGATAATGGCCAGTACTTTACTACTGAAGAGCTTCTTTTCAAGATACATAACTTAATGGCCAATAAAGAGCTCGGTGATCATGTATTCTTTGAAAATCTAGCCTATGATGACCATGAATTCGATGCTGACGATGCCGACGATGTTTCTGATGATGATGAAGGAACTCCTGTATTTGTCGTATGGCTTGGTAGCTAGTAATTAGCTGTTTTTGTTATAAATTATTATTTTAAAATCTGTACCCCATAGTTTTGTTTTGTTTGTTATAATTATCTTAAGATGATTTCAAATACATATGTATGCTATGAGGGGAAGTGTATTGTGTGTCTTTAAGTGTTGAACGCTTTTTATCTCTTTCTGAAGATGAGCAATTACAAACTATAAAAGAACTCAATGATACTGGGAATGTAGACAGTATTATTGACGTATTAACTAATGTAGGCATAGATAATTTATCTATGCCTTTGTTAGGTGAGCTTGGTAGAGCTTATAACAATAACGATAAACCAGAAGAAGCTATTAAAGTATTTAAGACCATCGATACAGAACATAGAGATGCAGTGTGGCATTATCGCTGTGCGTACTCCCATGGCTCTATTGCTTCTACTAATCATGAGGCTTATACATCAGAGAACATGCAACAGATGTTAGCTTTAGTAGATAATGGTGTACGATTAGCGACTAAAGAAGGTCGCAATGATATAAAGGAATATTGCTTTGAAGTCATGGATATGTGCCGTCTACAAATGGACTTTGAAAAATGTGAAATTGACTATCCTGATTTATGCTTAAACTATAGCAAGTATATAGCAGAGAAAAAGAAGAAAAGAGAAGGTGTACCTCGTCAACGAACGATTACTGTAGAAGAAATTTTAGCTACAGATGATATGTGGACTATAAATGAGCCTGCCTATTGGACTATCAATATTTATGGTTCGTATGATAACTATTTAGAATCTGCAAAAGGGTTCACCGTAGAGCAAAGATATCTTAACGCTATATGCTGGTATTTCGCTGAGGTTAATAATGGCGGGCATCATCAGTTCTTCTATAACTCTACAGGTATTGTATGGGAAGATGCTCTTGCGGGGTTACGCCTTTTCAAGATGGATATACTTGCAGATAATTTACAATCCGTAATCGATTACTTTGGCGGGTCTGTTCCATTTGATAGAGAAGAACGATGGACCATTTTAAAAGATTGGGACGATGAGGTATTTGATTTCCTAGATGGAAAAGACGATGTAGTCTATGAATATGAAGGCATCTTTGAAGATGTATTTGTACATGAACATCCTGAACTATTTGTATTTGATGGAACCTATACAGTCTCAGAATAAGATTGGTGTATAATTAACATGTATAGTTGCTTTTACTATGATGTTTACTTTCACCAAATTATATTAGAGGTACTACATGTTAGATAAACAAGGCGTATATGATTGCCTACGTGACCATCATATCGATTTTGAAATTACGGATCACGTACCGTTATTTAGTATGGATGATAAGCCCAATGTAGAGTTGCCATATCCTGAGTGGGATGCAAAGAATTTATTCATTCGAGACCATAAACGGGAACATTATTATTTGATTACCGTTCGTGGTTCTAAGCGTGTGGATCTAAAGCAGTTCCGTAAGGACCATAAGCTTAAAAAGATTTCCTTTGGTTCCGAAGAAGAGCTATGGGATATTTTGAAGATTAAACCAGGTCACGTATCTCCATTCTGTTTGCTCCACGATGAAGACCATAAGGTACATTACTACATTGATGCGGATTATAAAGATAATCTAATCGGTATACATCCTAATCAAAATGATGCTACCGTATGGCTACAGGGAAAAGACTTAGTTAAACTTATTGAAGAACATGGTACAATAGTAGAATATATTACATTGTAATCTTGAAGTACTTAGGAGTATTTAAGAACGTCTATGAATAGAACATTATTAAAACGTATGATAATTACATCTGCTATTGCTGTATTAGGTGTTAGTACATCCTTTGCGGCTCTTGTTATGGAACGAGATCAATCTGTAGATACAGCACCTAGTGTCAATATGTATCGATTCGAAGTACCAGCAGAGTTACAAGGTACATATAATAATGTAGGTGTAGCTAATCTAACAGCATCTATGGAGAAAGAACCTAATACATTATCTATGGATGTAGCGCATGTAAAAGGCAATCCATCTGAGTCTTATGTAGTAGAGATTTATAAAGATTTAGCTGCTATTGAAACACATCGCAAATCCGATCATTATCAAGCCTTTGTTAATGAAGTAGGTTCTAAATTAACAAATCGTAAAATGTATGACGTACAGTCTGTACTATTGTTTGAGAAAAAAGATGCTTTATCCATTGTCAATGATGGTAAAGCAGTAGTGACATTAACAGAGTTTACTGTTAATAGCAATGATATCGACACAGTACAACGTCAATACCAACTCGATATTGAACGGGCCGTACGCGATGATGCGGGTTATAAGGCCGGTTATGTGCTTCGTGAAAGAAATGTAAAAAATCATTGGTATGTTATCCAAATTTATAGTGATCAAGAGGCCTTAACAAAACATTTAAATAGTCCTGGTTATCGATTCATGATGAGCCAAATCCAAGGTAGTCTACAAAATGTTACCACAAAGGTTTTAGATGGGGATGTCCTCGTCAACCATGGGGGTCAAGCATTTGTAAGACCTTAAAACTGAATATAATATAGTATAATATAATCACAGTAAAGTTACTGCTAGCATATACATATGTGCTAGCAGTTTTTTGTTATATATTAGGTGAACGTATAGTCTATAAAAAAAGGAGTTACATATGACACAGCAAGAACGGTTACGCTATTTGGTTGAAGGCTTAGTAGCAGAATACAATGAGCGGCATAACGAACATATAGATATCCCTATAAATGAAGAAGAGCAATTTACTCTCTTTAGATCTTTATGTAATATTCGTCCTGCTGGTGGCATGTCTCTTGAATGGATGAAGATAGAGTCTGAATATTTAAATATATTGGCCCATGAAAAGGGAATCGTAACGATTAGTGATATGGAAGAGCGAGAGCCTCAGATTTATTTGTGGCAAGGAGATATTACTCGATTATCTGTAGATGCTATTGTAAATGCAGGCAATAATAAATTGCTCGGATGTTTTGCTCCAAATCATAAGTGTATCGATAATGAAATCCATACCTTTGCTGGTATAGAGCTTCGCATGGAATGTGCTAGAATGACTGAGTATATGGAGATGCCTGAAAAAACGGGTGTGGCTCGTATGACCTATGGGTATAATTTGCCCGCAAAGCATGTACTTCATACGGTAGGTCCTATTATTTATGAAAGTGTAACAGATAAGGAAAGAATTGAATTAGCTTCTTGCTATCAATCCTGTTTAAAGTTAGCTAATGCTTATAACTTACGCTCCATTGCATTCAGTTGTATTTCTACTGGTGAATTTAGATTCCCTAATGAAGAAGCAGCACATATTGCCATAGATACGGTACGAACATATTTAAAAGAAACGAATAGTAAAATACAAGTAGTATTTAATGTATTTAAGGATATAGATTATGATATCTACAACAAATTATTATCATAATATAGATACTTTATATGTACCCATTAATAGGGAATAGGAACCTAAACCTTTTGAAATTCATAAAAATACTGTATCATTTAATATGACTTACAAAAAGTTATGTATGATTTGTTAGTTTAAGAAGGAGTTAATGTACTATGAATTATAAATACACCTATGAAAGCCCATTAGGAACTATGATTATGCTTGGTACATTATCATACTTAACAGATTTGTTTTTTATCGATGAAGATTATGCACCAAGTTATGATGATGCGGAGTATATAGAGCAGCTAACAGGCCCATTTGAAGTAACTATTATGTGGCTAGACCAATACTTTAATGGTAAAAAGCCTTTTATTACACCACCGATTCAGTTAGAGGGGTCTGAGTTCCGTAAGTCTGTATGGTCCATATTACAAACCATACCTTATGGTGAAACTACAACATATGGAGATATAGGTAAAGAGATTGCAGAACAGCAAGGAAAAGATAGGATGTCTGCCCAAGCTGTGGGCGGTGCCGTAGGACATAATCCTATTTCTATTATTATTCCTTGTCATCGTGTTATTGGCAGTAATGGAAAATTAACTGGCTATGCTGGCGGTATTGAACGCAAGAAATACATGCTTGATCTTGAAGCGAAACATAAATAGTACATATTAGATTGTAAAATCATATTTAAATAGACTTATAGAAAAAGAAGAAAGAGATTACTCATGATGGATAGACACATCATAGGTAATCTCTTTTGGTATATATAGGTGGGACTATTTAAATTGATTTACTAAGGTACCAATGCCACTAATCGATATAGATACGGTATCTCCTGATTTTAACCAACCATATTTGCTTTCATTTTTACCAAGTACAACACCACTAGGTGTACCGGTAAAGATAATGTCACCTTCCTGTAGTGTAATAAACTGGGATACAAATTCGATAATCGCGTCCGGTTTAAACATCATTTGTTGTAATTTGGCTTGTTGACGTATTTCACCATTGACTGTTGTAGTAATAGTGGCATTGTCAAAATCAAAATCATCTGGAGAGACAATAGTAGGACCGATAGGGGCAAAGTTATCTAGTGATTTGCCGAGAATCCATTGAGAGCCTCTAAATTGTAAGGCTCGAGCTGAAACATCATTTCCAATGGTATAGCCTAATATATGGTCTCTGGCCTGTTCACGAGATATATTTTTACCAGCCTTACCAATGACGATAACCAGTTCTCCTTCGTAATCATAATGAAGGTTTTCATCTTGAATGGGAACTATATCTTGATGTGACGCCAATGCATTAGATGTTTTCATAAAGATTTCTGGAAAATCATGTGTAGCAAGACTAGTTTCCTCTATATGGTCTACATAGTTTAAACCGATACAGATAATGTTTTTGGGATTAGTAATTAGGGTACGGTTAGTAGATTCTTTCATGAGAGATACCTCCTTAAGAGATGAGATACATATATTGTAAGTTAATTATAATATAAATCGGTATGTAAAGAATAATTTTATCCTTATGATTTGAAACGAACTAAATTTATTATAGATAAAGACGTAGAGATTATTTATGATACCAATCGTTATAGATATGATGATCCATATGATTTATAAGGCATCAAAATAAGTGGTATTCTATATTTTGTACTTAAGTATACTTAACTTATTACATGTCTAATTTTTGTTCTCTATAGAATATGTTGAAATAACTTGCTCATAGTGTTAAGATTATAAGTATATTAATAAGCATGGAGGTAATTGTTATGAGCAAGAATATCGATTGGGATAATCTCGGTTTTGGTTATGTAGAAACCGACTACCGTTATTTGACTACATATAAAGATGGTAAATGGGACGAAGGCGGATTAATTACTGATGCTAACGTTGTTCTTAATGAATGTGCTGGTGTATTCCAATACGCTCAAACTGTCTTTGAAGGTTTGAAAGCATACTACACTAAAGATGGTCACATCGTATGCTTCCGTCCAGATTTGAATGCTGTTCGTTTGAATCAATCTTGTGAACGCCTTGTAATGCCTACATTACCTGAAGGTCGTTTCCTTGAAGCTGTAAAAGAAGTTGTAAAAGCAAACAAAGACTTTGTTCCTCCTTATGGTCATGGTGCAAGTCTTTATATTCGTCCATACATGATGGGTACAAACTCCGTTATCGGTGTAAAACCTGCAGATGAATATCAATTCCGTGTATTTACTACACCAGTAGGCCCTTACTTCAAAGGTGGCGCTAAACCAATCAAAATTCGTATCACTGATTTTGATCGTGCAGCTCCTCATGGTACTGGTCATATTAAAGCTGGTTTGAATTATGCTATGAGTTTGTATGCTATCACTGATGCTCATAACAAAGGTTATGCAGAAAACATGTACCTTGATGCGGCTACTCGTACACATGTAGAAGAGACTGGTGGTGCAAACTTTATCTTCATCACTAAAGATGGTAAATTAGTAACACCTAAATCCGATAGTATTTTGCCATCCATTACACGTCGTTCTTTGATGTATGTAGCAGAACACTACCTTGGTATGACTGTAGAAAATCGCCCTGTTCATAAAGATGAATTAAAAGACTTTGCTGAAATTGGTCTTTGTGGTACAGCAGCTGTTATTTCTCCAGTAGGTCAAATCGATACTCCAGAAGGTACTATTAATGTACCAGCTGGTATGGATGATATGGGTCCTATCACTAAAAAATTATATGATACATTACTTGGCATTCAACATGGTGAAATCGAAGCTCCTGAAGGTTGGGTAGTTAAAATTTGCTAATCTTTTAATAGATTAATGTAGTAGATTATATAATTTAACACGTAAATAGAAATGGCATCTATCGTTGGATAGATGCCATTTCTGTTTTTTATTTTGTTATGTTAAATTAGAGATTAGGGTATTGTAAAATTAGTTATAGACTATTATTAAATTAGTTATTAGTTAGATTTTGCTCTACTAGCCACTTTAGCCATGAATTTTTCGTTATTAATAACAAATCGTTCATGAGTTCCTCGTCCAATGATACCAATGCCATCAGATGCTTCGATGTCAAAGGTAATTTTACGTCCCTCTACAGCACTAACTGTAGCCTTAGCAGTCACCGTTGCACCAAGTGGAGTAGGGGCTTCATGGGTGATGGATAAAGCAATACCTACAGTGCCTTCACCTTCTTCTAAATATGGTTGTACTGCTGCTTGTGCTGCTTCTTCCATTAATGCACACATAGCTGGTGTAGCAAAGACCTCTAAAGAACCAGACTTCATTGTTTTTGCAATATTGGATTCTGTAACTGTTACAGTTGCCGTAGCTGTTTGACCTGCTGATACCATAATATACCTTCTTTCATTAAGAAAATTCTCGTTATAATAGTATTATACATCTTTCTATAATTTTTATGCTAATGTAATAATACATATTTTATAGATACTACCAGTTAAAAGTAATTATTTTTAACTGGTAGTATTTATAAAAGTAGCCTATATAACTTCTAATAATAATATTTTTAACTGGTAGTAATCGAAAAAATGGAATATATAGGCTTATTATCGAATATAGACAGATTACTAATTAGAATAGAATTAAAGAAGGGGAACTATATATAACAGTTCTATAGAATCCGTGATATAATGGAACTAGTTTTTTATAAAACGAGGTATATATGAGTACAAGAAAATTAAAGCCTTCTGGTGAAGGTTGGGTACAGTTAATAGCAGGCCTTGGTTTTGTCATTCTATTAATTGCCATCAATATAGTAGACCCTACATTTTATCCAACTATGTGGCATTTAGCGACGAGTGGATCCATGGATGAAATAGCAGAGTATATTCAAGGCTTTGGCCCTATGGCCATGGTCGTAAGTATGCTTCTCGATATTTTTGTTAATGCTGTTGGTTTCTTACCATCCATATTTATATCTACCGCAAATGGTTTAGTATTTGGTATGTGGCCAGGCATAATTATTTCTTGGCTTGCAGAAACAATTGGTGTAGTCATTAGCTTTTATATTATGCGTTACTTCTTGCGTGATACAGCAGATAAGTTGATTGCTAAGAGTACGGTATTGATGAAAGTAGATGATTTCTCTGGTAAAAACGGTTTTGTGGTCATGTTATTTGCACGATCCTTACCATATTTTCCATCTGGTGTTATTACAGCATTAGGTGCTATTAGTAAGATTAAACCGAGAGACTACATCTTAGCAAATTTAATTGGTAAATTCCCATCTACAGCTCTTGAAGTTGCTATTGGTACAGATATTGTAAACTTCCAAGAGAATATGGGGCGATTAGGAATTATTGTTCTTGTTGCAGGTGTTGTATACTTCATTCTTTGGAAAGTATATAAGAACTATATTAATAAGAAGAATGCTGAACAAGAACATGATCCTAATGCGTAATTTTTTAACGTAGTAATATTTTTAACTTAGTATATATGAAAGAGGCGATTGTATGAGTTTTTCTCTTCCTGAACGTGTCACTTTAAAAGGTCCAAATTTTATTCGCGAAGTATTTGAACGTGGTGTAGGCGTAGAAGGTTTTATCAGCTTTGGTATTGGCAATCCAGCGCCAGAAGCGATTCCTGTGGAAATCATTGAAAAGGCATTCGATGAAGTAGTTCATTCCAATCCAATGAGCTTATTACAATATGGCCCAATGCAAGGTGATGCACGTTTAGCAGAATTAACATTAGATCGTCTTGTAAAAGCACATAAGATGAATCCAGAAGGACAAGGCCTTATTATTTCTAATGGTGCAGGTCAATTATTAGGTCTTGTGCCAATTACTGTATTGGAACCTGGCGACGAAGTATACATGGATGAATTTACTTTCACAAGTGCTATCAATTCTGTACGCAACATGGGCGGTAAAGCATTAGGTATTAAGACTGATGAGTACGGCATGATTCCTAGTGAATTAGAAAAAGCCGCTCAGTCTGGTAAGGGTAAATATATTTATCTAATTCCTAATTTCCAAAATCCTACAGGTATTACAATGCCATTGGAACGCCGTAAAGAAATTTATGCCATTGCTTCTAAATATGATTTATTCATCTATGAAGATGATCCATATGGTGAAATTCGTTTCGCTGGTGAATACATTCCAACATTTAAATCTTTTGATACTGAAAATCGTGTTCTCTATGCTGGTTCTTATTCGAAGACATTATCTGCAGGTTTACGTGTAGGTTTCCTATTTGGCCCAGAGAAGGTAATCGAAGCTATCCAAGCTTTAAAGAATAATACAGCTGGTCAAATGCCATTAGTTACACAAAAGGTGGTAGCTAAAGTTCTTGATACAATCGATTATGATGCACATTTAGAAAATGTACGTAAAGTATATAAGACTAAATGTGATGCTTTGCTTGATGCATTTAATAAGTATGCAAGTTCTAAGGTTAAGTTAACTCAGCCTACAGGTGGTATGTTCGCATGGATGACGATGCCTGAGGATGTAGATTGTGACGAATTCTTCGAAACGTGTATGAATCGCAATGTAGGGATCATTAAGTGTGGTGCTTTTGCTGCTGATGGTGCAGGGGAAGGAGATGCATTCCGCTTAAGCTATACAGTACCAACAGTAGAAGAAATCACAAAGGGCATGGAAATTCTCGGTGCCTTAACTAAAGAGTTCTGTGGCGAGTAATATATTGATAAAGTTTGATATGACATGATACAATGTAACAGTAGATACATTGTATCTACCATATAGAGAAAAAGTTTTACATATAGATGTGAGGTAGTTCCTCAAAGAAAGTAGGTGTTTACTATGGGTTGCGGTAGCAGCAGTGATTGTGGCGGATGCCCATCTAAATCTTCTGGTTGCGGTGGCGGCGCTCCTCAACAACCTCAAGACCTTACAGCTCCTTTACACGAGCTTAGTTCTGTTAAACATGTAATTGGCGTAGTATCCGGTAAAGGTGGCGTAGGTAAATCCTCCGTTACAAGCTTAATGGCTATTACTATGGCGCGTAAAGGTTACAAAGTTGGTATCCTCGATGCAGATATTACAGGTCCTTCTATTCCTAAAATGTTTGGTATCAAGGAAAAAGCATATGCTGACGAAATTGGTATGTATCCTGTAAAATCTAAAGGCGGCATTGACGTTATGTCTGTTAACCTCCTTTTGGAAAACGATACAGATCCTGTTTTATGGCGTGGTCCTATTTTAGGCAATGTGGTAAAACAATTCTATAGTGATGTTATTTGGAAAGACATCGATTATTTATTCGTTGATATGCCGCCAGGAACAGGTGACGTAGCAATTACTGTATATCAATCTTTGAAATTGGATGGTATCATCATTGTTACATCTCCTCAAGACTTGGTATCCATGATTGTTGAAAAAGCAGTTAAGATGGCTGATTTAATGCAAGTGCCTATTATTGGTGTAGTGGAAAACTACTCTTACTTCCATTGCCCAGATAACGGTAAGGATTACCAAATCTTTGGTGAAAGCCACATTGAAGAAATCCTTCAAAAATACGGTCTATTATTGTTGAATCGTTTGCCAATTGATCCAACTATTGCAAATCTTTGCGATAAAGGTGACATTGAAGCTATTGAGAAAACAAATTTAGAGAACGTATCTCTACCTGAATAGGATTTATATGATAATGAAAGCTGTGCATACCTCGGGATGCACAGCTTTTTTTCACATCTTTTTATCTTGAAATATATTATATTTATGATAAGAGGATATAAATATATTTTAGTTTTTCCTATGTAGGAGGTATGTGTATGAAAAAACTGTTAAACTGGATTATTCCAGCGGTCTTTGGTATAGGCCTATGGTTTATTCCGACACCAGAGGGGTTAACACCTCAATCTTGGCATTTATTCGCCATCTTTGTGGCTACAATCGTAGGCTTTATTACTCAGCCATTACCGATTGGTGGCGTATCCATCGTTGTGATTACTGTGGCAGCTTTGACTGGTACTTTGAAAATCGGTGAAGCTATCTCGGGTTTTGCTAACTCTGCTATTTGGCTAATCGTAGGTGCGTTCTTATTCTCTCGTGGCTTTATTAAAACTGGTTTGGGGAAACGTATTGCATATAATTTGATTGCTGCTTTTGGTAGTAGCTCCTTACGTTTAGCTTATGCATTAGCTTTATCTGATCTAATTTTGGCTCCAGCAACTCCATCCAACACAGCTCGTGTAGGTGGTGTTATTATGCCGATTACTACTAGCTTGGCAAAAGCGTTCGGTTCTGAACCTCAAGATGGCCCTCGTAAAATTGGTTCCTTCTTGATGCAATCTATTTATCAAGTTAATACAATTACATCTGCTATGTTCCAAACATCCATGGCTGGTAACACATTGGTTGCAGCATTGGCGCTTCAATCTTTTGGTATTGGTATCACATGGGGTGATTGGGCTATGGCTGCCATCGTGCCAGGTATTATTGCATTGATCATTATGCCGTACTTTATTTACAAAGTATATCCACCTGAAATTACAGATGCCCGCGAAGCACAACAAATGATTAAAGAAGAGTTAAAAGGCCTTGGTAAAATGTCTTTCCAAGAATGGGTTATGCTAGGCGTATTTGTTTTGGCTTTAGTTTTATGGGCTACTTCTCAATTTACTAAAATTGATGCTACAACTGTTGCATTCTTAGGTATTTCTATTTTGCTTGCTACAAGTGTTCTTGTATGGGACGATGTTAAAAGTGAAAAAGGTGCTTGGGATACATTAGTTTGGATGGGTACATTAATGGGCTTTGCCGGTTTCTTGTCCAAATTGGGCTTCATCAAATGGGCAACAGTACTTGTAGGCGGTTATATTCCAGAAGGATCTTGGATTATTGCCTTCGTTATAGCTGTACTTATTAATACATATTCCCACTATGTATTCGCATCTTTAACTGCACATATTTCTGCAATGTTCGTAGCATTCTCTGCAATTGCTATCTCTGCAGGTGCACCACCAATGTTGACATTGTTGATGATTGCATTCACATCTAACTTGTGTATGTCTTTGACTCACTATGCTGCAGGTCCATCTCCTGTAATCTTCAATACTGGTTATGTTCCTCAAAATACATGGTGGAAACTAGGTTTCTTCGCATCCGTAATCAACTTAATTATCTTTATGGGCCTTGGTTCCGTATGGATGAAAGCAATCGGTATGTGGTAAGACCAGATATCCAGAATTTTATATACTTGTAATACATTAAAAACTATATATGTCATAGTTTGATTATAGTGTGGTTACAAAATATACGAAAAGCCGTCCCCTTTGGGGCGGCTTTTTTGTGATAAAATAAGAGCAGTTAATATATTATTAATGTATATGTTGTAAAATTATACGCAAATGAACTATTCATTGTTTATATACGAATAGCATCATTATTTTACATAGGAGGAATCTATGAAATTTGATAATGAACAGTTATTGAAATATATTGGTGCTTGTACATCTCCGTACCATACGGTAGATACAAGTTTGCAAATGTTATTGGACTCAGGATTTACAGAACTTAATTTGGATGATGAGTGGCAATTAGACTCTGGTTCTTATGTTGTTAATGTATTTGGTACTACATTATTTGCCTTTCATATAGGTAAAAAACCAGAAGATACATTACGTATTGCCTCGGCGCATACGGATTTTCCTGCGATCCGTGTTAAACCCAATCCTATTACCTCTGTAAAAGGGTACACTAAACTGAATGTAGAAATGTATGGTGGTCTCATTGAAAATACATGGCTTGATCGTCCTCTAGGAGCAGCTGGTACTGTTGTATTAAAAGGTGATAATGCCTTTGATGTTGATTCCGTATTGGTTGATACAAAACGTCCTATTGCGATCGTTCCAAATTTAGCTATACATATGAATCGTTCCGTTAATGATGGGGTTAAATTAAATCGCCAAAAGGAAATGCTTCCTATATTAATGATGGAGCGTAAGGATGAGGAACAATCTACAAAATCTTTACATGATAGTAATAATCCAAGTTTATTCCCAGAGTCTGATACTCAATATGATGAGTGGACTACGTTCTTAGCTGATGAAGTCAATTGTGATCCATCTGAAATTTTGTCCTATGAAATGACATTATATCCAACAGAACAAGGTTGTGTCTTGGGCACAGAAGGAGATTTTATTAGTGCACCGCGTTTAGACAATTTAACATCTTGTTTTGGTGTACTTTCCGGGATTATTCAAGCTCGTAAACATAATGCTAATGGTGTACGCTGTGCGATTCTCTTTGATAATGAAGAGGTAGGGAGTCGTACAAAACAAGGTGGGGCAGGTATGCTTTTACCAAACCTTATTAAACGTGTATATGATGCATTGGGATATTCCAATCAAGAGATGGAAAGTTTCATTTCAAAAGGATTTATGGTTTCCTCTGATGTAGCCCATGGTTTACATCCAAATTATCCTGAGAAAAATGATATCACTAATATTCCTACACTTAATAAAGGGGTAGCCTTAAAAATCGCATGTAGCCAATCTTATGCAGGTGATGCCAGAGCCATTGCCATTGTTAAAGGTTTGTGTGATGAAGCTGAGGCAAACTACCAAATTTATGTAAATCGTTCTGATATACCAGGGGGCTCTACAGTTGGCTCTATTTCATCTGCTATGTTGCCGATGAGAACTATGGATGTAGGGTTACCATTATTGGCAATGCATTCTGCACGTGAGTTGATGGGGGCCAATGACCAAGAACAACTCAACCGATTAATGAATCATTTCTTAGGTGATTAATTATATAGTATATAGAACTAGTTCGATGTACATCGATAAAAGACATATGAGTTTTACTCATGAACAGCGAATAATGTATTTTATGATTTCGTAATTAATATAATCCTTTAAATATGTGGAAAATATTGTATAATAGTTATATGTAATTATGAATATTGTACTCATCATAAATTTTGATGAGTTTTCCAAATATATTGTTTTGACTATAAGTATAGGAAATATTCATATATTAATAAAAATGAAAGCTGATAGTTCACATTAGTGGAAGCTAGTAGGAGGCAATACATGAGAAAAATTAAATCCGTATTGGTTGCCAACCGTGGTGAAATTGCGATCCGCGTGTTCCGTGCATGTAATGAAATGGGTATTAAAACTGTAGCCATTTATTCCAAAGAGGATACATTATCCTTGCATCGCAACCAAGCTGACGAAGCCTATCTCGTAGGGGAAGGTAAAAAACCAGTTGAGGCATATCTTGATATTGAAGATATTATCCGTATTGCAAAAGAACATGATATTGATGCTATTCATCCAGGCTATGGCTTCTTATCTGAAAACGAAGAGTTCGCTCGTCGTTGCGGTGAAGAAGGTATCATCTTTATCGGACCTCATGTAGAACATTTAAATATGTTCGGTGATAAGGTTAATGCTCGTGCACAAGCTAAATTGGCAGATATCCCAATGATCCCTGGTTCAGATGGGGCTTTGCGTGATTTTGAACAATTAGAAGAATTTGCAAATACTCATGGTTTCCCATTGATGATTAAAGCCGTAAATGGCGGTGGCGGCCGTGGTATGCGTGAGGTTCATCGCAAAGAAGATCTTCGTGATGCATATGATCGCGCTAAATCTGAAGCAAAAGCTGCTTTTGGCGATGATGATGTATATGTAGAAAAACTTATCGTTGAACCTAAACATATTGAAGTACAAATCCTTGGTGATGAACATGGTAATGTAGTTCATTTACATGAACGTGATTGCTCTGTACAACGTCGTCACCAAAAAGTTGTTGAAATGGCGCCAGCTTTTGCATTGCCATTAGAAACTCGTAAAGCCGTATGTGATGCAGCCGTTAAAATCATGAAAAATGTAGGCTACGTTAATGCTGGTACTGTAGAGTTCTTGGTAACTGCTGATGGTTCCTTCTATTTCATCGAAGTTAACCCTCGTATCCAAGTAGAACATACTGTAACAGAAATGATTACAGATATTGATATTGTTCATTCTCAAATCCGTATTGCTGAAGGTTATGACTTACATAGCCCAGAAGTAGGCATTCCTGCACAAGATGAAGTTCCTTGTAAAGGTACTGCAATTCAATGTCGTATCACTACAGAAAATCCTAAAAATAACTTCATGCCTGATACAGGTAAAATCTTGGCATATCGTAGCTCCGGTGGCTTTGGTATCCGCTTAGACTCTGGTAATGCTTTCACAGGTGCCGTAGTAACACCTTACTATGATTCCTTACTTGTAAAAGCAACTGCATTTGGTCCTAACAATGAAGAAACTATTCGTAAAATGCTTCGTTGCTTGAAAGAATTCCGTATTCGTGGCGTTAAAACAAATATTCACTTCTTGATTAACGTTCTTGAACATCCTGAATTCCAAAGCGGTAACTACACTGTTAACTTCATCGAAGATCATCCAGAATTATTCGAATTGAAACCTGACCGTGACCGCGGTACTAAATTATTGCGTTACATTGCAGACGTAACAATCAATGGTTACTCTGGTGCAGGCCCTCAAGAAGTACCTGATTTTGAACCAATTCAAATGCCATCTAATTTAGATGTATCTCCTGCAGCTGGTACAAAACAAAAATTTGATGAATTAGGTCCAGAAGGCTTCAGTAAATGGTTATCTGACCAAAAACAAGTATTCTTTACAGATACTACATGGCGTGATGCTCATCAATCCTTGTTTGCTACACGTTTACGTACAATTGATATGGCACGCGTAGCTGGTCATGCTGCGAAAGGTGTTCCTAACTTATTCTCATTAGAGTGCTGGGGCGGTGCTACATTTGACGTATCCTATCGCTTCTTACATGAAGATCCATGGGAACGCTTACGCATGTTCCGTCGTGAAGTACCAAATACATTGCTTCAAATGTTGATTCGTGGCGCTAATGCTGTAGGTTACACATCTTATCCAGATAATGTAGTTCGTCAATTTATCCAACGTGCTGCTGCTAATGGTATTGATGTATTCCGTGTATTCGATAGCTTAAATAGCCTTGATAATATGCATGTAGCTATTGATGAAGTTCGTGCACAAAACAAAATTGCTGAAGTAGCATTGTGCTATACAGGGGATATTCTTGATAGCAACCGTCCTAAATACAATTTAGACTACTATGTAAATATGGCTAAAGAGCTTGAAAAAGCGGGTGCTAATATTATTGCTATCAAAGATATGGCTGGTTTATTGAAACCTCAAGCTGCTTATAATCTTGTATCTGCATTAAAAGATGCTGTAACAGTGCCAATTCATTTACATACTCATGAAGGTTCTGGCAATGCTATCTACTCTTATGGTCGTGCTGTAGATGCTGGTGTAGACGTTATTGACTTGGCATACTCTGCATTTGCTAATGGCACATCTCAACCTAGCATGAACTCTATGTACTATGCTTTGAGTGGCCATGACCGTCAACCTGATATGAATATTGACTACATGGAAGAAATGTCTCATTACTTTGGCAGCATTCGTCCTTACTACAAAGGTGTGGATAAAGCAGAAGCATATCCTAACACTGAAGTATATCAACATGAAATGCCAGGTGGCCAATACTCCAACTTGCAACAACAAGCTAAGATGGTAGGCCTTGGTGATCGTTGGAATGATATCAAAAAAGTATATCATCAAGTAAATATGATGTTTGGCGATATCATTAAAGTAACACCATCCTCTAAAGTTGTAGGTGACATGACATTGTACATGGTACAAAACAACTTGACTGAAAAAGATATTTACGAAAAAGGCGATGTATTAGACTTCCCTCAATCCGTAGTAGAATTCTTTGAAGGTCGTCTTGGCACTCCATACCAAGGTTTCCCTGAAGAGTTACAAAAAATCATCTTAAAAGGAGCTAAACCTATTACAGTTCGTCCTGGTGCAGTATTACCTCCAACAGACTTCGAACATGTTCGTCATGAATTAAGTGAAATGGGTGCTAATACAACTGATGAAGATATTAGTGCATACTGCTTATATCCTAAGGTGTACCAAGATTACAATAAATTTGTAAAAGACTTTGGTGATGTATCTGTACTCGATACTCCAACATTCTTCTTCGGTATGAAGCGTGGTGAAGAAATCCAAGTAACTATCGAAAAAGGTAAAACATTGATCATTAAGATGAATGGTGTATCCGATCCTGATGAAGATGGTAACCGTATCGTATTGTTCGAGTTCAACGGTCAACCTCGTGGCATTAAAGTTCATGATAAACATGCTAAGACTACTGGTGTTGTTCGTCGTAAAGCAGACGAATCTAATCCTGGCGAAATCGGTGCTACATTGTCCGGTTCTGTTGTTAAGATCCTCGTTAAGAATGGTCAATCTGTAGTTAAAGGTGAACCATTAATCGTTACAGAAGCGATGAAGATGGAAACAACAATTACAGCTCCTATCGATGGTATCGTAGAAGAAATTCTAGTTCGTGAAGGTAGCCGTATCGAATCTGGCGACTGCTTGCTTCGCGTTCAAGATGCTCCTAAACGATAGTTATAATCGTAGGTAAAATTAAAAATATTATTTCTAAAGTATTTCATAAGATGAATTGTAAAATATATTGCGACAAATAAAAAACTCATATTGGAGATCTCGTG